>FWWM01007357.1_pt1 | contig 22179 bp, 28 predicted proteins | sample 2228351 | NCBI WGS metagenome assembly FWWM01 (sample SAMEA103939774, study PRJEB20133) | metagenome
CGATAGGCAGGTCTTCCGAGAGCCGAAGGATGTTGGCGGTGTGGATACGGCTGTTCGCGCCGTAGCCCGCTATTCCCCGAAAGACTGTGCCTCCAGCCAGCCCCATCTCGCGCGCTTTGAGCAGAATCGCCATATAGAGCGGTTGCCCGTGCCAGCGGTCTGCCTCGCCGATGTAGATACGAAGCCGTTTCGCCTCGCCTGTGATTTTCATGGTTCTGCACCTCCAATCAGGGCACGCGCCAGCGCGATTCCCAATATCACCGCCACCAGCCCTAACGCCAGACTGCCCAGCAGGTTTAGACTCGCCCGAAGCCATAACCCCTCCTGAATCAAGCGGAAACTCTCGTACTCGTAGGTCGAGAAGGTGGTGAATGAGCCGAGAAAGCCGATGGCAATCAGTTGACGCCATTCAGGGGCCCAAGTGAAATGGAGCGCTAGCGTCATAAACACGCCCAGCAGGAACGAACCTGCCACATTGATCACCATCGTCTCGTAGGGGAAGGTGGGACCGAGTCGGTCTGCCAGCCAGCCGCCGAGCCAGTAGCGCAGATTCGCGCCCACGAATCCGCCCAGTCCGATGATGAGAGTCGTGCGCCACATGCTATGCTCAGGATACCTGAAGCGAAGCGACAATAAACAAAGCCCCCTCGCCTGTGCAAGGGGGCTGGAGATTATTGACCCATGCTGGGGGGCGCGCCCCCTCCAGGAACAGGGGGCGCCGCTTGCACTTCACCAGCACGCCCATCGCCCTGAACCCCATCTGCTACAAAAGTGCGGTACAGGAAGAATCCTGCCACCAGCACAATCAGGGCGATGATGACGACCACAACGCCTGTCGGGAGTTCCTGTTTCATCGGCGTGCTCCTTTAGCGTCCTGCTTCACACTCGGCTCGGGTGGCATACCGCACATCGCTCAGCAGAACCCCATAGTAGCCCTTTTCGTAGTCGGGATAGCCTGCAGGCGAGTCGGAAGCGCGCGCCCACTTGGAGTGTCCATCCGCATAGACGAAGTTCATCCCGCCTTGGTGGCGCGGACGACCCTGATAGAACTCCCAGCCGTTGCGCCCTTCGGGCCAATAGCGCATAAAGTTCTGCGAGTCCGCAGGTCCACGCAGACAGACCGACCAGCTGTAGATGTAGTTGTTGTCTGCGATGATGCCGATACTCGCTGGCTCTTGCAGTTGTGCCAAAGCCGTAGGAATCGGCACGCCGTTTTGACCTGCTCGTCCGAACACTATCTCGTTCAGCCCATACTCTGCGAAGGGCACGATTCGGGGGCTATTCGCACCGCGCCCACACTCCCACAGTGCATAGGCAGCGATGTAGGTGGTTCCAGAGTAGCTCGGACAGTCGAAGATGCCCCCGTTCTTGATGTAGGGGAAGAGCATCGTCGCCCAGTGTTGGCGGGGCTGGTTCGGGTTATTGGTGAAGTAGCCGGTCTCAGCACAGCCACCAGGCCACGGCTGAGGGAAGAAGGTCTCGTCATAGTCCTGCACATACATCGTCACGGCGGTGCCAATCTGGCGCGTGTTGCTCAGACACTGGGTCTTGCGGGCACTCTCGCGCGCTTGGGCAAAAACAGGGAACAGTATTGCTGCCAAAATGGCGATAATCGCAATCACGACCAGCAGTTCAATCAGCGTGAAGCCGCGTGTGTTATACCTCATCGTATGACCTCCCCAGGCATAAACTTATTAGCCTGTTGTATTCCACATTATACCACAGAAATCGAGAAAATGCAACTCTGGCGAGGGGGGTATACTCTATAGCCGAAATGCTACCCGAAGAGAGCATCGCCCTGCCAGAGGAACGCGTCAGTTTCGAGCGCGAGCGAGGCGTGAGCGGAATTAGTGTCTCGCCAGAGGTGACCTATCTGTTCGTGCGTGCCCCCGAAGCGGACGACATCCCTCTCAAACGCCAACAGATTCTGGACATCCTGCGTGAGGCGAACATCAGCATCTTTCTCATCAAACTCCAGCGACAGGGATTGAGTTTCGCTCTTCACGCGGGCGACACCGAGCGCGCTTGCCGAGAGATGGAGGCGCGCGGGTACCAGCTCACGGTGCGTCCGCGCCGTCGGATGGTCTCGATCTTCGCTCAGAACATGCGCGAACTGCACGGCGTACTCGCTCGCACCGCCGAAATGCTTTATGAGCTGGGTGTCGCCATCGAGCAGATTAGCGACGCCCACAACCGATTGACTCTACTAATCGACGCCGAATATGCATCGGAGGTGGTCAATCGCCTGCGTAAGGCGTTCCACCTGCGCGAAGACGCCATACGCTGGAACCGCTAAGAGAGGAACCACGATGAGAATACGCGTTCTGAAGTTCGGTGGCACCAGTGTCGATACGCAAGAGCATCGCTTCATGGCAGCGCGCAAGGTCATCCAGTGCATGGAATCGGGCGCGCACCCTGTGGTGGTCGTGTCGGCAATCGGGCGACGGGGCGCACCCTACGCTACGGACACGCTCGTCGATTTCCTCAACAGCATCGACCCCACTATCCCGCCCCACCCCCGCGAGAAGGACCTGATGATGGCGTGTGGAGAGATTATCTCCACCGTGATTATGGCGCAGACCCTGCGCACGCTCGGCTATCACAGTGTTGCGCTCACGGGAAACCAAGCGGGCATCATCACCGACAGTGAGTTCGGCAACGCCCGAATCTTGGAAATCAACCCCACCCCGATTTTGCGCTGTTTGGAGCAGGGCTGGATACCCGTGGTGGCGGGCTTTCAGGGCGTGACGCGCGGGGACAGCATCTTCCATCGGGGTTCCATCACCACGCTGGGGCGAGGCGGAAGCGACACAACCGCCGCTGCACTGGGCGCCGCGCTCCAAGCCGAGGCGGTCGAGATTTATACCGATGTGGACGGCGTGAAGACCGCTGACCCCGACTTCGTGCCCGATGCACCTACCTTGCCTGAAGTTTCCTACGAAGAGGTCGCTGAAATCGCCCACCAAGGCGCACGCGTGCTCCATCCCCGCGCCGCCGAGATTGCGATGGACTACGGCATCCCGCTTTGGGTCAAATCCACCTTCACCGATGACCCCGGCACGCAAGTCGTGCCCAGCACCGAAGGCATCCATCGCATCACAGGCGTCACCCACACAGGCAAACTCGCCTATCTCAGTTTCTATATCCCCTATCCTGAACACAAGGCACAGATCGAGCTGGAACTCTATCGGCTAATGGCGCGCGTGGGGGTCAATCTGCAAGGCGTGGGCGTGGACGAGCAGGGCGTCGGGTTCGGTTTCCCACGCGAACACTGGAACACCGTGCGTACCACCTTAGATGGGCTTGTGCTTCCTTTGGGCGAGCCGACCACCTTCTACCTGCTCCAGTTCGGCGATACACCTAGCGAACTATGCAAAATCCAGCGCAATATGCTAGAGAAGGCTGGTTTCACAGGCGACCGCCTACGCATCGTGCCCATCACGATTGTAGAAGGTTGCACGATGGTCTCGCTGATAGCGCAGGGCTACAGCCACCAGCCTGGTGTGTTCGCCACACTCTATCAGACACTCACTTCAGCAGGGATTCCCGTATGGCAAACAGCAGACTCCGAACTCTCGCTTTCGTGCATCATCCCCGAAAGCGAGGTGGAAAAGGCGGTGAAACTCATCCATGACCGATTCGCGCTCAGTGCCCCCAGAAGATAAGGAGCCGAGGACGCCCGAAATCCCTCCACGCCCGACCTTGCCCGAACCGCCGAAGGTCGAGTTCGAGCGCCCCAAACTGCCACAGGGTCCTTCGCCCCAGTTCACAGGCACGACGAAGGCGATGAGCCTTGCCTTCTCAATTGGCTTCTCGTTGGCAGGTCCTGTGGTGCTGGGCGGTCTGGTCGGCTACTGGCTGGACGCACGGCTCGGCACGAACCCTACCTTCACGATGATTCTGGTGCTGGTGGGGGCGATTGCGGGCTTAGTTCAGCTCATTCGCACGGTCAACCGCCTCCAGAGCGATGAGGAGCGCAAGCGATGAGCTTGATGGACAACCCTGCTCTGCTCGCCAAGACCGTCGCACGATGGACGCTCGCACTGACCCTCCTAAGCGGGATGGCGTTGGTGCTTTTGGGGCAAGGAGCAGTCGCGATAGGTTTAGTGGTGGGCGTGTTGTCGCTCGCGTGGGTGGTGGGGTTCTATGCAATTATTGCTCGCTTCTTCGCACGCACGGCGAACCCTCTGTTTCCGCGAATGTTGATAGGGCTGAACCTACTCAAGTACCCTGTGTTCCTGCTCATCACCTATGCGGTGGTGCAAGGTGGTGAGTTGATGGTGTTGGGTTTCGTGGCGGGTGTGGTGCTTCCGCTGGCGGTGCTAACGGGAATAGCAATTGGCTCGCTGAGGGCGTAGTGGAGGCGTTCTACTCTGCAAACGCCCCCACCACCTCTACGCCTCACCGTTCAGCTCATCCAACGAGATGCCCTGCTGAGCTAATCGCTGGCGCAGTCGCTCTAATCGGGCTTCTATCTGTTCGCGTGCTTGACGCTCCTGCTCGGCGCGGAGGCGTTCTTGCTCGGCACGCTCACGCTCCTGCTCAGCGCGGAGGCGTTCTTGCTCGGCACGCTCACGCTCCTGTTCAGCACGGAGGCGTTCTTGCTCGGCACGCTGGCGCGCCAGCTCCGCTTCCAGACGCTCCTGCTCGTACATCTGCTGAGCATCTTCGGCGGCGGTCAACACCAGCTCGCCTTCAGGAGTGAAGAAGCGCAACCACACCTCTTCTTGCCCCACATAGACACCTTCCCAGAAGCCGAGCCACAAGCCCAACTTCGCGCTCCAGAGCCAGCCCTTTTCGTTGGGAACCATCGGCTCATAGCCGTCGCGTGTCAGCTCGTAGCCCTCCAGCACCTTCTCGTCGAAGTCCAGAATGAAGTACTCCTTTGTGCCGAACACATTCGCATACAACTCCTTCTTCGTGGTCTTGTCCACTTGGGCAGTGCTGGGCGAAAGGATTTCCAAAATCACATCGGGATAGCGCCCATCTTCTTCCCAGACCACCCAACAGGTGCGTCGCTTGTGGAAGTCCACGCCCAGCACCACGAAGAAGTCAGGGCCGCGATACTCTTTTGTATCGCCGTTGACGATTTTTTCGGCTTGGCGTCGGCTGTAGTAGACGAACATATTCGCCCCAACGAAGTAATCGTCGCGCTCTCGCCAATAATAGGCGAGGCTTTCCACGAGGATTTGCTGTTGGTAGCGGTGGTAGATGTTCTCCATCGGGATATCGTCCTCATCAATCAATCGGATTTCGGGAATGACGACCATCGTCTCACCTACCAAGTAGGATACCCCATTAGCCCATAAATCGGGTATACTCCCACTGTTATAGGAGGCAACTATGGCTAAGGCAATAACACAGAGTGAATGGCAATCGGAAGTGATAAATTCACCCATTCCAGTACTGGTCGACTTTTGGGCGGTCTGGTGTGGACCGTGCCGCGTGATTGCGCCCATCGTGGAGGAACTCGCCAAAGAGTACGAAGGCAAACTAAAGGTGTTCAAGGTGGATGTTGACCAAGAGCAGGGCTTGGCGATGCAGTACGGCATTATGAGCATCCCGACACTCCTGCTGTTCAAGGACGGGCGCGTGGTGGAGCAGATTGTGGGTGCGCTCCCCAAAGGCGCCATCGAGCAAAAAATCGCAAAGCACCTCAGCTAAGCGTCTTCACTCCTACTCATCGTCCTGATCCCTTCTAATAGACGCCCTGCACCGAACCGAACGGGGTCGGTGCAGGGCAATTTTGTTTCGGCTTCGGTTTGCTCGATGGCGCGCCGTGCCTCCTGCTCGCTCAAGTGTGCCGTGTTGAGCGCAATCCCCGCCACTTTGGACGGGTAGAATGCGCCCCCTGCCGACGCTACCCGCTCGTACAGGTCAATCACCACAGGCAGGGGCGGGATGGGCACATCAGGAAAGGTCATGATTGAGCGCTGTCCTGCTCGGTGAACCAGAATCAGATGTGTTGGTTGCGCTCCCCTCAACAAAGGTAAGGTGGCGGTAGACGCAGGGTTGAACAGTGCGCCCTGTCCTTCCACCCAGACCACCTCGGCATCTTTGCCATATTCCAACACGAACTTCTCGACTGCCCCACTGGCATAGTCCACGCGCACCGCATCGAGCGCAACGCCCTCACCCGCAATCATAATCCCTGTCTGTCCCGTGGCTAAGAAGCGCGAGCGCATCCCCTGTTGAAGCGCCAAGCGGTGGAGTTCCAGCGTGGCGGTCATCTTGCCCACTGCCATATCGGTCCCCACCGTCAGCACGCGCAAGCAGTTCAAATGGCGTGCCGACCCCGTGCCGATCGAGAGATTCGCTGGCTCTTGGCGCACATCCCAAATCCACTGGCAACCGTGCAGAAAGGGCGCCAAATCGGGGTGGTGCGCAAGGGGCTGGTGCATCCCGTTGACGATATTCCATCCTGCCATCACCGCTTGACGCACTTCATCCCACAGGTCGGGCGAGAGCCGCCCCCCGCTCGGTGCAATCCCGATTGCCAGGGTGTCGGGCTGATAAGCCATCGCTTCCAGCACCGACGCCACAATCGGCACTTCGCGGTCGATCCCCGTGAGCGCGCGAAGCGACTGCCCTGCACATTCACGGTCGATCACAGCGACAATCGTGTGCGGGCTATAGCGCAGTAAGCCCAACCCTGTCTTGCCAAACCTGCCCTTTATGCCCTCGTGCATCAAGATTGCGATACGGTTCTGCTCGGTCAACATACCCCAAGACTCTACCTCAAGTCCGCCCTCAGGTACAATAGAAACGCCATGGTAATTGGTGTCCCGAAGGAGATTAAGCCCGATGAGTATCGGGTGGCGATGGTGCCCTCAGGCGTGGAGATTTTGACCCAGCACGGGCATACGGTTCTGGTGGAGCGCAGTGCAGGCGACGGCACGGGCATCCCCGATGAAGAGTATGAGAAGGCAGGCGCAAAAGTGGTCGATAAAGCCTCCGAAGTCTGGTCGCAAGCCGAACTGATTGTGAAAGTGAAGGAGCCGATGGCATCGGAGTATCCCTACATTCGCCCCAAACAGACGATTTTTACCTTCTTCCACTTCGCAGCGAGCGAAGAACTCACAAGAGCGATGGTCGACAGTGGCGCAGTCTGCATCGCCTATGAGACGATTCAGACCCCCGACGGCGCACACCCGATTCTGTTGCCGATGAGCGAGATTGCAGGGCGAATGGCGGTGCAGGTCGGTGCGTGGTGCTTGGAGCGTCCGATGGGCGGGCGCGGCGTGCTGTTGTCGGGCGTGCCGGGCGTGCGCCCTGGTGTGGTTGTGGTGATTGGGGCAGGGATTGTCGGCGCGAACGCCGCGCGAATCGCTGCCGGGTTCGGCGCCAGCGTGATTATCCTCGATATCAATGTGAACCGACTGCGTGCGTTGGAAGATATCCTCCCCGCGAATGTGGACACGCTCTACTCAAACCCCGCCAACCTGCGCGAAGCGATTCAACAAGCCGACCTCATTGTGGGCGCAATCTATGTCACAGGTGGGCGCACTCCCATCCTCATCAAGCGCGAAATGCTCAGCACGATCAAGAACGGAGCGGTGCTGGTAGATGTCTCGGTCGACCAGGGTGGTCTGGCGGAAACGATTCGCCCCACCACCCACCGCGAGCCGACCTATGTGGTGGACGGAGTCATCCACTATGCAGTGAGCAATATGCCCGGTGCGGTGGCACGCACTTCCACCTATGCGCTCACGAACATCACGACACCCTATGTGTTGCGCTTAGCCGATTTGGGTTGGCAGGAGGCGTGTCGGCAAGACCCTGCCCTGCGATTGGGGCTGAACATCGTGGAAGGCAAGGTCACGCTCGCTCCGATTGCCGAACAGTTCGGCTACGAGTATCACTCGGCAGAGAGCGTGCTGTGAGGTATCTCACCAAACCCGACACAGGGTCAACGCAGATAGCTCTCTGCGTTCAGGTAAAATTGGACAGGTGAACTGGATGGCAACTTTGGGTGAGCGATATATCGTCGACGAGCGGGGTAACCGCGTCGCAGTCGTGTTAGACATCGAGGTCTATCAGCGCATCCTTGAGGAGCTTGAAGAACTGGAGGCAATACGCGCTTATGACGAGGCAAAAAAATCCCAGGAGTCGCCCATTCCCCTCGAGGAGGCTCTGGAGGCACTCAAAGGCAATCTGCGGTAAGGTGTTCGAGAAAGTGGCTTGGGCATTCCTGCCCATTTAGCACACGGGCGAGACGCCCGTGCTACAGTTTGGCTGATGGGCAGGATACCCGTGCCACGAATAGATTTTTCGAACAGCCTCATCAGTAGTTCCGATGTCGTGCGAACCTACTCACCGAACTCGACGCACTGTCAGCTCTAACACCTCCTTATCGGGGCAGAGCCAGTCGGCGCGCTTCGGGTCAGGTTGCAGAGCCACACCCGTCGGCTGAGCCACACTCCAACGCCGAACACCACCGGGCAAATAGAGCCACGCTCTCGGTAGGGGCAAGCGCACCACAAGCCGTTCGCGCTCTAAGAGACTCTCGCGCAGTCCGTTCAGGAAATCATCGGGTTCGATTCCGCCCGCAATCCGCATCGCCCGCCCGAACCGCTCGCTCCCATAAACGGCGTCGGCATAGAGCGCAAGTGCAAGGTACTCTTCATACCCCTCACGCCGACGAGAGCGCCAGCGCACAGGGTTGAGTCCTTCGCGCGCCATCCGTTGGATAAGCGGGCGCACCGCACGGTTCACATACCGTTCCAAATCGCTCAGGGTTGCGCCCATCGTGCTGTCGGTTTCAATCTGGCGCGTGCGTAGGGCTTCGGCAAGATAGAGTGTGAACCACCGCTCCCCCAAGTCGCCGTTCGCCCACGGCTCAGGCTCCACGAACGAGTTAATCGGCGGGATGACCCAGTGCCCATACTCGTGGGTCAGTTCGCGGAGCCACTCGCTGGGGGGCAGGTTCTCATCCAGCGCATACATATAGAGCAGGTTGCGCTGCTGCTCGGCGCCGGGCTTGCCATCGGTCTTCAAGAACACCCTCAGCACGCCCTCATAACGCAGGGCGTGTTCCAACCCTAAGCGCACCCGCGCTAACTCGTAGCAGTGCAAGAGCAGTCGGCAAGCGCGTTCGGCATAGGGATAGAGATTCTGGCGCGTGGCATAGACTTGGAAGCGCAGACTCCCCTCGTGATATCCCTCTACCTGATAGGCGAATGCATAGCGATAGAGCGGGTCGCTCACAGGCGTTGGCAGGGGCGCAGGGTCGCCCACAAGCCGAAACCGAAAGCCACTCACGGCACTCTGCCACTCTTGAATCCGCATCACTTTCCTCCTTTCGCTCAGTAGAGAGAGATTTCCTGCGAGTCTGCGCCAATTTCGGGGATTTTCGAGAAATGTGATTCGAATCACAGACATCACCCCCTACTGGCTCGGTATTATTTTGCCACGCTAAGGATTAGCGGAGGAAAACTATGAAGAACCGAGTGTGGATGTTGGTAACGGGAGTTGTTCTGAGCGTTTCGATGCTCGCCTACGCAGGCTACAACGCTCAGAAGCGAAATATCGTTGAAACCGCTGTCAATACCGAGGGATTCTCGACTTTAGTCAAGCTCGTCCAAGAGGCTGGCTTAGTCGATGCACTGAAGGGTGAAGGTCCGTTCACCGTCTTCGCACCGAACGACGAGGCTTTCGCACGCTTGACCGACGCCGAGGTACAGGCACTCCTGAAGGATAAGGAAGCACTCCGACAGGTCCTGCTCTACCATGTGGTGCCGGGCAAGGTTATGGCTAAGGATGTTGTTAACTTGCGTTCTGCAAAGACCCTACAGGGTAAGGAAGTTAATATCCGCGTTCGAAACAATGTGGTGTATATCAACAACGCGAAGGTCATCGCTACGGATGTTGAGACTTCGAACGGTGTCATCCATGTGATCGACACGGTCATCCTCCCTCCCAAGTAAGTACCTCCCTTCTGCCTGCTCCCCTCTCCGCCGAACCCCCCTCTCGCCCCTGAGAGGGGGGGTTTTCTGTATCGGGTATAATTAGCAAGCCGTGCGAGGTGCCCTCCGACGTTGCGTGTTCCCCCCTCGCACCGGGCAAATCTATAGAAGCGAGGTGAGCACGCCATGACTGTTAAGTGGGCGTTGGTGAAGACCAACCCTCTGCAAATGTTAGACCGCGAGCAGGCGGAACAACTGCTGAGCCGAATGTTATCGGTTCATTATGACCCTGGCGATCGCTTGGAACTGGGACGCGAACCGGGGGGCTGGTGGGTCGTAGAGAAAGGGATGATGAAGGTGTACCAGATTGCTCCCGATGGAAGCGCCCTGACCTATGCCATCTTAGGTGAGGGGGATTCCTTTGGCGAGACAACCATCCTCACGGGGCACTGGGTACGCGCCACAGTGGAGGCTCTGGAACCCAGCGTTGTGCGCTATCTGCCTCCCGACCAGTTCCAAGCACTCCTGACCGAATATCCTGACTTCGCCCTGACCCTCCTGCGTGTGCTGGCGGAGCGCATCCGCCAATCCGAGGAGCGCGTGTTCCACATCAGCCGACTGAAACTGAGCCAACGAGTAGCCCACGCACTGGTGGGATTAGCCCAAAGCATCGGGCACGAGACCGACGAGGGCATCGAGATTCCGCTTACACACCAAGAGATTGCCGACTATGTGGGCGCAAGCCGAGAAGCGGTGAGCCGAACCCTCAGCCGTTGGGCACGCAAAGGTTGGGTCAGCACGAGCCGCAAAGCGGTCATTATCAAAGACCCCACACCGTTCCAACTGATGACGAATAAAATCCAAGAGGTTGCTTGATTGGTGATCGTGTTGCAAGGTGAGGAGGCTCTTCGCTTCGCCCAGAACAGTACGCCTTCCCCGACTGCGCTGAGCGAAGCGAAGGGTCTACTTCTCTCTCCTACAGGGTTGGGACGCAGTGAGCCTCATCAACCAGCACAACCCCGAGCGGCGTTAGCCGTTCAGGGGAACCAACACCGCCGAGAAGATAGCCTCGTGCTGGCGTATCGCCGAGAGCGTGCTTTCAGGGGGCGCACTGTCTAACTGAATCCGAGCGACCGCCGACTCCGCGCCTTCGAACACCACATTCTCAGTCTCCTGAACATTGATGTTCGCTTCACGCAAGCAGTTGAACACATGCGCCAGCACCCCCACGCGGTCTAAATGGCGCACCACCAGCAGGTATTGGGCGGGCGTGCGCGTCGCCAAGTTGACCACATTCGGCACTTGCCCAGTGGTTTTGTAGGACTGCACGATGCGCACTACCTCGTCGGCAATCGCCTCCTGCGCCTGGCGGGTCGACGCCCCAATGTGGTGCGTGCCGTACACATTCGGCAGATGGAACAGCGCAGGCGGGTCAAAAGTCGCCTCACCTGAGCTGGGTTCACCCTCGAACACATCCAGCCCCGCGCGAATGCCCTTCGTGCGAACCGCCCATTCCAGCGCGCTTTCGTCCACTACCTCGGCGCGGGCGGTATTGATGAAATATGCGCCCGGTTGCATCGCCTCGAAGAAAGCGCGGTTGCACAGGTGGCGCGTGTCGGGCGTGAGCGCAACATGCACACTCACGATGTCCGCTTCGCTGGCGACATCTAAGGGCGTGGCGCGGTAGCCGATGCCCATCTCTTGGGCGCGCTCAGGGGTTAGCGAACGGCTCCAACCAATCACGCGCAGTCCGAAGGCGTGTGCGCGCTGTGCCATCTCGCGCCCAATGTTGCCCAAGCCAATCAAGCCCAGCGTGCAACCCTTCAGACCGCGCGCCTCACTGAACTCCTTCTTATTCCAGCGTCCCTCGCGCAGTTGTTGGACATTATCGGGGATACGGCGGTCTAACGCCAAAATCAGCCCGAACGCCAGCTCGGCGACCGCCACAGCGTTCTTGCCTGGGCAGTTGGCGACATAAATCCCACGCTTGGATGCGGTGGCGACATCGATTGTGTTCACGCCCGCCCCTGCCCGAATCACAAGGCTCAAGTCGCCCGCTTCCAACATCGGTGCCGTCACTTTGGTCGAGCGCACAATCAACACTTCGGGGTTGTGCGTTCGAATCGCCTCAATCAGGCTCTCGTCCTTGAGCGCAGGATCGTAGATTACTTCACAACCCAGCCTGCGCAGACCCTCTAAGCCACTCTGCTCAAACTTGTCTGCTACCAGAATCTTCATCGTCGTCTCCAGCAATCCGTTTCGCCTTGTTGGGTGGTTTTCCTGCAGAGCGTACTCAGGAGCACCCTGCAATCCTCTCGATAATGGCAAAACTTGAACCATTAATCCAGCGCTGGCGAAGGTACATCGAAGCTGATGACTTTTTTAATCGAAAAATTGTAAGGGTGTAGAGGGAAATCGAGAACGATCGAGATGTCTCCACTTCGGTTCGGACCGAGAAAGGGATGGGCTACGAAAACCCTATCTAAATCGTACTCATCACTGATTGCCCTCCAACTTAGGTGAATAGTATCATGCTCCACAGTAAAATCCACTGGCTGGAGGTACTTCCACCCGGTCTTGGAGATTCTATAGCACGCTCCTTCTCCTTCACTCAGCACAACCGTATTATTGTAGGACTTATAGTTTCCTGAGAGACAACAAAGGATTACCACTCGATCCTCATCATTAGGATTTTTACGTTGAGTGAGTGAAACTACTGCGAGTGTAGCGACAGCCCCATGCGGGGAGGAGCGTATAATCCAAGACATATCCCCTTTGAGTGTTAGGGTACAAGCCTCTCCGCGAGGTGCGTACTCATACACAACCTCGTACAATCGATCTCCTCCGTGATACTCGGCGAATTCCAGTCTCTCAATAACGCCTGTAGCTCTGCCCTCATCTAATGCAGAGTAAATACGCCATATCCTGGTGGTTGACCAATCATACTGGGTAGTTCGTGTGAAGAAGCAATAATCCCCGTGATGTACAGCTACTGTGCGTGTTGGTGGTGGCTCTTCATCGATACTTTTTCTACTTCTCACAAGAGTCGCTCGATTGCTCCCTGCAAAGAGTTTTTCTCCAGCGAATGCTTCAATCTGTCTCGTCCAGTCGCCTTTGCCATATGTAAGGTGATAGAAATCTGGCTCAGGCTTTGCAGATTTTGAGCCGTGAAGGGTGATGAATAGGCTCTCGTTTCGCTCGAGGGGGAGTCGGAGTATGCGCCCCACCAACTCGTCACTTCGCACACTACTCTTAATCAAAGCCCGATTTAGGAGAGTGGCATCCTCTTTTAGCGGAAGCGTAAGCTCATGTTCCTTATAGCGGACATAAGCTAAATCCGCTGTAAGAAGGAGCACTCCCACCACGCCCAGCATAACGATAGCCATTACCCAACTCTTGTGGTCCTTTGCAATTCTCCTCATGACTCACCTCCTGATACACCGAGACACTCAGAGTGCCTACCAAAAATGGCTTGGTCGGGCGCCAGTGTAATGGATTATCTGATAAGTAGAATACCCGATCGACAGGAAAGTTGGGTTAAAAATTCTGCTATTTCAGGGGTATGGGCTATCTCCGCGAAGATTAGACTGAGGTTTCCATCCGACCAGTGTTTCTAAGTGCCGAGCCAGCGTCGCAAGGGGCAGTCCGACCACATTGAAATAACATCCTTGAATCTTCTCCACCAGGAGCGCGCCGTACTCTTGAATGCCGTAGGCGCCCGCTTTGTCGAACGGTTCGCCCGTTTGAATGTACCACTCAATCCACTCGTCCGATAGGTTTCGGAAAGTCACGCGCGAGCGGGGCGCGTCCAGCACTTGTCGAACGGTCTGTCCTTCTTGGCGTAGGAGCAGGCAGAGCGCGGTAATCACGGTGTGGGTGCGCCCTGAGAGCATTCGGAGCAGTCGGCGTGCGTCCTCGGCGTCGGTCGGTTTGCCCAAGAGTTGACCGTCCAGCACGACAATCGTGTCTGCCGAGATAATCAGGGCATCGGGGTAGTGGGGCGCAATTGCTTCGGCTTTCGCCAGTGCCAGCGTTTTCGCAACACGGGCAGGAGTACGAGTGGAGTTGGGCAGGGGTTCTTCTATCTGTGCGGGATGCACATGGAACTCCTGCCCAAAGAGCCTCATCAGCGTCTGGCGTCGGGGCGATTGCGATGCCAGAACCCACGGAACCATTGGCTTCAGAGTATCTCCGCCGCGGTGATGATGCTCTGCGACACCTCTTTCATCGTCTTGTTCTGATTACGCGCCATAAAGTGGATACGGCGGAACGCTTCCGACTCGCTCAGTCCCAGCCGATCCATCAAGATGCCTTTCGCGCGTTCAATCAGCTTGCGTGTTTCGAGTGCTTCTTGCAGTTCCTTTACTTCTTTATCCTTCGCCTGGAGTTCTCGGAATCGGGTTAGGGCAACATTGATTGCAGGCGAGAGTTCCTGCTTGCGAAAGGGCTTCAACAGATAAGCATAAGCCCCTGCAGCGGTTGCTTGATTGACCAACTCCTCTTCTGCGTAGGCGGTCAGGAACACAATCGCGCAGGGATGCTCACTCACGATTTGCCGTGCTGCCTCAATTCCATCCATCACAGGCATGCGGATGTCCATAATTACCACATCGGGCTTTGTTTGAAGAGCGACCCGTACAGCGTCTTCACCCGTCTCGGCTTCGCCCACGACCTCATAGCCGAGCTGTTCCAGCTGGGTGCGCACCATCAGGCGGGTCAACTCCTCGTCCTCTGCAATCATCACGCGTACCGGTGGACTGAATGCATTCATCATCTTCCCTCCATCTCTTCTAAGTTCGCTTCGCTCGTTGTGCGAGATAGCGTCGAGCCATCTCAAGTTTACCTGCTGTGGTGTAGCAAGGACTCCTTGAATCAAGTGGCAATTGTACCGGCTCCCCAGTAAATGCCGATTGATAGATTGCGGTAATCAGCTCTAACGCACGGCGCCCATCGTGCGCGGAGACCGTCGGTGGGCGTCCCTCTTGAACGGAACGCACAAAGTCGTGCAGTTCAGCGGTGTGCCCCGAAACCTCCGAGTCGGGGATTTCACGACAGGCGTCGGCAATCTGAACCAGTTGGCTCTCCTGCCGTGAGTGGGGTCTAAAGGGGAACATCTGAATCGTGCCGTGCGTGCCCAGTATCAGCATTCGGCTGGAATCGTTCTCCAGCTCGGCACAGGTCGAGGCACAGAAGCTGGCGCGCAAGCGATTATCCCAACGCATCGTCGCCAGACACCAGTCTTCCACCTCAATCTGGTGGGCAATCGTATCGATAGACGCGTCGACCTCCGTCGGTAATCCGAGCAGGTGAACCAGCAGGTCGACATGGTGTGATGCCTGATTGATGAGTGCGCCTCCGCCTTCCGTTGCCCACTTGCCTCGCCAGGGCACCTCGTAGTACATCGGTCGTCGCCACCAAAGGCAATGTATCTCTGCGTAGAACGGCTCCCCGATGAGTTTGCGCTCCAGCACCAGTTTCGCTCGGCGCACATCCGCCTCGTAGCGCAGCTGGAACACGACCCCCAAGTTTCGGTTCGCGCGCTCCGCTTCGGCAATCATCGCGTCCGCTTCTTCCAGGCTGATTGCCAGCGGTTTCTCCACCAGCACATGCTTGCCCGCTTGAAGGGCTTGGATGGCGAGAGGGGCGTGGAGGTGGTGGGGCACACAAAGACTCACAATCTGAATATCTTCTCGGCGCAGGAGGTCTTCCTCTTCTGTGCTCCAGAAGGGAATGTTGTGGCGTCGGGCAAACGACTGCGCGCGCTCCTCGTCGATATCGACCACCCCAACCACGCGAGCCGACGGCACAAGTTGCTGATACGCCTTCAAATGCGCACCCGCAATCCCGCCTGCTCCTATAATACCAATACCAACCTTATCCATAGCGTCCCTCTGTTTCGAGACAGTCTCAGCGTCTCGGAGCGCGTATGCCTTTATTGTACCCGCTTGGGTCTCGATTCTTTCGGATTATCTTTGGGGCTTGCCGTCCAACACGACGCCAACCCCCAACTGCTCGGCGACTTTGCGTATGGGAGGCGTGATGTGATTCCCGCCAACCACCGCTATCACGGGGCTTTGCACCACTCGTTCCAAAACTTGGGCGCGCTGTAGAGCGCGCTCTACATCCACTTTGTGTACCGACTGCGAGATTTCTGCCAATAGGTAGCACTCTTCATTCTCTCGGCGCCCGATAGCGACCACATCGGCTAATAGAACCTCGTTGCGCTCTTCCATACTGATGACGCCTGAATCGACCGCATCATCGAGCAGTTCACACAACTGTTGTACGCTCAACACCCGAATCCGACGCATGAACCTCTGGAAGTAGCTGGGAGCGCGTTCGCGATACCGACGCTCCAGCGCGTCGCCAACTAACCAGCCCACTGTTGTCTTGAGTTCACCGAGTTCGCTCACAACCTCATCCAGCCTCTGTTCAGTCCTGTTCTGTCGCTGTTCGAGACGGTCGAACCGCTGGTCGTGGGAGTCAAGACGCTGTTCGAGACGGTCGAACCGTTGCTCAATGCGGTCAAGCCGTTGCTCGGTGCGCTTCTGAACCTCCACCAGCTCACGCACGGTCTCCGCTAACTGTTGGAGTATGACCTGCATTTCGCGCACCGCCTGCGCCAACTGCTCGACCTGTGCAGGCAGGTTCAGGATTTCCTCGGTAAGGAGCACCTGACGCAACGCTTCGCGTAGTTCGGGCTTCTCCCGAAGCAGGTGAAGCAGTTCCAGAAACGCTTTCTCGTCGAATGTCTGGTTCACATTAAAATTATACCGTTCGCTACGGGTTGTATGAGTTCGTGGCTTGGCATCTCGCCCATCCAGCACATCAACAACGCACCCATCCAATACAAGAGGTATACTGCAAGTTGATGACACCTTACTTCTTCCATCCCAGCGTGGTGGCGTATCAGTTCTCGGAGTCGCATCCGCTTAAGCCAGAGCGACTGATACGATTGAACGCGCTGTTGGAGGCGTATGGGTTATTCGCGCATCTGGACAAGCAAGAACCGCCCCCATGTGATGTGAAGGAGATTCTGCGCGTACACACGCCCGAATATGTCTCGGTGGTGCAGGCACTGAGCGACAGCGCGCCGATTATGGACGCTCATCGCTGGGGCTTCTCAGCCTATGGCGACAACCCACCTTTCCCAGGCATGTGGGAGCCAATTCTCGGCTATGTATCGGCGACCGTCTCCGCTGCGTATGCCGTCTGCGAAGGCGCGCCCTTAGCCATCAATATCACGGGGGGACTGCACCACGCCCTGCCCAGCCGAGCAAGCGGGTTCTGTGTGTTCAACGACCCCGCCATTGCCATCGCAATCCTGCGCGAGCGGTTCCAGCGCGTCGCCTATCTCGATATCGACCTCCATCACGGCGACGGCGTGCAGTGGATATTTTACCACGACCCGAATGTGCTCACCGTCTCGATTCACGAGGGTGGGCGGTGGCTCTTTCCAGGCACGGGTGAGGTGAACGAGTTAGGCGAGGGTGAAGCAGAGGGGACATCGGTCAACATCCCGCTTGCGCCCTTCACATCCGACGATATCTGGTGGGAGGCGTTCTTGCGTGTGGTGCCACGCGCTTTCGAGCGGTTCCAGCCCGACGCCCTCGTGCTCCAGATGGGATGCGACCCCCACGAGTTAGACCCACTCGGACACCTCAGCCTCACGGCGCAGGGCTGGGTTCGGGCAGTGGAGTGGGCGAAATCGCTCGGACTGCCAACCGTGGCACTCGGTGGCGGAGGCTACAACCTGACCACCGTGCCCCGAATGTGGACCTTAGCCATCGCCACCCTGCTTGGCATCGACCTGCCCAACGAAACACCCGAAACCTACCCGTGGCACAGCACCATCCCGACCCTACGCGACTCTGCGCTCCCCACGATTGACCCCTCCAGCTTAGAGTTCGCCACGCGCTATGCCGAAACCCAAATCCATTTTTGGGAACAGTATTGGAAACGCGCACCGTTTCGGGAACTTCCTCGCAAAAATCGGGTATAATTGTGTATCCCATAAGGCTTAGGAGAAGTCTGCCCGTTACAACTACTTCAGAAACGCTCTCCTTGCCTCACCTCACTCGTGCAAACTGTTCAGAAAGAGGAGCAATTGCCGAGATGAATAAAAGCTACAATCAGCGCGGTAGCGCACTGGTCAAATCGCTCCTGAGTTGGGAGACGATGGATGAGCAAGGGCGAGATGAGTGGCTTCTGCAGTGTAGCGATTTTCTCGCTAAGGGTCTGGCACAGCCCAAAACGGAGTTGTCGGCGTTTACTTGGTATCTGCGTATCGTCGAGGTCTGTCTATACAAACACATCGCACTCCCTGTCGTCGCTCTGCACAACACTGTTCATGAGTCGGTCATCAACCCTGCGCCCTTTCTGATGAAGTTGAGACCAGAGTACCAAACGATATGGCTAATAGCCCAAGCGATGGTGATTGGCTACAACGAGGGCTACGAGAACGGGATGAACCTCGCTGAGACGCTTCCACCCCCTATCCAAGAGGACGGCTTGCCAGAGGTTCATCCGAACTAAAAGAAGTGGGGATGTTGGGGAGAAAGCCCGACATCCCCAAAAACTTTTCCAAAATCACAACAAAACAGCAGGAATCTCTGGAAACCGACATAACCGAATAGCAGGAGGACTGCAACGATGCAATCTCTCACGGTTCGCTTGAGGACAACCGCTTCCACACGGTGGAAGCCCAAAAACATCCACCTGTGCGGGGGGGGAGTGGGCAGGCAGATGAACTACCCCGATGTGCCCCCGATAGTGGTCACCTGCGCCCAGCGCGCCCTGCTCCGATTCCAGCGCTTTGTCACCCTCTCGCACGACCAGCAAGCCGACGCCCGCCAAGTCGCCATTCTTTCAGCGTGGGAGGCTTACACAACACAGGACGAGCCAGCGACGCCCGAACGCCTCTTCCGCTCAGCGTGGAACGCTCTACGCCGATGGTGGTATGCCGAAAAACGCTGGCAAGACCCGACAACCCCTCTGGACTATCAAGACGAGGATGGGGAATGGTGCTGTGTGGAGATGGCTGACCCCTGTGCAGAAGAAGAGATTGAACACGCTCTGGTGCGCTTGGAGCTGGAAGGGTGGTACGAGCGTCTGGGTTTGAGCCAGCAGGAGCGCGAGCTGTTGGAGTTATTGGGCGAGGGGTTCAGCCAGCGGGAAGTGGCTCAAAGGTTGGGCAAATCGCAAGGCTGGGTCTGGTCTCAACTTTCCGCCATCTGCGAACGCGCAAGGGCAATCTATCGGGAGTCAGACGATTCTCATTAGACCCTTCGCATTCGCTCAGGGTGACGAGGTGGGGTGGCTAAGGTGCAACACAGGCGAGACGCTCGGACTACGATTCTGTGGCTTGGGCATCCTGCCCATCCAGCATACGGGCGAGACGCCCATGCTACAACCGCTCACTATCCTCCCTACTCCCCACTCCCCATTCCCTACTCCCCTCCCCCGTCATTCTGAGCGAAGCGAAGAATCTCACGGGCGAGACGCCCCATGCTACAGACTGCCCACTGCCCTTCAGCCAGAGAAAAACCTCGGTCATTTCCGCAATCTGCATCGTAAATATTCTATTATAGGAGGTTCCAAAGAATGCCGAACCACCGAACCCGACGGCTCCGAATCGCTGGAAAGGGTGTCCTCTTCGGTCTGGGGATACTGTGGCTAATCCTGATTGGATTTGCCGAGCGCCGACTGGAAGGCGACCGCCTTTGGCTGTGGGGCGCCGACTACGATGCGGGCGAAGTCTCCGCAGGTCAAGTCGTAGAACACACCGTGTGGGTGTTCAATCCGACGATGCGGGGTTTTCACTTGAGAAGGGAGGCAACCTGTGGGTGTATGGTCGCGGAGGTTCCGTCGTCGGTGTCGCCGTTGAGTGGCTTTTTTCTTCGGGTTCAGGTAGACACGACGGGGTATCGTTCGGGTCAGCACACCCAGCAGGTTTGGCTGATAGTACGGGACGAGTCGCACAGCTGGCGGGAGACGATACGAGTTCGGTTTTCGGTGGTGGAACGCTCTGCGAAAACTACAGACAGGAGGGATGACTGATGATGAGACAGATATTTCGCTGGACAGTTGTGATCGGAGTGGTACTGGGCGCACTCTACTACGCCGAAGCAGGTGGTGGTGGTCGCAAAATATGCCATCAAAATCCCACACCTGAGCCTATTGGATATGGATGTCGGCGTATCGATAGAAATCCTTACTGTGCTGGCAATTGCAGATATTATGTCAACCCTAATGGACAGTGTGTACAAGGTAACAAGGGTTGTAAAGAAAGTGAGGAGCTAACTGATGTACAGACTTTCGTAGCGCCCTGTGTGGTTAGGAGCATATTCGACCCGCAAATCCAGTGTATTTGTGGAACTTACATGCCAGGACCTGTTATGCGGTACAAGATAAAGAACTGCATCTCAACATAACTGCGAGTCGAGGCTGTATGTCTACAGCCTCGACTATAAAAAACGAGGGAGTTATTACATGTGGAAATCAGTGTACTCGATCCTTTCCTGTGTAGCTGTAGTGTCTGTTTGCGTTGCTCAAATCGATGTGGGTAACGCTTTACAGTCTTTACAATCTGCTGACAATGTACTCAGTAGATATACCTTCGAGTGGACAATCCAAGCAAGGATTCATCAAAAATTTACAAAACAGTTTTTGACTCAACTTGAGCAAGAAACTCGAGAATATAATCCAAACTTTATCGTGCCTCACAGTCAAAATATAGATAGAACCAATACTTTAAACCTGAAAATTGTTCGCGATGGCGAGAGGGTTGCTATCCAGTTTGACGGGTTCGATGCAAGGGCAGATCGCATCTTTCCCTGTTTTCTTTATAAAAACGAAGAAGCATTTATAGTTCTTAGTTCCATGGAATCATTTGCCTCACCCACCACCAGTAGTTTGGAGAGACCTACTCCATTAGTATATATCTTGCCTTCCTCTCCACACGATCCACTAATGAAGCCCGTTTCCCTTATTCCAGGTTTGCAGTATCATTTTCCACCAAGCGATTTCAAATTTGGTTTCTTTGCTGGAAGAAGTGTTTTGGACGGAAATAGGCATAAGTGGTATCTGGTTAATCACTCAAAAAGTTCGTATGTCTTTCAGTCAAAATTATCTTCGAACAGTTTTATCGAACTAGTAATGTCTAAAAATAAATATGGATATATAATACAAAGATTCACTCTTAAGTCTATTAATGAACAGACAGGAAAATCAACAAGTTTCGAAGATTACTTATTTGAGAATTTCTCAAAGATAGGAAATGTGTATTTTCCTTCAAAAGCAAAATACAGATTGGAATTTCATCTCGAAGGAATGGAACTCGGGATAGATGCAGATTTTGAACTGAAAAACGTATACCCTACCGAACGATTTCCTGACTATCCTGTTAACTCAGAAATTTTAGTGAAAGACCTCCGTCTAACTACGAACGACCCTTATGATCTTCAATCGTGGATGGGACCTATTCAAAGCGATGTCGTGACTTACATCTGGGAAGGTCGGCTACCCAGTATAGAGGAGTTACAAGACAAAGCTCTTGAACAAGGACGGCTACTACCAAAAGACTCTCCTCAGCGCCGCTACTCGCTTGTTCTTTTTGTCCCAGCACTGCTGTTCTTTGCAGGCGCGCTCTATCTGTATTGGAGGCAGAAGCGGAGATGAAGCGTGCTGGATTTAGTTTGGTGGAACTGCTGGTCGTGCTGGGAATCATTTCATTATTGGCAGCGCTCCTATTTCCTGTGCTTGCCAGCGCACGCGAACGCGCCCGCACAAAGACCTGTATCTCCAACATGCGCCAACTTGGACAAGCGACCCTGCTCTACCTTCCCGACTGGAACGATACCTATCCCCTTGCAGGCTACATCAGCACGGACCCCCAAAACCAGCGATGCCTGATGACGCTGTTCCACGAGCTGGTTCCGTACATCAAAAATAAGCAGATTGTGCTATGCCCTTCCGATGGCGCGCCCGTGAATGTAGAGCGCGTCTTCAGCCAAGTGATGCCGTTATGCCCTGCGATGGGGTTCAAAGCGAGCAGTTATATGGCGAACTGGTGCCTATTCGAAGTGGGCGACTTGGCGCCGGGCACTCCGCACCCCCCTGTTTCGCACGCCCAAATCCCGTTCCCTGCCGAGACAATCCTGTTTTTCGATGCGGTGATGGCTGGTTTGCCCAACCTCACCCCCTACTTGCAAGGACGCCACGATGAGCAGGCGGTGGCGAACTTTGCGGATGGACATTCACGGGTTCTGAAAAC
>FWWM01007359.1_pt1 | contig 22172 bp, 15 predicted proteins | sample 2228351 | NCBI WGS metagenome assembly FWWM01 (sample SAMEA103939774, study PRJEB20133) | metagenome
TTGCCTGTGGGCAATCATCCCCGGATGGGGGCTCCTGCGGGAAGGGCAATGGGGTTGGGGCATTTTGCTGTTTGGGCTGACAGTGGCTTTGATTGCTTTTTGCTGGATGGAACCTTTGACGCCCTCAGAAGGCGCGCTCCTGCTCAGCGTTCTCGTCTTTGGCATCCTCTCTGCTGTCAGCGTTTTCGTCACTTTCTTTGCTGCCCTCCAACGCATGGGAGTGCCCCCGCCGCAGGGAAGGGAGATGCTCCTGCTGGTGGCGCGCCTGATTGGTGGCTATTCCTGCTTCCTCTTGGCAATCCCCGCTACTTACATGGTGTCCCCTGTGGGCGCTTTTGTGGTTGCGTGGATAGGTTGGCTGCTCGTCAAGCCTTTCTTCAGCAAAGCGGTGGAAGATTAGGCGAGGCAAAAGAGAACACTTGAACCCCATCAAACAGGGATGCACCCCAGCAGCCCTCGTTTTTGGTGAGAACTGCCAGGGCGCACCCCGTTCACCGCTGCCGCCTAAGCAAAGGTGGCTGCTAAGGGAGCCACAACGGTTCCGCCACTAACCTTCGGTCTCTGGGGTTAGAGCATCACCCCCGATAGAGGTGCCGCGTTTTGCCTTCTCAGGGGTGATGGGCTGTTGGGCGGTTCCGTGGTCAGACTGGATAGACGGCAGCGGGGGAGTGAGGGAGCCACCACCGCACCCGAGCAGCAGTAGCCCCAGCAGCGCGACAACCGTTCCCGACACCAATAGCCGCCGCAACATCTTACGCCCTCCTCGTGGCAGCCCGTCCCCCTTCGGTCCCGTCCTACCGAAAGGGGTGTCGCTATTTTAGCACGCTGGGGGAGGTTGTCAAGAGGGCATAAAGCGTAAAGGCGTAAATCAGGGGGACCAGCCAGAGCCCCAGAGGACGAAACCTGCCCAGAAGTAAGGATGGGAAAAGCGCGGGTGCTCAACAAACTCCCGCTGCGCAGCAGCAAGGGCATCGGCAGGGGCTTTCCCCCGCAACAGGTGGCGATAATAAGCGACCATCAACTTCGCTGTGGACAAATCGTCTACCTGCCACTGGCTGACAACCAATGTTTGAGTGCCCACGGCGAGGAAAGACCACACCATCCCCAGCAATCCTTCTCCTTGGAACGAACGCCCCAATCCTGTCTCACAAGCGGAGAGAACCACCTTGCGGGCGGGAAGAAGCCCCAAATCCAAAACTTCGTGGACATTCAATATGCCGTCTTGATTTTTGCTGGGCGTCAGGAAGAGGCGGGAGTAAAGGGGGCGCTGCGGGTCGGCAATCCCATGAGTGGCGAAATGCACCCAAGTCCCTTGCTGCAGCGCTTTCTTTGCCGCTTCTTCTGAAGCGGTGGGACCGAGAAAGGCTTGGACGGAAGCGAACTTCCCTGACCGACGCAACATCTTTGCGATAGCGCTCACTTCTTGACGGGCATAAGGGAGGGGCGCTAAAGAAGCGTCTAACTTCGGCGCCCCAAACCCAACCCACAAGAGGTTAGAAGCAACCTTTCGCTCTTTCTTTGCCCGCTGATTGAGCGCTTCCAAAGCGGTCACAGAGGGGGCATAAGCAATGGAGAACTGCTCAACAAGGTAGCGGTTGTCAAAATCCTGAAGGGCTTGGAAGGGCAAAGCGTAAAGGAGGCTGTCGGGAACGATGACAAGCCGGCGCTTATTGCGAAGGAAAGGCTTGATGGGGACAATGAGGCGGGTGTAGAGCCGTAGCAGGGTCGCCCCAACGGGTTTGCGCCGCCCCATCTGCCCCTGCAGCCACCGGATGTCTTCCTCTAACTCCTGCCGGGTAAAGCCGAGGGGCACACCAATCACTTGCATGCCTTTGCCGCGTTGGCTCAGGATGAACACCCAAGTTTGCTTTTCGGTGACGAGGTAAGAGAGAACTGCCGTGTCGTGTGGAACGACGAAGCGTCGCCAAGCGCCAGCGGTCAGTTGTTTCTCCCGAACAGGCACCAGTTGCCACTGCTGCACTTGTCGCCAATGGCGCCACTGCTCAAATTCGTTCCGAAGGGCAGTCAAGCGCTGCCGTAGTTCGTAAGAGCGGTCGGTGGGTTGGAAGGATGAAGCGGAGAGTTCGCGGAGCAACTCCCTTTCCACTTCCGCAATCCGCCGCTGCCATTTCTGGTATTCGGGATCAACAGGTTGACGCCAACGCAACAAAGGGGTTTGTTGGAGGAGTTCCAGCAGCGCTTGCGCTCGCATCCGTTCGGTCACCTCAAAGGCTTCTTCGTAACGCCGCTGACGAGCAAGGAGCGCCGCAAGGCGATAGAAAGGTGCCGAAGAAGTTTGAGCGAACATGACTTGCATCGTCTCTCGCCCGGCGGTCAGCCGCACTTGCTCCATCAAGCGCACCGCTCGCCAGTAAGCATCCGTGGCTCTCAAGATGACCTTTTCCCGCTCCTTGCCGCTCAATTTTGCTGCCAACTTCTCGTAGGTTTCGCCGATATTGTCCCAGCACCACGCACCCATCCACCTATCCCCTGCTTGCTCCCATGCTGTCAGGGCTTGTTGGTAAGCCTGCAGCGCTCGTTCCAGTTCGCCCTTCTTCTCCCACACGACCCCCAAGTTCATCAGCGCAAGGGCGCAAGTGGGTTGGTGGTTGATTTGTTCCGCCACGCGAAGCCCTTCCTCTAACGACTGCAACGCTTCATCTAATCGCTTTTGGCGCTCAAGCAAAACCCCCATTTCAACTAACGCTCTCGCTGTCCACAGTTGGCTGCCCATCCGTTGGCTGAGGCGCAAGAGTTCGGTGAAGTGCTCTGCTGCGCGCTCAAAGTTTCCTTGCTCGCGGTAAACGCTGCCCAAGGCAAAGTGAATGGGCAACAGACGGGAGACATCTTGGACCTTCTCGGAAATCTCAAGGGCGCGGTGGAGGCAATAGGTTGCTTGCTCGTAATTGCCTTGAAGCCGATAAATTTCGCCCAAGTTAGTCCACAGCGTGATTTGACGGCGCAAGTCTTGATCTTTCCCTGCTAACTCCTGCGCTTCGTAGTAAACTCGCAGGGCACTTTCGTAGTCCCGCAACCTACCGTAGAGCATACCAAGGTTAATCAACCGAGCGAGGGTCCGACCGTGGGTGAGTGCTTGCTGGAGGTATTCGTGGGCTCGGGGGTAATCGCCTTGCAGGAGGGCAACCGCGCTTAGGTTCGTCAGCACTTTCCCCATCTGTTGCGCATCCCCAACTTCCTTTGCAAAGGAGAGGGCGGAAAGGAAGGTTTGGTGAGCGGTTTCCAGTAAACCCAAGCGGAAGGCTACAATGCCGAACGCATTCAGCACCGCGCTTAGACGGGCTGGGTAGTTCCAGTCGGACAAGAGGGCTTGAACTTGGTTCAGGTAGGCGATGGCTGCAGCGAAATTCCCTTTCTCTCGCTCCGCCTGCGCGAGGTGGTGCAGGGCGACGATTTTGCCCAAAGAGAGCCTCATTGTTTCGCAATGGTGCAACACGCTCCGCCATGCGGAACCACTCTCTTCCTCCTCGGTTCGGGCAGCAGTAATGAACGCTGCCATCAGGGCAGCCAATTCGCTGGGTTCGTTTGAGAAGGGATTTGTGTCAGGCGAAAGGGCAGAAAGTCGTTGGGCAACTCGCTTCGTCGCTTCGTCCGCAACCACATCCAGCAGCAGGCTTATCACCTTGCCCATGTTGGGCGAGAGGGGCGCAGCATCTTCCAAGTCCAAAGCCAACTCCAGTTGCACCAGCAGCAAACCATGCAGCAGGCGAAGGGAGAGGGCAGGGTCCTTGAGGGACAGTTGACGGGCAACATCTTGACGCCCCTGCGCAAGGGCGCGCTCTAAAGACCAAAACAAACGCGCTTCTGGGTCCCCCGCGGAGGCGTCTGAAGCGGCTTCCTTGCGACAGGGAACAATGGCACCCAGAAGCACCAAAATGAGCGTAACGCTCCAGAGCCGAGCCAATGGCAAATGCTTTCTCATCTCCTCTCACAGCCCGACTGTTGCAACGCTTACAAGGTTCTCTTTTGTTTATCGGCAACCGCTCTCTTTGTCTTAAGCCGCACTGCTTTTCAAGTATGCGCCGCACTGGCTGCGGTGATGGCATCATTTTTTGCGACAGGCTTTTAGCGAAAGGAGGAAGGCAGCATGAAGGAGTTGTGCCTGCGCGGGTTAGACACGGCTGCGAAACTGGGGGCTTCTTACGCCGATGTGCGGGTGCTACTCACCCGAAGGGAAGACATCGTGGTCAAAAACGAGCGGGTCGCTTCTTTAGAGCAAAGCGAGGACATTGGTCTCGGGGTGCGAGTGATTGTCAACGGGGCGTGGGGGTTCGCTGCCACGCGCGAGGTAACCCCTGAGGCGATAGACAAGTGCGTCGCCCAAGCAGTGGAAATCGCCCGAGCCAGCGCCTCGCTGAAGGAACGCGAGGTGCAGTTAGCCCCTGAACCACCCCATGTTGCCTACTGGGAGACACCCATCCAAGTTGACCCGTTCGGCGTTCCTTTAGACCGAAAGGTGGAGACTTTGCGCCAGTGCACGCAGGTGATGCGCCGTTTCCCCGAAATCAAGGTGGCGGTGGGTTGGATGAGTTTCCAGCGCAAGCACCAGTGGTTTGCAAGTAGTGAAGGGGCGTTCATTGAGCAGGTGCTCACCCGCAGCGGTGCGGGCATCCAAGCCCAAGCCAGCGATGGTAGAGAGTTGCAAGTGCGCTCTTACCCTCAATCGCACGGTGGGCAGTTCATGAGCAAGGGCTACGAGTTGGTGGAAGAGTTACGGCTGCCAGAGCACGCGGAAGTGATTGCTGATGAAGCGCGGGCGTTGCTCACCGCTGACCCTTGTCCTGAAGGCGAATTTGACCTCATCTTGGACGGGTCGCAACTGGCGCTGCAAATCCACGAATCCGTCGGTCACCCGTTGGAGTTGGACCGAGTGTTTGGTTCGGAAGCCAACTACGCTGGGACCAGTTTCGCCACACCCGAGAAACTGGGCAACTTCCGCTATGGCTCGCCGATTGTCAACATCGTTGCTGACGCCACTTCGCCCGGCGGACTTGCCACTTTTGGCTACGATGACGAAGGCGTTCAAGCGCAACGGTGGTTCTTGGTCAAGGACGGCATCTTGGTGGACTACCTCACTTCCCGAGAGACGGCTGCCCGATTGGGCGCGGAACGCAGTCACGGCTGCATGCGGGCAGATGGGTGGCAGAACTTGCCTATCATCCGCATGGTCAACATCAGCCTGCTCCCGCAGCAAGGGACACTGGATGACCTGTTGGCGGACACCAAGCACGGCATTTTCATGGCGGTGAACCGCAGTTGGAGCATAGACAACCAACGGGTGCAGTTTCAATTCGGTTGCGAGATTGCGTGGGAAGTGAAAGACGGCAAAAAGGTGCGGCTACTCAAGAACCCGTGCTATGCGGGCATCACTTGGGAGTTCTGGGGTTCCTGCGACTTCATTTGCGGGGAGAGCGAATTTGTGCTGTGGGGCGTGCCCAATTGCGGGAAAGGACAGCCGCCGCAGCGAGCGGAAATGTCTCACGGCGCTGCCCCTGCCCGCTTCCGCAAGGTCAAAGTCTTCCCCGCACGGTAGTTGAGGCTGTTGCCAAAAAAAACAAAAGGCGGGGGCATGGTGCGTGCCCCCACCTTTATTCTCGGCAGTGCCAAGCCATCAATCGTAGACCTTGGTCACGATGCCGGCGCCGACGGTGTGTCCACCTTCACGAATAGCGAAGCGGAGCCCTTCCTCAAGAGCCACAGGGTAAATCAGTTCCACATCAAACTCCACATTGTCGCCGGGCATGACCATCTGAATGTCTGGCGGCAGGACGATGGTGCCCGTCACATCAGTCGTGCGGAAGTAGAACTGAGGGCGGTAACCAGAGGTGAAGGGGGTATGGCGCCCGCCTTCTTCCTTGCTCAGGACGTAAACTTGCGCACGGAACTTGGTGTGCGGCTTGATGCTGCCCGGTTTGGCAATGACATGACCGCGCCGCACTTCTCGCTTGTCCACACCGCGCAGCAACAAGCCCACATTGTCGCCCGGTTGGGCTTCGTCCAAGATTTTGCGGAACATCTCAATAGAGGTGCAGACCGTGCGGCGAGGTTCGGGCGAGAAGCCCACAATCTCCACTTCTTCGCCCGGTTTCAGCACGCCGCGTTCCACGCGCCCCGTCACGACGGTGCCACGACCGGCGATGCTGAACACATCCTCAACAGGCATCAGGAAAGGCATGTCGGCAGGGCGTTGCGGGAGCGGGATAAATTCGTCCACTGCATCAATTAACTGCCAGACTGCTCCACACCATTCGCATTCTTCTCGCCCGCACCCGCACTCCAAAATCTTCAATGCGCTCCCGCGAATGACGGGCACTTCGTCGCCGGGGAACCCGTATTTGTTCAGCAGTTCCCGCACTTCCAGTTCCACCAAGTCAATCAACTCGGGGTCGTCCATCATGTCCGTCTTGTTGATGAACACGACGATGTAAGGCACATTGACCTGGCGCGCCAGCAGCACATGCTCGCGGGTCTGGGGCATTGGACCGTCAGGGGCGCTGACCACCAAGATGGCACCGTCCATTTGAGCGGCACCCGTGATCATGTTCTTGATGTAGTCGGCGTGCCCAGGGCAGTCGATGTGGGCGTAGTGGCGCTTGAAGGACTCAAACTCCACATGGGCAATGTTGATGGTCAAACCGCGCGCTTTCTCCTCCGGCGCCTTGTCAATGTCTTCGTAGCGCAAATACTGTGCCAACGGTCGCCCCGTGTTGGGGTCAGTGCGCTTGGACAGCACCAAAGTGATGGCGCTCGTCAAAGTCGTCTTTCCATGGTCCACATGACCGATGGTGCCAATGTTGACATGGGGTTTAACCCGCTCAAATTTTGCCTTCGCCATGGCAACTCACTCCTCCTTACACTTGCTACACTTTTCTGGCGCTTCTTTTCACAGCGGCGCATGGCATTATAGCGACGGAAGGGCGCAGCGTCAAGGCATTGACGGAAGCGCTATCCTTTCTGGTTGGAGGTGGACGGAATGGCAAAGAGCGAGCAGATGCTCCCTTACTACCGCCAGTGTTTCGTGTGTGGGGAAACGCGACTGGGGCGATTGGGCGTGCGGTTTCGGGTGGTCAATGGCATGGTGCGGGCGTCCTTTACGCCCACGGAAAAGCATGTCGGTTTTCCCAACATAGTGCACGGGGGCATCATCACCGCATTGCTGGACGAAGCGATGGCGTGGGCGGCTTTCGCTGCAACAGGGCAGTTTGCTCTTTCCGCCGAAATCACTGTCCGCTTCCTGAAACCGTTGCCCGTCGGGCAAACGGTAGAAGTTGTCGGCTACTTTATTCGGCGGCACCACCGTTTTCTGGAACTGGGGAGCGAAATCCAAGACGAGCAAGCCATCATTTACGCTCGCGCTTGGGGGCGCTTCGTGCTGGCTCCTCGGGAAGACACCGAACGCTGGCTGAGCGCATTGCAAGGCGTCAAAACTTGACAAACCTTTTCACCCCTCCCGTAACGCCTTGCTGATGCGTTCCATCGCTTCAGCAATGACCGCGTCGGGATAAGTGAGGGAGACGCGGAAGTAACCTTCACCAGCAGGACCGTATCCCCCACCAGGCGTGACCGCCACATGAGCGCGCTCTAACAGGAAAGTGGCAAATTCTTGGGAGTTGGCGAAGCCGTCAGGGATGGGTGCCCAAACATACAAACTTCCCTTCGGCAACGGCGCGTTGATGCCTGCCTGTCGCAACGCTTCCACCACGAAATTGCGGCGCCGCTGGTAAGTCGCCACGACGGGTTGGATGATGGACGGGTCTTGACACCATAGTTGCAGCGCTTTCGCACCTGCCCGTTGGATGGGGCGAAAGATGCCGCTGTCAATGTTGTCCTTCACTGTTGCCAACAAGCGCACCGCTTCCGCATTGCCCACCGCCCAACCGATGCGCCAACCCGTCATGGCAAAGGGCTTGCTCAACGAACCGAATTCGATGGCAACTTCTTTGGCGCCCGGCACTTGCAGGATGCTGGGAGCCACATAGCCGTCGTAAGTGATGTCCACATAAGCCGCGTCGTGGCAAATCAAAAGTCCGTGTTCACGGGCAAAAGCGACGGCTTCCTCAAAGAACTCCAAAGTCGCACAAGCCGCTGTTGGGTTGTTGGGATAGTTAAGCCACAACAATTTAGCGCGCCCCAAAACTTCAGAAGGGATAGCAGAAAAGTCGGGCGTCCACCCTCGCTCAGGACGCAATGGCATTGGGTGACTTTCGGCTAAAGCCAACAAGGCACCGATTTTGTAAACGGGGTAGCCTGGCTCAGGCACCAGCGCCACATCGCCAGGGTCAAGGTAGCACAGCGCGATGTGGGCGATGCCCTCCTTGGAACCGATGAGCGGCACAACCTCCGTTTGCGGGTCAATGTCCACACCGAAACGGGTGCGGTAATACTGAGCAACGGCTTTTGGGAACACATCCAGTGGCCAATCGCTGCCATAGCGAAAGCGATCTGGGTCGTTGACATCGGTGACGGAACGGATGAGTTCCAAAACGACAGGATCAGGCGTGGGGACATCGGGATCGCCGATACCCAAACTAATGACTTGAATGCCCTTCGCCTTCAACTCCCGCACCTTCGCCCCAATCGCCGAGAAGAGATAGGGTCCCAGTTGCTCCATCCTCCGTGACGCGCGCGGCATTTCCCAACCTCCTCCGAGAAAGGATTTGCGTTCTCCGCGATAAGTCCAAGTGTGGCATCTCGCACAACTTTGTCACAACCGCTCTACGATGAGTTGCTGCCCTCGGTCAAAAGTGACGCGGTAGCGGTCAAGGATGCGCCGCCCAAGAAGGAACTCAGCGCCTAAGGCGAAAACGATGGCGGGAATGGGTTCATCAATCCCGACGATAGAAACAATGCCCCGATAGGTGGGTTGAATTTGGGTGGAAGCATCGGCAAGGCTCAATTGCACAGAAAGGCTTGTGGGACCTAATAAGGGGTGTCGGTCTGCTGGGATACAAAGGGCACCTTCAAAACCTGTATCCGCATATGCCCAAGAGCGTTCCCGATGCCTCCCAACCTGCCAGTCAGTTTTAAGGAAAGGGTAACGGTGGCTGGACACAAAGCCCGTGCGCCGCAACTTATAGGCAGCAATCTCCCCTACCCGCAGCAGGACGAAGTTGCCAGCGCCGAATTGCTGGAGCGCTTCGTCCACTACAGCGACATCGTCCTCGCCGACGATGTAGCGCCCATCAGGTGCCAACGCCAGATACTGACCCCAATGGGTTGCTTCCAGCGATTTACAGTAGCGCTCGTAAAGTTGCAGCACTTCGTCTACCGTTGGCTCCCACATCTTCCCTCACCAAACGAGTTCGCCACGAAAGACCTCAACGGCAGGTCCCGTCATGTAGATGCGTCCATCGTTGCGCCACTCAACTTCCAAGTCACCACCGGGCAGGTGGACAAGGGCTTTGCGCTCGGCGCGCCCCGTTTTCACGGCAGCGGCTAAGGAAGCGCAAGCGCCTGTCCCACAAGCCAGGGTCAATCCAGCCCCGCGTTCCCAAACCCGCACTTTGAGTTCCCTTGGTGAGAGGACCTGAACGAACTCCACATTCGTCCGCTGCGGGAAAGCGGGATGGTGCTCCAACTTTGGACCGATGAGTTCCAGCGGCAACTCATCCACCGCGTTAGCGAAAATGACACAGTGGGGGTTGCCCATGGACACAGCGTTGACAACGAACGTCCCAATGCCTTCAACGGAGAGGGGCACCTCCAATGCTTCCTCGCCACTGCTCAGCGTGGTGGGGATTTGGGAGGGCAAAAAAATGGGCTCGCCCATGTCCACCGTCACAGCGGTGGCTTTTCCGTCTTTCGCTTGAACCCAAACGGTTTTGATGCCCGCTTTCGTCTCTACCTTGACCACCGCATCTTTTGCGTAGTCGCGGTCGTAGAACCACTTGACAGCACAGCGGATACCGTTTCCACACATCTCCGCCTCACTGCCGTCAGGGTTGAAGATGCGCATTTGAAAATCGGCAACAGAGGAAGGGAGCACCCAAATGACGCCATCGGCGCCAACACCAAAATGGCGGTCGCACGCGAACTGTGCGAAGGTGCTCAGTTGCTCTTCGGACAACGGCAATCCATCCAACGCACCAATGACAACGAAATCGTTACCGATGCCGTGCATCTTGGTGAACAGTAAACTCCTTGGACAAGAGAGCCTTCCCATTTCCAAGCACCACCCGCTATCATTTTGACAGGCAGCGCTTGCTTTAGCAACCATCAACCTCCAGATTAGTTCGGCTGCTGTGAGGATGTGAGTAACCTGAGCCGATGGGACATTAGCGCAGGGATGATTGCCAGTTGCTTACAGGCTTAAGTCCAAACAGGCGCAGCGGTTGCCAAACTGGTGGGTGATTATTGTGACCCTCTCGTTGCTTACTTTCTCTGTTTGCGGTCGCTATGCTTTCTACGCCGCCAATCACACGAGGCTTTGGAGGTGGCGGTCTGATGGGTCGGACTTATCCAGCCCATGAGATAGCGCAGTTGCATCAGGGTGCGGGGTCGGTGATTTGGGCGGATGGGTGTTTGGCGATTTTGAAGGCACTGTTGGAAAGCGGGGTCGCTTATGTCGGCGGCTACCCAGGCGCTCCCGTGTCCAACTTGACCGACGCCTTCTTGGATGCTGAAGAACCTGTCCTGCGTCCTCTCGGCGTGTTCGTTGCCAACAATGTCAATGAAGCCTCCGCTGCCGCTATGTTGCGATTGTCCGTCCACGCGCCTGTGCGAGGCGCGGTCGCGTGGAAAGTGGTGGGCACTAATGTGGCGGCGGACGCGTTAGCCCATATTTGTTCGTCAGGTGTGCGCGGTGGTGTAGTGATTTTCGTGGGCGAAGACTACGGCGCTAACAGCACTCTGGTCACCCAAAAAACCCTCCCCTACGGCTACAACTTTGGCGCACCCGTTTTGGACCCGAAAGCCGATTTGAACCATGTCGCCCACCTAACGCGCATCGCTTTTGACCTTTCGGAATCCTGCCAGATGCCTGTGTTCTTCCTCGTCCGCACCCGCGTCGGCAACATGAAAGGGTGGTTGCGTTCCTACAACAATTGCCCACCCACTGTCAACTTGCATCATCCCTTGCCTGAGTTGTTCAACGCTCCCGACCGCTTTCCCATCCCACCTTTCACGCAGCAGCAGGAACGGGAACGGTGGCACGAACGCGTGCCTCGTGCTAAAACCTTCATCCGCCAAAACGGCATCAATGAACGCTACGATGGGGATGGGCGCAAAGGCGTCATTGTTCACGGCTTGCTGTTCAACACTTTGGTGCGAGCGCTGATGCGGTTGGGCGAAGCGGAAGTGCGCGAACCCGCGATGGCAGCAGCGTTCACTGCCCATTCTAACCCCAGTCCCCAATCCCCAGTCCCCAGTCCCATAACTGCGGAAGAAGCAGGTCTAACCGTGCGCTTTTCCGTTCCCATCCTCTCGCTGCACGCACTCTTTCCCCTCGTGGAAGACGAAATCGCTGCTTTTTTGAAGGACAAGGACGAAGTGCTGGTCGTGGAAGAAGGGGAGCCAGCATTGTTGGAACGGGAAATCCGCGCTATTGCCCAACAAGTGGGTTGGGACGGACGCATTGTTCGGCAGGAGTTCTTGCCACCGACAGGGGAACTAACTACCGACATCGTGACAGAAGGTGTGGCGAAGTTTTTGGACAGTCGCAATGGTGTCAGTATCGTCAAGCCTGCGTTGCCTGCCACCGATTTGCTCCCCGTTGCGCCCCGCTTCCCCAACTTTTGCACAGGATGCCCCGAGCGACCTGCTGTTCTAACAGCGCTGAAAATCTTTCGTGAGCGCCACCCTGATGTCCGCATAGAAGTGGCGTTGGACATCGGCTGTTACATCATGGGCATCTACTACTTGCGCGAGTGGGTCTCGCCCGTGACAGGGATGGGCACTTGTTTGGCATCCAGCCTCGCCGCATCGTTTCTAAGTCAAGCCCGCACCATTTACATCGTCGGCGATGGCACTTTTTGGGCGCAGGCGTTGACCACCAGCATCAGCAACGCCCTTTACCATCGGCAAGACTGTATCGTGCTCATCTTGGAGAACTTCTGGACGGCAATGACAGGGCATCAACCCAACCCCAGCACGAAACACGGCGAACGCGCGGGCAATTTGGACATTGAAGCCACCCTCAAAGGGATGGGGGCTGCTTGGGTCAAAGTTGTCAATCCCTACGAAGTGGGGGAAGTGGTGCGACTGCTGGAGGAAGCGTGGCAACAACCTGAGTTAGGTCCCCGCTTCCTCATCGTGCGGGGCGAGTGCATGTTGGAGCGGAGCCGCCGAGAGCGGAAGGAGCGAGAGACGAAAAAGCAGGCTGGGCAGCGGGTAACTGAGCAGCGCTTCGGCGTTGACCCTCTCGTCTGCACGGGTGACCACAGTTGCCTCCATTACAACAACTGCCCCTCCCTCTCCGTTCGTCCATCACCTCATCCCTTGCGCAAGGACTTAGTAGTGCAAGTGGAGTCCACCTGTGTCGCCTGCGGCTTGTGCGGCTCGGTAGCGCACGCAGCAAAACTCTGCCCATCCTTCTACCGCGTTGAGTGGGTGCACAACCCATCGTGGTGGGAGAAATGGCGCTTTCATCTTTTGCGCCACCTCATCGGCGTGTGATAACATGTAAGCAAAGGTGGGAAGGCGTATGCTCAATAACGAACCTTTCACCCGTCCCTCGTCCCCCGTCCCTCGTCCCATTACCGTCTTGGTCGCTGCTGTGGGTGGTCAAGGCGGACAACTGTTCTCGCAGTGGCTGTTCTCAGCCGCGCGGGAAGCCGGCTTTTATCCTGTCGGCGTCGGTTTGCCCGGTCTTTCGCAACGGGAAGGCGCAACAACCTACTACTTGGAGTTCTTCCGCCGCCCGCAAGAGACAGCGCTCTTTTCACCGTTTCCCGAAAAAGGGCGCGTGCAGGTGCTCATCGGATTGGAACTGCTGGAACTTCTGCGAGCGGTGCAGGAAAACTACTTGGCACCCGATGGCGTCATCGTTGGCTCCACGCATCGGGTCTTGACGGCGGAGGAAAAATTGCCGTTGAAGGGAGGGTTCATAACTGCCGAACAAGCAGTGCCCTTCTTGCACCAATTGGCACCGAAATGCTTTGTTGTGGACGCCGTCAGTGCTGCCGCTTTGGCGGGGCTTTCCGAGCGCGCTGCCAATGCTATCCTGTTTGGCATTCTGGCAGCAGTGGGAGTGCTGCCCTTCCCCGTTGACGCGTTCCGCCGTGCCATTGAAACTTACGGCGTTGCCGTTTCCTTCAATCTGCGCGCTTTTGAATTCGGCTTGCAGTTTCAGGAGTGGCAGCACCGACTGCGGGCAGTGGATGACCCCGCTGTGAGAGAGTGGGAGGAGTTACCTGAACCTCGTTTATCGCCTGCCACCCAGCAACAAATGCGAGCGCTCAGCCAAGACGACGAACTGGCACGCACCCTCGCTTGGGCAGCCCGATGGCTGTGCCATTACCAAGACGAGCGCTACTTTTTGCGCTACCTTGACAGCGTGCGCACTATTTGGGAAATTGACCGCACCAAAGGGATGGGGCTTTTGGTGACGAAGGAGGTTGCCCGCATCTTAGCGCTGCGGATGGCTTACGAAGATGCGGTGCGAGTAGCGCAACTGAAGACTGCCCGCCACCGCTTTGCTCGCTTGCGCCGCGAGCATCAACTGAATGACAAAACCGTGTATCGCGTGGTGGACTTCCTCAGCCCCGATTGGGACGAACTGTTGGGGTTGCTCCCGCTGCCCGCACCGAAGGAAAGGGGACGGGGGACGAGGAACGAGGGACGGAGAAGTGGGGAAACGGAGAAACGGGGAACGGAGAAGGCGGAAACGGTAGCGTCGCCCTTTGCGGGCGACGGCTGTCCTGATGCGACCGTCGGGGACGAGCCCCGACGCTACCACGAGATACCACCTTTGCCCGAACAAGCCGATGAACTATCTCGCTCAGCGGTGCAACTTCGCTTGACAACCACTTCGCTGACAGGTTACCTGCTGCTAAAGAGCCTGACTTTGCTCAAACCCCTTCGCCCCTATTCGCGCCGCTTCCGCTTGGAATGGGTCGCCATTTCCGAGTGGCTGACAACGGTGCGGGAAGCGTTGGCGAACGATTACGACCTGGCTTTCCTACTTGCCCGAAGTGGCGAATTGGTTCGGGGCTACGGACGGACGCGCCGCAAGACCCTTGCAGCGTGGCGCGCCTTCATCGCTTTCCTTCGCGAACTGCAACGGCGGGAAATCCCCTCTCGCCAACTCGTGGAGTTTGGCGAAGAGTTTTTGACGAAAGCCTTTTCGGGACCGAAGGGTCCAGAGCAAGCGTGGCAGTTTGCAGTAGAGCAACTGTCAAGGCTGGACGAAAAGTGAGGAGGGACTTTGCACCGTGAAACGCATCGGCGTGCTCACCAGTGGTGGCGACGCACCAGGCATGAACGCGTGCATCCGCGCTGTTGTCCGAACGGCAATAGCGAAGGGCTTGGAGGTTATCGGCATCCTGCGCGGCTACGCAGGGTTGCTGCGAGGCGAGTTCCGACCGATGGACTTGCGCAGCGTCTCAGGCATCATGCATCTTGGCGGCACGGTTTTGAAAAGTTCGCGATGCCCCGAGTTTCTTACCCCTGAAGGGCGCGCCCAAGCCGCTGAGCAGGTGAGAAAGGCAGGCATTGACGGGCTTATCGCTATCGGTGGCAACGGCACTTCTACGGGAGCACATCTGCTTTGGCAGGAGCAAGGCATCCCCATCTTGGTTTGCGCGTCCACTATTGATAACGACCTTTACGGCAGCGATTTCACTATCGGCTTTGACACTGCTGTGACAACGGCGGTCCGCGCTATTGACCAAATCAAGGACACAGCCGCAGCGCACGAACGCATCTTTTTCGTGGAAGTCATGGGGCGTCACCGAGGTTTCTTGGCTCTTTACGCCGGCTTGGCAGGTGGGTGCGAAGAAATCTTGGTGCCCGAGAAGCCAACGGACATTGATGCTATCTGCGAGCGGCTGATGAATGGACGCCGGCGCGGCAAAACCAGCAGCATTGTGGTGGTCGCAGAGGGCGACGAAGCCGGCGGCGCTTTTACCATTGCTGAACAGGTGCGCCAACGGACAGGCTTGGATGTCCGCGTGACCGTGTTGGGACATATCCAACGCGGCGGTTCGCCCACGCCCCGCGACCGCATCTTAGCCAGCCGCTTGGGGAACGCCGCCGTAGAGTTTCTGCTGCAAGGCGAAACGGACAAACTCGTCGGCGAAATCAAAGGCGAAATCGTTTTGACGCCGCTGGAAGACGCTATCACCAAGCCCAAGCCCATTGATGAAGCGCTGTATGAATTAGCCTACCTGCTGGCTCAGTAGCCCATCAAGCGTTGCTGACTCACCAGTAGCGGGCACCCCGCACTTGAACGCGCAGAAGGTAAACGGAGGTGCGAGCCGTTAGGAACAGGTGCTTGCCGTCAGGACCGCCGAAGCACAAGTTAGCAGGCACTTCGGGCAACAGCAAGCGTCCAAGCAATTTTCCGTCAGGTGCAAAAACCCACACGCCTTCAGGACCTGTCGCCCAAATGTTGCCTTCTTCGTCCACCCGCATTCCATCGCCAGCACCGTCTTTGCCTTCCATCTTTGCCAAATCGCGCCCTTGTCCCAGCGTCCCATCCCCCTTGACTTCGTAAGCGCGAACGACATTGCGTTGGCTATCGGTCGTGTAAAGCCATTTTCCATCAGGTGAGAGAGCGAGCCCGTTGGGTTTGGGTTGGTTCACGGGGTCAGCGACAACGCGCACCAATGTGCCGTCGGGTTTGATGAGGTAAATGCCTTCCACAGGTTGGGTTTTAAACCTTGGGTCGCCAAACACGGGGTCGGTGAAGTAAACTCGCCCGTCCTTCGTTGCAACGATATCGTTGGGTTGGTTGAGAGGCGCTCCTTCGTAAGTGCTGGCAAGGACTTTAACTTCTCCCGTTTTCAAGTCCGTGCGGGTCACGCGTTTGTTGACAAACCCCTCACAAGTGAGCAGGCGCCCTTGCGCATCCACCGTGTTGCCATTGGCGCCGCCACTCGGTTCCCGAAAAATCTCCAACTTGCCGTTCGGGTGCAGCCGATAGATGCGGTTAGCAGGGATGTCGCTGAAAACCAGCGTCCCGTCAGGCAAGTAGGCGGGTCCTTCCGTGAAGCGAAAACCTGTCGCCAATCGGTAAAGTTGGGCGGTTTCGGGAACGAGGTAGCGAAACTCAGGAGTTGCCACCACAACGCGCAGCGGCGCACTGGTGCCAAATTGCCAATCCGCCACATTCTGTCCCCCCTTGCCCATTGTCCCAACAGCCAACACAGCACTCATCACTACAGCACTCATCACCAACACCCATCGCTTCAGCATAGCCGTCACCACCGAGGGATTTTAACACGGCACAGGAAAACTTCGTGCTCCATGCTCTTTGCCCCAGTCCATGCTATCGCTTCCTGCTCCTGACTAAAGCGATGTGCTCAATTTCAATGGCGTGTGGCTTGGCAGCGTGGTTGGGGAAGAGCCACGCACCGAAGCAAACATTTGCCGCAACGATGTTCTCTGGTCGCACTTGGTCGCCCGGATTGCTGCGCCCCACGCGCCAATGAGCGAAATGGCGAAGCGCTGATAAGGGTATGCGAATTTCCTGCCATTCGGTGCTCAGCGGGACATTGGTGCCCCACGGCGTTCCATCTCGCTCTATCACGACCACTTCCACTTGCGTGGTTTCGGGCGCAACGGCGCGTGCCCGAAGCAGCAAGGTGTCGCATTCCGCTAACTGGTGGTGGCGCAATGCTAACTCTTCACTCACCTCGTTTCGGAAGAAAATGCTGCTGGGTGGCGGACCGAAGCCGTTGACAGCGATGCGCACTGCCAATCGGTCGGGCATCATTCCCGGCACAACGCTCACGCGCACGGGCACATCCCCGCGCGGGCTGATCGGGTGCCGTTCCGCATCAAACAAAGCGATAGGCTCATCCGCTGATTGCACAGCCACTTCCCACAACGCAGGCGCAATTGCGACACTCTCTATCTCCAATCCGTGCGGCTTGTCACGGTCACGCCCGTAAAGCCATGCCCCGAAAACGATGCTAAGGATGGCGAGTTTAGACAGTTGCAAGCGCGGCTTTTTTGTTCCCCACAATGGACGGAAAAGGTGAGACGGCACAACAGTTTCGCGCCACCCAACAGTCAAGGGCACATCAGCACCGAAAGCCGATCCATCTCGCTCCACCAACCCAATTTCCACAGCGGTCGTTTGAGGGTAAAGGGTTCGTGCCTTGACAATCATCACCCAATCCGCTGTCTCAGGGATTGATAGCGTGACAGCGATGGGAAGGCGCACCCCAGCACTGCTGGGCGGTTCGCCAAATCCTGTTGCCGTTAACCGCAACGCCTTCACTCCTTCTTGACTTCCGTGCGCAATCTCCGCAGCGGCTGTGTGATGCTCTGGTCCCGAGTAATCAATGCGCAGCGGCACAGCAATCTGCTCGGCGGCAAAGAGCCGTTGCGACTGCCACCACCGTTCGTTTGCTTTCGCAGGGTCAACAGCGAGGTTAGCGGGCAGGGTTATCACCTTGTCGTCCCAATGCACGCTCACGCAATAATGCATCTTCGGCGGTTTGAGCGCCTGCGCAGGAATGGTCGCTTCGTAGCGGTAAGCGCGCCGCTCCTTCATGGGCACAGAAGCAAACCCCTGTTGGTCGGGAGAACGAAAGTGCAAAACCACCCGCTGAGGTGGCTGGGAAGTTGCGACGGTCACAGTAACAGGCAAAGGCTTCTCTGTCACCCACAACCGAGCAGGTTCGTGCCATGCCATTACGATGTTGTCCGTAGACGGTGGAGCGACAAACTCATGCAATCCAACGCGGACGGGCAACGACAATTTGTCTAACGAAGGTAACTTTGCGCCGTGCCGACGCAGCAGATAGGCGCCGGGGCGGATGCGGAAAACACCGTTGCGCGCTCGCGTGCGGTAAGCGTTGCCTTCGTTGAGCGGTTCCACCGAAAACTCGGCGCCCAAGTTGGGCAACCGCAGTTGCATCGTCCGCTCCCGCCAAAACACAACGGAAACATATCTGTCAAGGCGTGGGTTGCCGTAGGGGTCATTGACCCAAACAGCGTCAGGGTAAACTTCCAGTCGCCAAACGCCGTCGCTTAACTTGTTCAGAAAGTAAGCGCCCGTCCCATCGTAGCGGACAACAGGCGATGAACCGCAACCGATGATGCGGGTCAGTTTTTCGGGTGCTGGCGGCACCGTCTTCGTGTCGTTGGAGTAGAAGAACTCTCGCTCGGTCACCATTTCGCTCAGGTCTTCTTCGTAACTGACGCGGAAGGGACCGAAGCGGGTGCTTTCGGGGTAGCGTCCATAGGTTTTCAAGCGGGGTAGGCGCCGGAAGGCTTCCGCAGCAATGATGAAACTGACCGCTTTGTTGGGCGAGTAAACGAGGTTGAGGTAGTGGGTTTGCCAGCCAACATTGAAAGGAGCCAAAGGGAGCGGGTCGTATTGAAACTGCGTTGCAATTTGCGCTCCACCGCTGCGGAACGCCCGTGCCATCGCAGGGTAGATGTAACTGCCAGGCACATCCGCAGCGTCAAACTCGTAAACGATTTTGGCTTTGCGCGCCAACTCAGGCGCCCGCATGGACGGGTAATCGTCCACCAGCGGCAAAAAGTTGCCCTTCAACGAACGCCACGCCACCAACCCTGTCGGATACCAACCGAAACTGCACCCTTCTACAACAGAATCACGCACCGCTGCAAAGCGATTGCCCCAACCGTTGTAAAAGAGCGGCTTTTGGCAACCCGTTTGGCGGATGGCTTGTGCCAGCGCGTTGATGTAATCTCGCACCTGTTCATCCGTCGTACCTGGCGGATACAAGGGCTCGTTGATGAGTTCAAAAGCGATGATGACAGGGTCATCTTTGTAGGCTAACCCCGTGTAGCGGTTGACATGGGTGACGAACTGGACAAGGTAGTTTTGCTGAATTCGCCGCGCGATGGGATCGGTGGTCATCTGCTGCATGGTGAACAGGTTGGAGAAGCCCGCATTGGGGTTAGGCGTTCCCCACCATGCGATGGGCGTGAGCACGACATAAATCCCGCGCTCTCTCGCTTTGGCGATAAGGTAGTCCAGCAAGCGCAAGTGCTCGTTGTCCAGCAAATTGCCTTCGCGGTCGCTAATCTCGCGGTCAAACACATGCAGCCGAATTACATCCAAGCCCATGCGGGCGAAGTGGAGCACATCGCAGTCAATGACCTGCTCAATGGGCACACCGAGTTGCTTCAAGAAGAAGTAGTCGGAAGCGAAAGGGGCGTAATAGTTGACGCCGAAGAGGGCAACTTCTTCTCCTGTCTCCCGCCACCGCAGCACCCCTCGCTCATCCACGAACGCCGTCCTGGTTGGTAAATTCGCTTGAGCAAAAGCAGTAATTGTCAAGGCAAGAAGCGCCACGCAGAAACCGTTCGTTCGCCTTGGCATTTTCGTTGCACCTCCGCACAAAGTTTAGGTTGAAAGTCCCGTTACTTGCTGCCTGTCTAAATTGCTGCCAACATTTTCAAACTGAGAACTAACTTTCGCCCGAAAGGAGGAACCGCAATGACTGTCCAAGAGGCGTGGCGGTTGCTTCAGGATGAAGCGAGGCAGCGGCGAGAAGAAGGGTGCGATGTGACGGAATTGGAAGAGCGCATTGCGGCTGTTCGGATGAAGGGAGAGACACCATCAGCGCAAACGGTGGAGGAACTTTGGGCGTTGGCGGACTCGCTACAACCGCAAACCGACTTTCCCTACGAGGAACCCAGCGACTGGGACGCTATCGTGGCAACTTGGCAAGCGTTACCGCCTTTGCGCATCACCGTCAGCGACAGCGCACTTTACGACCGCATCAAGGGTGCGTGGCTTGGTCGCGTTGCAGGCTGCATGGTGGGCAAGCCGGTGGAAGGTTGGCACAAGAGCAAAATTGACCGCTACTTGCACGCTGCCGGCGAATATCCTTTGCGCGGCTATCTTCCGCCCCTCCCCCTTGATGACCCTGAGTTGCGGGTTCATGACCAACGCCTGCTGCGGGGCAACATCACAAAAGCGCTGCGCGACGATGACATTGACTACACTGTGTTGGGCTTGCACCTTCTGGAGCGCTATGGACGAGACTTGACCCCTGAGAAGGTAGGGGAAGCGTGGTTGGAGTTGCTCCCTTACCATCGCGTTTATACGGCGGAACGCTGCGCTTACCGCAACTTGGTGAACGGGTTGCGACCGCCAGCAACGGCAACTTACCGCAATCCCTATCGGGAGTGGATTGGCGCGCAAATTCGCGCTGACTTTTTCGGTTACGCATCTCCCAGTGACCCGCGAGAAGCGGCTCGGTTAGCCTACCAAGATGCCGTTCTCTCGCACCAAAAGAATGGCATTTACGGCGAGTTGTGGGTGGCAGCCACTTTGGCAGCAGCGTTAGTGACCGACGATTTGGAGACAGCGTTGCGAGCGGGCTTAGCCGTTATCCCGCCCAAATCGCGGTTAGCAGAAGCCCTGCGGGATGCGCTCGCGTGGAGCGAAGAATGCGCGAATTGGGAAGAAGCGTGGGAGCGCGCTAACGAGAAGTATGGGCACTATCATCCCGTCCACACCATCAACAACGCCGTCCTCGTGGTTTTGGGGTTGATGTTTGGTCAAGACGATTTTGCTCGCACGGTTGGCTACGCAGTGATGGGCGGCTGGGACACGGACTGCAACGGTGCGACAGCGGGTTCCGTCTGGGGCGCATTGTTTGGTGCGAAAAACTTGCCCGATGACATGATAGCGCCATTGGGCGACGCTTACGAGACTGCCCTTTCAGGTTTCGGGACGCAGCAACTTAGCGACCTGATAGACCGCACCTTCCGTATCGCTCAAGCGTTTTTGGAGCGGCAATAAGCGCTTAAGCATAAACAAAAGCGGGGCGGGCGAAGAACCCACCCCGTTCTTCTTTGCCGTTCCGTTTAGTCGCTGTGCCCTGGTCCCCGAATATCCCAGATGGAAATCCTGCCATCAGCGCGCGGGTTGTGGGGGCGGAAGATTTTAGCGCAGTCTGCTGCCAACTTTGACCAAGGAAGCCATTTGGCATGACCATCGGCGAAAGTCAGGATACTCCCGCCTAAGTGGCGAGTGTTGCGGGAACTGCGCCGTTGCAACCAATCAGAAGGCGAATTTCCACAGGTCGCCCCAGGACCAGACGGGGGATGCGGGGTGCAAACATTCGCCCAAATTGACCGCGTCCCGCCGCAGTTTGCCCAGTGCGGGGCATCAACAAAAGCGTCCGTTTCGGCTGGAGCGGGGACTTGCGCAACTTTGAATGGTCTCCCGCTCCAGTCACACCCCAAGTTGGGCATCAGGGGTTCGTTAGCCGCAATGGTGATTTGGATGCCCAAGAAATCCAGAGGGAATGCCCAACCCCACGCATCACAACACCAGTAGGCAAAGGGGGCATTGGGATTCTGCACGCGCCGCAAAGGAGGAATGGGGGTGATGCCCGAAGGACATGCCCAAACTTGGACATTGCGGACATAAGGGTGAACTTGCCCTTGTGGGGTGGTTTGTGACGCTCGCATGGGAGCATGAGGGGCTGCACAGGAAGTGATGAAGGGGAAGGTCTCGTCATAGTCCTGCGTGTATTGCACCAACGCCATACCGACATTGCGTTGGTTGGACAGGCACTGCGCTTGCCGCGCTTTCTCGCGAGCCTGGCTGAACACAGGGAACAGAATGGCTGCCAGGATCGCGATGATGGCAATAACAACGAGCAACTCAATCAGGGTGAAGCCTAAACGCCGCATGCGACATCCCTCCTTTTTGAGTTTTTGCGGCTCATTGACCGCCTCGTTGCTTCATGAAGGGTGGTGCCCCTGGTGGAGTCGGTTTCTCATAAGGGGAACCGCCCTTCACTTGCCCTGGCTGCGGGGGAAGCGTGCCTCCCGACTCAGGAGGGAGAGCAGCCCTTCGTTGAGCCATCATGTACACCAACGCTACCACGACAAGGACAACAACGATGGCAACAACGGCAACCCATGTCGGCACCTGCCTTTGCATCATCAATCACCTCCAAATCCTGACATAGCCAACCGTAATCATATGGCACCTAAGCCGCTGCGTCAAGACTTGGAAGGGATGCTCGGAAATGTGGGCATGAAAACTTGAA
>FWWM01007360.1_pt1 | contig 22172 bp, 14 predicted proteins | sample 2228351 | NCBI WGS metagenome assembly FWWM01 (sample SAMEA103939774, study PRJEB20133) | metagenome
ATTTCTTTCATTTCTGACCATTCACGATACAAGTTATAATTTTCATATGCTAATTTAATTTTTTCAGGGATTTTAAAGTCATTTTTATGTTCTTTATAATATGCTTCCAATTCGTCATTTGGTGGTTCATTTTTGTCGATATATTTGGAGCTATCAAACAGAACATATATAAAGTTAACTGTTTGATTTAGATAGTTGAAAGTTAGGATAGTTTCATTTTTTGTAATTGGCAAGAAGGAGTATATGAAATAATTCAGTTTTTGTTCAAGTATCTGGTTTTTTACCTCATCTTCAAATTCACCTATATCCATTCTAACCTGGTCTAAGAAGGTTTTGTATTTTCTCATATCAAAACTATTGTTTGTTTGAAACAATGGGTATTTTGCTATTGCTGACCTCACTTCTTCTTTACTTACATGGATACCATATTCCTCTGCTTTTTGTTTGAGCAATACCCTTCGTATCATGATATCCAGCACTTTGCCCTTTACATCCAAAAGCCTTGCAAGCTCCTCGTTCCACGAGCCTCCGTATTGTTTTCTATAATAGTCTAGCATCTGATTGTAGAGCTGGGCAAACTCCTTCTGGCTGATGGGCTCTCCATTGACTTCAGCCACCTTTGGGGTTTCGCCTGCCCTAAAGGAGAACCCAAAATAGAAAATGAAGACAATTGCTATAAGACCTATCAGGATCTTGATGATCCAGCTGGTTGCGTGCCTACGCATTACGCTCAATACCATTCTGTCCTCCAAAATAAATATAGATCATTGGCCTTTTTTAAGCCCTATTTGTGTATCTCCCTTAAGGGGGATAGTCAAGGCATGAAAAGGCAGCCCATTGTGCAATGGTAAACCCTTATCTTATGCCTGTATTTTTAACCCAAGGGATTTGGTCAATCCAATACCTTTGAAGGCAATCTATAGCCTCTATGTTATTTTATGCACACGGCCCTTACCTGCTCAAAGGTGGTAAGGCCCAGGAATACCTTTCTAATCCCATCCTGCATAAGGGTAAGCATACCGTCTTTAACGGCCTGTGCCCTAAGCTCATCTATGGGGGCCTTCATTTGAATGAGCCTCTTTATCTCATCGGTCCCCCTCAAGAGCTCGTGTATCCCAGTCCTGCCTTTGTACCCTGTATTATTACACTTTGGGCACCCTTTGGGCCTGTACAGCACCATGTCCTCTGTATAGGTTACCCCTAATCTGCTAAAATCCCCTGCAAAGGCCCTTACAAGGGCATCATATTCCTCCCTTGAGGGATGATAGGCCTCCTTACATGCGCTACAAAGGGTCCTAACCAGCCTCTGGGCAAGTATACCCAAGAGGGCATCGGCAAAGTTAAAGGGATCCAACCCCATGTCCAAGAGCCTTGTAATTGTCTCAGGTGCACTATTGGTGTGTAGGGTACTAAATACAAGATGTCCTGTGAGAGAGGCTTCGATGCCTGTGGCGGCAGTCTCGTGATCTCTCATTTCACCCACCATTATCACATCAGGGTCTGCCCTTAAAAAGGCCCTCATTGCAGCAGCGAAGGTAAGGCCTATCTTGGGCATGACCTGTACCTGTCTTAGCCCCTCTTGGGTGATCTCCACAGGGTCCTCAGCTGTCCAGATCTTTTTGTCGGGTTTATTGATATAACCCAGGGCAGCATGTAATGTGGTGGTCTTTCCACTCCCTGTGGGACCTACCACCAATACCAGGCCATAGGGTTTTGTTATCATATCCACAAAGGCCTTGAAGCTTTCCTCTGACATTCCCATCTTTTCCAATGGCATGGGCTTGCCACTGGCAAGGAGCCTCATCACCACATCTTCCTTCTGGCCAGCAGTGGGTATGGTGGCCACCCTGAGCTCAATGTCCAGGGGGGCAAATCTCTTGAACTTTATCTTTCCATCCTGGGGGAGTCTCCTTTCAGAGATATCCAGGTCTGCCATTATCTTTATCCTGGATACAATGGCCCTTTCATAGGTGTGGGGAATGGCCTGGTAGACCTGACAGGCCCCGTCTATTCTAAATCTGATTATGGTCTTGTTCTTACCTGGCCTGGGCTCTATGTGTATGTCCGATGCATTTTGCCTGTAGGCGTCAATGATCATCTGATTTACAAACTGGACAATGGCACTGTCCTGCTCACTGACACCCTGCACTGTCTCTTCGTCCTCTGCGGTATCCTCTGAAGATAGTTTGCCCACTATCTCTTCTATATTTACCTTTTCCCCCAGCACCTCCTGACTTAGCTTTCCAAACATCACATCGATCATCTTGTCGATATCCTCTCTAAGGGCCACACAGAATTCCAGCTTCCTGCCTGGGAGAAGTTTCCTGATTGCATCCTTAGCAACCAGATTTCCAGGGTTTTCCATTACTATGGTAACGGTATTCCCATCCTCAGAATAGGGGACAAACCCGGCATTCTTTAAGTAAGAGGGGTTGATCCCTTTTGGGAGGATGTGCCTTGGGGGGTTCCAATGGTCCTGGTAATGAACAAAGGGTACCTTGTAAAAATAGGAGAGGGAGTTTCCCACATCCTCCTTGCTCACCTTGTAAACATCAATCAGCACAGAGGGCACTGATCTTTGAGTGGCCCTGGCAGTCTTCATTGCCTCTGCAAGGTCCCCTGGGGTTATTATGTTCTGGGCCACTAAATAGTCAAACTGGGTGGCCTTGGGCCTCCTTACCAGGTCATCATTCTTATAGATGCTTATGCCAAGGACCTTTGCCACATCCTGGGCCGATTCCTCATCATAACAGGTAAATACATTTCCCGATTTCTTATTGATTAACTGGAGGACCCCTAAGAGGTAGCCTTTATAAATAATGGGTACGGCAAGGACCTGCTTGGTCCTAAAACCCGTTTTCTTGTCCCAACTGCTGTCGAATCTGAGGGATGGGTGGAGCCTGGCCAACTCTGTCTCGTTATAAGCATCCCTTATATTTACTAGCTTCCCGGTGGCTGCACAGAAACCGGCTATGCTCTTGTGGTCAATATTTACCCTTATCTCTTTCACCTCTTCCCCTGTCTTAAAGATGGAAAAGATCTGCCTCCTTTCAGAGTCCACCAGGTATACTGTAATGCGCTCTGCATCAAAGAACTTTAATATCCTCCCCTGGAGATTGAGGAGAATCTCTTGGGTGTCTTTGGCTGAATATATCTCGTTGGTTATCTCATTTAGGGATACATGGTACTTGAGCTGGTCCTCTAATGGCAGGTCTTTTATGCCGTATTCTTCACATGTCCTTGTGGATCTGTTTTGCTCCATTTAAACCACCAACTAATAGTTTATTCCCAGTTCCTGATAATTACAAATATTATTTTAATCAAAAAATAAGGGTATGTAAACGATTCTTTTCCCCATTTAGAATAAAATTAGCTATGATTTGAAGGACCCCATGAACAAAATACCCAAAAAAACCTAGCCTATACAATATCCGTTTTTATATGAGTCTTCTAAGGTTTTATATGCCCACTCCATTATTGGTTTGAGGCTTATACAGTCCTGCTCATTGTATCTTATGAGGAGGTCAAGGGCTGATATTGATCCATTGAGATAGTTTTTCCAACATATCATGGCATCAAAACCATTCATTCCCTTTATATCAGCGTATCTTTCAATACCAAATAATGGCTCAATCTTTTTTAATCCACCCTTTATTCCACACTTTTTAAGCACATGATATAAGTCTATGTGTATAGGTGGCAATGTTATAGAAGGGAATGATTTTCTTATAATTGGTATATCAAAATTACTTCCACCATATGTGATAATTATGTCATATTCAGCAACAGCAAGTTCAAAATCATTTAAGTTTTTACCATCAATATAAGTCTCAAAACTATCTCCATTATATAGACCTATTACTGTTATGTATGTAAATTTTTCATGTGAAGTAAATGTCTCAATATCCAAAAAGCATGGTTTAAAGGCCTTGTGGCCGTAAAGGCGCCAGTATTCGCTTTTTTTGAAAAGTCTTGCAAAATACCCTGGGTTATTGAGATTCAAGAGGGATTCATTAAGATGGAGCCTGATTTCTTCGTAACTTTCCTGAGAAAAAAAAGGAGGTCTGCTTTTGAGCAGGTCAAACCAGGTGAGGTAGCCTGAGGACCAAAGTCTTAACTCAGTCTTTCTCCCTATCCCTTGTATGTGTACAAAGCTATTTAGCAACATAGGGGTTGGCAATATACAAAAGATATTTTAAATGGAGGCTCTTCCATTTTGCTAGGGATAACAGGGCAGGGCCCAGGGAATAATTTTAGAAAGCCATTGAATTGATGTGCTGGTTATGAAAGTATAAATAAAAAGGGTCAAAATAACATGGAGGCTTCCAAGGTTCTTAAAAGGCTCAGTTCCATTAGACCACTGCCCTCCACCTCCCTCAGGGCATTGGAGCTGGTGGAAGAGCCTGAGCCTGATCTTGATACCCTATTGGATCTGATTAAAGGGGATGCTGCCATTTCTTTCAGGATCTTATCCCATGTCAACTCAGCCTTTTATGCCCTACCTTATCAGGTCACAGACCTGAGAAGGGCTGTAATATTCATAGGTATAGAGGAAGTTAGGAACTTGGTCCTGAAGGTGGCCATCTCCGAAGGGATATTGGAGACCATTGGCACAGAGTCCTCTTATGTCTACAATGTGATTTACAACCATGCCATAGCCACTGCAACCCTGTCTGAGGCAATTTCCCATCACATATCCATTCCTTCTAAAACTGAGGCCTTTTTGGCAGGACTCTTCCATGACATAGGAAAGATGGCCCTATTTACAAGGTTCCCAGAAGAGTATAAAAGGGCCTATGAAACTGCCAGGGATGGAGAGAATAGCTCTTTACTGAAATCAGAGAAGGATGTATTTGGCCTAGACCATGTGGAGGCAGGGCTTTTTGTTATGGAGATGTGGAAGATGCCTTCTATATATACCGATATTGTAAGATACCACCATAAAGATTATAAGACAATAACAGAGGCAAATCTTAATTTTGACCCTGCTATACTGTTTGTAGTGATGATAGCTGATACTGTAGCAAATCAAGTTTTTTCTTATATGCCTGGTCAAGTCCTTCCAAAGGATATTTTAAGGAAACTAATGGTAAAAATAGGCCTCAGCACCGAATCTTTACAAAAAGCATTGAGCGATATGCAAATTGGAATTGATAAGTATTCTCATGTGCTTTCAATGGCACCTGATAGCGAGAACATGTATATTACATCTTTAAAGTCAACAAAACAGTTTTTGACAAGGCTTATAACAAAGAAAATAGATCCTGAGGAGAATGGATGGCTTATTGACCCAAAGGAAGGCATGGAAAATATCTTATTATTAGTATTGAATGTTATTTCCTTGGGGTTAATTTCAAAGGGTAGGCAACTAGTATTTAGTGTATTTCTTTTCGACAGGGCAAAATCAAGTCTAAGTTTAGTAAGTTATTCTCCCACAGAAGGAATTACTTATAGTTTTAATAAGTTAGGCAATGAATTCGCAGTTAAGTTAAATCTTGAAAAAAATATATTGGCCTTGCTAGAAAGTTATATCAAGAGAATTCTGAGCAGTGAAATTAACAGAGATATAACTTATGAAAAAAGTGGTTATTTCTTGTGTGTGACCCAGTTTAGGGAGAATTTTGGCAAACACTTAGGTGTAATTGTGAAGCTGGATCCCGTAAATCAGCAGGTGAAGACTTATCTAAGCCGCCTTCTTACCCACGGGAGGGAGTGCCTGGAGTTATTGGATACCCTTGGGCATAAATTAGGTGTGAGGTAAGGAACTATAACAATAGATCATTGGGCAGTGGGCACCCTGATGGGTCATACCCACGGATCTTATAGTACTCCCTAAGCATATCATTGAGAGGCAGTGGATTTGGATGGGGATGGGGTGCCAGGTGTTGATAGAGGATCCTGGGAGGCAGGGTATCCTCCTCATGGGTGATCCCATCCCTTAAGTTCATGTATCTTTCTAGATCGTGGATCCTTTGACCAGCCCTCAAGAAATCCCTTTTTGATATATCAATTCCAAGGACAGAACGCCAAAGGTCTCTGTAAATTCCATAGTCAATGAGTGGGATAGAAAGGGAAGGGAATCTCTGCATTAACTGTTTCAAGAGGGTCTTGGGCGTGTATTTAGTTAAAGGGGGTTCCATAAGATAGGCAAACATGGTGAATTGGCAAGTGATGAGGGAGTTTATGCAGCAAGTGAGGTCTTCAAAGAACTTAACATAGGCTGCCTTTCCATGGGGAGAATAGGGGTCCAGGAGATTAAAATACACCTCAAGGGCCACCAAAAAGGCAGAGAGGTGGCAACCTCCTCTGTTGGCCACTGCAAAGCTCAGGCCCTGTCCATAGGACCCCCTAGGGTCATAGCCTGCCAACTCCAGTCCCTTTACTTCCATGGCAAAGTCTCTCCCCCCATATTTCCTGGCCAAATACCTAACACCCTGCCCTAACTCCTGGCCGATCCCGGTATTATCAGCCACTGCCTTAATTGTGTCTTGGATCCCCTCAGTGGATCCAAATCTAAGGGGAGAGCTGAATAGGCCTTTTTCAGTTGCCTCCATGCACCAGCCCAGTATGTTCCCCAGGGATATGGTGTCCATACCCAGATCATTGACAAGGGCATTTACCTTTGCAAGATACTCCCTTGAGTAAATACCTAAGTTTGACCCCATCAATGCCACTGTCTCATATTCGGGTATGGCCAAGGTGCTATTTCCAAATTTTCCCTTTTGTCCACACAATATCACACAACCTTTGCATGGATTAGGGGTTACCCGGTGCAGGTCCTTAAATTCCTCCCCTGATATCTCATAGGCCCGTGGGTCTCTGCCTTCCTGAAAATTCCTTACAGGCAATATCCCAGCTAAGTTATTGAGTAAGATGTTGGTCCTGGTCCCAAACTCCCTGTAGAGATAGGATGTCATCTCATTTTGCCTGAGATATTTTAAGGCCTTTTCCCTTATCTTTTGAAAGCGGGTCTTTTCCTTTGCCTCTATCTTGTATGCCCCACCCTTTACCAATATGGCCTTTAGATTCTTTGAGCCCATTACTGCACCAAGACCGCCCCTTCCAAGAAACCTGTGACCTGAGGCTATATTGGCTATTCTCACTTGATTTTCCCCTGCAGGGCCTATGGTCAGGTCACCCATGTCCCTTGCCCCAAGGAGTCCTTGAGATTCCTTGACCCCTTTTCCCTTTAAATGAGGCACCTCTTTTATCCTTGCCCCCCTCTCATCTATCTCCAGGCACACAAGGGTGCTTGCCCTACCTTTTATTATCAGGCCATCATAACCTGCAGTCTTGAGATGAAGGCCAAAGGGACCACCACATGAGGAGCTTGTGATTATGCCTGTGAGGGGAGACTTGGAGAGGGCATGAAATCTTGAGGAGCATGGTGCACCTGTACCCATTAGTATGCCAGGCATAAAGATTATCACATTTTCAGGACCCAGCGGGTCTGTACCAGGGGCGAGTCTATCATAGAGGTATCTTAGGCCAAGGCCTTTCCCACCAAGGTATGCCTCCCTGTGTCTTTGGGTAACCTCAAACAAGGTGCTTTCCCCACTGGACAGGTCCACCTCCAAGACCTTGTTGCTTGTTCCTGTAATCACCTTCATAGCCAATGTCTCTTCCCTTAGAAGGCCTTTTTTAGTATTGCCATGGCATCTTCAAAATCCATGTCCCTTGGGTTAAACACAATGGATGGGTCGTATATAGCCTTTTTTGCTATTCTGGGCAGGTCCTCTTCTGCTACCCCTGCCTCTCTCAGGGACCTCTCCAGTCCGCAGAGATCTTTCAGCTCCTCCTTCAGTCTTACAACCTCTTGTATAGCTGCCACTGCACGGTCCTCTGGCCTATTGCTAAAGTAGACCTCCTCCCCGCCCAAATAAAACAATAACTCCCCCAGTTCCTTCTCCCTCTTACCCAAATTGTATTCCATGCCAAAGGGGAGGAATATGGACATGGCAAGGCCATGGGGTATTCTTGAGACAGCCCCTGCTGCATGGCCAAGGGAATGAACCACTCCAACCATTGAGTTGGAAAAGGCCATCCCGGCCAAGGTTGCAGCAAGGGCAAGGCCAAGGCGTGCCTCTCTGTTTTTTCCATCTTTTATTGCGTCCTTAAGGTAGCTTTTAATAAGTCTTATGGAGGAGATGGCACAGCTATCACTAATGGGGTTCTTTTGGATGGATATATAGGACTCAATGGCATGGGAGAGGGCATCCATGGCAGTTTGGGCAGTGAGTTTTGGAGGTAGGCTAAAGGTGGTACGTGGATCCAAAATTGTTACATTGGGGATTAAGAAATGGGATGTAAATGCCATCTTTACATTTTTCTCTTCGCTATAGATCACTGCCACGAGTGTTGCCTCAGAGCCGGTCCCAGAGGTGGTGGGGACTACAATTAAGGGCCTGAGGGGCCGCTTTAGCCTCTGGGCACCCATGAATTCACTGAGGCACTGAGAACCCTCTGATACCAGGATGTTTACCCCTTTTGCTGTATCAATAACAGAACCACCACCCACTGCGATGATGGAGTCACAGTGGCAATCCTTATATATCCTTGCAATTTCATTCACCACCCGCTCAGAACTATCAGGGGGGACATCTTGATATATGGCCCCAATTGTCATTTTGTTTTCACGGAAAATGCCCTTAACCAGTTCCATTGTCCCCAATTGGGCAATTGTCCTGTCTGTTATTATCATTGGGGTAGTACTGCCCAGTAATGTAACCTCGTATGGCATATTGTCCAAGGCATTGTCACCGGCCAGGATCTTAACAGGGCAAAAAAACTCAAAGTAATGGGGAAGCATTGGTTCCTCCTTTATTATAGACCAAAGGGAATGGCCAAGAAGTAGAGATAAAGCCTTCGAAAATAAAGGTCATATCTCAGTTTAGGTACATCCTTCAAAAGCCTCCTTGAGATAAAGGTGGGATACAAGTACGCAAGGAGTATATTTAGGCAACGCAAAAAGGATACAGCCTTCTCAAGATCGCCCTTGACATATGCCCTGTTCTCAGCAAATCCTTGGGCAATTCCCATCCTTGGTGTCAATAGGAGAAGGGCACAGGTGATATTTTTGAAGTAGATCCCTAAGTCTAAATTCTCTTCTGCCCTGCCCATGTATTTCAGTCTTCCATAAACTACCTTCCACATGATAGAGGGACCACTGGGAAGGATACAAAACCCTATGCTAAGACCCTCTGGCCAGCTTGCCACTTCCCTTCTTATCCTTGGGTCAAAGCCATTGGCTGCCTCCACGGACCTGGCAAGGGCTATTAGGGAGGCCCTTGCCAAAACCACCTTTAAAAGAGAAAATAGCTCAAAAAACTTGGGCAACCTTAAATACTTTTTACTAATAGATATCTTCATGGATTCCCTATGAAGAGAGTGGAACTCCTCCTATGGGAATATTTATTAGACCTGACGGTGTATAGGGGTCAAGAATTTTTCCATTTGCTAATCTCCAAAAACTTAGATACAAAATTAAGGTTAGGCAAAAACCAAAGGGAGTAAGAACAATATGTTTTTAGATACCATCTTGGGGTGGTTTTCCAACGACCTCGCCATAGACCTTGGCACAGCTAATACCCTTGTTTATGTGAAGGGCAAAGGTATTGTCCTTAGGGAGCCATCTGTGGTGGCAGTGAGGAAGGACGGGAAAGGCCAAAACAAGGTGCTGGCAGTGGGCACCGAGGCCAAGAATATGGTGGGGAGAACTCCGGGAAATATTGTGGCTATCAGGCCCTTAAAAGATGGGGTCATAGCCGACTTTGAAGTCACAGAAGCAATGCTCAGGTACTTTATCAGGAGGGTACACAACAGGACCAGTCTGGTGAGGCCCAGGGTCATTGTTGCGATTCCCAGTGGGATTACCCCTGTGGAAAAAAGGGCTGTCAGGGAGTCAGCAGAATCAGCCGGGGCAAGAGAGGTCTATCTCATAGAGGAACCAATGGCAGCTGCCATTGGTTCTGGCCTGCCAGTGACAGAGCCCACTGCCAATATGATCGTTGATATCGGAGGTGGGACCACTGAGGTGGCGGTTATATCCCTTGCGGGGATAGTGTATTGTAGGTCTGTGAGGGTTGCTGGCGACAAGATGGACGAGGCCATTTTGCAATATATAAAGAGAAAATATAACCTGCTGATAGGCGTAAGGACTGCAGAGATAATAAAGATGACCATAGGGAATGCCTACCCCACCGAAGAGGTAGAGACATTGGAAGTAAAAGGCAGGGACCTGATTACCGGTATCCCCAAGATACTCACTGTTGACTCAGAAGAGATCAGGATAGCCATCTGGGAACAGATCCAGAGCATCGTGGAGGCAGTGAAGGTGGCCTTGGAGCAAACCCCTCCAGAACTGGCCTCTGATATTGTGGACAGGGGCATAACCCTTGCCGGAGGTGGGGCCCTGCTAAAAAACCTGGACCTGTTGCTGCAGGAGGAGACAAAGGTCCCTGTAACCATTGCCGATGACCCCCTGGCAGCAGTGGCCCTGGGTTCGGGAAAGGCCTTAGACTCCATAGAGATACTAAGGGAAGTGGCAGTAGACTGAACAGAGGCCAAGTCCAACAGCCTTTTTATAATTTAAGGGAGTGAAAAAGTGCTGCCCAAGAGGCTCATAGGCCTTTTTCTAATATTTCTTGGCATCACGGTCTTGGCCTTCAGGGAAGGGGGAGGAGGTTATGGAAAGACAGCCTTGTCCCTTGTGGCAGTGGAGACAGTGGGATTTGTGATTGGGCTAGTGGATAAGGCCTGTGACACGGCATATAGGTTTTGGGAAGAATACTTCTTTAATATGAGGGCCAGAGAGGAGAACTCTAGGCTTATGGGAGAGCTCCAGATACAGAAAAAAAGGCTCTTAATCTATGAAGAGAGCCTGAGGCTTTATAAACAAGAAGAACTACTTGCCTCTGTATCAAATACCATAAATTACCCTACCACCACAGCAGATATAATAGGCTATGAGCCCAGGTCCTTGTTTTCTGCAGTAATACTCAACAAAGGGAGCAGGCATGGCGTTGCTCGTAATATGCCTGTTGTGAGCCATGATGGAATAATAGGTCGAATCATAACAGTTTCTCCTAACTACTCCAAGTTGATGCCCATTATGGATATTAACAGCGCTGTTGGCGCCACGATTAAAGAAACAGAAGAAAACGGGGTCCTGGTAGGGTATGATGATCATTGCTTACTTAAATACATACCCCTTTTCTCCCAGGCAAAGATAGGGGATGAGGTTATAACCTCTGGTATTGACGGTATATTCCCCAGAGGTCTGAAGATAGGAGTAATTACTCAGGTTTCAAGACCAAAGGAAGGATCCTGGTGCCACATAGTGGTCTTGCCCAGTGTGAACCTGAGCAAGACAAACCGGGTCCTGATTATCCTGAAGGAGGACGAGCTATCAAAGGCTATGAAGGAATTAAAGGGATAAGGCTTGTCTTTATTCTATTTCTGCCATTTATATACTTGGTCGTTTTTTGCAGTTATGAGGGGTCATTAAGGGTTTATCTCCCAGGTCTAGACCCATATCCTTATGTATGTATCTATCTGTATTCAAGCATTGGCTTTAGCATTACAGTAATCTATAGCCTAACATATGGACTTTTTTTTGACTCCTTAAACTCGTTTAACATGCCACCATATTCATTTTTTGTTATTGCATACATTGGAGTAGTAATAGTACTTAGGTCCAAGTTGCAAATAGAATCCCTTTTGACATTACTTATATTGTTTATATGCGGTGCTATTTTAAAATTTGCTATAACTTCAGGATCTTTGTTAATCAAACTGGATCAAAGGGTAATAATTAGCTCAGGTCTAATGTTAGTTTCAAACATAATATACTATTTTTCAATTAGCAGCTTTCAAACTTTAGATAAAAGATAAATGCAAATAACAGTACCTAAGAAAGATAACCTTAGACATAGTATAACTCTGTTCGTAATACTAGTCATCTTCTTTATTATTGTTGCAAGACTTATGATACTACAACTAATAGACGGACACTACTATAGGCAAAGGTCTGAGCAAAATCGGATAAAGACTATTGATATTATCCCAGCTAGGGGTAGTATATTTGATAGGAATGGAGTTATCTTGGCCTCCAATGAAGTGACATTTGACCTATACCTGTTACCAGCTTACGCAAATGCTATTGAAAACACAGCCAAATTAATAGCGTGTCTCTTTTCCATGGATTACCAATTACTTTTAAACAAGTTTAAAGAGGCGAAGAGAAAGCACCCTTATAGCCCAGTGTTGATAAAGAAGAGGCTTGGGATTGAAGAATTGGCCAAGGTAAAGGCAAGGGAGCTGGATATGCCAGGCCTGTATGTGGAGGAAAGGCCAAGGCGTGTATATTTAAATGGTGGGTCCCTCTGCCATGTGCTTGGTTATATGGGAGAGATAACAAAGGAGGAGCTGGCCAACAAGAGGTTTGAGGGGTATAGAGCTGGGGATATGGTGGGTAGAAAAGGGGTAGAGAGGTTGGCAGAGGAATATCTCCGCGGGCAAAGGGGTGGATCCCAGGTGGAGATAGATGCTCTGGGACGGGTGGTTGCCCAGGTGGCAAAGATCAGTCCAATCAATGGCCACAACATATATCTCACCATAGATTACAGGCTGCAACGGGCTGTGGAGGAAGAGTTACAGAACCTGGCAGGGGCCATTGTATGTATGGATCCCAATACAGGGGATGTGATAGCAATGGCAAGCAGTCCGGGATTTAATCCCAATGTGTTTGCTGAAGGGATATCCAGCAGGGAATGGGAGGAGCTTAAAAACCATGAGTTCTCTCCTCTAACCAACAGGGCAATAGCAGGACTATACCCACCAGGCTCTGTCTTTAAGATAATAACTGCCCTGGCAGCATTGGAGGAGGGGATTACAACACCGGAGGAAAGGTTATTCTGTACAGGGAGCTACCAGCTGGGAGATACCAGGTTTGGTTGCTGGAGAGAACACGGTCATGGAGCAGTGGATATGAGAAGGGCCATAGTGGAATCCTGTGACTATTACTTCTATGAAATGGGGAGGAGGCTTGGTATAGATAGGATTGCACGCTACAGTCGAGCCCTGGGACTGGGGGAAAAGGTAATAAAGGAGCTCCCAGAGGAAAAAGAAGGTATTGTTCCATCCAGGGAATGGAAGCTCAGGGAACTAAAGAGGCCATGGTATCTGGGTGAGACTATAAGCTGTTCCATTGGTCAAGGCTATGTGTCAGTAACCCCCATTCAGATGGCAAGGATGGTCTCTGCGATCTTCAATGGTGGTTATGTGGTGACGGGGAATCTCATAAGGGCCATTGATACCGTGCAAGGGATTATTAATACACCCAAGGAAAGGGAAAGAATAAGGTTTAGAGATTCACACTTGAGATTGGTACAAGAGGCCCTCTGGGGTGTGGTAAATACCCCTGGGGGAACAGGTACAAAGGCCAGGGCAGAGGGGCTGGATATATCTGGGAAGACTGGAACAGCCCAGGTTATCCGTCTTACCAAGCGCGAGCGCAACATTGAAAAAGTCCCCTACCAACAAAGGGATCATGCCTGGTTTGTCGCCGTTGCACCTTATGATGAACCAAAAATAGCAGTGGCAGTATTGATAGAGCACGGAGGTCATGGTGGAAGTGCTGCTGCACCAATAGCAGGTAGGATAATAAAAACCTACTTAGAAGATATTGGAAGCTGATTGTGCCAGAAATAATTGACAGAAGATTAGTTTCTGGGATTGATTTAAACATTATAGTACTCTTAGGTATAATACTAATATGCGGGCTTACAGGACTTTATAGCGCTACACATATAGGAGAGTTCACCACATTTGAAAGTATTTTTAAACGACAATTAATTTGGCTTTGTATTGGATCTTGTGCGCTTATATTTAGTATCAGCTTTAGTTATGTTAAATACAAGAGATGGGCTATCTTGGTCTATTTGTGTGCTATTCTATTGCTTATACTTACCATTTTCATTGGCAAACATATACAAGGAGCAAGAAGGTGGATTGGCATAGGATTTCTTAATATCCAACCATCTGAGATCTCAAAATTAGCTATAATTTTAATACTTTCTAGTATTGTAAGTGATAGAGAAATATTTCAAAAAGGATATTTGCCTGACAAGACCAGTATAGTAGGAATATTGCTTACCTTAATACCAGCATTATTGATATTGCTTCAGCCTGACCTTGGTTCAGCAATAATAGTTGTGTTGATTGGATTTACTGTATTACTTTTAAATGGGATGCGTCTTTGGATTCCTGCCGTACTAATAGCCGTTGTGGTGGCTTTTTCACCCATTGCCTGGAATCACTTGAAGGACTATCAAAAGGCGAGGATATCTGCCTTTTTGGATCCTGGAAAGGACCCTACAGGAGCTGGATACCATATTACCCAGTCCAAGATAGCCATAGGCTCTGGCGAGTTGTTGGGAAAAGGGTTTGGCAGGAGCACCCAGACAAGGCTTCATTATCTCCCTGAACAACATACTGACTTTATATTCTCTGTGATAGCTGAGGAGTGGGGGTTTGTAGGGGCATCATTTCTTGTGTTTGCTTATCTATTACTAATCTTGAGATGTCTTAATCTGGGTATCCAGAGCAAGGATGCCTTTGGTTATGCCTTGTGTACAGGGGTATTTGCTCTCCTTTTTTGGCATTGTGCAATAAACCTGGGGATGGTGTCTGGTTTGTTGCCTGTGGTGGGAGTGCCCCTTATCTTTGTAAGCTATGGGGGATCATCCCTTGTAGTGGGATTTATATCCATTGGCCTTGTATTAAATGTGCATATGAGGAGATTCATGTTGAAACCAGTTTGACAACCTTTGCAATGACTTCAATTAATGAGTCCCTTTTTTAGCACTACCCCAGTGGCAAGGATGAGAGGGACTAAAAAGATGGTAAAAGGGATAAATGGGTTAATGATGTTAAATATGGTCCTGTTTATAGGGGGTAATTTCATATCAATGACAAGAATAGCCTCTTCAAAGATGTCAGATCTTGCGACAACCCTACCCATTGAATCAATAACACCACTAATTCCAGTGTTAGCACACCTGATCAAAGGCAATCTATTTTCCACTGCCCTTAAGATTGCCATGGAGAAGTGTTGATATGCTGCAGAGCTGTATCCAAACCAGGCATCATTTGTAATATTAACTATTAATTGAGCACCTTTATTCTTAAGCTTGTTTGAGATTTCAGGAAATATTGATTCATAACAAATTAGTGCTGCAATATTAGCATTCTCCGAGTTTAGAGTTTTATATTCTTTTCCTGGCACAAATTCTCCAATACTACCTATTATCTTTTCAAAAAACGAGAACATAAATCTTAATGGGACATATTCACCAAAAGGAACCAGATGCATTTTATCATAATAATCTAACAAACCTCTGGCTGATGAATAAAGGTAGACTCTATTATAGTATTCTGTCCTTTTACCAACCCTCTCAAATGCAGGGCTACCAAATATAAGTTCTGAATTCAAATCATTAAGCTCTTTCACCATCCTTTGTTTGAGAATGCTGTTCTCCTGGAAAAAGAATGGAATTGCAGTCTCTGGCCAAATAATAATAAATGGATTATAGGTAGATGCTTTTTTAGTTAATTCAAGTATCTTTTCCAGTGTTGTATTTTGATATTTTTCATCCCATTTAATTTTTTGTTCTATATTTGGCTGTATTATTCCAACTCTAATACTTTTGGTAGCGCCACCATCGTCTCTTACTTTAAGTAGTCCATAACAAATAGATATGGTAAATACTAAAGTGGCTAAGAGTAAATCTGGTTTGAAGTATCTCTCATGCTTGATAACTGATGCAATCACCTTGTATAGTGCCCAATTTACCCAAAATAAAAAGAACGAGATAAAGTAGATACCACCAATATCTGCCACCTGTATAAACACAGGTTGCCAGGCTAAAGAGTAGCCCAGGAGAGACCATGGGAAACCAGTGAGGAGGGTACCCCTTAGGTATTCTGTGAATACCCACGCACCACTCAATAAAAAGCCACTCATTTTAAACCCAATTAGGAGGTGGTGGAGGTATGCGAACAGGGCAGGATATATGGCAAGGTACAGAACCAGCAGTATAAATGGTATTATTGCCAAAAGATAATGGATTTGGCCGTAATGGGCGATCACCCACACCACCCAATAGCAAAGGGTGGAGAAGTGGGCCAATCCAAAGCAGAGGCCAATCTTGGCCTTTTGTTTCGCACTCATCCCTTCCAGTGCCCAAAAGAATGGTATCAGGGACAAAAAGGCAAGGGGTGGTAAAGATGTGGACAAAACAAGGCTTAATAGAAGACCTGAGAGAGAGGCCAAGAGATACCTTACTCTCATCTCTTGGCCTAGTTGTACCTTGAAAGGGTCTAAATTAGATGCCCCTTCGTCAGTCTTTTGTTTCATCAGTCTTCGAGGCAAGGGGCCTAATTATAAGCTTGTAGATCTTTCGTTGATCTGCCTTTTGAATAATGAATTCATATCCCCCATAGGTAATCTTTTCCCCTTGCGGGGGGATCTTTCCCACATGGGTGATTATGAAGCCAGCAATTGATTCAAAGTCTCCTTCAGGCAATTCCAACCCCAGCTGTTCTGCCAGTTCCTCTGCGTCCATCCTTCCATCCACCAGGAGACCACCATCAGGTTGGCTGGAGTATAAAGGTTCCTCACGGTCGTATTCGTCCTGTATCTCCCCCACTATCTCCTCTAAGATGTCTTCTATGGTGACTATGCCCACGGTGCCACCATATTCATCGGTGAGGATGGCCATATGCATCTTGTTCTCCTTTAGATCCCTCAATAATTCTATGACCCTTTTATTGTGAGGGGCAAAAAATGGGGGCCTCAGGATCTCTTTGGGTATGGTGGATTCCAGATCGTGACCCCAGAGTATTAAAAGGTCCTTGGCATGGAGAATTCCCACAATGTCGTCCAAGGAATTGCCATAGATGGGTATTCTGGTGTAACCGCATTCTTTGATGAGGGATATAACATCACCCACGGAGCTAGTGCTGGGTGCACTTACCATGGATATCCTGGGGACCATAATGGAGGAGGCCTTGGTGTCCTTCAGCTCCAGGACACCAAGGACCATCTCTGATTCTTCGTCTGTGATAAGGCCTTTGGCCTGGCCCTCGTCAATGATCTCTTGGATCTCTTCTGCTATGTCTTCGGGTCTATGGCCAGAGAGCCTGTTTTTTAAGAACGCCTTTATTGCACCCCAAAGGCCTTTATTGCTCTCTTGCTTATCCATTTCAAGGACTTAGAAATAAAGAATTGCATGGCCTACCCCATCACTGCACCTTAAACAGATCTCTTAAAATAAGATTCACCTTATCCACATTGTAGGGCTTTTCAATAACCCCATCAAACCCATAGGCCTTATAGTCTTTTACCTCCTCGTTTTCCACATAGCCCGTTGACAATAGCACCTTTTCACACCGGCCTAAAGACCTGACATGGTCTACCACATCCACAGCACCAGCTCCACCCTTTACAGTAAGATCCAATATAACAAGTCTATAGACCTCGGTGGATGATTGCAATATTTTTAATGTATCCTCGCCACTTAGAGCTGTTACCACATCAAAGCCAAGGGTTTCAAAAATGGCCTTAGCTGTCTCCCTCACCTGAGGATCATCATCCATTATCAATACCTTGCCCTGTCCTTTTAGTATTGGGACAGAAGAACCTTGGCTCTCAATGTATGACTGCCCCTCCACTGCAGGCAAGATAATTGTGAAGACAGTTCCTTTGCCTACCTCGGAGCTCACAAGGATATCTCCACCATGCTTTTTCACTATGCCATATGTGGTTGCTAGACCTAACCCGCTGCCACCTTCCTTTGTTGTAAAATAAGGGTCAAATATCTTTCCCAGGATGTGCTCTGGTATCCCCTCACCCTCATCCTGGACCTTGATCTCCACATACTTGCCCCCTGGCAGAAACTCGGATTCTAAATCTTGGGGTATGCGCAGGTTCCTTGCTTGGATATATATCTTTCCACCTTTGGGCATTGCCTCCTGGGCATTTATTACAAGATTATTTATGGCTTGATTTATTTGTCCAGGGTCACAGTCCAGGTTCCATAGGTCACGGGAGAAATCAAATTCACATTGTACAGCAGAACCCCTAAGGCAAAAATTTGTTGCCTCAATTATAAGGGATTTTGTTGGAACAGATTTTTTTCTTATTATGGAACCTGTTTTACTATATGTTAATAATTGACTTGTAAGCTCCCTTGCTTTTTCAACAGCTACTTCAGCCAATGTTAGTTTTTCTTTAACTTTATCTGGTTTGTTTAGATTCATTTTTGCAATTGAGATATTGCCAGCTATGGCAGTCATAATATTGTTAAAATCATGAGCCACACCAGCAGATAACAATGCAAGTGATTCCCATTTTTGCATATCATAAAGTTTCTCTTTCATTTTTAGTTTTTCACTTTGGTCAGAGAAGACTAAAATAATTCCATAAAAATTTTGTTCACTGTCAATTATTGGTGAAATTCTATAAGTAATTGGGTAATATTTTCCATCAGTTGAAAAAAGCTTTCCAACATATGAACTGGCTTTAACCTCAGAAGCCTCATGTAATTTGATATATTTATCTACAACATCGCCTTTTTCAAAATCAGTAACAACATTAAACACCTTAGCTAATGACATACCAACCACATCTTCTTTTTTAACACCTAATAATTTTTCAGCAATACTATTTATGATTAAAATGGAGAAGTTTTTGTCGGTTACTATAACGCCTTCTCCAATGGACATTAAGGTAGTTGTCAGCCTGTGTCTCTCTGAATTTAACTGCTCCACTATTTTTTTCTCTGCTGAAAGGTCCCTGAATATGCTTTGCACAAGGTCTCCCCTTTGGGATATAGCCCTAGAGCTTATTTGGACAGGGATAACAAGATTTTCAGACCTTTTCAAAAGCACTTCCATTTTACATCCCTCTTCGCTGGCCCATTTTGTGGCAAGGGTATTTTTAATGGTTGGATCGCTATTAATAATCAGGTCAAGTAAATTAAAAGACCAGGTAGTGTGATCATCTATTCCCAGGAGTTCCTTAAATCTGGAGTTGACCCTTATGATCTCACCACTGGTCAGGTGTAATACAATTGGATCATTGGAATATTCAAATAGGTCCTCATACTCTTTAGTTTTCTGCCTTAATTTAGCCATTACCTCTGAGTTCTTTGTAAGCGCCATGGCCAGAGATTCTGAAGCCTTTTTGACCTCAGATACCATTAGGTTAAACTCAAATTTATCTCTTACTATTAAGATAAGATAATTTAAAAGTGTTTTTATTTCGTCATCTATGGCCATTTGTTCAGGGATAATAAAGGAAAATATACTATTAATTACATTCGTAATTGGTATTGATAAGATATAAAAGTTATCAATTTTGAATGTTGCTAGATGCTTGCTTTTTAAATATTGATCAGATATCATGGATAGTAATTTGGATATTACACTCATTAATGATTCATCTAATTTGTAGTCTATATTTTTTTCAAAGAACTTAGACATATGAAATTCATATACATTTTCACCTGACGAAATATCTAAGAGTTTAACCTTTTTACTAGATAAATCACAAAGAAGTATTACACCTTTGGGTGTCAAGAGATCCTGTCTGAGGAATTCTCCCACCTTTGCCATTAAGGTTTCCAAGGGGATAAGCCCTGTTGCCGATGCAATAAAGGCTATAAACTGTTTAAGCCTTAACTTCTCTTTTTCTATGTTTTTAAACCCGTCTTTTAGCTTTGATACGCTATAAAGGTATTCAAAGGCATTGCTTAAGCTTTTTACATAGAAGGTTATGTGATCTTCTTCTATATCATAAATGGGTCCTGTGGCTGCCAATATTTTTGGTGCCTTTTCCAAGATACCTTTAAGGTCAGTATCTCTTAGCTGAAGGACAGATATTAAGGCATGAATCTCGTCTTTCCATTTAAAGGAATAGATGTTATCAACGGAGATTATATGGGATAATCGATTGGCCAGGCAAACAGTATAGACCAGCTGTTCATCGCGCAAGAATTTTAGTTCTCTAATTGTATCTGAGTCATGATGGTGGAGCCAGATACTGTGTAGCAACGATGAAGGGATATTCCAGTGCTCTGCCAGCCATTTTCCCACTAAACTGTGGTCCACTCCCAGCCTATCCTGCTCCATCTCAATAAATGACGTGTCTGTTTTTTTAAAGATGTCACCATACTCATCTTCAAAGAGGGTAAGTAATAAAAATTTACCAATGTCATGTAAAAGCCCTGCAACAAAGGCCTCTGCCTTTCTTGAAGGGTTTACCTTTTCTAAGCATAATTCTCCAATAATAGCCGTAAGAACTGAATGTTTAGACAGACGAGATTGTAAGGCTGAGAGACCTTTACTTACAAGCTTTATTATGGTATGATTAGTTACAATCTTTAAAATAACATCTTTTACTTCTTTTACACCCATGACAATTACTGCCTTTTTTAGGTCAGTAATGGGGGTGACCCTTGTATATAGAGGGGAATTTGCATAGGACAGGACTTTTCCAGCTATGGCAGGATCAAGGGAGATGACATTGATCATCTCTGTTAGATCTGGCTCTTCCTTTAGCAAAAGCTCCAATGCCTTGGTTGCCACCTGGGGTAGGGGAGGGATATCTTGTATCTTTGCCTTTATTTCTCTAACGTATTTAGTGTTAGGGAGATCCATATATTCTGACTCTGCGCCCATCTTTTCCTCCAAAGGTTCTCTGGCACATGTAATCGTATACTTAAATTATATTGCCATGCAAATATTTTTTTGGCAATATTGCTATGGGCAATGTTAATGATTCTTAACAATGGATTAGAGATAGGTGTAAATGATGCTCAGTGTCTTGATAGTGGATGATGATTTGAACATAAGAGAACTTTTAAGTGAATTTGTGAAGGCATTGGGTCATTCTCCCATTGTTGCTGATAGTGGTAGTGCAGCAATATCTTGTATTGATCAAGAAAGGGTTGATCTTGTGATTGCAGACCTCAAAATGCCTGGAATGGATGGGCTTTCACTTTTAAGAGACCTCAAAAGCAGGTCAATAGATATTCCCTTTGTTATTATAACTGGGTATGGATCTGTGGAATCAGCTGTAACTGCTATGAAGTTGGGGGCGTATGATTATTTAGAAAAACCAATAACTTTAGAGCGCCTTGCTTTGTTACTAGAAAAAGTTGTAGAAAGAAAAAAGCTCATATCTGAAAATATTTTCCTGAGAGACCTATATTTTGATTCTAAATTTTTTGGTATGAAAATAATTGGCAACTGCCCCGCAATGCAAAATATATTTGATTTGTTAGATAAAATTAGAGACAAAGATGTGAATGTTTTAATATATGGTGAAAGTGGCACAGGTAAAGAGCTACTTGCTACAGTGATTTGGAAGATAGGCCCCCGAAAAAAAAACGTGTTCATTCCAGTAAATTGTGGTGCCATTGTTGAGACATTGGCTGAGAGTGAATTATTTGGTCATGTGAAGGGTGCATTCACCGGGGCACTTCGGGATAAGAAGGGATTGTTTGAAGAGGCCAATGGGGGGACGATCTTTTTGGATGAGGTAACTGAGTTCTCTTTGGGGATGCAGGTAAAGCTTTTAAGGGCACTTGAAGAAAAAAAGATAAGAAGGGTAGGGGATTCAAAGTTAATAGATGTAGATGTAAGGGTGTTGGCTGCAACTAATAGGGATCCTGAAGAGGCGGTTAGATCAGGTATTCTAAGGAAAGATCTCTATTTTAGATTGAATGTTATTGGGATCCATCTACCACCATTAAGGGAAAGGGGTGAGGATATAGAGCTCCTTATTGAACACTTCTTAAGGATCTTTTCCCCTGGTAATGAGCAGAAGGAGCTGACAAAAAGGGCAAAGGAGGCCCTGATCTCATATAGTTGGCCAGGGAATATAAGGGAGCTACAACACGCGATACAGAGGGCCACAATACTGGCCACAGGAAGGTATATAGATCTGGAACATCTCCCTCTCCATATAACCTCTAAAGGAGGTTATACAATTTCAGACACTGACTCCTTTTCTGACCTAAAGAGCCAGGAACTCCTCTTGATCAAGAAGGCCCTGGAACTCACCAATGGTAACAAATTAGAGGCTGCCAAAAGGCTGGGCATACACC
>FWWM01007361.1_pt1 | contig 22166 bp, 15 predicted proteins | sample 2228351 | NCBI WGS metagenome assembly FWWM01 (sample SAMEA103939774, study PRJEB20133) | metagenome
GGGTCCTACAGGTTTCTGGAAAGCCGGCAGAGCATTCGGCGGCCGGTGCCCGCCGCCGCGGCCAAAGCCGCGGCCTTCTCCCGGCCGCGCGAGCCAGGCAAGCTCAGGCGGCGGGGGCCGGGCCAAATACCGGTCGTGCCCTGGCGAGCGGCAGAGCTGTGCTCTTGGCGGGTCCAGCGGGCGGGCAGGGCCAGTACCCGGCTGGGCCCGCAGACGCCCATACTTCGATGCCCGGCACTTCGCTGCGCCCGCGATGGAATGCCCCTGCGGTTGGCTGCGGCACTCCTCGACTGTCGCACTCCTGGGCTGCGGCACTCCCGGCCTGGGGCAGTTGTGGCCTGGGCCAGTTGTGGCCAACGGCGCTTGCAGCCCGCAGACGGGCTCTCGACAATATGCAGAAGATCGTAACGCCGGGCCACTATATGAATGGCGAAGACCCAACGTCGTCCACCACGAGGCACAGCCTGCTGGTCCGGCTGAGAGATCCCAACGACCAACAGGCGTGGCCAGAGTTCGTCGACGTGTATGCGCCGCTGCTGTACCGCTGGTGCCGGCGCCGGGGCGTCTCGGATGCCGATGCGCAGGATGTCACACAGATCGTGCTGACGGGATTCGTGCAAGTTGCAGGCAAGTTCGAGTATGATCCGCAACGGGGCCGCTTTCGCAGCTACCTGAAGACGGCCCTGACCAACGAACTGGCGAGGCTATGGCGGTCCCAGGCACACCGACCGGAGAGCCTTTCTCCCGAAGCGGCCGCCCTAGCCGGCCAGCCGGCTGCACCCAGTGACGCCTCGTGGGACGAGGAATTCTACGCCCACCTGGCAACAACCGCCCGCAACCGCGTCCGCCACGAGTTCGACGACCGTGAGTGGCAGGCCTTCGTGCGCTGCTTCGATGAAGGCCAGCCCGCCGACCAAATCGCAGCAGAACTCTGGCCCGATGAGTGGCAGGCAGCTCCCGAAAAACGCGCGGCTATCCGACAACGGGTTTACAAGGCCAACTTCAAAATCCGCACGCGATTAGAAGCCGAACTGGAATTCCTAGCCGAAGACATCCCCCACCTCGGCTGATCGCGACGGCAGCAGCCCGGTACCACCCTTCAACATGACGCTCGACTGCCCGTCAAACGAAACGCTGCGCGCCTACCTTCTCGACCGCCTGCCCCCAGCCGAGAGCGCCCATCTCGCCCAGCACCTGGCCCTGTGCCCGGCGTGCCTCAAAGCTTTGGAAATGCTCGCCCTCGCAGCCCACGGTATTGTTCGGCCGCTGCACGCCTTCCACGTTCAGCCAGATGCCGACCCGCTCCCCTCCACACTTCGCCTGCGCCTCCGAGCCCTGCCGGCTCTGTTGGCGAGCACGCAGGGCCCGTCGCGCTTGGCCACCGACGAATCGACAGGGGCGCCCGCGCCCGATCCCACACCGGGCCAGGTCTGGGGACACTTTGAACTCTTGAGATTGCACGGAGCTGGAGGCCTAGGGCAGGTCTGGGTCGCCAGAGATCAGCACCTGGGACGAGAGGTCGCACTGAAAACCATTCGTCCCGAGCGCGCCCGGCAGCGGCATGTGCAACAGCGGTTCATCGCCGAAGCGCAACTTACTGCCCGGCTGCAACATCCCGGCGTGGTGCCCGTACACGAACTCAACTATACGCCAAAGGGGCACCTGTTCTACATCATGCCACTTGTTCCTGGTCAGACCCTGGCCCACGCCATTGCGCACTATCACGGGCACGTGCGGGCCACGCCGGATGGTCCGCTCGCCTGGCGCCGGTTGTTGCAGGCATTTGTCGATGTCTGCCGTGCGGTCGACTTTGCACACCGAGCCGGCGTGATTCACCGCGACCTCAAGCCGAGCAACGTGGTGTGGGATACCCAAGGCAAGGCCCAGGTGCTCGATTGGGGGTTGGCCCGCTTCCGCAGCATGCCAGCGGCGGGCGACGAGCTAGAACCGCGAGCCGAGGATGCCACAGCCCGCCCGGCCGCGCCGTTCTTCTCGGAAGTTGTCGGCGCAGGCGGGACACCCTTACTCACGCGCCCCGGCGACGTGTTGGGAACGCTGGCCTATGCCGCTCCGGAGCAGCTTGCGGGGCGCGACGATCTGGACGCTCGTACCGACGTGTACGGCCTGGGTGGTATCTTGTACGAGATGCTCACAGGCCGCCCTCCGCATGAGAGGCAGCCAGGAGCCACCGGCGCGCAGCGCTCGCCCTTGCGCCGGCCGAGCGATGTCGCGCGCGGCGTGAGCACTGCCTTGGAGGCCGTGGCTCTGAAGGCCCTGGCAGAGCGGAGTGCGGAGCGGTACCCATCGGCGGCAGAATTGGCCGAGGATGTGGAACGTTGGCTGGCGGGCGAGCTGCCACGGGCGTACCGCGCGCCGTGGTACGAGCGCGCTGGGCGCTGGGCGGCGCGGCACCGCCGGGCCCTGTGGGCTGGCTCGGTGGTATTGGCGGTGCTGGCGGCCAGTGTGTGGGGCGTGGTGGCGAACCGCGAGCGTCAACTTGACCAACTCAAGCGGCGGGTGACACGCTTGCAGGCGGAAGCCGCAGAACTGCTGTCTTCAGGAAAGCCGGCTGAGGCGCTCGACCGTCTGGGGCAAGCCGAGGCCCTGGTCGAGACAACGCCGGCCCTGGCAGCGCTGCGGGAAGAAGTGGTGCGGCAGAGGGAGCGCACCCGGCTGCCTGGAGAGGCACAGAGGCGGCACGCGCGCTTTCGCCTGCTGGCCTCGCGGGTGCTGGCTGTGCGTGCCGCACCGCGGGCCGACGAAGACATACAACCTGTATTGGCGGCGCTCGACGAATGCGAGCAGGCCCTGGAACTGTTTGGCGTCTTGTCTCGGCGAGATTGGATCGAGGGCCGCCACGTTCAAGCACTCGGCCCCGAGGAGCGTACCTCTCTCATCGAGGACGTTGATGCGCTCCTGATTCTGCACTACGAATTGCAGCACGCGGCCCGGGTGCGCGGCCGTGCCCAATGCGGCCTGGGGTTTCAGATTAGGCGCGACAATCGCACCAGTGCACGTGTACCTGTGGTTGGAGAAGCCATAGCCCAGGGCCCGGCGGCCCTGGCCGGAATCCGGGTGGGAGATAAGATCCTCGCCGTCGACGGCCAGTCGGTAATCGGGCTGAGTACCGACGAGGTCGTCGCACGACTGGTGGGCGAGCCGAACGAGCGCATTGAACTGCTCGTGCTTCATCCAGGGGATCAGCAGGCTGTAACGCACCGCACCGTTCGTTCGGCGGAAGGACGTTTGGGGTTGGCAGTGGCGGCCATTGGCCAGCTCAGCCTGGCCTCCTACCCAAAGCAAGTACCTGGCGGCACTCCCCCGGCTCCCGGCGACCTAGTGCTATCGCTTGCCGGGCAAGCGCCGGAAGGCCCCATTGTGCCCACGCACAACGCCACGGAAACCAGCCCTTTTGCAAGTTGGGTGCGAGCGTTGCTCGAGGCTCCCGGCACGACCGTCACATTGGTGGCCGTCGACCGCGGCGGGGGGCCGCTCAAGGTCTCTGTATTCAACTTTGCAGAGCGCGAGCGTCGCCGTTGCCGCCGGGCGAATCTCCTCTGGCTCGCGAAAAACATGCAGTTGATCCAGGGCGCATTCGAAACGGCCAAGCATGGCGGTGACGACGAACTGCGTGGCAAACTGCGCATACACGATCCGTCGCTTCCCCTCCAAGTGCTAATCGAAAATTACTATGCAGAAGAGTTTCTCTGGCCCCGCGACCTCATCCGCGAGGCCGTTGCCTTGCTCCCCGACGGGGTTGCCGATTACACCCTCGCCCTACAGCTCCTGGGACGCGGAGACTTTGCTCAGGCCGCCAGACTGTTACGCCGCCATCTGCAAGCCCACCCGCGCCATTCCGACGCCTACCGTGTGCTGGGCATGTGCCTCGCGCAAGCGCAGCAGCCCCACGAGGCAGTCCTGGCCTGGACCGCGTCTCTGGCCCTGCGGCCGGGCGTGGCCGCTGCTTACCTGCACCGTGGGTTTGCCTGGCGCGATGCCGGCGAACTGCACGCCGCACGTGCAGACTTCTCACAGGCCCTGGCGCTCGACCCGACCCTCGCAGCGGCCCAAAGTGCACTGGAGAGCTTGAAACCTGCTGAAAAGCATACACCGTGAATGGCAGACGGTACATCTACGCAACGAACCTTGCACGTCCGACCGTACTCGGCGGATGGCAGACCGTGAATGGCGAACGGCAGCAGTATCGTCCTGGTGCCCTATCTGCATCTCCTTGTTGCTGCCAGCCGCTGTGCGGTAGACAGAAGGCAATGGAGCGTGCCGTATGGAGTTCTCTCACGTAGGTTTGATTACAAACCGCCCTCAGCCGGGGGAGGTGTTTGTCCCGGCCACGCGTGTGTGGATCACCAACTTTGTGACCCATCCCTATCGCATCGAGTGGCTGCGGTTTGAGCCAGACAGTCCGGTGACCGGGCCGGTGCGCACGCAGCCGCACGTCGCCTGGCGGGTTCATTCTATCGCCGAGGCGAGCCGCGGCCTGCGATGCTTGATCGACGTGTTCGAGCCGCTGCCGGGCGTACGCGTGGCTTTCTTCGAAAGCACCGACGGTGCAGTGATCGAACTCATGGAGTACGAGGGCAACCCCTTCGGGTAGCCCGTGTGCGGGCGGGTACTTCGGCACGGCCGCTGCGATCGCCGGTGGGGGCACCAGCGGCTGAGGCAGCGCCCGCCTGTGGCGGGGGTTCGGCAGGGCCGATGGCCCCGCCGGCAGAGGCTTGTTACCAGCCTAGCATCCTCCCGAACAGCCAGATGAGTGCTGCTAGTACGGCAGCCATCGTAAGCGCTACCAGAGCCACGGCCATGCAACCCTGACCGGACGGGCGTGCAGCGAAGCGGTCGGGCTGGCCCTGCCTCAGCTCGGCCTCCATGGCTTCAACGCGCTCTTTGGCCTCTGCCAAGTCTGTGCCCGTGGCTTCGCGGTACAGCTTGATCGCCTCGATCTTTCGACCGGCAAACAAAGCTGCCTGGATCCTGGCAAGCTGATCTTCTGGCGTTGTGCTGCTCACGGCATCCTCCTGGCAAGTCCTGGCGTACCCGGCCTGCCACTGCATCCTACCAGACCGGCAACCCCCCAACCTGCGCGATTTACCAGTCGCGCGAGAAACACCGGCGTGCGATTCGTTTTTCCTCCGCCCGGCGTGTCTGCTTCCGGGCCGTGATGTCGTTTTACCTGTTAGTGCACAAGCTGCGGAGCCGCCCATAGCAAGCCGGGCAGGCAATCGCGACATAACGTAAACCCACGCATCTGTTCAGAGGATAGATAGCCCATGAACCCCCTGACGCGGCCCCATCCCTTAAGATATGTATTGGCAATGGCTGGCGTGCTTCTGGTCCGGCAGCTCCCGCTGCCGGCGGCTGCCGCCCAGGATACAGCCGATCGATTGCACGTGATCCTGGTATGCGATGCGTGGGCGGAGAACATCGGCCACAACATGGTGGTCAACCAGCAGAAGGTGGCCGAGGTGATTGGCGAGGTGTTCGCAGACCGGCGTGAAAAGCTAGGCGAGTTCGTAGCATTCGCTCCGGAACAGGTGAACCCGCAGTTCATCATCAGTTATATCCGTTCGCTTCACGTGGTTCCGGGCCGCGATGCCATTCTGTTTTACTATTGCGGGCACGGGGGCTGGGACGATCGGTCCAACGGGGTGGATGGGAGCGAACTTGGCCACTATCTGGCGACCAGCGGGGGCAGCTTGTACCGTTCGACGCTGCGCGAGGCTCTGCTCGCCAAGGAACCGTACTCGGTGGTGCTGATCACCGATTGTTGCAGCAACATTGCGGGCATCGAGCCGCCGCACCGACGGATTCCGGCCGAGTGGGAGGGGTTTCGGGATCTGTTCCTCCGGCAGCGCGGACTGGTGGACATCCAGGCGACCACGCGCGGCCACTTTGGCTGGTCGAACAGCGAAGGGGGCTTGTTCACATGCATGTTGGTGAAGCTGCTTTGCGAGCCGCGTGCCGAACTCCGCTCGGATGGTGCCGACGACTTCCTGTCGTGGTCCGACTTTTTCTCGCAACTTCGGAGCCAGACTGTGGCCCTGTTCGAGCAAACACAGGCTCGCGCCACGCGGCGCACGGACGGCATGCCAGACATACTCGACTACGAGCCGCAGACGCCAGAGGCGTTCTACCTCGCCGAGTGGCCCAGCTATGAGCGGTATGTGCGCGTCACGAACAACACGGGAGAACGGCTGTGCATCGTGCTGGCCTACCTCACTCATACGTCAGATATGGGCTGGCAGTGGTTCGGGGGCGAGAGCCTCGTCTATGAAATCGGGCCTGGTCAAGACGGCTACCTGCGCAACGGCGAGCCAGTGCATGCGAACCGCATTCGCTTTCGCGCCTGGACGGCTACGAGGCGTTGGAGTTACAGCAATGCAGACTACCCTCTGGTGCCGGGCGATGGCTACCGCGCCGTCGGCGGCGAGCTGGGCACGTTCACGCTGAACTTTCAGTGACCTTCGCCGGCACGCCGTGCCTCGACCGCACTGGCGAGATGCGCTCCAGCGTAGACGCTGAACTTTCAGTGGCCCGGCTCGCCAGCCTGGGGATCGTCGAGCGGAATGGGAGGCAGCGGTTCGCGAGAAGCAGGCTCGCGCCGCGGAGGTACAAAACCCTCAGGGCGGCGTGTGTCTCGCTCGCGTACCGTCGGTGCTGGTTGCGGCGCCTCCTCGTGGAGCCGGAGCTTGTCTCGACGGCGTTCGGCATCCAGCTCGCTGCGGGCGGCCTCGGCCAATTGCCGGGTGGGGGCGAAGAGGTACAGGTCCCGTTCGTAGAGCACGAGGTCTGGGAATTCCAGGTCAGCCGCATGTTCGCTGCACGTTGAGATCGAGAGTTTGACGTCATCGACCCAACTTCGGCTCCAGACCAGGGCTGGTCCCAAAAAGAGGATGAAGGCGGTCGCCAGGTACCAGCCGTACCAGCCGAAGAACATGCCGATGGCAAGCGTGGCGGCGGCGGCCATGCCGGAGGTATAGAGAACGCCCAGCGGGCCATCGAACCCGCGCACGCGCCGCTCCAAGCGAATAGTGGTAAGACCGTGGTGGCTGCCGCAACGATAACATGCGGCCGGCAGGGCGATCATCCAGGTTGTGCCGTCGCGGGATTCTCGCCCCCAGTATGTCACCAGCCGCTCCCTGAGATGCGCGGGGAGTAGCTGCGGTATCCATACCTGGAGGTTGAGCCAGGCTGCATACGCCAGCCGCCCTGCCAGGGACTGCCGCCGCGAGCTGGTCGAACGATCAGGTGTATTCACATCGCCCGAACGGGGCGGATCTGCATGACCCATTCGCTGACTTGCCTCACTCTGCACGTTTAATCATACCCGCGCCGGCGATCCCGGCCAAAGGGCCGGTTGCGGCGGCGGCTGAAGCCGATTACCATCGCACCTACCTTCCGCTACGTTTGCCCCCCTTGCATTGCCTCCCATGAGCCTGCCTGCGCCTCTACGGCCAACGCTGTTGCCTTTGGCCGCGACGTGCTCCGTGCTGGTTGTCGTTGCCTGCGGCCTCTCGAGCCGCGCCGCGGGTGTCGATGACCAGCTTGCGGTCATCGCTAAAGCCGGGCCGAACGGCGAGGGCTGCCTTGCAGCCAGCCGCGCGGTTGACGAACTCGCCACGTGCGACGGAGCCGTTCTGCCCCGGCTGCTTGAAGCGATAGACGACGCCAATCCCGTGGCAACCAACTTTTTGCGCCAGGCATATGAGCGCATCGTGGCCCGAGAGTTGGCCCGCCCCCAGCCGCGTCTCGACCTGGACGCACTGCGAGCATTTGCCGCACACCGGGGCCACCACGGCAAGGCACGCCGGCTGGTGCTCGATCTCATCGACCGGCTCGATCCGGAGTTTACACCACGTTTCTTGGCCGAGGCACTGGACGATCCTGTGTTCCGCGACCAGGCCGTCGAACTGGCGCTGCGCCGCGCAAGGGCAGCACGCGAGGCGGGCGATCAAGACCATGCGCGTCGTGAGCTGCTGGCTGCCTTCGAGCATGCCCGCGATGCCGACCAGGTGCTTCAGGCCAGCCGCGAATTGGCCGAATTGGGCATCGAGGCGGACCCCGTCTCCCACCTGGGCTTTGTGGTCGATTGGTACCTGGTCGGCCCCTTCGCCGCGGCGGGCTATTCGGGCTTCGACGCCAGCCTCCCCCCCCAAGATCAGCCGTTTGCGGCCGATGCTTCGTTTGCCGACGCCGACGGCAGCCCCCGCCGCTGGCAACGCCATCACACCACGGACCCGTTGGGGCTCGTCAACCTGGTCGAAGTCTTTGGCCCTCTCAGGGAACAGGTCGCCTACGCCTATGCCGAACTTGAAAGCGCTCAGCAACAACAGGTCGAACTGCGTTGCGGCGCCGACGACAACCTCACCGTTTGGCTCAACGGAGAAAAGGTGCTCGCCCGCCGGCAATGGCTCAATGGCATCCGCCTCGACCGGTTTATCGTGCCCGTGCAACTCGTCCAGGGCACGAATCGGCTGTTGGTGAAGGTCTGCCAGGGGCCGCAACATCGAGACCCGGAAGTGCCCAACAACTGGAGCTTGCAGTTGCGTCTTTGCACGCCCGACGGCAAGGGACTGCACCTCAAAACCCTTGTGCCATGAGCAGCAAACACCCTTGCGCCAGCGCTTGCCCGCCCATGCTTGCCGCCCCACGGCCGCGTGTAGCAGCCGCGCTGGCCAATTGGCTTTGGGTTTGCACTCTTTGGAGCATGCTCGCATGCAGCGCCGCTGCCGAAAACTGGCCAGGTTGGCGCGGACCGCACCGCAATGGCCTTAGCAGCGAACAGCACCTACCGCTGCACTGGAGTCCCAGCCTGGGAATCGCGTGGAAGACGGCCCTGCCCGGTGCCGGCATCTCCAACCCCATCGTGTGGGATGATCTCGTCCTGGTTACCGCCTCAGACGGGTACCGGCAGCAAGAACTGCACGTAATCGCCCTCGATCTGCACGACGGCCGCGAACGTTGGCACGTCCGCCTTTGGGGCACGGCCCCCACGCTGCACCATGCCTACAAGAGCAGCATGGCCAGTCCGTCGCCCGTGACAGACGGCGAGGCGGTGTACGCGTTCTTCGGCAGCGGCGACCTGGCCGCTATCGACCTGCATGGCCGCCTGCTCTGGCACCGTGCGCTGGCAGACGAGTACGGCCCTTTCGAGAACCGCTTTGCCGCCTCCAGCTCGCCGCTGCTGTTTGAAGATCTGCTCATCGTCCAATGCGACCACTACGGCCACTCGTACCTTCTCGCGGTGCAGAAGGCAACAGGTGCCAACCGCTGGAAGGCAGACCGCCCCGACTGTTGGCTCTCCTGGTCGTCTCCCACGCTCGTTCCCCTGCCCGGCGCAGGCCGCTGGGAACTCCTGGTGTGCGGCTCTGAGAAGGTTGAAGGCTATGACCCCGCCAACGGGGAGAAGCGCTGGACCTTCACCGGCCTGGCACGCGAGTGCGTGCCCACGCCCGTTTTCGGCCATGGCCTCGTCTACGTTGTCAGCGGGCCGCGCGGAGATACCTTCGCCATTCGCCCCGGCGGCCGCGGCGACGTAACGGCTACGCACCTGGCATGGTCGAGCGATCGCGGCACACCCTTCGTACCCTCGGCCATTCTGGTAGGCGAGCAGTACTACATGATCGATGACAAGGGCATCGGCACCTGCCTCGATGCCCACACCGGCGAGCAGCTCTGGCGGCGGCGGCTGCTAGGGCCGGTAACCGCCTCGCCCGTGGCGGGAGACGGCAAACTGTACATAACAGACGAAGAGGGCACCACCGTCGTCGTCGCCTGCGGAGAAACTGCCTACCGCGAGCTGGCCCGCAACAGGCTCGATGAGCCTGTCTTCGCCTCACCGGCCATCTCGCAAGGGAGATTACTTATCCGCGCCGCTGGGCACCTCTACTGCATTACCGGCCAGTAGCGGCTGGAGCCATAAGACTTGCAGCACACCTCGCAGTACACGTAGAGCAAGCGTCTCCGCTTGCTCAGGCAGGGCGAACGTTTCCGGCACGTCTGCACAAGCGAGGACGCTCATGCTACGTAGAGCAAGCGTCCCCGCTTGCTCAGCCAGGCCAAACACACCCGGCAATTCTGCACAAGCGAGGACGCTTGTGCTACGTAGAGCAAGCGTCCCCGCTTGCTCTGCCAGGGCGAACGTTTGCGGCACGTCTGCACAAGCGAGGACGCTTATGCTACGTAGAGCAAGCGTCCCCGCTTGCTCTGCCAGGCCAAACACACCCGGCAATTCTGCACAAGCGAGGACGCTTATGCTACGTAGAGCAAGCGTCCCCGCTTGCAGCGAAAAGACGTGCGGCTAGGCGGCCTCGTGTGCTTCGGCTCGCGATGCGCCATGTGCCGCGCCTGGCAGCAGCTCTGAAAGCAATTCGCACGTCCGCCGCAAGGCGCCGCGCTGGCCGAGCACGAGGGCACGTGCGCGAGTGCCGAGCAGCGTTCTGAAGTCGGGCTGCACCATGCACTGTCTCACGAATGCGGCCAGCTCGTCAGCATTCTGTACAACCACGGCGGCCTGTCCGGCCACGAGTGCCTCGCTCACGTCGCGAAAGTTCCAGGTGTTAGGCCCGAACGCCACGGCGGCCCCGTAAGCAGCCGGTTCGATCATGTTCTGCCCTCCGCGGCTGCAAAGGCTGCCGCCGACGAAGGCCACGTCTGCCGTACCCCACCACCAACCGAGTTCTCCCACGGTGTCGATCAGCAGTACGTCCGCTTTTGCAGGTGCGTTGCCCGCGTCGAGCGTCGATCGCCGCTGCCACGCCACGCCACTGCGGCGCAACAAATCGGCAACGGCCGTGTATCGCTCGGGATGCCTCGGCGCCAGCAGCAGGCGAAGGTGGGGGAACTCGCGAGCCAGCGCCACAAACGCCTCCAACACAAGTCGCTCCTCGGGTTCATGCGTGCTGCCGGCGAGCCAGACCAAGTGTTCGTCGCGCAGGCCGGCAAGGGCGCGCAGCCGCTGCACCTGCGGGTGGCAGCGGTCGGACATCGCTCCGTCGAACTTCACCGAGCCGGTGACGACGACGTGCGGCGCACCCAGGGCTCTGAAGCGGCCGGCATACTCTTCGTTCTGCGCGGCGACCAGGTCCACCTGCTCCAGCCACCTCGACACGAGGGGCCGCAAGCGCCTGTAGCCTCTGAAGCTTCGCTCGCTCAGCCTACCGTTGACCACGGCAACGCGCGTGCCGGCGCGGTGTGCCAACGTAATCAAGTTGGGCCACAGCTCGAGTTCGGCCAGCACCAACAAGGCGGGCTGCAGGCGCGCCAGGGCCTGCTGTACGGCCCAACTAAAGTCGAGCGGCATGTAAAACACGTGCAGCCCGGCGAACTTGCGGCAGGCCAGCTCGTACCCGGTTCGCGTCGTGGTTGAGACCACGCAGGGCAGTTCGGGACGCCGGTCGCGCACGTACTCGACAATGCCCACAAGGGCGTTGATCTCCCCAACGCTCACGCCGTGAAACCAGACGGCGGGCTGCGGTGCCGATCGCTTCGGAACGCGGCCCAGCAGCCTTTGCCCCAACGCTTGCCGATATTTGCCCTGCCGGATGGCCCTGGCCAGCAGCCAGGGCGAGGCCAGTACCAATAGCAGCAGGTATGCGGCGTCGAGCAGCCAGGTCATGGGGGCATCCGTTCCCGTGTTCAGTGGCAGCTAGCCGGCAGGCGAGCCTTTGCGCATGCAGCAGTTCTTGAATTTCTTGCCGCTGCCGCAGGGGCAGGGGTCGTTACGGCCCGTCGTTTTGCCGCGGTTGCGAATAGGTTCCGGCTTGGCCGGGGTGTCTGAACCGGCCGCGGCCTCGGCCATCTCTCCTGTTTGCTCGCTGTCGAGAAGTCGGGGAGCCTCATGATGCACAGCGTGGCTGCTGACCCAGGTTGCGCCGACGAACCCTTCATCAAGCTGCTCCATGCGGAAGATGAGGTCGGTGACGCGCTCGCCGATGCTGTTCCACATTTGCTCGAAGGTGCGCATGCCTTCGCGCTTGTACTCCACTTTGGGGTCCACCTGGGCGTAACCGCGCAGGCCGACGCTGGAGCGAAGGTGGTCCATGGCGAGCAGGTGGTCTTTCCAGGCGGAGTCGAGCAACTGCAAGACCAGCAGCCGCTCCATGCGGCGGATTTCGGGGTGGTAGTAGTCTTCGATGGCGGTTTCGACCAGCCCGAGCAGCTCATCGCGGCTGCGTTCGGAAAGTTGTGCGGGGCATACGCGGTACTTGAGGCCGTTGGAGAGCCAATCGGCCAGCTCTGCCAGACGGGCCTCGTCGAGGGGTTGGCGGTCCGCACGCTGGCCGCCCACGAGACGTTCGCCCTGCGCAGCCGCCTCTGCCATTTCTCGCTCGGCCTGCGCGTGCCATTGCCGGCTGACCGCCAGCAGATAGGGGCGCAACTCGTCACGCGAGGTGCTGCGCAGCTTTTGGGGATCAACGGCCTCGCCGAACCTCTGCTGCGCCCATTGGATCAACCGCTCGCGGTCGTAACGCTTGGCACCGCTGGCATCTCGCAGGGTGAAGTGAGAGAGGCCGGCCAGCACGGGATACTCAATTTCGCGCTCGCGATAGACCTGGCGTGCCACCGCACGGACGCGCTCCTTGACTGCTTCCGCCTCCAGGCCGGCGAGTTCTTCTGGGTTCAGCCGGACGCCGAATTTGTAATGCACCCAGCCGCAAGACTGGCGTAGGCCATAGTCGGGCTCCAGGAAGCGGGCCCCGCTGGAAAGATCAACCTGGTCGATGAACTTGTGCACCTCGGGCAACACAGTATCGACGAGCTGATCGCGGCCGATCTGCTTGAGATCGCGGTCGCGGTATTTAAGCTGCCAGCGGCTGGCGAGCATCTTGGCCATAGCGCCCCAGTTGTACTCGCTTTCGTCCTCTCCTTCGGGAAGGTTTTCGTCGAGCGCGTCTTGCAGGGCGGTTTCCGCCTGGTACTGGGCCTTCTCACGGGCTATGCGCTGGGCAGAGTCGAAATCCAGGCCGAAGAAGTCGTTTGCATCCAGCTCGGCAGACAGCTCGCCGCCCGCCCACTTGGCAAAGGAGCTGGGACCGTAGTCCTTGTCGAGAAACTCGTCGAGGTGGCGGTCGATCTGCGCGTCGATCATCTCCAGGATGCGCGTCTTGCAGTTGACGCCGTCCAGGATGGCCTGGCGGAAGCCGTAGACGCGCTTGCGCTGTTCGTCCATCACCTCGTCGTACTCGAGCAGGTTCTTGCGGATTTCGAAGTTGCGCTCTTCGACCTTCTTCTGCGCGCCTTCGATGCGGCGGCTGACCATGCGGCTCTCGATGGCCTCGCCTTCCTGCATGCCCAGGCGAGTGAGGATGTTCTTCACCCACTCGCCGGCGAAGATCCGCATCAAATCGTCTTCCAGCGAAAGATAAAAGCGGCTAGAGCCGGGATCCCCCTGGCGGCCGGAGCGGCCGCGCAACTGCAAATCGATGCGGCGGGCCTCGTGTCGCTCGGTACCGATGATATGCAATCCGCCCAGCCGCTTGACCTCTTCTCCCTCGGCCTTCATCTGCTCGCGGCGCTCGATCTCGGCCACCAGCGCGTGCCACTCGTCCTTGGGCACGTCCAGCCGCGTCTCGTACTTGTGCTGCAATTGCGCCCATGCCATGGTCTCCGGATTGCCGCCCAGAATGATATCTGTGCCGCGCCCGGCCATGTTCGTGGCAATAGTCACAGCCCCTTTGCGGCCCGCCTGGGCGATAATCTCCGCCTCACGCTCGTGATGCTTGGCATTGAGCACCTGGTGCGGAATTCCCCGCCGCGAGAGCAGGGCACTCAACCGTTCGCTCTTTTCGATCGAAACGGTGCCGACCAGGATCGGCCGCCCACGGTACTGAACCTCCTGAACCTGCTCCGCGGGCACGAAAACCCGCTCGTGGGTCTCTGCCAGTTCCACCTCCATCGAGCCGTCGCCTTGCGGGCGCACCGTACCCACCAGCATTGCCCCGTCCTTGCGCAGCAACGTGTCGAAGCGGTGGATCCGTTCGATTTCGTCCACGATCGCCTCAAACTTCTCGCGTTCGGACCGGTAGATAACGTCGGGATGGTTGATCCTGCGCAACGGCTTATTGGGCGGAATGGCGATCACGTCCAGCTTGTAAATCTTCCAGAACTCAGTCGCCTCCGTCATAGCCGTGCCGGTCATGCCGCAGATCTTGCGGTACAACTTGAAGAAGTTCTGCAAGGTGATGGTGGCGTAGGTCTGCGTCTCCTCCTTGATGCGCACCCCCTCTTTGGCCTCCACCGCCTGGTGCAGCCCGTCGCTCCAATTCCGCCCCGGCATCAACCGGCCTGTGAACTCGTCGACGATCACCACCTCGTCTCCCTGCACGACGTAGTTCACGTCTAGCTTGTACAGGTGGTGCGCCTTGAGCGCATTGTCGATGAGATGGGGCCAGTCCATGTTGCCCGCAGTGTAGAAGCTCTCCACCCCGGCCAACCGCTCCGCAACTCGCACCCCCTCTTCGGTCAGGTGCACGGTGTGGTCCTTCTCTTTCACCTCGAAATGCACGTCTCTGCGGAGCATGCGGGCGATGCGATCGGCCTTGGCGTAGCGGGTCACGTCGTCATGGGCCGGTCCGGAGATGATCAGCGGCGTGCGTGCCTCGTCGATAAGGATGTTATCGACCTCGTCGATGATGGCGTAATTCAGCCCGCGCTGCACCTGCTGCTGCCACTTGGGATAGCGGTCGTCGCCCCGAGCAGCCGGCTTCATGTTGTCTCGCAAATAATCGAAGCCGAACTCGTTGTTCGTGCCGTAGGTGATATCGCACTCGTAGGCACGTTGCCGGCGCTCGGGATCCATGCCGGCGTAGATGGCATCGACCGTAAGGCCCAGACCCATGTAGAGGGGACCCATCCACTCCATGTCGCGGCGTGCAAGGTAGCTGTTCACCGTGACCACGTGTACGCCCCGGCCTTCAAGGGCGTTCAGATAGGCAGGCAGCGTGGCCACCAGCGTCTTGCCCTCGCCGGTGATCATCTCGGCGATGTTCCCCTCATGGAGCACCATGCCGCCAATGAGCTGCACGTCGTAGTGCCGCATGCCGATAAAGCGGCGGCCCGCCTCCCGGCAGGCAGCAAATGCCTCCACAAGAATGTCGTCCAGCGTCTCGCCGGCCGCTAGGCGCTTACGGAACTCCACCGTTTTGTGCTTGAGTTCCTCATCGCTCAACGCCTGGTAGCGCGACTCTAACGCATTGATGGCTGCCACCTTGGGCTGGAGCCGCCGTAGATACCGTGCGTTGGAGGAACCGAAAACCGAGGTCAATCCCCGCTCGACGGCCGTGCCGATGCCGCCGAGGATGTTCCCCAACACTTCAAACGTTCGTTCCAATGCTTCCATGGCTCTAAGCGCGTGGGGGAAAAGGGATTTGGCTCTGCCAATATAGACGCCCCAAGGGCGCAACCTCGCCACAGGGCTAGGAGGGATAGCCGTAACGTTAGCGGCGATACTAGTTTATAGCTAGCTGCCCGTAGGGTCAAGCACGGCTGCCTCGCCAGGTGCTGCCTGGCGGCGCACCCTCAGCACCTGCCGTCCCCTCGGCCCGAGGCGACGGGTAGGAGAATGCCCCGGCGGCCAACGGCTCATAAGCCTCGCGCTCGACGGAAAAGCGCGCACCACTGCGCCTCTCAGACGCTCATAACATGCCTCGCCACGCGTGAAGCCGACCGCAACGCGCCAGACCGCCGCTATCGGCGATTGCCAAAGATTCCCGTGGCATACCAGATGCCGTTACTGCCACGCCGCATGTCGTACCCGTAGCGAACCTGCCTCGCCCGCACCGCACTCCAATGGCCGGGAGATTGCCGCCAGCTCTGCACACAATCTACGGCCGCGTCCACCAACCTCTCTCCAGGCCAGCTCTCGGCGCACACCTCCTGTGCCCGCAAGCCGCCCCCCAGGCGGGCCACAATCCGCTGGAAACGCCACCCCCAATTGTGGTGACCCTGCACACGTATCGTGGCTTGGTATTGGGAATGATTCTCTGCCTCTTGGGCCAGCAGCGGGTCGTATTCGCCATCTGTACTTGCCGGCCGCTCGGGATGGATGCGTACAGCAAAGATCAGGGTACGCTGAGTCAGCGTACCCGGCGGCAGGTCCAGTACCACGCGCAGGTGCCTTGGCTCGTACCTGTAGTAGCGCCCGGGAGTAAAGGGCAGAGCGCTGACCACAAACCCGTATTGCGGCTGCGTGGGGTTGGCGTAGTCGATGATTACCAGGCCCGGACCGCCACCCAGCTCTTCAAATGCCGCGTGGTCCAACAGCCGCTGTTCGCTGCCATCGACCACAACCCGCGTGTTGGTGCTGAGCTGGCAAGGCACGTAGCGGTCCAAGAGCTGTCTGAGCGGATCGGCCAGCACGGCAAGCTGGATCTGCTTCAGGTCTCTCGTCTGGTCGCCATAAAAGACCAACAGCAGGTACTTCTTCTGCTTCTGCGCGCTGCGCACTGCCGCTCCGTAATCCGTCTTCCACTCGACCGGCGCCGCCAGTTCATTGGCACGTGTCGCAGTAGCCTGGACGGCAAAGGCTGCAAAAAACAGCCAGCCCGCTCGAAGCCACACCCCCAGGCATGTTGGCTGCCCCGCACGCATGCTGTACACCATGGGACCCTCCTCTTGCGTCAGGTTTTGACAACATCACCGTGGCACGGCCCGCACCGTCGCGTGGCCTTGCCGTGCTGTGGCTCCCGGCAAGGGCAGATCGCCCTGACCTCAGACCGAGGCCTGGCCGGAGCAAGAACCCAATCTGGCCGCTTGACTCGCCCATAGGCGTGAATGGGCAGGATGCGCCAAGTTTTCCGATTGCGTCGGATAGCCAGCCTGGGAAATGTGCCTTTTACAAGACGATTTGAGAAAGTCAACCCCCCGTGCTAGCACTATGCTAACGTCTCTCTGAGGTGCCAAAGCATGCGACGCCTGGAAAAACCCGCATAGCCGTCTTGGCACCAATTCATGAAAATGCTTAACTACAAAGGGCTTACAGTCCTTGACCTCCACGGATTCAGGAGCCTGCAGATGCCCAGGAAGGCTCTCTCAGAAAGGTCCGCGGTGCCTTCGTCTGTAAAGCGTTTACCAATAAGCACTTGCGGCAACACACCACTTCTCTTGCTGCTGTGGTGGCTTACCCTGGCTGGGGTATGCGCTTCGCAGCCGCAAGAAGGTCCAGCGGGCGGGGGATCGTTCTTGGCCGTGGCCACAGGATCAGCACCGCTGGCAGAGCGGCTGCGGTCTGCAAGCCCCCCAGACCCCGCCTCCCAGTTTGCACGGGCTGCCGCCTCTCTTGCACAGGCCATGGATCGGCTTGACGGCCGGTTCAACCGCTCGCCGCACGGACCGGGGTGGCGACGCTACCTATTGTGGGATGCCTTAAAACGCGAGCTTGGCACGGGCGCGAACGGCCGTTACGAGGTGTTAAAAGTCGTGCTGCTGCGATTCCGCTCCGGCCACGAAGGACTCGAGCTGGACGATTTTCGCCACGTCCGCAGCGCACTCGAGACCTACGTCTACGCGCTGGAGATGATTCAGGCGCCCGACTTTATATCCCAATTCCGCAGCAGGCTAGAGGTGGTGGCCGCTGCCCTTGAAGGGGGCCCAACACCGGCATCGGCCGGAATGGCGCTGGCGGCGGGGCAGGCACTGGCGTGGCTGAAAACACATGGACTGCCGCCGGAACTGGCCGCGGAAGCCGGGCGGCACCTGTCTCATCCCAACCTCGTTTTTCGAGCGTCCCGAGAGCTGGTAGCGGCGGGAGTCGACCGGGCCGTGGAGGAAAACGCCCCCATAGTGGACTGTATTCTTGGTACCCACATCTATGGTAACGGCACGACGCGAGGAAAGGTCGTGCTGGAACTTGTGCCCAACCAGCGCCAGGGCGTATTCGAGGCACAGTTTGTCGGCATCAACGACTCGCGCACCGTGGGGTACAACCGCTCTGCGATAATTTTTGCCCGCGGCCGTACCCAGTTATGGGGCACACGGCAAGTACTGCTTACCGACTCGGGGCTGCGGGCACTTGATGTCGAGGCAGATGCTTCTACGCGAACAACGATTACGGGAATCGATTCCAGCCGGCGCGGCCTGATGGGCCGCCTGGTTCGGCGCGTGGCGAGCCGCAAGGCGGCGCGGCAGAAGCCGGAGGCCGAAGCGATTGCAAGCGAGCATGCTGCGGAGCGCTTTCGAGGGCGATTTACGTCGCAGATGGATCAGCCGCTCGCGCGCGGGCAGGAATCGTTTCAGACCCGGTTCCGCTCTCCATTGGTGCGGTGGGATCTGTTTCCTGAGCGGCTCGCGTTCGGAACTACTCGAGAGTATCTGGCGGGTAGCGTGGCGCAGGAAAGTGCAGAATGGCTGGCAGCACCTCAGCAAGCGCCCGAAGTGAGCGGGGACCGGCTGCTGGCGGTACGGCTTCACGAGTCTTTTGTTGTCAACACGGCAAGCGGGCTGCTGGCGGGCAGGACGTTGGACCGCGAGATGGTGGAGCGCTTGGCACGAGACTTTTTAGGCTATACGCCGGAGCAGGTGCACGAGACGCTTTTCAAAGAAGAGGGGGCCTGGACCATGACCTTTGCGTCCCCCAGGCCTGTGGAGTTCGCAATCGACGATGGCGGCTTTACGCTGACGCTGCACGGCCGCCGCTTCACCTCCGGCAAGTTGGGGCGGCCGACGCGGTTTGACGCCATGGATATTACGGCGCGCTACCGCCTGGAGGTTGGCGAGCGCGGATTGCGCGCCGTTCGGGAAGGAGAACTGCAAATCGTCCCCCCCGACCACACACCCGGCAAGGCACTGGGCGCGCGGCAGATTGCGCAGATACGCTGGGTAAGGGGCAAGTTCGAGAAGATCCTCAAACCCCAATTCGAGCGCAGCGGCGAGACTTTGGTGCTGGGCGGAAGCTGGTCTCAGTTGGGAGAACTGCAAGTGCAGTTTGAGTCTGCCGAAGACGGATGGCTCTGCCTTGCCTGGAATCGAGCGGGCGCCGAGGCTAAAGTCGCAGGCGGCGAGAATAGGCGTTCGGCAATGCCGGCAAGCGGGCGCCTTGCGGGCGTGGCCGCTGCCGGGGCGAACCCGTGAGTACCTTGCCTGGGAGCCGCACGTATGCAGCCGTACGTGGAGATCAGCTTCGACTGCCTGCCACTCAGATCGGTGGGCCGAATCGATATTCCGTTGGATGCCTCGCCCGCGTACCGCGCGCACTGCGAGCGCGTCAAGGCGGCCATTGCAGCACATGGCGCTCACAACACGTACTTTCTCTACAACGCGCGCTGTGTGTTCCATCTTACGAACGACCCGCAGTTCGGCATGCTCGAATTCTCTTTCACCGGTACTGCGCTCACCGATGAGACAGACCAGAAGACCGTACGCTGTGTGCTCGATGTGGAGTTGGTGCGGGAGACGTGCGACTGGCTTACGGCGCCCGTCGTCGATTGGTTCCGCCGCACGGTCGAGGAAGCGGTGCGTGCTGAGTTCGATCGTTATATCCAGGCCGGCGACCTACAGAAAACTCGCGAACGCATCGAACGCATTGCGCGCGAGAGCGAACACCGCGGCGGATACGTGGGGATGTATTTGTAGCGCAGGCAGAGTGGCATCGATCCGCTGGTGCTGATGCAGCATCGCCAGCTCGCCGGTGTCAAGGCGCTTGAGGTCAGGCTCGATGCGTGCCGTGGGACCCTATTCGCGCAGCAGCTTGTTCAACGGCGAGTAGAGAGGCAGGTGGCGGTAGTAGACCTCGAGCATGTACAGCGAGAGGCAGGTGACGTAAAGACGGCCCCCCTGGGGCCCCCAGGCATCCAATGTAGGCTCGGTGGGATGCCAGCTCCCCCGCTCTGCACCCTGTTTCTCTTGCTTCTCGGGCAAGAGTTGCCGCATCACGGCGTTCCATTTGTCCCAATATTCGCCTTCCATGTGGTGCAGCACCTGCGTGGCGTAGTACCAGTAGTACACGTCTCGGTCTTCCCAGCTCGGGAGGTTGCGTACCAGGATATCGCAGCCCTGAATGAGCCTGGCGTCGTTTCGCAGCCAACCGAGGTACTGGCGGCAGAGTAGGCCTTCGGCCGTCATCGACAGCCGGGGCTCCCTATCGTGGGGTTGATACTTGTATTGGGCCCCGCCATCGGCAGCCGCCTTATCGAGGTACAATTCCACCTTCTTGAAGACCTGTGGGGGCACATCCAGTCCCGCCATGCGGGCGCTTTGCAGGGCCATGACCATCCAGCCCGTGACCGAAGTATCGCTATCTCTGGCCTTCTCGTAGCGCCAGCCGCCCAGGGAGTCCTGGGCTTCGATGCAGTATTTGACGGCCAACTCGGCCGGATCTCGCAGGGCAGAATCGCCCGTCATGCCGTACAACTCGCACAGAGCGATCGTGCACTGCGCCTGCGTGTACAACCCGGCATTGCCGCCGCCACTGTAGAAGTTCCCTTCGGCATCTTGGTACGCCAACAAAGCCTTCACGCCCTTGGCCACGTTTTCTTTGAACTGCCCGCGACGGTGCGTGTTTCCCGCCCCCTGAAAGGCCAACAGTGCCATGGCCGTGGCCGCTGCTGCACGCTCGACATAAGCCCCATCTGCATAGGGGCCTTTGAGACTCAAACTCCCGTCTTTCTGCTGCTGGCGTGCCAGCCATTTCAGTCCCTCCAGCACGGCCTGCTCTGTGATTTCCGACCCGCCGTACTTGCGCAGAAGCTGTTTCTTCATGCCGAGTTCCCGGCCCTGGAGCGGAGAGCCGACCACCGGAGCATTGAACAACACTTCGGCACCGATGCCCTCGGGTTGCAACGGCACCTCTGGCGGCGCCATGTTGGGATCTTCAACGAGCGGCAACGTTTCGAGTGCCGCAATCTGCTCCGTTGCCTCCGTCTGGTCGGCTACCTCGAAGGGCTGCGCCTCGACTTGCTCGCCTAGCTCCTCTGAATACACGGCTTCTAAATCGACGTTCGGCCGAGAGGCCATGCTCGGCAGCCAGATCAAGCCCGTCACCAGAACGGCAATCATGTGCAGCACCAGGCTAATCAGCCACGGAGGCCCGTTCTTCAGGGCCAACTGCTTGAGCTGCTCTTCGGCCGGTGGCTCTTCTTCTTCGTCAGACTTTGGCCGTGGCAAGCCGTCTGCCGGTTTCTGCACCGGTATGGGCCGCAGGGGGAGGGGCCCTCCACCCGCCACTTGGGCCGGGGCACCTCTTCCGTGAAGCTCCGCCGCCACGGGCAACGCTCCCGGCCCTGCCGCCCGTTGCGATTGAACCGCCGGCGACCGTTGTGCATGCACTACTGGTTGGGATTGCCGCCCCACGGGTCGATCTGGAACCGCCGGGCCGGTTTGAATGGCGTGTTCCGGCTTCGGGGCCTTTGCCGAACACGTCGATCCGGATAACGGCGCGGCGTTGGCGGGCACTGGCTGTAGCCGATGTTCGGGCTGGCCCGTTGCCTGATGTGCGTGAGAGGCAAGCGTGGGCTGTGGCGCTTGATGCGCAGGCGAAGCCGTCCCAGCCGCCCCTTCCGGCGCACCGGGATCGGGTGGCAGTGCCTGAGCCTTAGGCAGGCCCCTCGCGGCCGGCTTTTTGGGTGTCATCCAGGCCTTTCTCGCTTGCACATGACGGTGCGCCCCGCAACCTGTCGAAATCTCCCAAGATGGCGCTGCGCTCAAAATCCCGGCAAGTTCGGCTGCAATGTTGCCTGGTTGCCCACACGTGCCCAGACAGCCGCACAGACTAGGATCTCCCTTTTTGGAGTCTAGCTGCCGCCTACAGAGGCGGCAAGCGAATGGCCGGTGGGTAGACCAGACCATATCCGCTGGCTTGGCGCCTGGCGATGGCCCGGCAGAGAGACGCATTCGCTCTGGATTCTCCTGAACCTGGCGTTGGCAATTCACAGCTTCGTCCCCTTGGCCGCACAACATTGGTCCCGAAAACGCCAGAAGCAGGCTAGCCTGGACGAGAGGCTCATCGAGCCAGCGTGCCCGCCCCGTAGAGCAAGCGTCCTCGCTTGCTCGGGCAGGGCAAACACGTCCGGCACATCTGCACAAGCGGGGACGCTTAGGCTACGAATCCGTAGAGCAAGCGTCCTCGCTTGCTCAGAACTGCCAAACCCATCCCCGCTTGCTCAGCCAGGCCAAACTGCTCCGGCACATCCGCACAAGCGGGGACGCTTAGGCTACGA
>FWWM01007366.1_pt1 | contig 22160 bp, 27 predicted proteins | sample 2228351 | NCBI WGS metagenome assembly FWWM01 (sample SAMEA103939774, study PRJEB20133) | metagenome
CAGCCTGGTAGCGCGCCTGCTTTGGGAGCAGGATGTCGGAGGTTCAAATCCTCTCGCCCCGACCAGATAAACATTGGAAAGCACAGCTCTATTTAGCAGACAGCGGTTCGTTCCAATCTTTTCCACAAAAGATTTTTATCCTGTCCAATTTCAAAGAGTAAAAACTTCTTTTTTATATTACCCCTATAGCTATCATAATTGCCTTTTCTATTTCCTTCAATTTTTCGTCACTTATCTTGCCTGCAAAAGGCCCTTTGATAAGTAAAGTTTTGTCTATTGTTGTTACCTGTTCACATTTAGCCATAGATGCCTTTGATAAACCACCTTCGCCCTCTTGAAGTAAAACATGTGTGGGGGCGGGTCTTAGGGTTGTAGACAAAGGAACGACAATTATGTCATTAGCCAGCTTGTTTCGAATGTCTAAAGAGATTACTAATACAGGACGATTCTTAATATCCTTTGGTTTTGAAGGCAGATTGACTAAATATATCTCTCCTCTTTTTGGATACTCAATCATTCCATGTCCTTTTTGCACTCTCTGCCGCTATCTTTGTCCACTCCCTGTCTTCCTTCTTTTCCTTTTCCGTGAGAGATAGATAATAAGACTCTATGTCCTTTTCAATTGCTCTTTTTTTAACCTTTAGCAACGAATCACGCAGCAAATCTTCCATCACCTGACTTCTTGGGGTTCTTTTTTCCTTTGCAATTTCGTCTATTTTATTAACCACATCACCGCTGATTGTTACTGTAAGTTTTGTTTTCCGTAGGATACTCGTAGATGGCATAATTAACCTCCTTTCAATCTTACTTATTATAAGATAATCAGGGGTTTATTCGCAACGAAAATTTTTGTGTATATAAATGCAGGATGCATAGCTCCCCGTTCGACAGTCATAGAATAACAAAGACGAATTTATTAAGTAAAATCAATCAGTTATCCATTAGACAAGATTTTGGCGTGAGGGGATCGAAACTCACGGCTCATAAGGGACTGAATTATTATTTTATGAAGTCTAAGCATCTCCCAGGGTTTACGAAGACAGTTGAACCATCTTTATTTCTACGGGAGATTGTCGTGTGCCTATGAGTTTTGAGAGTCAAATAGGGATGGATGTAGAAAAATCAATCACTTAGAGAAGTTTTTATGCTAAAATATGCCTGTAACTGTCGAAGACGGGTTCCCCTTCACGAAGTTTTAGCATAAAGAAATAGGTTTGTCTATCTACTGTTTCAAACAAGCAGGGGATTTATTAGCTTACTTTTAGCATTCTATCAAGTGACCTTTTTGCAGGTATCCTTATCTCCTCTGGAACCTTAATTATGTTTGTCATTGTCTCAAGTGACCTCAAAACGCTTTTTAATGTAGTCTTTTTCATATTTGGACATACCATGTCTTTCCTCAACGGGTAAAATATCTTATCAGGATTTTCTTTCCTCAATCGATAGAGAAGCCCTATTTCAGTTCCTATAATATATTCCTTTGCATCAGATGCCTTTGCAAACCTGAGCATCCCTGATGTGCTTGTTACATGGTCTGCGATCTCAAGAACCTCTATCCTGCATTCAGGATGGGCAACTACCAGCGCCTCAGGATGTTCCTCTTTTATTTTTAAGACATCCTCGCGCCTGACCCTGTCATGAACATGACAGAAACCATCCCATGATATTATCTCCTTTTTTGTGTTCCTTGCTATCCATGCAGCGAGATTCCTGTCAGGCACACAGATTGCCTGATCAGAGTCAAGCGATTCAACAACCTTTACTCCATTTGCAGATGTACAGCATATATCGCTCTCTGCCTTGACATCCGCCGTGGTGTTGACATAGGTGACAACGGGTATCCCAGGATGCCTCTCTTTTATATCCCTGAGAGTAAAGCTTACAGGATAGGCATAGCCATCAGTGAATCTGTATCCTGGAAATTGTGAAGGGATGTTCCTCGCACCACTTACTGTAATCATATCTGCCATCGGACAGCAGGCACCTGATTCTGGAAGGAGCACGATCTTTTCAGGTGAAAGTATGGAGGCACTCTCTGCCATAAAATTTACGCCACAGAAGACGATCATATCACAATCAATTGTAGAGGCGGTTTGGGATAGTTCTAATGAATCACCTGTAAAGTCAGCAATATCCTGCACCTCGTCACGTTGATAGTTATGTGAAAGGATTATTGCATTTTTCTGTTCCTTGAGTTTTAATATCTTCTCCCTGAGTTCTTCGACATCTCTCATAGTAGTTTCTTGTTGCAAGGAGGTCTTCAGAACCTTGATGGATTGTATTTCTTATAAAAGGCAGGTGTATTTGTGAAGAGCACCGATCCATCCTCGATGACTACCTTGTAGATGGATGAACTTTTTGTAACCACTGTCTTTCCATTATACATAGAGAGTACTTTTTTTATGTACCCTCTTGTCTCTGCAATTGGTGGTATACCCCCGAATTTTCTGATAGTCTCAGGCCCTGCATTATAGGCTGCAAGGGCGAGGGTAAGGTCTCCATCGAACATATCAAGCAGTGACCTGAGATATCTGGTGCCGCCTTCGATATTTTCTTCAGGATCAAAGGGGTTTCTTACCCCTGTTTCTCTTGCGGTTGATGGCATCAACTGCATGAGTCCCATGGCACCCTTGTCAGATATAGCTGTTGGTTGCCAGTTGGACTCTGCTTTTATCACCGCCCTTATAAGGGAAGGGTCGAGATTATATTTTCTAGATTTTCTATTTATTATATCTTCATAGGACTTATAAGACTCAGAGGACTTATAGGACTTACTGCTTTTAGCAGAACCCTCGGACATTATCTTATCATATTTATTGCCCGTTGGTGTGTTTGTAAAGTGTATAACACCCCTTTCATCAACATACTGATAGATATCAGAGAAAGAGTGGGTTACCATGAGAAGATTAAGTAGAATAGGCATTGATGATATAATCACAGGTAAAAATAGCCTTTTAATGTGTTTCTCTAACATTATTTAAATATAACATTCAGATAGATACAAGTCAAATCTTTATAGGGTAGGTTTAAACTTACTAAAAAATTAAGATAAAAAGATTTTCTGATGAGAAGACCGATAGTTGCAATTGTTGGAAGGCCAAATGTTGGCAAATCAACACTCTTTAATAGGATAGTGGGCAGGAGTGTTGCTGTTATAGAGGACTTCCCGGGTATAACAAGGGACAGGCTTTATGAGGAGGCGGAATGGAAGGACAGGCCATTCATCATTGTAGATACAGGTGGATTTCAGGCTGAACCCGAGGAGGATATTGCCAGAGATGTAAAGAGGCATGCCCTTATAGCTATTGAGGAGGCAGACATTGTTTTGCTTTTGATGGATGCTGAAACAGGCCCCGTGCCTGCAGATATCGAGTTGATTAATATATTAAGGAGGTATGAGAAGAAGGTCATCTATGTGGTCAATAAGATTGACAGCTCAAAGGAAGAGAAGCGATTCCTCTATGACTTTTATACCCTTGGTGTTGATCTGATACCTGTATCAGCATTGAATGGTTATCGTTATGATGAACTTATGGAGAAGCTCTCTTCCATGCTACCACGGGTTACGGTTAAGGAAGAGGTCTCTCACCCAAGGATTGCCATTGTTGGAAGGCCAAATGTGGGGAAGTCAACCCTTGTCAATTCGCTTCTTGGAAAGGAGAGGATGATCGTTAGCCCTGTCCCTGGGACGACAAGGGACGCGGTGGATTCTATCTGCGCTTATTACAAAAGAAGATATATTATTGTTGATACCGCTGGTATACGCCGAAAGGGGAAGATGGCAGGGACCGTGGAGAAATACTCATTTATGCGCACACTAAAGAACATAGAAGATTCTGATGTGACACTCATCTTGATTGACAGCGCTGAAGGAGTTGTGGAGATGGATCAAAAGATAGCAGGGCTTGTTTATAAGGCAGGTAAGGGGGCAGTTATTCTTTTAAATAAATGGGACCTAATTAATAAGCAAGGTCTATCTATAAAGAGGATCGAGGAGGATGTATATAGAAGATTGTGGTTTATGAGATACGCTCCTATCCTGACCATATCTGCAATAAATAGGCAGAGGGTGACAAAGATATTCCCTCTGATTGATGAGATAATAAAGGAGGCAAACAAGCGGATAAATACCCATGAACTTAATCTCTTTCTCAAGGATACCCTTTCTGTAAAGGAACCCCAGTTATATCAGGGCAAAAGAGTGAAGATTTACTATATTACTCAGGTTAAGACTTCACCTCCATCTTTTGTAATATTTACCAGCATCAGGGAAGGGATAAAGATGCCATATATAAAATTCCTTGAGGGTCAAATGAGGGAGAGGTTTTCATTTAAGGGAGTGCCTTTGAGGTTTTATGTGAGGCAGAAGTGAAAGGGAGTATATACATATTGAAATCACTTGGTAAGAGCATATCGGGTTTTTTTAAGGATGAGTGTTTCTATTTGGCTGCGATACTCTCGTATTTCCTGATAGTCTCCCTTGTGCCTCTTAGCCTTCTTATCGTCACACTCTTTGGATATATCCTTGGTGAAAACATCGAGGTCTATCAGTTTGCTTTGTCAAGACTCATAAGCGCCTTTCCTGCTGTTACAAACAACATAACTGTGGAACTCAGGAATATAATTACATATAAAGGTATAAGTATGATTACCCTATTTATCTATGGCTTTCTCTCCCTTGGCCTCTTCTATTCAATGGAACACGCAATGAACATTATTTTTAAAGTGCCAAAGAAGAGGCATTTTCTCCTATCGTTGTTCTGGACTATCTTTATCGTTACCCTTGTGATTGCCTTTCTCTTCCTTTCCTTTACCCTGAGTTCCATTGCGGATGTATTCAAAAGGTATCACACGAACTTTCTTGGTTTTGAGATCGGATACAAGGCAGGTATTTTCATCAAGTATATTGCACCATTTTTATTAGTCCTCTCAGTCTTTACAACAATATACACCGTTATCCCACGGGTAAAGGTTTCACTGAGGGATGCATTTCTTGGCGCATTATTTGTTACTGTGCTGTGGGAGATGGCAAAGTATTTTTTCACGTGGTATGTTAGGAATGTGATTCACTTTGGTACTATATATGGGTCACTGAGCACATTTATACTCTTTCTCCTGTGGATGTATTATCTATCGTGTATCTTTCTTCTTGGGGGTGAGTTTGTCAATAACCTAAGGTCGAGGAGATAATGTACGAACTTATAAGAAAAGAGGTGGAGGTTATTACCCCTGAAATCGTATACAAGGGGATACTGATGGAGGTTACTGAAACAGAGATATCTCTTCAGTTAGTTAGTGGATGGATTACAATACCGATGGAAAGGGTTCTCGACGTAAGGGCTGTGGATTAGTCAGCCTGTTCCTTGATTTTCTTCTGCCACTTCCTTGCCTTCTTTAGAACCTCATCTTCATTAAGGGTCAGGATGTTTCCATCTTCAATAATGACCCTCCCATTTATCATTACGGTCTCTATATCAGAAGGTCTCATGGCATATGTGATATGAGAATATATATCATAAATGGGCGTTAGGTGTGGACGATTGAGATTTGCGATGACTATATCAGCCTTTTTCCCTGGGGTTAATGTTCCAACCTTATCACCAAGCCCTATTATCTCAGCACCATTACTTGTTGCCATAAGGAGAACGGTCTTGCTATCAAGTACAGTAGGGTCTTTAGAGTATGCCTTGTGCACCTTTGCTGCGGTTGACATCTCGCCGAGTATACTCAGGTCATTATTGCTTGCCGCACCATCTGTCCCGAAAGCAACCTTTATGCCTGCCTTGAGCATCTCTGGAATAGGAGCAAAACCAGAAGCAAGTTTCAGATTACTCTCTATACAATGGGATACACCAACCTTCCTCTTTGTAAGCAGTTCTATCTCCTTTTCTGTTACCCACACACAATGTGCAGCAAAGAGCCTATCAGAGAGGAATCCTATCTCTTCAAGATATTCAACAGGCCTTTTACCATATCGTTCAATAGACTGTGAGACCTCAAACTCTGTCTCTGAAAGATGAGTGTGTAATGGCACATCGTATTTCTCTGACAGTTCTCTTGCACGTCTATAGTTTTCGGTTCCGCATGTAAATGTTGCATGAGGGGCAACGCAGGGCGTGATCAACTCATGCCCTTTCCATTCCTTTATATGCTCTTCCGCCTTTCTAAAGTAATCATCAGGAGACTGTGCATAGTCTTTCCACGGAAAGTCGATTATCCCTGTTCCAAGTACTGCTCGCATTCCTACCTTCTCAAGTTTCTTCCCTGCTACAGTCTGGTAGAAATACATATCAGCATATGTAGTTACACCAGCCTTTAACATCTCAAGACAGGCAAGCTCTATGGCATCATCAACAAACTCTGCAGTAAGCCACTTCATCTCATTTGGCCATATGTAATTTTCAAGCCATTCCTGAAGTGGAAGGTCGTCGGCAAGCCCTCTGAAATAGACCATTGCAGCATGTGTATGTGTGTTTATCAAACCGGGGAAAACCACCTTGTTTTTACCGCCCATTATCTTTTTAGAGGTATATCTGCGTAGGATGTCAACTTCATTCCCAACATCTACAATCCTATCATCACTGACAGCGAGTGCTCCATCTTCTATAACACGGAGGCTATCATCCATAGTGAGGATGTAATCTGCTTTAATGATGAAGTCTGTCTTTTCCATATGGAAGAGTTATAACTGTTCGATCAGTTTTTCGGCTATCTGAACTGCATTCAGAGCTGCACCCTTTCTGAGATTATCAGAGACTATCCACATATTTATGCCATTGTCAATTGAGTTATCCTCCCTTATCCTGCCAACATAGGTCTCATCTTTGCCAGCAACAAGGACTGGATGAGGATAAATATTCTTCTCAGGTGCATCATATACAATAATACCTTCTTTCTCTGAGAGAATCGCCCTTACCTCATTGGCTGTGAGTTTCTTTTCTGTCTCTATGTTGACGGATTCAGAGTGTCCTCTGAAGACAGGCACCCTCACTGTAGTCGCTGTTACCCTTATAGAATCATCACCGAGTATCTTTTTTGTCTCATTGATCATCTTTATCTCTTCCTTTGTATATCCGCCTTCCATAAACTTATCTATATGGGGTAAGCAGTTAAAGGCAATCTGGTGAGGATACACCTCTGATTTTATATCTCTGAAATTGAGTAAATCTGTTGTCTGCTTCAGTAACTCATCCATTGCCTTCTTGCCTGTTCCTGAGACAGACTGAAAGGTTGTCACAACAACCCTCTTTATCCTTGCCACATCATGAATCGGTTTCAGCACAACAACCATCTGTATGGTGGAACAGTTAGGGTTTGCTATTATTCCTTTATGCCATTTAAGGTCATGGGTGTTAACCTCAGGAACAACAAGTGGGACATCAGGTTCCATTCTCCATGCACTTGAATTATCAACAACCACACAGCCTGATTCAACCGCTATCGGTGCAAAATATTTGCTCCTTTCCGCCCCTGCTGAAAATAGGGCGATGTCAATCCCATTAAAGACATCCTCGCTTAGGACTTCAACCGGTACCTGTTCATTATGAAAATCAATTGTTTTTCCCATAGAGCGTTCAGATGCGAATAGCCTGAGTTTCTCAACAGGGAATCTTCGTTCCTCAAGGATTGATACCATTTCATTGCCTACTGCCCCTGTTGCACCCACAACTGCAACAATGTATTTACCCTTTTTCTGTAACACCTTCATTCTCCAAATTAAGAAGTCTATCATATCCATTCAAAAAATTCCATTACGAAAACCGTTCGATTTAGGTATAATAATTAACATTAGCCAATTTAAACCTTAAAGGAGGCATAATGAGAAAGAGTGTTTTTTTGTTTCTTATAGTGCTACTAAACATTGTCTATTCACTCTCGGGCTGTAAACAACAGAGCAAGGAGTTTGAGTCTATAACAAAGGAGATAAAGGAGCTTAAGGAAGGGCAGGAGAGGATTATAAAGGATATCCGCTCTATTAAGAAATTTTTAAGAATACCCGAGGAATTCAAGGAGGCTATAGTTGATATTGCTGATGAGCCTTTTAAGGGCAACATGAATGCAAAGGTGACATTGGTTGAATTTTCAGATTATCAGTGACCATTCTGTGCACGCCACGTCCGTGTGACGTTTCCGGAAATTGAGAAAGAGTATATAAACACTGGCAAGGTAAAATATATCATAAAGGATTTTCCTCTTGAGGCGATACACAAGGAAGCGTTCAAGGCACATGTTGCTGCAAACTGTGCAGGAGATCAAGGGAAATACTGGCAGATGCATGATAAGATTTATTCTAATACAATGGCATTGAGTCTTGATGATTTAAGAAGATATGCTGAGGAATTCGGTCTGGATATGAAAAGGTTTAATGAATGCCTTGAGGATGATACACAATCATCAGAGATAAAGGGGGATATACAGGAGGGTATTAAGGCAGGTGTAAACTCTACGCCGATATTTCTGCTGGGACTGACCGACCCTGCTGATCTGACAAAGGTTAAGGCCACTGTGATGATAAGAGGTGCACAACCCTATACAAGTTTCAAAGAGGCTATAGAGGGTCTGCTTTCGTCAGAAAAATAACCGCTTTAAGCCTTTTTGATATTATATCAGCCCTTCTTATGGGCTCTGGAATCCTGTATTTACCTATACACTTAAGGACAATATCTATTGCCTGAGAGAGTTCTATTAGATGCCCTGGGGATACAAAAAGGGGTTTAACTCCGTCTCGGGTTCTCAGTACCGCGCCAATCTTTCTACCTTTATAGATCAAATGCGAGAATTCACCCTTTCCACTTCCTGGCTCAATATAAGTGCCAACCAAACGAGATTTTGCACAACCAATTGTCGGGATATTGAGGAGTACCCCAATGTGTGAGGCAATGCCAAACCCTTCAGGATGTGCTATTCCCTGACCATCAAAGAGGATCATATCAGGCATTATGCTTAATCTTTTAATCGTCATAATTATTGCAGGTCCCTCTCTGAATGAGAAGAGACCTGGTATATAGGGAAATCTGACCTTTGTAATGGCAGACTTATCTTCAAGATGTTTGAGTTCAGGGAACTTATATAGACTGGCAACACAGATAACATGGCCTTCACTGAAGGCCGCATCAACGCCAGCGATATATTCAGGGGGTTTGCGTAAATGGGTGATTTTAACCCTCTTCCGAAATATCTTCTGGATATTCCTTGCCCTTTTTACGTTCTCTGGCCACTCCAACGGTAATTTCAATCTTGACATGATTCTTTTATTATTTTAACTTATTGTTGTCCAATGACCCAATCTCTCCTTTTCATAGAAGACCTTGACATCTCGTTTGCCACCGATAGCAAACTCATTAAGACCGTTGATGGTATAAACATAAGGATGGAGAACGAGGAGTTTCTTGGAATAGTTGGTGAAAGTGGATGTGGAAAGACACTTACTGCACTCTCAATCATGAGACTCTTGCCACCAAATGCTGTAGCAACAGGAAGGATATTCTTTAAAGGTGAGAACCTGCTGACAAAGTCTGAGAAGGAGTTGCAGAAGATAAGAGGGAGGTATATCTCTATGATCTTTCAGGAACCCATGACATCCCTTAATCCAGTATTCACCATAGGCTCCCAGATTGCAGAGGTGTTAATGATTCATAATGATATCTCAAAAAAGGAGGCGATGAGGCAGACCATCGAGATTCTCAGGGTGGTGCAAATGCCATCACCTGAATTAAGGGTCAGGGAATATCCACATCAGATGAGTGGTGGTATGAGGCAGAGGGCGATGATAGCAATGGCAATAGCCTGTAATCCTCTGCTTCTGATAGCTGATGAGCCTACAACAGCGCTGGACGTCACAATCCAGGCACAGGTACTTGACCTCCTTGGCAATCTTAAAGATAGGAACAGGATGTCAATACTCTTTATCACCCATGACCTTGGCATCATAGCAGAGTATGCACAGAGGGTGGTTGTGATGTATGCAGGCAGGATAATGGAGGAGGCAGGAGTGAAAGATATATTTCTGAATCCATGCCATCCTTATACAAGGGGACTTCTTGAGTCTTTACCAAGAAAGAGAGGCGAGAGGTTAATACCGATTCCTGGACAGGTACCGAGGATGGATGAGCTTCCTTCAGGATGTAAGTTCACATCAAGATGTAGATATGTGGTAAAGGAATGTCATATAAAGGAGCCTGAACTTGTGCCTATCGGTACGCCAGAACACAGGTGCAGATGTATAAGGATCAATGAAATATGAATGAACTCCTTAAGGTGATAAATGTTAAGAAATACTTTCCTTCAAGGAATGGAAGGCCTCTCAAGGCTGTTGATGAGGTCAGTTTCTCTGTTAATGAGGGTGAGGTCTTTGCCCTTGTTGGAGAGAGTGGATGTGGAAAGTCCACCATTGCAAAGATAATCCTGAGATTGATGATGCCTTCAGAAGGGCAGATATTCTTTGACGGTATTGATGTTCTGAAGGCAAGGGGTAGGGAACTCTCGAGGATAAGGAGGGGTATGCAGATCATATTTCAGGACCCCCTTGCATCACTCAATCCGAGGAAGAGGGTTATCGAGGCAGTCGGAGAACCACTCCTTATTAATGGTATAGTAAAAAGAAGGGATATCAAAGAGTATGTTGTTAATCTCCTCCAGCGGGTCGGAATTGATTCAGATTCATTATACAGATATCCTCATGAATTCAGTGGGGGTCAAAGACAGAGGATCTGTATAGCAAGGGCACTTGCTGTTAATCCAAGGCTTATTGTTGCTGATGAACCCATATCAGCCCTTGATGTATCTATACAGGCACAGGTTATGAATCTGCTTGAGGAGTTGCAGAAGGAGAAGAGGATTGCTTATGTCTTTATAAGTCATAATCTCCTTGCAGTTGAGCACTTCAGTGACATCGTTGCTGTGATGTATCTTGGCAGGATAGTTGAGATGGCAAAGACCGAGGAGTTTTTTGGTGAACCTCTTCATCCATATTCAGATGCCCTTCTCAATGCAGTTCCAAAACCTGAGATAAAAGAGAAGGCGAAAAGAATTATCCTCAAAGGTGATGTTCCAAGCCCTATTGATGTCCCAGCAGGCTGTCCATTTTATCCAAGATGTCCAAGAAGATTCGAGCCATGTGATAAAATAGTTCCTGTCTTTAAGGAAGCGAAAAGGGGAAGGTGGGTTTCATGTCATCTGTATACGTAAAATAAAAAATTAAAAATATAAAATTTAGGAATTTTATTAAATTAAAGAAATTCTTCCATAATTTTGATTTTTGCCCTTTGATTTTTTAATTCTTAATTGGAGGTAGTGATTATGCTTCTTGGAGTAAATGTTGACCATGTAGCAACAGTGAGGCAGGCAAGAGGAGGGGTTGAGCCTGATCCTGTTAATGCAGCAATGGAGGCGATTGAAGGGGGTGCAGATGGAATAACCGTTCATCTAAGGGAAGACAGGAGGCATATCCAGGACAGTGACCTTGAGATTTTAAGGGAAAAGGTGACCATTGAACTGAATCTTGAGATGGCAGCAACAAATGAGATGATCAGTATAGCATTGAGGGTCAGGCCTGATATGGTTACACTTGTGCCTGAAAAAAGAAAGGAGTTGACCACTGAGGGTGGTCTTGATCTCAAGAGGAATGAACAAAAGATAAGCAAGGCGATTAACAAGATCCAGGAGGCAGGCATACCCGTAAGCCTCTTCATTAATCCGTCAATAAGAGACGTCATTGTCTCAAAAAAACTCGGTGCACAGATGGTTGAGATACACACAGGACGATATGCGGACACAAAGGGCAGGGGACAGGATGCTGAATTTGAAAGGGTGAGGAAGTCAATTAAAAAGGCTATTGAGGTTGGATTGCTCGTAAATGCAGGGCATGGGTTGAATTATTCAAATGTTCAGAGGATAGCAAGGATTAAAGGTTTAAGAGGGCTTTATATAGGACACAGCATAATTTCAAAGTCTATATTTGTTGGTGTTAAGGAAGCAGTAAGAGAGATGAAGAAATTGATTAATACCGTAAAGCGTAATGCGTGATGAGTTAAAAGATAAAGAACAATAACACATTACGAATTACGCATAACGATTTAACGAATTTATGATATACGGTATCGGGGTAGACATAATCAAGATAGAGAGGATGAGGAGTGCTGTTGAGAAATGGGGGGACAGATTCCTGAGGAAGATATTTACAGAGGATGAGATAACTTATTGTTATGAGAGGAAGGAACCTTATCTTTCACTGGCTGTTCGTTTTGCAGCAAAAGAGGCACTGATAAAGGCGATAGGTGCAGATGTATTTATCCCCTTAACGGATATTGAGATAGTAAATAGCAAAGATGGTGCACCTTCAATAAGGGCATATGGGAGGCTCAAGGATTTTATCAAGGGAAACTCTATAAGTCATTGTTATATTTCACTTTCTCATGAGAAGGAATACGGTATAGCCTTTGTGGTGCTTGAGAAATAATCAGTTTCGGGGCTCTTAGGGTATCTGTCATGCTGTGCATAATATATCCTTATGGCGTTCTGGATTGTCCGATCAGGTCGGACAATGACAAATAGTAGTAATTTGTTTAATTTTAACGGACACTGTTAAATCATTATAATAACTTAAATTATCCTGACTACTATGGAAAAGGGGCCATAAAATGTTAAAGGTTGTTACCGCAAGGGAGATGCAGGGGATTGACAGGCTCACCATTGAGGAGTATGGCATTGCAGGCACAATCCTTATGGAAAGGGCAGGGCTTTCAGTGGCTGAAAAAATAAATTATTTATTTTTTCAGAACTCAGAGGTTAAACAACGGACAACAGAGAGCGGACAACGAAGAACGATTGCTGTTCTATGTGGCAGTGGTAATAACGGTGGGGATGGGTTGGTTGTGGCAAGGATTTTACATAATAATGGGCATGATGTCAGGGTTTTTATCACAACAAACCCTGAAGACTTAAAGGCCGATGCCTCAATAAATTACAAAGCGGTGGTTAAGTTCGGAGTGAAAATATACCCTATAAGAAGATTTTTAACGCATCACGCATCATGCATCACGCATCACGATATTATTGTTGATGCTATCCTTGGTACAGGTCTTAGTAAAGATGTAAGAGAACCCCTTTCAACTGTGATCGAAAAAGTGAATAAATTACCTTCAGCTGTTGTATCCATTGATATACCATCAGGCATCTCATCAGATAATGGCCAGATAATGGGTTGCGCGATAAAGGCTGATTATACAGTTACTTTTGGTTTGCCAAAGAGGGGGCATCTCCTCTATCCTGGTGCCGAGCACACAGGAAGGCTTTTTGTAGAGGATATAGGGTTTCCGAGAAGATTGTTGACTTCAGAGGATATAAAGGTCAATCTTGTGGAAGAGGCAGATGCTATATCATTACTTCCTGAAAGACCAAGATATTCTCATAAAGGAACATACGGTCATGTGCTTCTTATAGCAGGTTCAAGGGGGAAGACAGGCGCAGGCTTAATGGCTGCAAGGGCTTGCCTCAGGACAGGCGCAGGGCTTGTGACGGTTGGGGTTCCCGAATCACTTATCAATGCCTTTCAGTCAAGGGTGACAGAGGAGATGACCCTTCCACTGCCTGACAAAGGCAATGGCACCCTCTCAATAAAATCATATGAGCCCATCCTTGATTTTCTTAAGAGGAGGGCAAATGTCCTTGCCATAGGGCCTGGCATCTCGGTAGATGATGAGATCAGAGAGCTTATGAGAATACTGATAACCCAAATAAATATTCCCATGGTGATTGATGCGGATGGTCTTAACGCAATAACAGGCAATACGACTATATTAAAAAAGAGTAGGGCTCCAATCATTCTCACACCCCACCCAGGGGAAATGGCAAGACTGCTTAAAGACAATTCAAAGTTCAAAGTTCAAAATTCAAAGTTAATGGATAAAGACTTGTTACAGCTAGTTGAACAGGATAGAATAAGCGCCGCAATCTCTTTTGCCAAAAAGAGGAATACCTATCTTATCCTCAAGGGAGTTCCCACTATAACAGCCACTCCTCAAGGAGGTGCCTATATAAACCCAACAGGTAACCCAGGTATGGCAAAGGCTGGGATAGGTGATGTGCTTACAGGCATGGTCTCAGCCTTCTTAGCACAGGGGCTCAAGCCTTTGAATGCTGCCATTCTGGGCGTATATATGCACGGTAGGGTTGCTGATATTGTGGCAAAAAAGAAGGGAGAACACTCGCTGGTTGCATCAGATATTATCAATGCCATACCACGGGTCTTTAATGCAATGAAGGGATGAAGAAGGAGAATCTCATTATACCGCCCAATATCAATTTCCCACGTGTGACAGCTTTATTCAGTACAAGGGCTATTGATGACCCTCTAAATGCTGTATCAAACAACATAGCCAGTGTATATTTGCCAGTCCAAAGACATACCAGCAAGGTGCACATACTCAGGAATGACACAACACCTGTGATTGCAGACTCGGTTATTACAAATAGAAAGCGAATATTAATCGGTGTTCAGGTTGCAGACTGCATACCAATCCTTCTTTATGATAAAAGGAGGAAAGTTATTGGTGCAGTGCATGCAGGATGGAGGGGAACAGCAAAGGGGATATTGAAAAACTCAATCACGGTTATGTGTGAGGAATTTGACTCGTCTCCATTGGATATCCTTATTGCTATGGGTCCATCGATCAAGGGTTGTTGTTATGAGGTTGGCCAGGAAGTGATAGAGTCGGTGGAGAGGGTTATAGGTAGAGGTGAATACTACAGGGGTATTGGTGGAAGGAACTATCTTGACCTCTCCCATGCAAACATGATTCAGGCATTATCAACAGGCATTCCTGAGGATAATATCTGGTGTTCTGAAGAATGCACATCTTGTGATCCTGAGAGGTTTTATTCTTACAGACATGCAAGGGGTTCGACAGGAAGACAGGGTGGATTTATCGGGATGTGGTAAGATAAAGGTGTAATGCATTATGCGTAAAAGCGTAGTGAGTAAAGAAATATATTATGTATTACTCATCACGTTTTAAATGGAGGAATTTATGTTAAAGGCAAAGGATATAATGACAAGGGATGTAATCAGCATAAGACCTGAGGCAACCGTTGAGGAGCTTGCCAGATTGTTGATCGAGCATAAAATCAGCGGTGTTCCTGTGGTAGATGCTTCAAACAGACTTGTGGGAATAGTTACAGAGAATGACCTTATAAGACAGAACAAGAGACTCCATATACCTACGATAATCAGGCTCTTTGATGCCTATATAATGCTCGGTTCTGGGAAAATGGAGGAGGATATAAAGAAGATGGCGGCTACAACGGTTGGTGATATATGTACAAAGAATGTCATTACCGTGAATGAAGATACGACAATAGAAGAGATAGCCACAATAATGTCGGAAAGGAATGTTCATCTATTGCCAGTGGTTAAGGGTGAAAGGGTTGTTGGGATTGTTGGCAAGGCTGATGTTGTTGGTGCGATGACACGTGAGGCTTCTAAGCAGGAGTGAGGAGGAGACAAAGAGGATTGGTTTTAGGCTTGGAGAGAGACTTAAGCCAAGGGATGTCGTCTGTCTTTATGGAGAGCTTGGTGTGGGTAAGACCACAATGATAAAGGGGATTGCAAGTGCCCTGGGTATTGACGAGAGGGATATTACAAGTGCAAGCTTTATTATCATTGTAGAACATCATGGCAGGATACCCCTGTATCATGTTGACCTTTACAGAGTCACTGCTGAAGAGGTCTCAGACATTGGACTGCATGAGTATATCAATAAAGAGGGGATCACTGTTATTGAATGGGCAGAAAAGACAGAATCTGAACTTTCAGGTGATACAATTGATGTAAGAATTGCCTATGAAGATGAGGGGTCAAGAATAATAGATATAGAAGGGATTGAGATATGAGGATAGGAATAATCGCAAAAAAGGGTATCCCTGAGGCTATTGATGTTGTCAAGGGATTGCTTGAGTATCTCGAATCAAAAAGGGTGAAGGTTTTTGTTGAGTCTGATATCGCAGGTGCGCTCAGGATAAAGGGGTGTGAAAGAAAGAAGATACCTTTTAAAAGCGATATCATAATGGTCTTTGGAGGCGATGGCACACTCCTCAGTGTTGCAAGACTTGTTGGAGACCTTGGGGTTCCGATCCTCGGGGTGAATCTTGGCGGGCTTGGTTTCATAACAGAGATATACAAGGACGAGATTCAGAAGAATATTGAGAACATCCTTTCAGGTAGATACAGCTTTGAGGAGAGGATAACCCTCTCTGCTGATGTATTCAGGGCGAATAGGAAGAAGGCCCATCATACAGCACTGAATGATGTTGTTATAAGTAAGGGTGCGCTTGCGAGGATGATAGAGCTTGATATAAACATTAATAGTCAATATGTGACAACCTTTAAGGCAGATGGTCTTATCATCTCTACTCCCACAGGTTCAACTGCTCATTCACTCTCAGCAGGAGGTCCAATCATGTATCCAACGCTTGAATCATTTCTGATTACTCCAATATGTCCTCACACCCTTACCAGCAGGCCTATTGTTATTCCAGACACGTTTATAATAGATGTTAATATAAGAATGGGTGACGATATATTTTTAACACTCGATGGTCAGGTTGGTGTTCCTCTTAGAATTAATGACAGGGTGACAGTAAAGAAGGCTGATTACAAGGCGAGATTTGTTCTTTTACATGGCAGGGATTATTTTAAGATACTGAGGACGAAGTTGAAATGGGGCGAGAGATAATAGAAGGACTGAGAAGCCTGTTGAGTTTTTATAAGGAGATCGGTTTTGAGTATCTTCCTCTAAAGAGTCATGAGTCTATGAATGTGCCTTCTTTGCCAGAAGCGAATCAACCAGTGTCTGATAAGAAGAGAAAGGCCTTACATGAGTTGGTGAAGAAGATAGGCGATTGTCAGAGGTGCAGGCTTTCAAAGAGCCGAAGGAATATCGTCTTTGGTGAGGGCAACCCTGGTGCCCAACTCATGTTCATAGGTGAGGGACCTGGAAGAGAAGAGGATATCCAGGCAAGACCCTTTGTTGGTGATGCAGGAAAGGTGCTTACAAGTCTCATAAATAAGATGGGTTTCAGGAGGGAGGATGTATATATAGCGAATGTGGTAAAATGCAGGCCTCCAAATAACAGAAACCCTGAGGACGATGAGATAGCCTTCTGCATGCCATTTCTTGAGGAACAGATAAAGATAATAAGACCAGATGTGATATTCTGCCTTGGAAGGATTTCAGCGCAGGCTCTACTTGGGATAAAGGCACCAATTAGCAGACTGAGGGGAAAGTTTTATACATATATGGATATCCCGGTTATGCCTACATTTCATCCTGCTTATCTACTCAGGAATCCTAATGATAAGTGGCTTACATGGGAAGATGCAAAAAAGGTGCTGGAAAAAGCTATTTCCACTCTCTAAATTTTTCGTGTATCTCAATAATCTTCTTATACCCTTTTCTGAGGAGATTCCCCATGTATAGCCACTGAAGTCTTAGTTCTGGAGATTTTTCTTGATACCGTTTTATCGTCTCATCGCTTAAATAGTAATCAAAACCACGTGTTTTAATCTTTTTCACCTTGTTAGATCCTCCTCAATATTCTTCCAATCCATCTTTCCCCTTAGGTTTGTTAATACACATGAGTCTTTTTTATTTTTCTTAAATACCTTATGTCTGCTTTGTCCTGCTGCCTGCCTGTCTTTTCCTTCATCCTTATAAGATCATCAATTGATATTATAGGAATAGAAACACCTTGTAGCACGATATTATTTACCCTCTTTTTTCCTTCCTCATAGTCTATAGGAGAGTCTATCACAACATCTATCTCTGAAATTGCCCATGCAGGATTTACAAGATTAAATGCCTTCATGTTCTTATTTTTTATCCAGTCTTCTCGCGTATCTTTTTTTGCAAAATCCATAATATCTACAGGAATTTTGGGTTCAAATCCCCAGTCTTTCAGTAATTGCAGAAATTTCCTTAGATTTGTATCCTCTGTAGCAAGAAGCAGGTCTATGTCATATGTCATCCTCGGGATACCATAAAGATTAACCGCGATTCCACCAACTACTATGTATTTAATCTTTTCTTCATTTAGTCTTTTGAATATAGCAAGATAATCAAACATAACTATGCTTCATCTTAACAAAATTTAAAATCAAATTCTACACTATGTACATACTTCTTGGATTCTCCAAACACTCTCCTGAGGCGAATCGGAGAGTCACGGGTGAAGGCATGGAGTAGGCTTGGCATTGATATTTGATAAACCTTTTGTTAATCTATGGCAATAAAGTACAGGTCAAAATCTCATATTGACTAAATTTCAAATTCCGTATAGTGTATCGTAGTTCCTGTATCATTTATATTGTGGGTGGATCATGAAAAGACTATGGGCTCCGTGGAGGATGGAGTATATACTTGATGAAAAGAAACATGATCGCTGTCTGTTCTGCAGTATTATAAAAGAGAGAAGAGATAGAAAGAATCTAATATTATCTAGGGGCATGCACTCTTTTGTTGTGATGAATAAATATCCATATAACAATGGACATCTCATGGTTGTCCCTTATATCCATACCCCTACCTTTAATGGTCTCTCTGATGAGGTGCTCTTTGAATTTATCAAAACAATTAGCAGGTCTGTTGATGTTATAAAAAAGGCACTTTCGCCTGACGGATTTAATCTCGGTCTAAATTTCGGCAAGGTCGCAGGCGCAGGCATGGAATCACACATGCATCTTCATATTGTACCTCGATGGACAGGTGACACCGACAGCATGCCCATCATTGCAGAGACGAGGGTTATGCCTGAACATTTAATGAAGACCTATAATAAACTTAAAAAGGGATTCACCCAGAAGAAGACTGGATGACCTTTATCTTGAATCCTAATTTCCGTACAATGATAAATATGTCCTTCTCATCAAGTATCTGAGGGTCATACTCTATATCTATTATCCCTTCTGCATAATTGGCCAATGCATCAGAGATTCCATCCTTTTTAAGTAGTATCTTCTCCATATCCTCTGCACATCCAGCACAGGTGATACCATCTACCAGTAGCCTTATTTTCTTTATCCTATTTTGCATAAATTAATTATAACACTTAAGAACATCAATGCCCCCACACCCTTTTATAGATTGAAGTTATTATGTTATAGTTTGTTTAAAATTCTACAGGATTTCAGGTATGAGTGAATTAACACCTTTGATGAAGCAGTACAGCAGGATAAAAAAGAATTATCCTGATGCCATACTCTTTTTCCGTCTTGGAGACTTCTATGAGATGTTTGGGCAGGATGCAGTTGTTGCATCAAAGATACTACAGATTACACTTACCACAAGGGATAAGAACAAGGCAAATCCAGTGCCAATGTGTGGTATTCCTTATTTCGCAGCAGAAACATATATATCAAGACTGATAAAAGAAGGATATAAGGTTGCCATATGTGAACAGCTTGAGGATGCAAAGGATGCAAAGGGGGTTGTAAACAGGGATGTTGTGAAGGTAATAACGCCAGGTACATTTATGCCTGATGATCCAAAGGAGAATAACTATATACTTTCTCTTTTCCAGAAGGAGAATATCTTTGGCATAGCTGTTGCAGATATTACCACAGGAGAGTTTCTTCTTTATGAGTCCTGCAACAACATCACAGATGAGGTTAGCAGGTTTCAGATAGGTGAGATACTGTATCCTATAAGTCTTAAGAACAACCCCTCAATCCTGAATGACCTCAGGGATTATTATCTCACACCCTATGATGACTGGTACTTTGATTATATCGAGGCTTATAGAAAGCTTTTAAGCCATTTCAGGGTTGCTTCACTGGATGGCTATGGTTGTGAGGGCATGATAGTTGCAATCTCAGCAGCAGGTGCACTTCTGAATTATCTTGAGGAGACTCAGCGATGCGTCATTACCTTCAAGAGGCTGAGGGTTCTCAGGGGTGGTTCATATATGCTACTGGATGCTGTAACACAGAGAAACCTTGAGATATTAAAGAACATGCAGACAGGTAATAGGGAAGGGAGTCTTCTCTGGGTCATGGATGAGACTGTTACGCCAATGGGCGGAAGACTCATCAGGACATGGTTACTCAATCCCCTTATATCTATAGAAGATATTAAGAAGAGGCAATCTGCTTTGGCCTTTCTTATGGAGAATTCAGATTTACTCTTAAGGATAAGAGATCTGCTTGAGGAAGTCTCTGATATCGAACGTCTGACCTCAAGGATAAATAGTGGAAGCGCAAATGCAAGGGATCTCCTTTCACTAAAGGATTCACTTAGGATAATCCCTGAGTTGAAGGAGATAAGCAATGTAGATAATGAGACCATAATGTCCATCTCAGAATGCCTTGATCCATTTAATGAGGTTTACACATTGATTGAAAGTGCAATAGATGAAGATGCACCTGCAACCCTTAAAGAAGGCGGATTGATAAAAAATGGGTTTAATAAAGAGGTTGATGAGCTGAGACAGATAAGGGGAAATGTTAAGGATTTTATAGCAACACTTCAGGAGAAGGAGCGGAAGAGAACAGGCATATCATCATTAAAGGTGGGATATAATAAGGTCTTTGGCTATTATATAGAGGTGACAAAACCGAACCTATCACTTGTCCCTGATGATTATATAAGGAAGCAGACACTTACAGGAGGGGAGAGATTTGTCACTCCTGAACTTAAAGAATACGAGGCAAAGGTTCTTAGTGCTGAGAGCAGGCTCGGAGAGCTTGAGTACCAGATTTTTGCAGATATAAGGGATCATATCTCAGGATATACAGAGAGGCTTCAGGCAACAGCCTCTGCTATAGCAGAGCTTGATGTATATCAGGCGCTTACGCATGTTGCAAAGAAGAATAACTATATCTGTCCTGAGATTGACAGTGGAGGAAGGATAGAGATAATAGAGGGGAGGCATCCTGTGCTTGAGAGGCTCGTTCTTAATGAGAGGTTCATTCCGAATGACACGATTATGGATACTGAAGACAGTAGGGTTATTGTGATTACAGGGCCGAATATGGCAGGCAAGTCAACCTATATGAGGCAGGTTGCCCTTATTATACTGCTTGCACAGATAGGGAGTTTTGTCCCTGCAAAAGAGGCAAGGATTGGTATAGTTGACAGGATATTTACAAGGATTGGTGCATCAGATGTCCTGACAAAGGGGCAGAGCACATTCATGGTTGAGATGATTGAGACGGCAAATATACTAAATAATGCTACTGAGAAGAGTCTCATACTCCTTGATGAGGTCGGCAGGGGGACAAGCACCTTTGATGGTATAAGTATAGCATGGGCAGTTGTTGAGTATATTGTGAAGAGGTTGAAATCAAGGACACTCTTTGCAACCCATTATCATGAATTGACAGAACTATCCCTTTGTCTTGAAGGAATCAGAAACCTGAATGTAGCAGTGAAGGAGTGGGGTGATGAAATTATATTCTTGAGAAAGGTGATTGATGGTCCTGCTGACAAGAGCTACGGTATCCAGGTTGCAATGCTTGCAGGATTACCTGAGGAGACTATTATAAGGGCAAGGGAGGTGCTGGCAAACCTTGAAAAGTCAGAGCTTAATGAACTTGGTGCTCCAAGGCTTGCTTATACTTCAGGTCAGGAGACGGATGAAGTTACAAGGCAGGGTCAGCTTGACCTCTTCACCACACAGGCAGACCCTGTGATAAAGGAGATACTCGGTCTTGATGTCTTGAATATGACCCCCATTGAGGCGCTTAATAAGTTATATGAGATCAGAAGGAAACTCTCTGAAAAAAAGGAATTGAAAAACCCTACCCTCACCTGATACAGTGTCCCCAACATACCCGTAAATTTTTTGCTGTTACGTAAAAATCATTTGTGCACATTTGGGAAACTATTTCTGGACATGGTTGTGTTTTTACAAATGAAATTCCCATATCTTTTTATCACCCTTATAGACCATAAACTTTTGAGAGGGGATAAGGCATATCGTAAGTTCTGTACCATCAGGACATCCTACAGACCATTTTCCCCCATAAACACTATTGTGCCATCTTTCCTTGCTGTTCTCTTAAGATGAATGGAGAAGACCAAATCCAGGTCTATGGTATCATCCAATGGCCTTAATTTGCATTTTCCCTTTTCTGCTCTATCCTGCCACTGTACTGCACCCCTTTTTTC
>FWWM01007367.1_pt1 | contig 22153 bp, 21 predicted proteins | sample 2228351 | NCBI WGS metagenome assembly FWWM01 (sample SAMEA103939774, study PRJEB20133) | metagenome
ACCCAATACTCACTCGTTCAATAATGCAGGGGTTGAATACACGATCCGACACGGAACTGGTTCAACGCGCCAGAGAGGGCGATGCGGGGGCGTTCGAAGTGCTCTACGCACGCTATCATGCGCGTGTTTACCGCCTCCTGTACGGGATGCTGGGCAACCGCGAGGACGCGGTCGACCTAACTCAGGAGGTGTTTATCCGCGCCTGGATCGAACTGCCACGCCTGCAGATTGAGAAAACCCTCTATGGCTGGCTGAGGCGCACCGCCATCAATCTGGGCATCGATCATCTGCGGCGCAGTCGGCTCGTGCGGTTCCAATCGCTCGACACACCCATAGAGGACGAGGAGGACGAATCGTTCGAATGGCAGATACCCGACGAGACGCAAGATGTGGAGGCAGCGGCGGAGCTGAGCGAACTCCAGGAATGCCTTCAGCAGGCGCTCAAGCAGCTTTCTGCCATCCATCGTGTGGTGGTCGTCCTGCACTATATCGAAGAAGTGCCTGTTGAAGAGATTGCCCAGCAACTCTCGATTCCTGTGGGCACGGTCAAATCGCGGCTGGCGCGGGCACGCGAGGCACTACGACGCCATCTGGAACCGCTACTGAACAAGGGGAATGAACATGGAATGCACTGAGATCAGGCAGTATCTGTCGGACTATCTGGAGGGCGCACTCCTGCCAGAGCAGGCGCAGGTGGTGGAGAGGCATCTCCAGCACTGTCTCCATTGTGCGCAGGAGTGTCGTGCGCTGGAGCATGTGCCGCACTTGCTGAGGCAGTGGTCGCCGCCTGTGCCTTCCGAGCGGATATGGGCGGGCATCGAAAGGCGCTTGCATGCCTCGCGCCATGCCCGACCCCTCTTCGCCCGCCCGCCGCTTCTGGTCGCCAGCCTTGCTGTCGCGGCGGTCTTGCTAATGGTCGCGTTTTTCATGTGGAGCCGCTCACAGCCTACCTACCTGCCGATCCGCGGTTCCTATGCGCGCTACTGGGAGGCGCATCGCGACTGGGCGGTAAGTGGTGGAGCCAGCGAACTTTACCCTTATGTGGAGGTGCGGTAATCAGATGCGAGGCTTTACCATGCGCGGGCTAATCGTGTGGGTGGCGATGCTGGCGGTGACAAGTGGCTGCCGGCAGTCCACCACACTACCGCAAGCACCGTCCGCATGGAGGCAAGCGATTCTGAACGATGCCCGATTCACGGGGCGTGTGGAGGCGCAGGTAGAGATCCCACACGCTGAGCGGTTGCCCGCGCTGCTCGAAGTCTACCGACCGCATCCCGATTATCTGGAGATTGTGGAACGCAGTGCTGAATCGTGTCTAATTGGGGGCAAAGAGTATCACCCAGCAACTTACCTCACGGCGACCGAGTGCATCCGCTGGCTACCGCTCCAGCGACGCTGTATTATCATCCCGCGCATGCCGGGCAAGCAAGCCGAGAACGCTATTCAGCAACTTTTCGAGCGCAATGTGCGCTTGCGCGAGGTGGAACGCGCCGAATGGCAAGGCAAGCAGTGGACGGTGGTCTCTGCATGGGTAGAAGGTGGTTATCAGCGCAAACACTACTGGATCAGTGGGCAGAGTACGCCCTATGTGGGACGCATTCAGACCTACAACTCACAAGGCGTGCTGATACGCGATGAGCAGCGCTATCGCTATCAACCCCTTCCCGCCAGCACGATGGCGCCCACACCCCCCACGCCACCCCCTGATTGGAAACTCGAGCGACCTGTCCAACTGGCTCCTCTTGACCCCAAGCTGGGCTTCAAACTGAGCCGATACCAGCCACCAAAGGGTTATGAGCAGGTGATGATAGTGAAGCGTTCCTGCCCATGCAATGGGGCGCACTTTGCCATCGGTGCGCTCTATTCGAACGGATTAGATTGCTTTACTCTGTTCCTGCTCCCAGCGGAATGCCCTGATGCACAGCGTGCCGATGGGCAACTGCGCATCCGCCAGCAGTCAGAAGGCGTCGTAGCAACCGTACGGCTACCAGATGGGCGGGCGTTGCTGCTCGTCGGCGAGATTCAGCCCCAGCAGGCAGCGCAAATGCTCTCGGCACGATAGCCAGTGGCTAAAAGCCTCTCCCACAGCGTCTCTCCACCCTCGCCGCCCAGTGCATGGAACTTCCCAAGCGGTGGTACCCTTCTAAAACAAGAGATGAACCTGCGCCACCATGTGAAAACGCCGAGCCGATATGGAAAAAGACCCGTACGGGCGGCGGAAACCCACAACAAGGTGGAGGAGAGACTATGAGCCAAAGGAACTGGCAATCGCAGAAGCCCGTTCGGCTGACTAAGCGCGAGATCGAAGTGTTGAGCCTCATCGCACAGGGACGCTCTTCACAGGAGGTGGCGGACGCGCTCTTCGTGAGCAAGCGCACGGTGGATTTCCACCTGGCAAACATCTACGAGAAGCTCAATGTGAACAACCGGGTGAAGGCGTTCCGCCGTGCTGCGCAGATGGGGCTAATTCCCGTCGAGGTGTTCTTCAGCGACAGCGGGGATTAGTCAGTAGCGAAACGGTGAGGTAGCACGGGCGTGACGCCCGTGCTACGCTTGGCGAATAGCGAAGTGGTGAATAGCGCAATACTATTCGCCATTTCGCCAGAATCAGTAAGCGGGCGGGATGATTCCGCGCGGCGTGATGCCCGGCGGCGCCACGAGCAACATATCCCACTCGGCGTAAAAGTGACTTTGTCCCTCGGCAGGAAGATAGCGCACGAACAGCACATAATCGCCCGCTTTGAGCGTGGCACTGCCCAGCGGAAGCCAGAGGAACCGATCGGCATAGCCACTCACGGCTTTAGAGGCATCCAGCGTCGCGGTGCCCTTCGCTGCGGGGGTCTTCTCGTCCGTGCTGGTGAACATCTGCCATTCGATGGAGTCAGGCGTTCCCCCATTCGCTTTCAGCCGACATGCCAGATAGAGCGTGTACGCGCCGTCCGTGCGAATGGTCAGTGTGTAGCGGGCATAGTAGCCGTCTGCCGTCGGTTTGAGCGGTGTATGGAGCCAGAGGGTCGCGCCACCGCTTGCCGAGAGGTCGCGCCGAACCGTGCCGAAGGTATGCTCCCGCGCGCTTTCCGCCTCAATCATTCGATAAGGCTGAAAGGCGGTCTCGATTTCGAACCATGCGTTGCGCACTAACGGGAAGCCCTGCACGCGGTCACGACGATAGGTCGCCAGTGCGCCGTCGAATACAAAGCGTAGCACCTGGGCGTCTTGTCCTGCAGGCGTGCCACGCTTGAGCAAGGTTTCAACGCGCTGAATCCAGTCGTTGAGCACGCTCTCACACACGGGTAATACTTCGAACCCGCGAATGCGGATGGGCGTCGCGCCGACCTTGAGGCGCACCGTGTTGCCCCGCAGGGTAAGTGGCACAGGCTCGCCATTCAGGTTCATCGCGCTGAGGGGTGTCCGATCAAATCGGTACAGCGTAATCTCGCGCTCCGCGCCATCCGTCCATAGGTAAAGCTCGATTCGGCGCATTGTGATACGCTTGCCCTCCTTGTCCAGCTCCTGCACCGAGACGGGTCGCCAGAACGCGAACAGTTCGAAGCCCCAGAACAGGGGCTGGAGTTCGCCCGGCGGGTCGGCGGGGAGCCACCAACCCGTGCGCCATTTCCGAAGGCTCGTCATGCCCCATAAGCTCGCAGGGAAGGGAATGAACTCAGGCGTGGACGGCTCGCTGTCGGTCGCTTGCAACGCCTGCCAGTCCTCGCGCGTCAGTACGCTCGCGCTCCGAACCTGCCAGATAACGAAGGGGATACCCATCTCGCGGGCAAGGCTCTGCATCAGGCTCGCCCGCTCCGTCGAAGAGCCAGTCCATTCCAGCATCACGAGACGGCTGCGCCGATACGCCGATTCCATCACCAGAAACGGGCGCCACTCCCTGCGCAGAGCAGCAGGTAGGTGATAGCCTGAGGGCAGGAGTGGGTCGCGCAGCGCGGAAGGCACAGGCAGATCGGTCGGGTCGGGCATCGGCTGGAGAAGATGCACCTCCACATCGGGCGTGAACGCAAGGAGCGTCTGGCGCAAGCCCTGAAGCAGGGTGCGCCACCGTTCGCCCAAAAAGGCGTGATAATCGTCCCAGAATCGGCAATCACGAATGCTGACCTCCAGCGGTTTACCCTTGCCATCGGGTGAGACGAGATAAGGCAAGCCACGCTCGCCATACCAGAGTGGAAGCAACGAGACGGCTTGCTCGATGCGGTTCAGCGACGCGCTCACATCCCACGCGCGCTCCAGCTCGGTGAGGTCACCATAGCGCAACTTGAGAAATCCGAGCCACTCGGCACGGAACCGCTCCGTGTCGGGGAACGCCACCGCGGACTGGGCGTCCCAGCCGCTTTCGATAATCCAGCCCCGAAACTTGCCCGACGGCTTGCGCCCTATGAGCAGAGCGCACAGCGCGTCGCGATAGCGATCCCAGCCCGCCCACAGGTCGGGCAACGCACGCTCCCGCCGCGGATAGAGCAGAAGCACGCTGTCGGCAATATCGCCAATGGCGGCGATCGCGCGCCCATCGCTCAGCGACAAAGCAGTCAACGAGCGCAAGATGGGCTGATCAGAGGGTGAAGTGGCAAGCAAAGTCTGGTCGGCACCCGGTATCTGAATCGAATAGATGCCCCCTTCCGTGCCTCGCAATCGGTAGCGCTGGGGCATCACAATCCAGCCATGCGTGCGTGGCAGTTCCGTCAGGCAGAAGCGCCACTCCAGCTCGCTCTTCTCTAAAGCATCGAGCATCGCCTGCCAGTTCGAAGGCGTGGGCAGACCCTTCAGGCACACCACCACCTGCGCGACGCCCAACGCCTTGAGCTGGGCGAGCTGCTCGCTGAAGCTCTCCGGCTGATAATCGATGGCGAGCGCCAGCGCACGCGCCGATTGCGCCTGTACACTCGCCATTACCAGCCATCCGAGCAGGGCGAGGTAGACGCCCCGCCAGCAACTTTCGCAAAGAGCGAAATGCCCGAACCTGCTCACGCCTGTCAAGTATACCCTTTCACGGGCGAGGACGCCCGTGCTACATATGCTCTTTTCACGGGCGCGGGAGCCAGAACATCGATTCGGGCGTGGCGCGACAGTACCACGACTCGCCCATGCGCCCGATGAAATCGGCAATCCGATTGTCCACGATGGGACCCGCTTTCAGCAGGTGCGTCGCCACATGGAAGCACAGCACCTCGCCAATCACATAGTTCGCAGCAAGCGCGCCCTCACCATGGCGCACCACTTGGAACAGTCGGCACTCCATCTGAATCGGGCTTTCCGCCACCCGATAGGGCTTCACAAGACGGCTTTCTAACGGCGTCAGCCCGACCTGCTCGAACTCGCTGACGCCATACTCGAAATCGGCGGAGGTCTCGTTCATCCGTTGTGCCAGCTCATAAGGAGCGATATTCACCACGAACTCGCCTGTCGCTTCCACATTGCGCAAGGTGTCTTTCGGGCGTCCATCTCGAAAGTTGGTGGGCGAAAACACGACCGAGGGCGGGTTCGCGCCCCCTGCGTTAAAGTAGCTGAAGGGCGCAAGGTTCGGTATGCCCTCGGGCGAGAGCGTGCTGACCCATGCAATCGGGCGCGGTGCAATACAGCTAATCAACAGCGCATAGGTCGCGCGAATGCCCAACTCCTTCGGCAAAAAGCTCTCCATCTGCACCATCGTCACCACCTTGTGGGCAACTGACTTCTGCTCGCCAAGATTTTACCGCCTCGTTTCACGGTGGGAGCCCTTTTCGTTGCTTGGGCGTCTCGCCCAAGCAAAACACGGGCGGGACGCCCGTGCTACGGTGTGGCTTGGGCGTCTCGTCCAAGCAAGTATTGCACGAGCGAGACGCTCGCGCTACGCAAGACACCTGTGCTACCGCTTCGTCCAGATGCGCGTGTTCAGGTTCAGTTCGTCCACCACAGCGAGGGCGAATTGGAGTTCGTGCAGGTATTTGCCAATCGTTTCGGGCTTTAGCAGTTCGCCCACAGGCGCGAAAAGCGACGGCGCTTCGAAATAGTTGTGTATCGTGGGAATGGCGACATAGAGGCGCGAGGCGATGAAGGCGAGCCGTATCTCGCTGTCGGTCAGCTGGCGGAAGCGCAGAATGCGTGCCATCAGGCTGGGTGTCAGGATGTAGCGTGCTTCAATCTGGTCGGTGGAGTACACTTTGAACGCACGCTCGAACTCAGGATCTTCCAATTTGACCAGCTCGCCCGGCTGAAAACCGAGCGTTGCGCTCACCCCTTGCAGAACCTGCCCGAACCAGCCCAGCAGGTTCTGCTCCACATCGGGCAGAACCAGCGTGATGCCGTTGAAATGCTTGTTGAAATCGGCAACGATAAACAGCCCGCGAAAGAGGGTGTGCCAGGTGGTGTAGCGCCTGCCTTTCGAATCGTAATGCTCGGTTTTGTATTCGGCATGCACTTCCGAGAGGCGGATGGCGGTCTGTCCCACGCGCCCTTCGATCAAATCCTCGCCTCGATAGCGGTCTGGCTCGCGCTGAAAGAGCAGGCTTGCCCGAAACTCCTCCTCGCTGATGGAGCGCTCTGGCTGATACTCCAGCTCGGGGCTGATGAATTTCACCAGTCGGGTCAGCACGCGCCACTTGAACAGGCGCGACCACTCGCCCGCCATGATGCCGTAGGCAATTCCTATCACCAACAGTGCGCCGCCCAGCGGTAGGAACACAATCCCGCCCAGCTCGCGTGCGAAGCTTGCCAGCAAGAGGGTCAGCAGTCCACCGATGAGCACGGTGAAGAGGGTGATTTGCCCGAAGCGCTGGGTGGTCTGCTGGCGCTCCGTCTCCAGCGAGCGCAGGATTGGCTCCAACTGCTCCCGATAGAACTGGCTGAAATCGCCTGAGGGCGCGCTCATTGCTTAAAAAGTTGCGCCACATCGGGCGTCGCGCGTTCCTGCTCGCCCGCTTCAAAGAAGGGTCGACGCGATAACCCCATCATCGAGGCGACGAAGTTGGTCGGGAACATCTCGATGGCGTTATTGTATTCGGTGACGGCGGCGTTGTAGGCGCGTCGCGCCGCGGCGAGCTGTTCTTCGATTTCGTTCAGCGACGCCTGCAGGTGCAGGAAGTTCTCGTTCGCTTTCAGGTTCGGGTAGTTCTCCACGGCGACCATTAGACTGCGCAGGGCGGCGGACAGGGCGTTTTCGACCTGCATCCGTTCGCCTTCGGGCAGGTCAGGTGCTGTGGCACGCGCCCGCAACGCGGTGATACGCTCCAGCAGTTCACGCTCATGCTCCATATACTCGCGCACGGTGGCAACAAGGTTCGGAATGAGGTCGTGTCGCTTCTTGAGCTGCACATCGATACCGCTGTAGGCGTAGTCCACCTGATTCTTGCGGGCGATGAGTGCGTTGTACATCATCATAAACAGCGCCAGTAGGAGGAACGCGCCACCGCCCAGGCAGATGAGTATCCCAATCAATTCTCCCATTGCTTGCTGAGACCTCCAGTAAAGGATACCTGTTTAGAGTAGCCCGGGCGTCCCGCCCGTGCCCTTGTGGCTTGGGCATCCTTGTGAGCGAACGCGAAGGGTCTCCTTCCCAAGCGCTTCGAAGCCAAAGGCATCTTACTCGCGTCGCGCCAGAATTTGGGCGAGGGGACGATTGAGCGCGTCCAGCACCGCGGCGGTGACGGAGCGCGGGGCGTCCTCGCGCAAAAAGGCGCTCCCCACCAGCTCCTGCCGCATCTCTTCCGATTCCCAGAGTAGCACCGCGCTGATGACGGTGCGCCCTGCATCGACTTCCGTTTCTGTGAGGTTGATTAAAGTGATGGCGAGCGTGGTTGGCAGGATGTGTCGCAGGGCGTCCAGCGTGGCTTCCGCCACCAGGCGTGGCAGGTTTGCCTCGCCCTCCGCGGTGCCGCTGAGTGGTGCACCGTTCACCTGCAGGTAGACCCGTGCGCGGGCGCGTCGCCCCTCGCGCTCGTAGCTCACGCTCTGGATGCGCACGCGCCGTTCGGGAGGGCGCGTTTCCACCATCGCCTGCATCGGCAACGCGAGCTGCGCGCCCTGTGCACGCCCTTGCGCTCCCTTCATCAGCAAACACTCCTGACTGGCAAGATTGATGAGGTTATCGACAGTTGCAGCGTAGTGAACCTGTTCGCGCTCGCGCGTGCGCTTGCCCCCCTGATAGCCGTAGGACACCGTGATGGGTGCATCCACCTCGGGTAGCTGAAGGGTGGCAACCTGCCGGCTGATATGATGTGCCAGTAGCCCTGCCTCCTCGCGCCGGCGCAGGGTAGCAATCGCGAACTCGTCGCCGCCCCAGCGACACACCACTTCGGTTTCGGGGTCGGTCTCCTCCAGCATCACCTGCGCCACGCGCCTCAACACCTCGTCGCCCACCAGATGCCCGTAGCGCTTGTTGAACATGCCGAAGTTGTCGAGGTCAAAAAAGAGGATGGTGATTTCGCGCCCTGCTGAGAGCTGCTCGATGCTCCACTCGCGCAGCCAATCGGACCAGGGCAAGCCCGTCATTGGGTCGTAGCTGCGCCCGATTTCGGGCAGAAGGTCGAACACGCTGAGTAGCCCAATCAACTGCCCTTCCTGCGCCACTGGTAGAACTGTTTGGCGATGCTGGACGAACCATTCGGCAGCGGTTTTGAGCGGGGTATCGGGCGTCAGCACCAGAATCTCCGTTTGCATAATGCTCTGCACGGGCTGATCAAGGTGGGCGCCCAGCAGTTGCTGTGCCTCGACGACGCCCCGTATCTCCGTGCCTTCGATAACGGGCAATCCGCTCAGTCCGTGCCCGCGCAACAGGATGAGGGCGGTCTCCACCGTGTGGTTAGGATTGACCCAGACCCGAACGGGCTTGACCAGATGGGCAATCGTTCGCATAGGCGGCTCGCGCTCGGTGCGCGGCGCTGTCGGGTGGTCCACTCCTTTGCCAGGGAATGGGTTGTGCCCTTCCACCACCATCAGTGCCCGCGAGTTCACTGCCCTGCCTCCATGCTCCAGCCTTCCATGATACACGCTTTTGGACGCTTTTGACCTCCCTAAAAATACGGGATTTCGGCGCGGTTTCCTGCTGCTTGCATTGGTGGCTGCCCCCTGAAAGCGGGTGGCAAGTGGGTCAATGGTGAAACCTGTCAGGGGATAAAGAGAGGGTCTTAGATGGATGCGTATGGGTGGCGCATCGCGTCGCCCTGACTAACAGAATTGGTACTCCGCGCTGGCGAACACGATTTGCAACGCACCGTTGATAAGTTCGCGGTCGTTGGCGCTCAAGGCGTTCAGCCCGCCCTTCGCCTGCAGATACTCCGTCAGTTTGCGGCGGGTCTCCTTCTGCAGGCGCACATCGAGTGCCGTCTCCAGCTGATCGACAAAGGTTTCGAGGCTGTCGGGCGGGGTTTCGCCTGTCAGCGCGTTGAGGGTGGTCAGAGCGGGGCGTGGCGCGCGTCCGCGTCCGCCCGCACCCATCGCTGGTCCGGTCAACACTTGGGCGAAACGCATCCGTTCGAGCATCGTGGCGGAGCTAATCCATGCTGTGCCCCAGTCCCAGCCCGCGACGGTGGGCGGGTAGAGCAGAGCCTGTCCCATACGGCGCATCATTTGCCCAGTCAGGCGCAGGAACGCCAGCAGCACGCGCTGACCCTGACCCGCGCTCAGATTAGAGGCGCGCAACCGCTCGCCAACACCCACCTGCCTCAGCGTGCCTACCACGAACTCCACTGGGCTTTTGACCCGCTTGCGGAACGCCCGCTCGCTCCAGAACGCTGACGAGGTCAAGAGGCGACGCAGGAGCGACTTAATCTCATAGCCCGATTCGGTGAAGGCTTTCGCCAGCATGGCGACCACCTTCTCGTCAGGCGGGTCGATATCGTTGATGAAGTGGCGATAGAACTTACGGGCGATGAAGGTGGCGGTGGCAGGGTGCTCCACCGCGATGCGTACGATATCGTCCCCGTTGAAGTTGCCGCGCCTGCCCAGAAACACCTTCTCGCCCTCATCGTGCTGGGCACGATTGAACACGAAGGCGCCCGTGATGCGACTGAAAGTCCAGCCGGTGAAGGCGCGTGCCGCCTCCTTGATGTCGTTTTCGGTGTAGTTGCCGATGCCCATCGTGAACAGCTCCAGCAGCTCGCGGGCGAAGTTCTCGTTCGGCTTGCCTTTTACATTGCGGGAACCGTCCAGCCACACCAGCATCGCGGGGTCGCGTGCCACCTCCAGCACCAGCGTCTGGAAATTACTGACGCCCAATCGCTGGAAGAGCTGAATCTGCATCAGCATCAGGCGTCCGTCGTTCACTTTGGAGGCAGAGGTGGCGAAATGGTTGTGCCAGAAGAGCGCCATGCGCTCCTGCAAGGGTCTGCGTGTGACGAGCATGCGGTACACCCACCAACCGCTGACCATCGGCGGCTGAAGGCGCGGGTTGTCGCCCTGCAGCAGGCTCAGAATCTCGGCGTCGTCGATCTCCTCGGGCTGTTGGTCGTAATTGAGCAGGGCGTCGATTGTGCCCTCGATGCCCAACGGCAGGTAGCGCTCCTGTTCTGTTCGGCTCGCGCTTAGCCCCGCTCGCCGCAGCAGGTGCGCCAGTCGCTCACGCAATACGCTTTGCATCGCTTCCTCCACAACATTAGACGCAGAGGCACGATGAGGGTTCGGCATCTTCCCCTAATCGTAGCCCGGGCGTCTCGCCCGGGCTACTGTCATGAGAGGGGCGCGGGATGAGGACTTTACTCGGTTCCCCCCGCCAGCGGGGGGGAACCTGTAGGAGGGGGGTCAAAACAGCGGTCCTATTACAATCACGAACTCACCGCGTGGGGTGTGCTGTTCCCAGTAGTCCACCGCCTCGCTCAGCGTGCCGTGCAAAATCTGCTCGAACTGCTTGGTCAGCTCGCGGCAGATGGTGACGGGGCGGTCGCCCAGCACGGTGAGCGCGGTCTGCAGAGTTTTGAGCAGGCGATGGGGCGATTCGAACAGCACGATGGGCGCGTTTTCCTCCCTCAGCGATTCGAAGAAGCGTTTGCGTGCGCCCTCTTTGCGCGGGGGAAAGCCTTCGAAGCGGAAGCGTTGCGCGGGGAACCCCGCGACCGAGAGCGCAGCCGTCACCGCGCTTGCGCCGGGAACAGGCACGACCGTGATGCCTGCTTCATGCGCCGCTTTCACCAGCACCGCGCCCGGATCGGAGATGCCCGGTGTGCCCGCGTCTGTCACCAGCGCGACCGATTCGCCCGCCTGTAGCCGCTGAATCAGTTCGCGCAGGCGCGTAGGCGGTGAGTGCGCATGGAAGCTCAGCAGGGGCGTCTCGATCTCGTAGCGGGCAAGCAGTTTCTTGGTGTGGCGGGTATCTTCCGCCGCCACGAGCGCGACCTCCTTCAGGATGCGCAGCGCCCGCAGGGTGATGTCCTCCAGATTGCCAATTGGCGTGGCGACCACATAGAGCTTGCCTGCCACTTCAGTTTACGAAGTTCACCCTCCGAGTCGGCTTTCCTGCTATATGGGCAGGATGCCCCAGCCACGAGGGCACGGGCGGGACGCCCGGGCTACGGGGGACGCGCGTGCAAGGTGGTTCAGCCCATCCGAATCTCCCAGTGATAGGGGATTTCGGGCGTGTCGTAGGGCAGACGGAACTCGTCGGGCTGCTCCCGATTGTACGGCTCGGTGGGGAAATTAATTAGCAGCGATGGCTCCACGCCAATCGTTTTGTAGCCATGTGCCACCAGCGGGGGAATGACCAGCAGAATCGGGTTCTGCTCGCCCATAAAGAACTCGTTAATCTGCCCGTAGCTGGGCGATTCGGGGCGACGGTCATATAAGACCGCTTTAATCATCCCCTTAACCACCACCCAGTAGTCGGTCTGCTTCTCGTGCCAGTGCCATGCCCGAATCACACCAGGGTAATTCAGCGACACATATGCCTGCCCGAACTTCTGGAACAGGGGGTCGTCCGAGCGTAGCATCTCCATCAGGAAGCCGCGCTCATCCACATGGGGCGTCAAGCGTTTCACCTGCACGCCCGCAATCAACCGCTTTTCGGCTGGCATAGATATAGATATACCCTTTCAACTGTCCTCCCATTTCCCAGCGTGGCGGGCACGGAGCCATGCCTGCGCATAGCGATAGTCATCCACCGTGTCGATATCGTATGCCAGTTCGGGCATGGCGTTGGGGTAGAGATGCAGGCGGATGTTGAAAGCGCGTTGTGCCAGCCTGGGTAGGTCATGCAGTGAGAGGCGTCCCGTGGCGAACCGCGTGAGCGCAGGGATGCCCAGTGTTATCAGGCGTGCGCCCAGCCATACAGCCAGCTCCGTGCAGAATCGGGGCAGACTCTTGCGTGCGCGGGCGAGCCGCTGAAGGTGGGGGGCATTGGCTTTCAAAAACCCGACGCGCATCACGCTCATGCTCGCGGTCAGGAATGCGCCCTCGCGAAAGCGCACTGCTTTATAGGGCGCACCCACAAAATATCTTTCGAACACCGTATCTGGCACGAGGCTCACGGCAAGGTCGAACTCAGGTGGGATAGCGCTGAGCCAGTCGCAGAGCGCCTGCGTTGTGAGCATCGGCAGGTCGACGGCGCAGTGCAGGAAATGTGCCTCGTCGGGCAAGCCGAGCCGCTCCACCCCACGCAGGAGGTTCTCTATCGGTTCCTCGCCTTCAGGCACGAACAGCAGATGGTTAGGGTCTTCGTGCAGGTGCGCCATCAATAGCTCGGAGCCGACCAGCGCGACGCGCCCGACCCCGCTCGCGCGCAGAACGCGCGCCACCCGCTGAACGAGGGGCTGACCCTCAAACAGAAAAAGCCCTTTACGCGCATGCCCTGCCACCTGCGCCAATTCGGGCGGGGCAGAACCGCCTGCAATCAATACCGCATCCACATGCAGTCTCTCCGATCCCTATTATGAACCGTGCACGACAGTGAACGGTAGGGACTTTAGTCCTATTTTTGCCCTTAAAGGGCAGGAATCCACCTAACTATAGAGTATAATGGATATGCGGGTGGCGCACGGAGCAGGTCGCCACCTGAAAGGGGGCTGATGACGATGAGGCGATATGCGCTTCTGCTAACGGGCTTACTGCTTGCAGGTGGCGCAACGGCGCAATGCCTGCTGACCGACTTTGAGGGCTACGCGCTCGGTGCCAACGGCATCGTGATGTTCCGCCAACCCAGCTTCTCTGGCTCGACCGCGAGCTTCCTCGCTTATTCAGGTTCGTGCAGTGGCGGACCGAACTGCTCGATTATCTCCGATGAGCAGAACCACACCGCGAATGGCTCCCAGTCGCTCAAGGTGGTCTGGCAGTTTACAGGCACAGCAGCGAACGCTTGGCTGCGCCTGACCACTTTCAATACCCTCTATCTGCCGAATCCCACGATTGACTTCAGTCATAAGGTGTCCGTGTGGCTCTATGTGCCCAGCAGCACGCCCGATTTCTATCTGACGCTCGGCGTGCGCGAGACGGGCAGCACGGCGGGTTGCGGCGAGAACGGTGGCACGGCTGGCGGTATCGAGTGGATTGGTGCCACATCAGGTTATCCACCCATCGGCAAGCTTGTGGACCAGAAAGACCAGTGGGTGCGCGTGGTGTTCGATATCCCGAACGACCCGATCGTGGGTTTTGCAGGCTCAACAGCAAATGGCACACTGGATACCCAGACGGGCACTTTTGAACATCTTGCCTTCACGCCCGTAGACCCCTTCCTTACTACTATCTACACGGTCTATCTGGACGATATCGAGACCTTCACTGTTCAGGAGATACCGGGCGATGTGAATGGCGACGGCTGTGTGGATGATGCCGACCTGTTGGCGGTGCTGTTCGCCTTCGGGCAATCGGGTTCTGGACTGCCCGAAGATGTGAACGAGGACGGCGTGGTCGATGATGCCGACCTGCTGATTGTGCTGTTCAACTTCGGGCAGGGCTGTTGAGGGTCTCTGCTGTGAGGGCGAGTCGACGGGAGCCTCTCGGCTTGCTGATCGACTCGCCCTTGCCGACCCCCCCTCTATCCCCCTGTTGACAAGGGGGACATGGGGAAGGTGAGGCGAAGAATCCCAGCCTGATGCTTCCTTTTGTTGGTGTAGCGACCTTTTTGCGGGCGCGTTATTGCCCGCTGAGCGAGGCGTGGCAGGCGGATGTGGGCTTTCTGGGCGTGCCGTTCGACCTTGCCATCGGCTACCGACCGGGCGCGCGCTTCGCCCCACAAGCGGTTCGGCAGGCGAGCCTGCGCTATGCGCTCCCGCCCGAAGGCTACTATCATCCCCGTGATGGCTGGCGGCTCAAGGGCGTGCAGGTCATCGACGCGGGCGATGTGGATATTCCGACGCCCGACTATGAGCAGGCGTTTGAACGCATTACGGCGTCTGCGCGTGCCCTGCGTGCGCGGGTGCGATTGCCCCTTTTTGTCGGGGGCGACCATAGCGTCTCCTATCCCCTCCTGCGTGCCTACGACGATGTGCCCGACCTGCATGTGGTGCAGCTCGATGCGCATCTCGATTTCAGCGACGAGCGCGACGGCACGCGCTATTCCAACTCCAGCCCGTTCCGCCGCGCCGTCGAAGCCCTGCCGAACCTCCAGCACATCACCACCATCGGACTGCGCGGGGTGCGATTCGATGCGGAGGCAGTACAGACCGCGCGGGCGCGCGGGCACACGCTCCTCTTCCGCGAGCAATTAGAGGGGCTTGACCTTGCAACTGTCCTGCCCCAAGGCAAGTCGGTCTACCTCTCCATCGATGTGGACGCGCTGGAGCCTGCCCTGATGCCCGCCACGAGCAGTCCCGAACCGGACGGGCTGAGCTTCCGCGAGACGGCACAGATTATCGCGCTGGTCGCCCAGCGCAACACGCTCGTGGGCGCAGACCTCGTGGAGCTAACACCTCAGTTGGATCCCTCCGGCAACAGCGCCCTGATTGCCGTGCGCCTCTTGATCGAAGTGATGATGTCCGCCCTGTCGAGATAGGCACAGGTAAAGCAGGCACATCGATGCCTTTGCTGAAGAAGGGTTCAACACGACAGACCTCAATCGCACCGTGGACGAGACTCTGCGCCAGCTGGGCATCATCGAGCCGACCGAAAACGCCTTAGAGCAGGTCCAGCAAGCTGGGATTGTGAAATCGGGTACAATCTATGTGGTGACCTGTATGGATAGGCGTGTTCAAGAGGTCGTCCTGCACGATTCGGCGACGCCCAGTATGCCCGGCATCGAGATGGGCGGTGGCATCTTGCTGGCTCGCCTCGATGATTTGGTCAACTGGGCGCGGCGCAACAGCCTGTTCCCCCTCACCTTCGGGCTGGCATGCTGTGCGATTGAGATGATGTCCACCGCTGCCTCGCGCTTCGATATTGCCCGTTTCGGCTCGGAGGTGTTCCGCGCCTCGCCGCGCCAGGCGGATGTGATGATTGTGGCAGGGCGCGTGAGCAAAAAGATGGCGCCCGTCCTGCGCCAAATCTATGACCAGATGCCCTCACCCAAGTGGGTGATTTCGATGGGTGCGTGCGCCTCTTGTGGCGGCATTTTCAACAACTATGCGATTGTGCAGGGCGTGGATCAGATTGTGCCTGTCGATGTGTATGTGCCCGGCTGTCCGCCCTCGCCCGATGCTCTGCTCTACGCGCTTATCAAGCTCCAGCAAAAGATTCGGGCACAACGGCTCGGCATGCTGTTGGAGCTGAAACCGCGCACCGAACCCAAAGCCATCGAGGGCGACCAGAAAGCGATTCCAGCAGAACAATGATTAACGGTGATGACAGTAATGGAGGAGCCCCCTATGAAACCTATGAGCAAAATGAATATCCTTCGGGATGTGATTAAGCCTATTGGCAAAGGATTGAGTATCACCATGCGCCACTTTCTGGGCGAGAAGCAGACGGTGTTCTACCCGGAACAGCGCAAGGAGCAGTTCCGACGCACGCGCTGGCGCCATGTGCTCCTGCGCTATGAGAACGGGCTGGAGCGCTGTATCGGCTGCTCGCTGTGCGCGGGCGCGTGTCCCGTGCGCTGTATCTATGTGGAAGCTGCCGAGAACACCGACGAGGAACGCTACTCACCCGGCGAGCGCTACGCAAAGCGCTACGAGATTAACCTCCTACGCTGTATCTACTGTGGCTATTGCCAAGAAGCGTGCCCCACAGGCGCGATTGTTCTGCGGGAGGACTACGAGTTGGCGGACTATACCCGCGAGGCGTTCATCGCCACCAAAGAGATGTTGTTGGAGCCGATGCCAGTACGCGATGCGGTCGCACAAAGTTCGACAGGATAAAGGCGCAGAGATAATTGCGCCCCCAGAGGCACTGCCTGAGCGGCTGCCCGAATTCCTCCGCCCCCTGTTCTGGGAGGTGGAGTTCCGCAAGGTGTCGCCGCGCAAGCACCAGAGCTATATCTGCCTGCGCATCATGGAGCATGGCGACCTGGAAGCCCTGCGATGGATGTTGAAGACCTATGGCAAAGAAAGACTGCGCGAATGGCTCATTCAGCGTCAGGGGCGCGGTCTCAGCCCACGCACCTTGCGCTTCTGGGAAGTGATTCTCGACATCCCGCATCGCGAAGTGACCCGCTGGCTCCGTTCGAGACCGATCGATTTATGGGAACGACGAACGCACCGATCTTCCATGAAGAAGTGCTGACGGCGCGTATGCGCTCTGCGCTCCGCCGGCTCGCCCCCGTCGCTCAGCAGAACGGCTTCTATCTGGCGGGTGGCACAGCGGTCGCGCTCCTGTTGGGGCATCGACGCTCCGTCGATCTCGACTGGTTCTGCCAAGAACCACTTATTGACCCCGCCCTATTCGGGCGGTCATTCACTGAGCAAGGCATGTCCGTCCAGATCATTCAGATTGCTGAGGGCACACTGTTCATGCGCGTCTCCGGTGTAAGAACCAGCTTTTTCGAGTATCGCTACCCGCTTCTACGCCCGCCCATTTATTGGCAAAGCTACGGCTGTACGCTTGCATCGCTGGAAGACCTTGCCTGTATGAAGTTGCTTGCAGTGGCACAACGCGGCAGAAAGCGCGACTTTGTAGATATCTATGCAATAACCCGGTTCATCCCGTTATCGGAAGCAGTTGCCCTGTATCGGCAAAAGTATGGGATGTCCGATGTTGTTCACCTCCTGCGTGCCCTTACCTATTTTGATGACGCGGATGGGGAGCGCATGCCGCCGCTCCGCTGGGATATTCGCTGGGATCAAATTAAACGGGCACTGACAAGCGCGGTCAAAGAGCTAACCTGGGCTCGGCAATCCTCGTAGAAGATTGTCCCTGCCGTGCTAAGGTACAATACATCCTGCTATGGGGTACGAATTGCCGAAGACCTACGATCCCCATCAGGTTGAGCAGAGACGATATCAGTGGTGGTTGGAGCGAGGCGATTTCGAGGCGGTGATTGCGGACGATGGACGCCCGCGCTACTGCATCACGATACCGCCGCCCAATATCACGGGTTCGCTCCATATGGGGCACGCGCTCAATAACGCCATCCACGATGTGCTCCTGCGCTGGAAGCGCATGCAGGGCTATAATGTGCTGTGCGTGCCCGGCACCGACCATGCGGGCATCGCCACCCAGAATGTGGTGGAACGCGAGCTGCTGAAGGAGGGACTCACACGCCATCAGCTGGGACGCGAAAAGTTTCTGGAGCGCGTATGGCAGTGGCGCGAGCTGTATGGCAACACGATTTTGCACCAGTTCCGACGGCTTGGCTGTTCCTACGACTGGCGCTACACCCGCTTCACGCTCGACCCCGAATATGTCGACGCTGTGCTGGAGGTGTTCGTGCGCTGGTGGCAGGACGGGCATCTTTATATTGGCGAGCGGGTGATTAACTGGTGTCCGCGCTGTCAGACCGCTCTCTCCGATATCGAGTTAGAGCGCGAGGAGGAGCCAGCCAAACTGTATCATATCCGCTATCCGTTTGTTGAGGGGGACGGCTATGTGGTGGTCGCCACCACGCGCCCGGAGACGATGCTGGGCGATGTGGCGGTGGCGGTCAACCCGCAGGATACACGCTATCAGGGGCTGGTGGGCAAAACCCTGCGCCTGCCGCTGGTCGATCGGCTCATCCCGCTGATTGCCGACCCGTATCCCGACCCTGCGTTCGGCACAGGCGCGGTCAAGGTGACGCCCGCGCACGACCCCAACGATTTCGAGATAGGGCAACGGCACAACCTGCCACGCCCCGTGGTTATCAACAAGGACGCCACCATCAACACCGAACGCCTGCGCGAGGAGCTGAACGCCCACGCGAACCCCTATCTGCAACAGTATCACGGCAAAGACCGCTTCGAAGTGCGCCGGCTTATTGTCCAGCACCTGCAGGAGGCGGGCTATCTGGAGCGCGTGGAAGACTATCTGGTGCCCCTCTCGCGCTGTGAACGCTGCTACACGGTCATCGAGCCACTGCTGAGCGAGCAGTGGTTCTGCCGAATGGAGCCAATCGCAAAGCCCGCCATTGAGGTGGTGAAGCAGGGCAAGGTGCGTTTTATCCCCGAACGCTACACCGAGATGTACCTGAACTGGATGGAGAATATTCGCGACTGGTGCATCTCGCGCCAGCTCTGGTGGGGACATCAAATCCCTGCATGGTACTGCGTGGACTGCCATCCAGAGAACTTTGAGGCGGTGGGGTCGATCGACTCGGTTCCCCCCGTCAACGGGGGGACCCTTATGGAGGGGGGTTCCCAAACCTACCGACTCCTTCGCCGAGAAAGCCCGATTGTTCAGAAGACCGCTCCTGAGAAGTGCCCGCGTTGTGGCAGTACAAGGCTGGTGCGCGACCCCGATGTGCTGGATACATGGTTCTCCTCCGCCATCTGGCCGCAAACCGTGCTGGGCTGGCCCAAAGCGACTGACGAACTGCGCCTGTTCTATCCGACAGAGACCCTCATCACCGCGCAGGAGATTCTCTACCTCTGGGTCGCCCGCATGATAATGACGGGGCTTTACTTTGTGGGCGATGTGCCGTTCCGCGAGGTCTACATTCATGCCACCGTGCTGAACAGAGAGGGCAAGCGGATGTCGAAATCGCTGGGCACGGGCGTCGACCCGCTGGAACTCATCGAGAAGTATGGCGCGGACGCCCTGCGCTGGTCATTGCTCCAGCAGGCGGGCATGCAGCAATCCATCCGATTCTATGAGGACCGCGTGGTGAACGCCCGCAACTTCGCGAACAAGGTGTGGAACGCGGTACGCTTTGTCCTGCTCAATCTGGAGGGCGCTGATTTGGACGCTCTGCGCCAGATGGGCGCCCAGCCAGCCGATGCGCTCGATCGCTGGGTGCTGAGCCGTCTCCAGCGCACCATCGAAACGGTGCAGAGTGCGCTCAGCCACTACTGCTTCGACGACGGTGCGAACGCGCTCTATGAGTTCATTTGGAGCGAGGTGTGCGACTGGTACATCGAGGCGGCGAAACCGCGCCTGCAAGACCCTGCCCGCCGCACCCAGACGCAGGCGATGCTGTTGTACCTGTTTGACCAGATTCTGCGCCTTCTGCACCCCTATATGCCCCATATCACGGAGGAACTCTGGCAAGCGATAGGGGCGACGCCCGACCAGCCTGTGCTGACCCGTGCGCCCTTTCCGGAGCCTAATCCCGCGCTCATCGATGCGGACGCGGAAGCCGAGATCGCGCAGGTGTTCGAAGTGATTCGCGCGATTCGCAACCTGCGTGCGGAGGTCAAAATCACACCCGGCGTCGAAGTGCTCTGCGTGTGGCTGAACCCGACCGATGAGGGGAGCCGCACCCGCCTGCAAAATCATCAATCGATGATTGAACATCTGGCATGGTGTCGCGCGGTGCGCTGGGGCACGCCCACTGAACGGGCGCTGATGAACCCGACCGACAGCGCGGAAGTCTACCTGCCGATTGCGGGTGTGGTCGATATCGAGCGGGAGCGCGAGCGCCTGCAGAAGGAGCTGACAAAGGTGGAGGAGGAACTGCGCCGCGTGCAGGCACGCCTGCGCAACCCGCAATTCTTGGAGCGCGCCAAGCAGGAAGTGGTGCAGGAGACCCGCCAGCAGGAGGCAGAACTAATGGAACGCTACGCCCGAATCAAAACGCGCATCACCCAATTGGGCGAATAGTTGATCATAGGGTATAATAAAAGCGTCGGGGCGTAGCTCAGCATGGTAGAGCGCTCCTTTCGGGTGGGAGAGGTCGGCAGTTCGAATCTGCCCGCCCCGACCATTTTTTATGGCACAATCGCCACCTTCAGCCCGACCCCCTGATCTAACTCCTGAAACACCTGCGCAATCTCTTGAAGAGGGCGCGTGTCGCTGATGAGTCGTTCGACAGGGAAATCCTCCTCGCGCAATCGCTGGAGCGCGGTGCGCGCGTCCTGCGTGGCGAAATGGAAACTGCCCAGCAGGGTGATTTCGTCGTAGTGGAGCCGTTCGGCATCGAAGCAGACCTGTTCGCCCTTCGCCAGCCCGCTATAGAACAGTACCTTACCGCCCGGCGCGCACAGTTGCGGTGCGAGTTCCCAGATTGGGCGTGCGCCCGTCGCCTCAACGACCACATCCGCGCCTCCCTCCGTCAACCCATGAACCGCCCGAACCAGTTCGGAACTGGCAGAGGGGTCTTTGAGGTCGGACTCGATGGGCAGGGTCGCCTCCGCGCCCAGCTCGTGGGCAAGTGTTAGTCGTTCGGCACGCCTGCCTATCATTAGCACACGATAGCCGCGAGCGCAGGCTTCCATCAGGTGCAAATAGCCCATCGCGCCCGTGCCGAGAATGCACACCCATTTGCCAGACAGGGGTTCCAACAGGCGCCACGCATGGCGCACACACGCCAGCGGTTCAGCAAACGCGCCCCGCCGATAGTCCAGACCGTCCAGCGGGAACACATGCACGCGGGCGACCCGCGCATTAATCAGCAGATACTCGGCATAACTGCCCAGCACCACCGATTCGAACAGTCGACGGCACAGGTTCGGACGCCCGCGCAGACAGAGCGGGCATGCCCCGCAGGGCGCGGTGGGCATCCATGTGACTGCCTGACCCACCTGCAGATGTGTGACGCCGTCGCCCAACGCCACAATGTCGCCTGCACCCTCGTGCCCGAAGGGTCCGAAGGGCAGTTTCGCGTGCCCGCGCCGATAGGTTTTCAGATCAGTACCGCAGGTGAGCGCGACACGCACTCGAACCAGCACCTCGCCCGCACGCGGCTCAGGAATGGGCACATCCCGCAAGACCAGCTCGCGCGGGGCAATCAGTTGCGCTTGGAGCATCGGCTGGAGTGTACCCGAATGGGGTATCCTTGCGGGTATGCAAGGCAAATTGAAGGTGGAGGTTGTGGCGAAAGGGCTGGAGGTGCCCTGGGCGATAGCCTTCGCGCCCGATGGACGAATCTTTTTTACCGAGCGCCCCGGTCGCGTGCGCGTGATTGAGAAGGGGCAACATTCAGACGATGACCGTATCCTGCGTCTGATGCCAGGCTAAGCGGGGTATACTCTCCCCGTGCGAAGGAGGACAAAGGGCTGATGAAGGTTGTAGTAACCGTCAAGCGTGTGCCGGACCCTTACGCGAAGATTGCCCCCAACGCGGAGGGCAACGATATTGCGCGTGAGGGACTACAGTGGGCAATCAACCCCTTTGATGAGATTGCGCTGGAGGAAGCCATTCGCCTCAAAGAGGCGGGCAAAGCGAGCGAAATCGTGGCGGTCTCCATCGGAGGCGAGGAATGTCAAGAGCAGTTGCGCACCGCGCTGGCGATGGGCGCAGACCGCGCCATCTTGATCCAGACCACCGAACGGCTCGACCCCCTCAGCGTCGCGCAGGTGCTTGCCCGCATCTATCAGCGCGAGCAACCCCAACTTATCCTGATGGGCAAGCAAGCCATCGACACCGATGATAATCAGGTGGGTCAGATGCTGGCAGCGCTGTTAGACCTGCCGCAGGCGACCTTCGCCTCAAAAATCGTGATTGAGGACGGCAGGGCGATCGTGGAGCGCGAGACCGACGCCGGCATCGAGACAATTCGCGTGCCTCTGCCCGCCATCATCACGGCAGATTTGCGCTTGAACCAGCCGCGCTATGTCGCGCTCACGGGCATCGTGCGTGCCCGCAGTAAGCCGCTGGAGGTGCTGACACCCGCCGATTTGGGAGTGAACCCTCAAATTCGCGTGCGGCTGGTCAGCGTGGAGCGACCGCCCGCGCGTCAAGCAGGCAAGCGTGTGGCAGATGTTAAAGAGCTGGTGCGCCTGCTGAAAGAGGAAGCGCGTGT
>FWWM01007376.1_pt1 | contig 22120 bp, 21 predicted proteins | sample 2228351 | NCBI WGS metagenome assembly FWWM01 (sample SAMEA103939774, study PRJEB20133) | metagenome
GAATCAAAGGGGGGATAGAGAGGGGTTGGGGGTGAGGGCTTGCACGGGCGAGACGCCCGTGCTACGGTGAGAGAGGGGCTGGGGGTGAGGGCTAAAAAGAAGTGAGGGTTATTCACCGCTGACGGTGGCAACAGGCGCCTCGCTGGACACCCGCTCGAAGAGGAACTGCCCGTCGCGATGGTCCACACGAACGGTGTCGCCCTCGCTGAACTCGCGTGCAAGGAGCTTCTGCGCCAGCGGGTTCAGTATCTCGCGCTCGATGGTGCGCCTCAGCGGGCGCGCCCCATATTGCGGGTCGAACCCGCGCGTCGCCAGCTCAATCTTCGCCTCGTCGGTCAACTCCAGCCGAATCTTGCGCTCCTCCAAACGCTTCTGCACCTGCCGAAGTTGCAGTTCGACGATGCGCTTAATCTGGAAGATGTCCAACGGGTTGAAAATCACTATCTCGTCGATGCGGTTCAGGAACTCCGGTCGGAAGTGGGCGCGGAGCGCCTGCATGATGTGCTCGCGAATCTCGTCCCGATTGAACTCGTCCATCTCTTGGAACTGGGCAGAGGCGATGTTGCTGGTCATAATCACGAGGGTGTTGCGGAAGTCGACGGTGTGTCCCTGCCCATCGGTCAGCCGACCGTCATCCAGCAGCTGGAGGAGGAGGTTGAACACCTCGGGGTGCGCCTTTTCGATTTCGTCGAACAGGATGACGCTGTAGGGTCGGCGTCGGATGGCTTCGGTGAGTTGTCCGCCCTCTTCATAGCCGACATAGCCGGGAGGCGCACCGATGAGGCGCGACACGGTGTGACGCTCCATATACTCACTCATATCGATGCGGATGAGGTTGCGCTCATCATCGAACAGGAACTCGGCGAGCGCTTTTGCCAGCTCGGTCTTGCCGACGCCCGTGGGTCCGAGAAAGATGAAGGAGCCAATCGGTCGGTTCGGGTCGGACAGCCCGGCACGGGCACGGCGAATGGCGTTCGCGACCGCGCTAATCGCCTCATCCTGACCCACCACGCGCTCCTTGAGCCGCTCCTCGATATGCAGGAGCTTCTCCGTCTCCGATTCCTTGAGCCGCCTCACGGGGATGCCTGTCCATTTGGCGACCACTTCGGCAATATCGTCGGCATCCACTTCCTCTTTGAGCAGTTGCATCTCCCGTTGCACTTCGGCGAGTCGCTCCTGTTCCGCTTGCAGTTGCTTCTGCAGTTCGAGCAGGACACCATAGCGCAGTTCGGCGGCTTTGGCGAAGTCGCCCGCGCGTTCCGCCTGTTGCTCTTGGAACTTGACCTCTTCGATGCGTGCCTTGATGTCGCGGATGCGCGTGATGAGCTCCTTCTCGCGTTGCCATTGAGCGACGAGGCGCGCTTTTTGCTCGTTCAGGTTGCTTAGTTCGCGCTCCAGTCGGGCGAGCTGCTCGCGGGCGTCAGGCGACTCCTCACGGCGTAGCGCCTCGCGCTCAATCTCCAGCTGGCGGATCTTGCGCTCTATCTCGTCGATTTCGGTGGGCATCGAGTCGATTTCCATGCGCAGTTTGGCAGCCGCCTCATCGATGAGGTCGATCGCCTTATCGGGCAGGAATCGGTCGGTGATGTAGCGGTGCGAGAGTTTGGCGGCGGCGATAATCGCGCTGTCGCTGATGCGCACGCCGTGATGCACTTCGTAGCGCTCCTTCAGCCCGCGCAGAATGGCGATGGTGTCTTCCACGCTCGGCTCAGCGACATAGACAGGCTGGAAGCGTCGCTCCAGCGCGGGGTCTTTTTCGATGTGCTTGCGGTACTCGTCGAGGGTGGTCGCGCCGATGGTGCGCAGTTCGCCCCGCGCGAGCAGTGGCTTGAGCATGTTCGCAGCGTCGATGGCGCCCTCCGCCGCGCCCGCGCCCACCAAGGTGTGCAACTCGTCAATAAAGAGGATGATCTGCCCTTCCGCGCTGGTGACCTCGCGCAGAACGGCTTTCAGTCGCTCTTCGAACTCACCGCGATATTTTGCGCCCGCGATGAGCGCGCCGAGGTCGAGCTGAACGATGCGCTTCTCTTTGAGTGTTTCGGGCACATCGCCCGTGACGATGCGCTGTGCCAGCCCTTCCACGATGGCGGTCTTGCCGACGCCCGGCTCGCCAATCAGCACGGGGTTGTTCTTGGTGCGGCGCGACAGCACATGGATGACGCGCCGAATCTCCTCATCGCGCCCGATAACGGGGTCCAGCTTGCCCTGCCGTGCCAGCAGGGTGAGGTCGCGCCCATACTTTTCGAGCGCCTGATACTTCTCTTCGGGGTTCTGGTCGGTGATGCGTTGACCGCCGCGGATGTCCTGCAGGGCGCGCAGAACCGCGTCGCGCGTGATGCCGTTCGCTCGCAGAAGGCGCCCCACTTCGCCCGATGTGTCTGCCGTCAGACCCAGTAGGAGGTGCTCGGTGCTGACATACTCATCTTTAAGGCGCATCGCCTCATCGAAAGCGGTGTCAAAAACGGTTTTCAGTCGCTGGGTGATTTGCGCACCGACCGCCGAAGCGCCCGAAGTTTGCGGGCGTCGCTTCAATTCCGCCTCGACGCCGTTGCGAATCACCATCGGGATTACGCCCAGCTTCTGCAAGATGGCAGGTACAACGCCCCCCTCTTGCCCTAATAACGCCAGCATCAGATGCTCGCTGTCAACGGCGGGGTGGCGATACTGCTCGGCAAGATGAATCGCCTCCTGCACAGCCTCCTGTGCTTTGATGGTCAACTTGTCGAATCGCATGGCTATCCCTCCATCTTTAGTCTGGTGTTATCAAGTCTTTTGATACCCACCATAGTATACCCCATCGGAGGCAGAAGAGTTCCCATCATACCTCTGTCACGATGGGCACGATGAGGGGGCGGCGGCTAAGGTGCTTTCGGCAGAATCGGCGCAGGGTCAGGCTAATCTCTTCGCGCACATTGTCCCAGTCGCTCAGCTCGGCGGGTAGCATCTTGTCCAACACGGCGCGGATGGCGTCGCGTGCCATATCGGGCTGTGCCTCATTTTGCCATTCGAATCCGCGCGGGATGAGCTGTGGCTCGTCCATCAGTTCGCCCGTTTGCGCACGCAGGGTAACCAGCGCAATCAGCATCCCTTCGCGGGCAATCTGGCGACGGTCGTGGATGACCTCTTCGGGCACGCCTTCGACGCCCTCTTCAATCAGGTAGCGTCCGGCGGGCACTGGCTCGCCCAAGCGGGCGACGCCGTTCTCGATGTGCAGGACAGAGCCGTTCTCCAGCAGGAACATCTGCTCGTCGCGATAGCCCATCTGACGCGCCAGATCGAGATAGAGTGCCTGATGGCGTGGCTCGCCATGCACAGGGGCGAGGTAGCGCGGTTTGAGCAGGCTCAGCATCAGCTTCAGCTCCTCTTGGCAGGCGTGTCCCGACACATGCACAGGCGCGATTTTCTCGTGCACCACGCGCGCACCCAGCCGTATCAGGCGGTTCACCGTGCGCCACACGAGGCTCTCGTTGCCTGGGATGGGGGTCGCGGAGAGAATCACCATATCGCCCGGTCGAATCTTGAGGCGTGGGTACTCGTCTGCCGCGATTTGGCTCAGCGCGGAAAGTGGCTCGCCCTGACTGCCCGTGGTCAGCACCAGCAGGCGGTCATCGGGATAGTCGTCCAGCTGGCGGGCGCTGATGAGCAAATCGCTTTCTATCTGCAGGTAGCCGTGCTGGAGCGCAATCTCCACATTTTGCTCCATACGGCGTCCCAGAATAACGACCTTGCGCTCATACAGCGCCGCCATATCGAACGCTTGCTGAATTCGATGAATGTTTGAGGCGAAGGTGGTGATGAGGATGCGCCCCGTCGCCTGGGCAAAGAGGGTGTAGAGCGCGTCGCTCACTCGGCTCTCCGATTCGCCCCAGCCGGGGCGCTCCACATTGGTGCAATCGCTGAGAAGCAACAGCACGCCTTGCTCACCCACCCGCGCCAACTGATTAAAATCGGTGCGCTGACCGTCCACGGGCGTGTGGTCGAACTTGAAGTCGCCTGTGAACACTATCGTGCCTTCGGGCGTATGCAAGGCGAAGGCGACCGAATCGGGGATGCTGTGCGTGACGCGGATGACCTCCACCTCGAACGCGCCGAGCGGGAAGCGTTCGCCCGGCTGAATGAGGCGCAGGTCCGCGCTCAGCCGTCGCTCGCGCAGTTTGCCCTCCACCAGCGCAAGGGTCAGCCGTGTGCCATAAACGGGCACGGGCAAGTTCGGCAGGATATAGGGCAACGCGCCCACATGATCTTCGTGACCATGCGTGAGCAGGATGCCCAGCACCTCGTCCCGACACGCATAGAGGTAGGTGGGGTCGGGCATCACCAAATCAACGCCGGGCAAGTCCTCCCCTGGGAAGGAGATTCCGCAATCGACCACCAGCATCTGCCCGTTGTAGCGCACCAGGTTCAGATTCTTGCCGATTTCGCCTGCGCCGCCGAGCGGGATCACCTCTATCGCCAATTTTGTCCTCCATCACTATAAAAAATCTGTTCCAAATTGTCTTAATCTCCCAACCTATCCGAGCCAATTGAATGCAAGGCTCCGCCTTTTTCCATTTCAGCACAGGCATGTCCGCCCGTGAACCTAAACAGAAACCCTTTCATGATAAGTATAGCATGCGGCACAGGGTGAAAGCCCCCTCTATTTATCGGTAGAAGCATTCACTTTTGCCTTAGAGGCTCCCAGTGTGCAATACAGGTAGCCTCGCCAAATCATGAGCAAACCGATGAACTCCATCACATAGAGGACTTCCGTGTAGCCAAATCGGGTAAAAGCACCGCCAATACCGGGCAGTAGAGCACCGATGGCAATCAGGGTGTTGCCGATGAAGCGATGGAAGGTGTCGGTGGCTTTGTACGCCTTATAGGCCGAATAGGCAGCGCCTCCCACCAGAAAAATCAAGGCATACAGATTGACAAAAGGGCTAAACAGGCGTACCCAGGCCCACTCCATCACGCGCCCACTCAGGCGATGTGGCTCTACCAACTCCATACGGATGGGCGTTAGCATCACGCAGGTCGCAGCGATGAGAAGATAGAGCAAGAGACAGACCGTTAAGATGTTGCCAGTGCGCCGTCCCAGATGGAAATAGACTGACCCCTGAGCGAGTGGTGCACCGCCTAAAAGCGCCCCCGTGATGTACCACAGGCGGAAGACCACAGGATGCCAGCCGAACAGCGCCACCCAGCCCTCCATCAACGTGCCCAGTGCGTAAATATAAATACCTGCTGCCCACCAGCCCAGATGAGGGGGGCGCCCACGGCTCAAATAACGACGCAGAATAATCGTCCCAAAGACGAGCGCCAGAACCGTAGTCAACAAAGGTAAATATCGAACTAAAGTAATCATTTTTGTTTAGAAAAATAAGCGATATACCCTCTCCCCAAATTTGGGGAGAGGGTACAGATGAAGCGTCTGAGGAGGCATCTCCGCCTCAAAGCTTCCACTTGATGGTACAGCCGATGGGTGGCGTCTGCGAGTAGTGAGGCACTTCGTTATTGAGCAGGGCGATAATCGCGTTGCGCACGAACTCCTGTTTCACCTGGTCGGGATGCTCCCAGTTATCATCGAGTCGCCCATGATATTTCAGCTCGCGTTCCTCGTCGAACACAAAGAACTCTGGCGTGCGCGTCGCCTGATAGGCGCGTGCCACGCTCTGCGTCTCGTCGAACAGGTACGGGAAGGGATAGCCCTTCTCCTGAGCGCGCTCCTTCATCTTCTCGAAGCTGTCTTCAGGATACTGCACCGGGTCGTTCGAGTTGATGGCGACGAACGCCACGCGGTCGCCGAACTCCTTCGCCAGAGCAATCACCCGATCCTCGTAGGCTTTCACATAGGGGCAGTGATTGCACCAGAAGAAGAGCACCAGCACAGGCTTGTCCGCAAAATCCTTCAACGAGTAGGTCTTGCCGTCCACGCCCGGCAGCGAGAAGTCGTATGCCGAATGACCAATCTCAAGTGCCATCGCCTCTTACCTCCTTCGCTTGACGAATCGCCTGTCGCAACATGGTGAGGGAGGGTAAGGGCGACAGGCGTCCGTCCTCATGCACAAAGGTGCGACAGGTTAGCCGATAGGGCAGTTCAGGGTGGGGGTCTACCTCGATGCCGTCGACCCGAATGGTGGGCGAGCCGATGAAGCGATACCTTTGCGCCTGCTCCTGCGTGTCGATGCGAATGACCTCGACCGGCGCATCCACCCCTTCGGCTCTCAGCGCCTCCATCAGCAGTTCCAACGCCCGCTCATGGGAGGGGCACTCTGGATAGTAGAGCAGTTCGACGCGCATCGTGCACCTCGCTCTTATTTTACCCGACGAGCCAGCCGTTGCGTTTGAGCCAACGCAGAGCGGCGGCTGAATAACGGCGCGAGCTGCGCGTGAGGTCGCGCACCTTAGCGACCGTGATGGGCGGGGTCAGCGCACGCAGCTGCTCAGCAAGTTTTTGAAGGGTCTCGATAGCGAAACAGACTCCCTCACCTGCGTCCACCAGCTCGCCGCGCTCGATACCGATTCGAAGCATGGCGCGGATGGCGTCGGGTGGCGCCCCTATCTGCTGGGAGGCGTGCCGAAGGGAGGGCGGACGCATGCCCGCTTCGCGATAGAGTGCAAGCACGCGCTGATAGAACGCCTCCTGCCGCGGTTTGAGCACGGCGCGTGCCCCTTGTGCTTCTTGCGCGTTCACTGGGCGCGTTCCTCTCGGCATACCCTAATTATTACCCGCGTTAGGTACACTCGCGACATGGACAGAATGGAGGATATAGCGACGCTCATCCAGCATCTGGGCGAAGAGGAGCCATTTCCCTACGGGGCGGTGTCGCCTCCTATTGTGCAGACCTCGCTGTTCACCGCTCGCACCCTGCGCGAACGGCACATAAGTGCGGGCAGAGAAGGCGTCTACTTCTACTCGCGCGTGTCCAACCCGACGGTGGAGCTCGCGGAGCGCAAAATCGCCATGCTGGAGGGCACCGAACGCGCCCTGCTGTTCGCCTCTGGCATGTCAGCCATCGCGGGAACCGTGCTGACCTTCCTGAAGACGGGCGACCATCTGATTTGCGTGGAGAACGCCTACCCGCCAACACGCGCCTTGCTCGGTGAATGGCTGGCGCGTTTCGGCATCGAAACGAGCTTCATCCCTGGTGTGGAACTTCAGCAGTTTGCCGACGCCCTACAACCGAACACGCGCCTTGTGTATCTGGAAAGCCCTTCCAGCCTCACCTTCCAATTGCAGGATTTGGAAGCGGTGGCGCGGTGGGCAAAGGCGCACGGCATCCTGACCCTTTGCGACAACAGCTGGGCGACGCCTGTCTTCCAGAACCCGCACGCGCTGGGCGTTGATTTGGTTCTACACAGCGCGAGCAAATATCTGGGCGGGCACAGCGACCTGATTGCGGGCGTGGTGGCTGGCAACGCTGAACTGATTCAACAGATTGCCCACACGCGCGAGCTGTTGGGCGGGATTCTGGAGCCGTTTGGAGCATGGCTATTGATACGGGGACTGCGCACGCTGACCGTGCGTATGGAGCGCCTGCAACAGAGCGGATTGCAAGTGGCACGCTGGCTGGCAGAACAGCCCTTTGTCGCACAGATTTTCCATCCGGGACTGCCCAGCCATCCCCAGCACGCGCTCGCCCAGCGCCAGATGCGTGGCTATGGTAGCTTGTTCAGCCTGCGCACACAGCCCCTGCGCGACGAGCAGGTCTATGCTTTCACCGATGGTCTGCGCCTCTTCCGCTTCGGACCGAGCTGGGGCGGACACGAGAGCCTGATGATTGGCTGGGCGGAGGGCGAACCCGATTCGGAGGGCAGACGCCCCTGGTTCCTCCGCCTCTATGTGGGGCTGGAGCACCCCGACGACCTCATCCGCGACCTGCACCAAGCCGCCCAGCAAGCGGGATTGATGGGATAGTCCTCTCCCTCATTCTGGGGTGGAGGTAGGATTGCACAGGACCCCCTAAAAAGGATGCCCGTTCGCGCCGATAATCCGCTGTAGGAGGCGAGCATGTCGTTCCTTCAACGCTTTCTGGGTGTCGGCAGAAGCCATGCCTACGATGAGGGCATTCGCTGCTACGATGAGGGGCGGTTCGAAGACGCGCTCCGCCTGTTCGAACGCGCGCTGACCGAGACGCGCGATTTGATGATTCAGAAGCTCGCCCGCTTCTATGTCGCCGAATCGCACGCGCAACTGGGTCAGGCGGCGCTGAGGCGCGGACAGTACGAGATAGCCGAGGCGCACTTCGCCAAAGCGCTCGAGATTCACCCCCACTACGCTGACTTGCACTTCCAGCGTGCCTTCGCCCTGCGCAGGCTCAAGGACTACGATGGGGCGCAGTTCCATCTGCAGGAGGCGTTGCGCATCAACCCGCGCTTTGCCAAAGCGAAATTGCACTACGGTATCCTGCTCTATGAGACGGGACAGCGCGAGGAGGCGTTGCGCCATCTGCAGGAGGTGGTGCGGCTCGATCCGGGCTTCCACACGGAGCGTTATGAGGAGGCGTTGCGCCACGACCGTGAGGGGCGGTTTGATCAGGCGCTTGCGCTGTTCGAGACGCTTGGCTCCACCACCACCGACGACGCGCTCTACCATGCCCAGCTGGGCGACGACCTCTACCGACGGGGCGACTTCGAGGCGGCAGTGGCAGAATATCGCCGGGCACTCGCTATCCAGCCGAACTTTGCCGACATCCGCAACCATCTGGGCATGGCGCTCGCCGCGATGGGACGCGAGGCAGAGGCGATTCAGGAGTTCCAGCGCGCCCTGGAGATTAACCCGCGTTATATTGAGGCGCGCCTGAACCTCGCGATTACCCTGCGCGATATGGGACGCCATGCCGAGGCACGCGAGCACTACCTCAAGGTGCTGGAGCTGGACCCCGAAAATATGATCGCTCGCAACGCGCTGGCAAATCTTGCCGCTTAGTCCGAAAGTGGCACGGGCGTCTCGCCTGTGAACCTGCCTATCAGATTGCCATGCGCATCTACTGCGACCTGCCAGCCCGGCTCCATGAGGAGGGTCGTGTCGGGCTGGACAATCAGCGCGGGCGCAGGAAGCCGCTCACCCGGCTGGAGCTGCTCCCGATCCAGCACAGGCACTTCGACCCATTCACCCGATAGATAGAGTCGGGTCGTGCGTGGTAGAGCCACACTCACCGTTTGCCATTCGCTATTCACCATGCGCCATTCACCATCTACGGGTTTCGGGCAGGGCGCGACGGCACGCATGCGCAGGTTGACCAGCTCCAACGGTCGGTCGGGCATCGAGAAGCCGTAATGCTGGGCATGCCGAGCGTGGAACGCCTTCGCGGCGCGTTTCAGATGGGCAGGATCGAACGGCACGGTTATCTCATATGATTGCCCACGATAGCGCAGGTCGGCATAGAGCTGATAGGAGGCTGTTTCGGGCGTGGCGCCCGCCTCTGCAAGCGCAAGGGCGCACTCCTGTTGCAGAGTGGCAATCAGCTCGCCCTTTGTGATTTGCACCCCCTCCTCAAGCGGTGCCAGCACGGTGCGCACCGCCTCATGCACCCCATCCATCCAGAGCAAGCCGTAGGCGGATAGCACGCCCGGGTAGCGCGGTAGGAGCCATCGTCGCGCACCGATCAGGCGGGCAAGTGCGCACACATGCAACGGACCCGCGCCCCCGAACGCCAGCAGGGTGAAGTCGGCGGGGTCGTACCCCCGCGCAGCAGACACAGTGCGCAACGCCTTCGCCATGCGTGCTTGCGCCTGTTCCAGAATCGCCTCCGCCGTTTGGGGCACACTCAAGCCCAGCGCACATGCCAATGGCTCCAGCGCACGCCATGCACCCTCGGGCTGAATTTTAATCTGCCCGAAGCCGAAGGTCTCTGGCAGGAGATGCCCCAGTACAAAGTGGGCGTCGGTCACGGTGGGCAGGTCGCCTTTGCCATAGGCGGCGGGACCGGGGTCGGCGCCCGCGCTTTGAGGACCCACGCGCAGACTGCCCGCCGCGTCCAGATAGGCAATCGAGCCGCCACCTGCCCCGATGGTGTGAATCTCCAGCTGGGGCAGACGAATCGGCATGCCTGCCACTTCAGATAGCCCCACGCGCGTCGGCTCCCCATCGATGAGCGCCACATCGGTGGAGGTACCGCCCATATCGAGGGTCAGCAAGCGCGGATGCCCACTTTGCCGACCGACCGCCCACGCGCCCATCACCCCCGCCGCGGGTCCCGACAGCACCGTGCTGATGGGCAGCTTGCACGCCTGCGCAATGCCCATCAGCCCTCCGTTGGAATGGCTGATGAGCATCTGAATCGTAGCACGGGCGTCCCGCGTAGCACGGGCGTCTCGCCCATGAAGCCAGACAGTGGCACGGGCGTCTCGCCCGTGAGGCATATCTCCTCTGGATCCCTCCATACTAAGGGGGGCTGTGGCGAATCCATCCCGCAAGGCGTTCAGATAGCGGGTCAGGATGGGCATCAGGTAAGCGTTGAGGAAGGTGGTGCTGGCGCGTTCATATTCGCGGAATTCGGGCGCGACCTCGCTGGAGAGTGCAACTGCGAAATGAGGCGCGAGCAGCTCGCCCAGCCGACGCTCATGCGCAGGATTGGCATACGAAAAGAGCAGGCAGACCGCCACCGCCTCCACCCCTTCCCGCTTCCAGCGACGAATGAGGCGTGGCAACCCGCTTGTGTCCAGCGGCTGGAGCACCATGCCGTCATAAGCGACCCGTTCAGGTACCTCCGCGCAGAGGGCGCGCTCGGCAAGGCACGGGGTGGGCTGGGGACAGAGGCTATACAGTTCGCGCCGTGTCTGACGCGCCAGATGGAGCAGGTCGCGGAAGCCCTGCGTGGTCAAAAACGCGCTTCGCGCCCCTTTGCGCTCCAGAATCGCGTTCGTGCCGACCGTCGTGCCGTGCAGGAGCTCGAGACGCACCACCTCATTTCGTCCGCTCCGTCCGACCTGACTGATCTGCGCCAGTCCGTTCAGCACGGCACGCTCTGGCGAGGCAGGCGTGGAGGGCACTTTGAGCAGGTAGAGCCATCGCCCCGACCACGCCACGAAATCGGTGAAGGTTCCACCTGTGTCCACGCCGATGCGCCACGCGCCGTTCACCGTTCGCCCTTCCCCGGTCATTGTTTGCCTTTTTCACGAGCGAGACGCTCGTGCTACGAATTGTGGCTTGAGCCTCTGGCTCATATAGCGAATGGGCAGGATGCCCAAGCTACCGTTTTCGCCCTAAACCTGCGCCAGTGCTTGTTCAAGGTCGTCCAGCAGGTCGTCGATATGCTCCAGCCCGACCGAGAGGCGCACGAGGTTGTCGCTGATACCGCGCTCAGCGCGCTCCTCGGGCGTGAGGCTCGAATGGGACATCACAGGCGGATAGCCAATAAGTGACTCCACGCCCCCCAAACTGCTGGCAAGCAGGAAGATTCGCGTCGATTCGCACAGGCGCACCGCCGCATCGCGCCCGCCTTTGAGATACACGGCGAGCATCCCGCCAAAGCCCCTCATCTGGCGTCGCGCCAGCGCATGCTGAGGGTGGTCGGGCAAGCCGGGATAGAGCACGCGCTCCACCTTCGGATGCTCCTGCAGGTAGCGGGCAACCGCCGTTGCGTTCGCCTCGTGCGCCCGCATGCGCACCGCGAGCGTTTTCAGCCCGCGCAGGAGGAGCCAACTATCGAACGGCGAGAGTATCCCCCCACCCACCGCCTGCTGATCCCAGAGCGGTTCGTGGAGGTCATCGCGATGGTACACCAACGCGCCACCAATTAGGTCGCTGTGCCCGCCCAGATATTTCGTCGCGCTATGCACCACGATATCGGCGCCCAGTGCAAGCGGGTTCTGTAGGTAAGGCGTGGCGAAAGTGTTGTCCACCACCACGAGCAGTCCGTGTGCATGCCCCAACTCGGCAAGCGCTTGCAGGTCCACCACATAGGTCAGCGGATTGGTCGGCGTTTCGAGCCAGAGCAGGCGCGTCTGGGGACGAATGGCACGCTCCACCTCCTCCAGGCGCGTCGCGTCCACATAGGTGTAGGCGATACCGCGCTGTTCCGCCAAGCGTAGGAGCGACATCGTGCCCCCGTACACATCGCGAATGCACACCACATGCTCGCCCGGCTTGAGCAGTCCAATGATTGCGCTCTCCGCTGCCATGCCGGAGGCGAACAGCAGGCAATATTTGCCTCCTTCCAGCGCAGCGAGGCACTGCTCCGCCGCCGCGCGGGTCGGGTTCGACACCCGCGAATACTCATAGCCCCCTTCCTGATTCACGCTCTGTCGTCGGAAGGTTGAAGTTGCATAAATGGGCACAATCACCGAGCCAGTGGTGGGGTCTGGCTCCTGCCCCACCCGAATGGCGATGGTCTCGAAGCGCATGCTTTTATGATACCCGCGCACGGGGCGCAAAGCGAGTATACTCCTTTATATGGCGAAGGCGTCCCTCGATATCGATGCGCTGACAGCGGGCGTGCTAAAAGGCGAGACCCGCGCGATTGCACGCGCGATTAGTTATGTGGAAGACCCCAGCCCGGAGCGACTTGCCCTGCTGGAGCAGCTGTTCCCCCACACGGGACACGCATTCAAGGTGGGCATCACGGGCGCGCCCGGCGCGGGCAAAAGCACGCTCGTTTTCCAGCTTCTCCCACGCCTGCGCGAAGAGGGCTATCGCGTGGCGGTGCTGGCAGTCGACCCGACCAGCCCTTTTAGCGGCGGCGCCATTCTGGGCGACCGTATCCGCATGGAGGACAACCTGGCAGGCGTCTACATCCGAAGTCTCGCCAGCCGAGGAAGCCTGGGCGGTCTGTCGCGCGGCGTGCCACCCGCCATTCGCGTGTTGGAAGCAGCAGGCTATGATTTGATTCTTATCGAAACGGTGGGTGCAGGGCAACTGCAGGTCGATGTGCGCTTCGTTGCCGACACGGTGGTACTGACCCTTGTGCCCGAAGCGGGCGATGTGATTCAGGCGATGAAGGCGGGCATTATCGAAATTGCCGACCTCTATGTGGTGAACAAAGCGGATCGGGAGGGCGCGACGCGAATGCGCCTCGAACTGCGCGCCGCGCTGGAACTGGGCGGTAAGCCCAAGGGCTGGAACCCACCGATTGTGCTGACCGAAGCCCTGCACGGCAAGGGCGTCGAGGAAGTGGCGCAGTTCATTCGGGAGCATCGGGATTATCAACAGCGCACAGGCGAATGGGAGCGACGACGCCTCCAACAACTGGAATGGGAACTGCAATCGCTGGTGCATGAAACGCTGGAGGCACGCGCCCGCACCCTCACGCAGGAGCTGTTCGACGAGGGCACACTCCAACGAATTGCCCGACGCGAGCAGAACCCCTACCCGCGCCTGTGCCAACTCTGGCAAAGCGTCCACTCGCCTTAGGACAGGTATACTTCCCCTTGATGGAGGTTCAACCTTCCGTACGGCTGATCACGCTTGGCTGTGCGAAGAACGAGGTCGATTCAGAAGAGATTGCGGGCGTGTTGCAACAGGCGGGCTATCGGCTCGACCCGCACACGCGCACGCCCGATGTGACTATTATCAACACCTGTGGCTTCATCGAGCCTGCCAAGCAGGAGAGCCTGCAGGTGATTCGCGACGCCCTGCGCGAGAAGCGAGCGGGCAACACGCAGAAAGTGATTGTGGCGGGCTGTCTGGTTCAGCGCATGGGCGATGCCCTGCGCCAGATGTTGCCCGAAGTGGACGCCTTTGTGGGCGTGGGTCAGATGGCACGCTTCGCCGAGATTGTGAACACCGCCCGCCAGAGCCGCCAGCCCATCACCGACATTCAGCCCCCTCACCATCGCTGGGCAGAGGTCACCACACGCCTGCGCAGTCGCACCCCATGGTCCGCCTACCTCAAAATCTCGGAAGGTTGCGACCACCGCTGCACCTTCTGCACCATTCCCTCCTTTCGCGGGCGCCATGTGAGCAAGCCCATCGAGCGCGTGCTGGACGAGGCGCGCTGGCTGGCTCAAAACGGTGCTAAGGAGCTGAACCTCATCGCGCAGGACACCACCCAGTACGGCTACGACCTCTCTCGCCGCTTCATGTTGCCTCAACTCCTGCACGAACTGAACCAGATAGAGGGCGTGCAGTGGATTCGCATCCATTATGCCTATCCCTCGCGCGTGTCGGACGCGCTCATCGAAGCGATGGCGAGCCTGCCGAAGGTCGTGCCCTATCTCGATGTGCCGTTGCAACATGTGAATCGGGCGATTTTGCGCGCGATGCGCCGTCCGGGCGACGGCGCGACCTATCTGCGCATGATTGAACGCCTGCGCGCCGCGATGCCCGATATAGCCCTTCGCACCACCTTCATCGTCGGCTTTCCGGGCGAGACGGAGGCGCAGTTCCAGCAACTGCTCGATTTTCTGCAGGAGGCGCAGTTAGACCGCGTGGGCGCGTTTCTCTATTCGCGCGAGCGGGGCACGCCCGCTGCCGAAATGCCCGACCAGGTGCCCTTCCGCGTCAAGCGCGAGCGATACGACCGCCTCATGCGTGCCCAACAGCCCATCTCGCTTGCCCGCAACCGCGCATGGGTCGGCAAAGCGATAACCGTGCTCATCGAAGGCTACACCGAAGAGGGGCGCTATGCGATTGGACGCACTCATCGCGACGCGCCCGATGTGGACGGGCTGGTCTATGTGCGCGACTGCACCGCGCCGCCGGGCGAGTTTGTGGCGGTACAGATCGAGCGGGCGGATGTTTATGACCTGTTCGGGACACTGTCGGGTATACTCTCCCCATCGGAGGCTTATCATGGCAAACGAAACGAACTTTCTGGACGATCCGCGCCCTGAGGGGCGCCAACCGATTCCGCCTGGGCACATCCCCCTGCTCGAAGCCATCTTCTCCCAGACCCCGGAGGTGGAAATGGTGCTTGCCTTCACCGTGCGTGCGGAAGGCGTGATGCAGAGCGACGCCACCTTTGGCATATGGCTACGCGAGGATATGTCCCACGAAGACAAACTCGAAACGATGCGCCAACTGGCACAGGCGTTCCATGTGATTGTGGAGCCGAACTACTATCTGGACCTGATGCTGGTCAGCCCGCGCGACCAAGCGCTGTGGCAGATGGCGGTCGAAAACGGCGACATCATCTATGTGCGCGAGGAGGAAGAGGTGGCACAGCAGCTGGAGCAGATATTTCAATCGCCCCCCATCCCCGACGAGGAACGCGACATCGAGGTGATGCGGGTGCTGTAAAGATCGGGCGAATCCGCCCTTTTCACCCTTGTACCCCTTGACATCTGCGCAAAATGGGGTATAATAGGGTATCATACTCTAACCGATAGGAGGAGGTTCACTATGATGCGTAAGGGGTTCACGCTTATTGAGTTGTTGGTCGTAATAGCGATCATCGCCATTTTGGCGGCGATCCTGTTCCCTGTGTTTGCGCAGGCGCGGGAAGCAGCCCGCAAGACCCAGTGTCTGTCGAATGGCAACCAGCTGGGTAAAGCCATTCTGATGTACGCTCAGGATTTTGATGAAGCCATTGTGCCTTGGGTCAAACCCACCGAGTATCCAAATCAGCCCGTCGTGGAGCGTCTCTGGGTCTGGCTGTTGCACCCCTATGTCAAGAGCGAGATTCAGAAGCCGACTCAGGCGGGGCAGAGATGGATTCCTGGTGGTCGCCCCAAAGGCGTCTACTTCTGTCCCTCCTGGAGCGTTGAGCGCTATCTGGAAGGAGCCGACATGCCAGATTGTTATCCGGGCGTAATGCGGGGTTATCTGATGCCCGGCGGTCCAGTGGAGGTCTATGCCTACTACGGCATTACCTTCCAGCAATGCCGTGAGCTGGGCGGTGGCGTACCTGCGGACCCGGCTTTTCAATTCGCTGGGAGTATGGCATACCCACCAACCCCATGTTCGAACGGATGGGAGCCGGTAACGCGCCTCATGTCAGAAATTCGACGCCCTGCTGAGACCATTCTCATCGGGGATGGCTATACAGGGCTGGACCGTGTGCCTCAGTATATCATTATCTCTATCGGCTGCGAGACTCAGAAGATCCACCAGGATGGTGCCAATTTCACCTTCCTGGACGGGCACTCTCGCAATATCAAGCGCAATGTGGAGCGCTATCTGCTGGAGGTACGCCAGCCTAACAACCAAATCCGCTACTACATGCGCTACTTCTCGTTCCATGTGGAGTGAGCCATGGCTAACATCATGGACAAAGTGCGGTCCGTGCTACTTGGGTTTGGCATAGTAGCGCTTCTGCTGACAACGGTTGTCTGCCTGAACAGCTGTGGTAAGAAGGAGCCGCAGCCTTCAGCAGAGGGTTACTATGAGGGTCCCATGAAGCCCAAAACGGAGCGTGGAATCTCACCCACACCGGGCGGGGCTGAGACCCAAGTAGGTGGTGGTCAAGGCGGCAAGAGCGGTCGCTAACCTGCTTGCCCCCCACAGCGGACTCACTCCCTGTGGGGGGTTCGCTTTTACGGAGGGATAAAGCCCATGGAAACAAGCCGATTTCAGCAGATTCTTATCATTCTTGTCGTGGGGGCTATCCTTGTGGGGATCGCTCTTTATCTGCGCTATCAAGCAACGAAGGAGGAACCCCCGCCACCAGGATATTATACGGGACCCATGCTACCCAAGTCTCAGCGTATGGGAATGCCAGGAGGCTTGCCACCCGCAGGTGGTCCATCTGCAACAGGTCAACCTCCTTCACCCCAACCCTCTAACGAGGCGTCCCGGCGATAGCACCGGCAATAGAATGCTATGTAAGAAAGCAGGTGGCTTCCCTTAGGGAGAAAGCCACCTGCGGGAATTGCTATCTATAAGGGTCTTCTAACGAGACGAACGCACGCATTTGCCAAGCTGGTCCTCGTCCACAATACCCCACAGGTCGGGCGAGCCAGGGGTGGCAGTCGGCGTGCTACTGCAGACACGCTGTGCCTGCTGACCGCAGAAACGGTTGTATGGGGCTTGCTGAATGCACCAGCGCGAAGGAACCGCCTTGGTATTGATGTTTGTGCCAGTGCAGCTGACCGACTTCGCCTTGAGCGACTTTGCGTGCCCATCCGCATAACCGACGGAGACCGTTTCATTATGACGCCCCTCGATCGCAACAGAGAAGACACCCGTTGGTGCAGCATTAGATGCTGTAAAGAGGGTATAGGCAGGACTACAGGTACCGCCTGCCTGCATAAAGTGACCGTCCATAAACACCGTTGTTTCCGCCGCAAACTGCATTTCAGCCATCTTGATTGGGGATTCACTCCGAGCGACCAGCTGCCCACTGCCTGTGGGGGTCGGGCCCGCCACAATCACTGATGTATTGGGCGCGTAGCTAAATGAGCGAAATTGACCGCACTCTGCCGTGTTGGGGTCGTTATTACTTACGAGGGGGCGGACAAAATCGCCCATATCCATCGCATCGCGCCGAGAGGGACAGGAGAACAACCCCTTATCCTTTTTGTCCTTGATGTAGGGATCGACCGCGCTTAGAAAGGTGAAAGCGCAGTTCACAGTAGTATTGCCTACACTGCGTGTGGAGCGGTAAGCAAGCATTGGAAAGACCTCGTCGTAGTCCTGAATGTACTGGTAGACGCCAAGCACCAGCTGTTTGACATTGGACAGACACTCAGTCTGGCGGGCTTTTTCGCGCGCCTGCGCAAACACAGGGAACAGGATCGCCGCCAAAATGGCGATAATCGCGATCACAACCAGCAACTCGATCAATGTAAAGCCTGAACGCCTCATCATTCTCATGGACCTCCTCAGTGTGAGATATAGATGCACCCTATTATACCCCACCGTGCATCAAAATGCAAGGGGTGAGGATGGCAAGTGCCAAAAACCCAGCGATTTATTGGGCAAATCGGTCAGCGGCGCTGTGCCGATGTGCCTGCAGGAACTGGTCGTGCCCCACATAGTAGTGGACGGAGGTCTCAGCGGGCTTGCACCAGACCAGCCCCTTGGGCATCGCGCCAAAGAAAGGCTCCACAAGGCGGTGCGCTTCGTCCAGAGTGATGGGGTTGCCGTCTTGACGGCGCACAATGCAGTGCAGGAGGTCGTCCTCGCCCTCAAATTGCACCCAGTAGTCGCCTATCGCACCGCCGTACTGCATCGCCCGATCCAGTGTGATGGCTGTCCCCTGCTCGATGGCGGTGAGCACCGCCTGCAGAATCCTTTGCGCCTCTAAATGCATCGTGGCAGGATTGTACCCTGCTCTGGGGTATACTACCTATCGTTCCCACAGGAGGGAAAGGCGATGAGAAGGCATATCGTATGGACAGTGCTGTTCGGCGGGTTGCTAATCGTTGCGGGGCTGGCGCAGTCGTCCAGCCCGAACCCAACCGCGCCAACGTTTGAGTATAAATTCCGTCCCGACCAGCAGGAGCGGTATCAGGTGACCGTCGAGATGAACGGTCATCTGCCGATACCAGGTGCGACGGGCGCCGCAGGCATGCTCAAATTGATGCTGGGCGTCTCGATGAGGGTCACCAAAGTAGAAGAAAAGCAGGCGACGGTGCAGACCGCGCTGGAGGAGTTCAACGCGGAGTTCAACGGCTCGCCCTTCCCCGTGAGCCTTGAGATGGCAAAGACGGTCGTTCCCGATAGCACGGCGACCGTCAGCCCGCGCGGCAAGCTGAGTGGTCTTCAGGGTGGAGGCGGGCTGATGGGCGCACCGTTGCCCGGCTTTGACCCGCGCAATTTGGCGACCTTGCTGTTCCCACTGGAGCTGCCCGATGTACCGCTGACCAACGGCGCCACTTGGCAGTTCACCCGCACCTTCGGGGAGGGAAGCAACGCCCTGCGCGTCCCCATCACCGCCCGCTTCGAAGGCGTCGAGGAAGTGGACGGCGTGAAACTGCTCAAAATCACCGAGACCTTCAGCCTGCCGATAGAGATTTATCAGGACGCCTTCTATCAGCCTGTCAGCGACAAGGAGCAGGCGGTGCGCATCACGCGCGGCGAGGTGAAGGGCAACGGCGTCATTTACCTCCATCCGGAGGCGGGCATCTTGCACAAACTGACGCTCAGCGCCTCGCTCAACCAGACCAGCGAACCCATCAAGAAGGATGGCTCAGAAGTCAAAGACTACGAGCGCGAAAGCACCCAGCTGAGCCTCAATCTGAGTGCCACGCGCAAAACCAGCGCGCCTCCCGCTACGCCAAATAGCGGTGCAAGCAACTAAGCGTAGCGGGCGCGTAAGTTGCGTGCTGCCTGCACCATGTTCCGCAGGGCGGGCAGCACCTCCTCCCATCGGCGCGTTTTTAGCCCACAGTCGGGATTAATCCAGAACCGCTCGCGCGGAATCACCCGGATCGCCCGCTCAATAATCGCCTCGATCGATTCGACGCTCGGCACCACGGGTGAATGCACATCGAACACGCCTGGTCCAATCTGGCGCGCGTAGTTGTAATGCTCGAACGCGCCGATGACCTCGCCCTTACTGCGTGTCGCCTCGATGGTAATCACATCGGCGTCCATCAGGTCGATGAAGGGTAGTACTTCGCTGAACTCGGAGTAGCACATGTGGGTATGCACCTGGGTTTCGGGCTTGGCGCGGGCGGCGAGTCGGAACGCTTGGGCTGCCCAGCGGAAATACGGCTCCCAGTCAGCGCGTTTAAGCGGCGCCTTCTCGCGATAGGCTGGCTCATCGATCTGAATAATCGCGACGCCCGCCGCTTCCAAATCGCGCACCTCCTCCTGCAATGCAAGTGCAATCTGAAATGCCACCTGCTCGGTGGGGATGTCCTCGCGCACAAAGCTCCACGCCACGATGGTGACGGGACCCGTGAGCATGCCTTTGACGGGCTTTTGCGTGAGCGATTGGGCGAAGGTAATCTCCTTGAGCGTCATCGGCTCGCGCCGTCGCACATCGCCATAGATGATAGGCGGGCGATAGACGCGCGTGCCGTAGGAGAGGAGCCAGCCCTGCTGGGTGAAGGCGATGCCCTCCATCTTCTCGGCAAAGAACTCCACCATGTCGGTGCGCTCGAACTCGCCATGCACCAGCACATCGAGACCAATCTCCTCTTGAACTTGGATGCAGTTTCGAATCTGCTCCTGAATGAACGCCTCGTACTCTGCTTGGCTCATCTTGCCGTTGCGGTAGGCGGTGCGCATCTGGCGCACTTCGGGCGTCTGCGGGAAGCTGCCGATGGTGGTGGTGGGGAACAGGGGTAAGCGCAGTCGCTCGCGCTGGAGACGGTCGCGCTCGCTGTAGGGCAAGCCCCGCTCGAAATCGTCGGGGCGCAGGCTCGCCACGCGCTGTTGCACCTCCACCGAGTACCAGTGGTCTGTGGAATGGGCAGGTGGCGCCCATTCAGACAGCTCAGACCTGTCCGACGAGTTGGACCCGTCCGACGAGTCGGACAGCCACCTGCCGAGCTGTTGCAGTTCCTGCAGGCGTTCCTTCGCGAAGGCGACGCGCTCCTTCAGCGCAGGATCTAACTTCTCCTCTGGCGCGACGGTGACAGGCAGGTGCATCAGCGGGGAGCCGTTGGAAAGCCAAAGCGTTGCCCTCGTGCGGTGTTGGAGATTGCGCACCAGTTCCACCAGTGCAGGCAGGTCGGAACGCCACACATTGCGCCCATCGATCACACCCGCGACCAATATCTTCTCGCTGGGGAAGCCAAACTGCCCAATATGCCGAAGATTGCGCTTGCCATGCACCAAGTCCAGCCCAACACCCGCAATCGGCAGCTCATACAGCACGGGCAGGAAGTCCACACTATCATAGTAGGTCATTATGAGCAGGTTCGCCTCCTGTGCCAGTGTGGAGTAGACCCGCTGAATGGCAGAGAGATGCTCCGCGGGCACATCCAACACGAACGCTGGCTCGTCCACATGCACATAGGGCGCGCCCGCTTCGCGCAGGCTACCCAGCAACTCACGATACGGTTCCGCAACCGCCTCCAACAGAGCGGGCACATCCTCAGGGGCATATCCCCTGCTCAGCCGAACAAAGGTATAGGGACCTATCAGGTACGGAAACTCCTGTTCAGAGGGCACACCTTGTGTATGCCCACCTGTCAATGGGGAGACGCCCGTGCCTGTGGCTTGAGCTTCTGGCTCATTAGGCTGGATGGGCGGGACGCCCAAGCTACTTTGGTTCACGGGCGAGACGCCCGTGCTACTGTTTGGCTTCACGGGTGGGACGCCCCTGCTACGGGTGCGACTTGCCCAGAACAGCGGTTTGTTCCAGCGCAATCGGAAGCGCGTCGTGCGGGTGATGTGCGGCACCAGATAGTGATAGTTCGTGTTGAACCATTTGGTCATCGGCAGCGCGTCGGCGCCTCGCGCTAATTCAAAATAGGCGTTCAGGTCGTCGGGGTCTATCTCGTACACGCCCAACATGAGCGCAGTATCGAGCATATGGTCATACAGGGTCATCTCCCCGATTGGGTGCGCATCGACGAACCGCGCATAGGTCATCAGGCGGTTCCGTTCCAACTCCTCGATGCCCTGACGCAGTTCCTCTGAAGAGATCTTACCCTGCCAGTAGCCCTCGATGAGACGCTTGAACTCGCGTCCCTCTCCTAACCGTGGATAACCGTACGCATAAGTTTGCATAGCTAACCTCCTTACAGAATTATCTAATCTAAGCTTTCCCATTCCTCGCGCGAGATGCCTGCCTACTTGAGAATACGCCCCAGCAGTTCCTTGCCAATATCGCCCTGATGTGGATTGGGTAGGCGCACAGTGCGCTCGCCACGACGCATAAACTGATGTTTAGCACCTGAAAAGGGTCCTTCAAAGCCGAGACGGCGTAAATATCGGATTAGGTCTGCACAGCTGATGGCTCCAAAGCGAGGCATTAGACCACCTCGGGCACCTTAAGCTGAATTTCTCCAACAGGGGGCATGGACAGGCGCTGAGCAATGCGCAGCAGGATCCAATCCTCCAGCACCTCCTGCAGTTCAGCACGGCACTGTTCAAGGGTCTCGCCTGTTGCCCAGACTCCTTCGAAACCAGGGATTTCACCGTAGTAGCAGCCCTCCTCTAACAGCAGCTCGTAGTGCGCCTGTTCCATCGCCTTCTGAATGTATCGGGTCAGCATCGCTTCCACCAGAGGGGATTATACCATAGACCGAACATGCCCAGCCGTCCCTACTCTCGCAACAAATTCACTGAATCGACATCGATGGTCTCGCGTAGGCGGAAGATGGCGACGATGATACCCAGTCCAACAGCGACCTCGGCGGC
>FWWM01007377.1_pt1 | contig 22118 bp, 22 predicted proteins | sample 2228351 | NCBI WGS metagenome assembly FWWM01 (sample SAMEA103939774, study PRJEB20133) | metagenome
CTCCCTCCTTTTCCCGGGAAACACCTTGCCCGGGGTCTACGGCGCCGGCGCTTTCCAGACCTTGGTGAATCGGGATCTCGTGCGCGCCGCCAAAGGGCTCTTTGTCGTGGGCGGGGGAAATGTGGGCTTGATCGCCGCCTACCACGCCCTTCAAGCGGGGATCGACGTGGTGGGACTTTGCGAGGCTCTCCCCGAATGCACCGGCTATAAAGTGCACAAGGACAAGCTCCTGCGGCTTGGGGTCCCCATCTACACCTCCCACACCGTGCTTTCCGCCCACGGTCGGGAGCATGTGGAGGCCATTACCATCGCCCAAGTGGACGAGAAATTCCAGCCCATCCCGGGCACGGAGAAAACTTTTTCCTGTGACACCATCCTCATCGCTGTGGGGCTTGATCCCGTGGACGAGTTCTACCGAAAGGCCCAGGAATTCGGGATCCCTGCGTTTTCGGCCGGCGATGCCCAAGAGATCGCGGAGGCCTCCGCGGCCATCTTCACCGGACGCATCGCCGGGCGCAAAGCGGCACAAGCCCTGGGTCTGGGCGTGGAAATACCCGAGGATTGGGAGAGGACCGCGGAGATCCTCAAATCGAAACCGGGGCGGACCCACCCTGCCCCCTCACTTCCAGACCTTCCGGTCTTCCCCGTCATCCACTGCGTGCAGGAGATCCCGTGCGATCCCTGCGCCGCGGTGTGCCCTCTGGGCCTGATCCAGGTGGATCCGGAGGACATCCGAAAGCCCCCGCGCTTCAGCGGGGAAAAGGCCTGCAGCGGCTGCGGCCGATGTGTGGCCTTCTGCCCGGGCTTGGCCATCACCCTCGTGGATTTCCGAAAAGACCCGGAGAATCCCACGGTGACCGTGCCCTGGGAATTCGGGGTTGATCCCTTGGCTTCCGGGATGAACGTCCGCGCGGTGGACGAGGAAGGCCAGGTTCTGGGTGAGGTCAAAGTTTTGGAGCTCGCCCAGGTGCCGGGTGCGGATCACACCCTCCTTGTGCGCCTCAAAGTCCCCAGGGGATGGGCGAGGAAAGTAGCGGGGATTAGGCTTCCCAAGCGCTCCGAGCCGGAGATCCCTCCCAAGCCCCTTCCCATTCCCGACGAGGCGGTGGTCTGCCGCTGCGAGCGGGTCAAAGCTGGAGAGGTCCGCGCCCTCATCCGCCAAGGTGTGCGGGATATGAACGAGATCAAGGCCATTACCCGGGCGGGGATGGGCGCCTGCGGCGGAAAAACCTGCCGGAACCTCATCCTTCGCCTTTTTCGGGAGGAAGGGGTAGCCCTGGCGGAGGTGACGGACTTCGTCGGCCGGCCCCTTTTCCTCGAGGTGCCGCTTGGGATCTTCGCGGGGATGGAGGAGCCGTGAGCTACGATGTCGTGGTGATCGGAGCGGGAAGCGTGGGCACTCCCGCCGCCTTCTACCTTGCCCGCGAGGGCCTAAGAGTCCTGGTGATCGACCGTTTACCAAGTCCCGGGCAGGGGTCGAACAAGGCGGCCATCGGGGGGGTTAGGGCCACCCACTCCGATCCGGCGAAGATCCGGCTTGGGCTGCGCACGATCGAAATCCTCTCCCGCTTTGAGGAGGAATTCGGCTACGATGTGGAGTGGCGGCCGGGCGGATATGTGTTCGTGGCCTACCGGGAGGAAGAGGAGCGCACCCTGAAAGAGCTTGTGGCCCGGCAGCGCTCCTTTGGCCTCAATATCCGCTGGTGCAGCGCGGATGAGCTCCTTCGCATCGTTCCCGATCTGAATCCGCAGGGCCTCCGCGGCGGGACCTACTCCCCCGAGGATGGCCATTGCTCCCCCCTTCTCCTCAACCACGCCTACTACGAGCTCGCCGCAAAAGAGGGCGCGGAATTCCGGTTCGGGGAAGAAGTGGTGGGGATCGCGGTGCGGGCCGGGCGGGTGCAGGCTGTCCGCACCGACAAAGGCGTTTATCCCACAGCGGTGGTGCTCAACGCCGCCGGCGCTTGGGCGGCGCGCATCGGCAGGCTCCTTGGCCTGGAACACCCAGTGTATCCGGACTGTCATGAGGCCGGGATCACCGAGCCCGTGGCCCATTTCCTGGACCCCATGATCGTGGACATCCGGCCGGGCCCGGGCTCGGCCAACTGCTACTTCCACCAGTTGGCCACCGGCCAAATCGCCTTTTGCATCACCCCGGACCCGCCCATCCTCGGCGAGGATCGCCGGGAAACCAGCGTTTTCCTGCCCCAGGTGGCCAGGCGCATCATCCAAGTGGTGCCAAGGCTCGCGGGGATCCGCGTGCGCCGCACCTGGCGGGGACTATACCCCATGACCCCCGACGGCCTTCCCTTGGTGGGGTGGGACGAGGAAGTGCAGGGCTACCTCGTGGCCATCGGGCTTTGCGGCCAAGGGGTCATGCTCGGCCCCGCCCTGGGCGAGCTCCTCGCCCGTCTGGTCACGAAAAATATCCAGCCCGGGGATCGGGTGATACTGGAGAACCTCGCACCAAACCGGAGCTTTCAGGCCCAGGAGATGCTGCGCTAGCTTATGACGTAAAGGGCCTGGGGATGGATCGCGACTTCCAGGGAAGAATAGCGCTCGGGGAGGAGCTCCCCATCCATGTGCACCACCAGGGGGCGCTCGGCCCGGATCTTTGCGGCCCTCACGCAAACGAGCTTCGTCCTCTTGAGGGAAAGATAGCTTCCGTCCCGGGTTTTCGGGAGGACCGCAAGGCGCACGAGCCGCGGGTAATGCCCGATCAGGGCCAGATCTAAAAGGCCATCGTCGGGCTTGGCCCGGGGGGCAAGGCAGAACCCTCCCCCAGCCCAAGGGCCGTTCATCACGGCCACGGTCAAAAGCTTCCCCTTATGCCCAAAGCCCTCGGCCTCCACCTCCATCTCCACCGGCCTAAATCGGAAGACCTCGAACACCGTAGCCAGAAGATAACCCAGTTCTCCGCGGAGAAAGGGGTGGGCCTGGTAGTCGTGGGCGATCTGCCCATCGATCCCCATTCCCAGGGAGTTCAGATAAAAACGGCCAAAGACCTCGCCCACGTCCACCGGGCGGAGCCGCCCGCAAAGAAGGGTTCTCACCGCTTCCTTGAGGTCCGGCGGGATGCCCAGGGTGCGGGCGAAGTCGTTTCCGGAGCCCATGGGGAGGACGCCCAGGGCGGTGGTGGTGCCCACCAGGGCCTGGGCCACCGCGTGGATGGTCCCGTCCCCGCCGGCCGCGGCCACCACCGGCTCGGCCCGCGCGCAAAAATCCCGCACCAGGGCCTGGGCCTCCTCCGGCCCTTCGGTGCGGAAAATCTCCACGCCAACCCCCCATCCCTGGAACAGCCGACGGAGCTCGCCCTCCCGCTCGCCGGCCGTGCCCCGCCCAGCCGCAGGGTTCAACACCACCGGTATCCGGCGCATGGTGGCCGTATGCTAACCTCCTTTGGCCTAAAGGACCACCAAAAGAGCCCCGGGATGGACGCGCACGGAAAGCTCCGCCGTACGGGGAAGGAGCTCGCCGTCCACGTACACCCGAAGAGGACGATCCGTGCGGACCTCCACCCACCGCACCAAGCCGCTTTTAACCCCCCGCAGCCCCAGGTGCTTCCCCTGGCGCACCTTCACCAGGATGGGAACGCGAACAATGCGGGGATAATGGCGGATGGCGATGAGGTTCAACGCCCCGTCGGTCGGGCTTGCCCCGGGGGCGATGTGAAAGCCCCCGGCGGTGTGGGAACCGTTCATCACCGAGATCATGAGCCCGGGGAAGGAAAACTCCCCGGCGTCGCTTTTCACCGAAAGCTCAAACGGCCCAAACCGCGCCACCTCGTACAGCGCAGCCCAAAGGTACCCAAGCTCCCCGCGCAAAAACCTCCAGCGGATGAAGTCCTCGGCGATCTGCCCGTCGATCCCCATCCCCAAGGAGTTTAGATAGAAGCGGCCATTGGCCTCGCCCACGTCCACAGGCTTTGGCTTCCCTTGAGCTAGCCTGCGCAACGCCTCGGAAAGGTCCACAGCGCCCACGAGGGAGCGGAGGAAGTCGTTCCCGGAGCCCAAGGGGATGATGCCGAGGGCCGTTTTTGTCCCCGCGAGGGCTTGGGCTACCTCGTTGAGGGTGCCATCCCCTCCGGCGGCGGCCACCACCGGAACGTTTTTCTGGACTAGCTCCTGGGCCATCTCCGTGGCCTCCCCCGGTTTGGTGGTGCGGAAAAGGACGGGGCGAAGGCCTAGTTCCCTCAGGCGGGCGAGGATTTCCTCGGCGCGGGCGGCGGCCCGGCCACGGTCAGCCGCGGGGTTGAATATGACCGGAAGCTCGCGCATGGCCCATTTTACCCGGCGCGGGAAAACCTTCGGGAAAGCGCGGCCACCGTGTGCTGACCCCAGGTGAACCCCACCCAGGCCATGAGGACATTGGCCGTGATGATCCCCCACCACACACCCCGCTCGCCCAGGCCTAGCGCCACCCCCAACGCCCATCCGCCCAGAGCTTGAAGGACCACCGTGCGCAAAAACGTGAGAAGTAAAGCACGCACCCCCATCTTCACCCCGTTGAACATGGCGGAAGTGAGCATCCCCAAAGGCACGGTGGGGAGGAAAAGGCACATCCACCGCAGGAAAGCCACAAGGTCCGGGCGAAGGTCAGCGCTTCCGGGCGAATAGGTGAAAAGGAGGGAAAGGACTGGCGCGGCCAGGGCCACGAACGAAGCGATCCCCAGCTGGATCAGGACGCCAAGGCGAATCGCGTAAAAATAAGCCGTGCGGAGCTTCCCCCCGTCGCAGGCCCCGAAGGCCGCGGCGGTCACGGCCGTGACCCCTGTGGCCATCCCGTTCATGGGGATCGTCCCCAACGTCACCACTCGCCAGCCGGTCCCGAACACGGCCACCGCCCGCTCCCCGCCCACCCGAAGAAGGATGCCGTTTACCACAAGCATGGCGAGGGACATGGAGAGCTGGGCCAAAGAGGCGGGGAGGCCCACAGCCAAAATCTCCAAAACGAGGGGGGAATCCCAGCGAAGTTTCCGTAAAGAGAAGCGAAGGTAAGTAGTTGGCCGGAAGAAGAGCCACAAGCTAAGAAGGAGGGCGGAGGCGAAGAGGGAGGCCAGGGTCGCCCAAGCTGCGCCGGCCACGCCGAGGCGGAAGGCGTAGATAAAAAGCGGATCGAGGCCGATGTTGAGGATCCCGCCAAGGAGGATGGCATACATGGCCCGGCGGGCATCGCCCTCCCCGCGCAGGAGGGCTGTGGCCAGGTTGGCGAAGAACAGGACCAGCGCTCCACCGAAAAGGATGCGGCCATAAGCAGCGGCCCCGCCGGCCGCCTCCCCCCTCGCCCCCAAAAGGACGAAGATCCGAGGGGCCAAAGGAACGCCGGCCAAAAAGGGAAAAGACAGGAAAATACCGAGGGCCAGGGTGAGGAGGGCAGCGCGCTCCGCGCCAGATTTATCCTGGGCCCCAATCCGCCGGGAGACCGCGGAGCTTCCGCCCACCCCAAGGCCCGTGGCCAGGGCCGTCATCCCCATCATAAACGGGAAAAAGAGGCCGACCGCGGCCAAGGCCTCGCTCCCCAGGCCCGCAACCCAGATGGCGTCCACCATGTTGTATAGGGACTGGACGAACATGGCGGCCATCATGGGCAGGGAAAGGCGCACAACGGCCCGCCTGGGATCGCCAAGAAGGGTCCTGACTCCTGTGCTCTCCTGCTCCATTTACTCCGCGGTGGCGCGCAGAAAACTCTGCCCGGCCAAAACCGCCATGAAGAGGGCCAGGCCGCCGATCACCACAAGGGATACCCAAATAGAGCCCCAATCCCAGCCGAAAAGGAGGACCTGCCGAATGGGGGTCACCGCGTGCGTCACGGGGTTGAGCTGGGCGATGGCCGAAAGCCAGGGGGGCATGGCCTCCCTGGGGAAAAGGGCATTGCTTGTGAACATAAGGGGCATGGTGAAAAAGTTCACCAGGGCCATGAGGGTTTCTTGAGATTTGATGCGCGAGGCAAGGGCGAGGGAAAAACCGCTCAGGGCGAGGCTAAAGGTCATGGCCACGGCGAGGGCGAAGAGCACCCCGGCCAATCCCGTGGCGAAACGCACGCCCAATGCAAAGGCGATGAGGACGATAAGCAGCCCCTGGAATCCGCCCTGGACGGCGGAGGCCAGCATCTTTCCCAGGGGGATCGCTGCCCGGGAGATGGGCGCCGCCAAAAGCTTTTCTAGATAGCCAATGCGCCGGTCCCAGACAATGGAAAGCCCGGAGAAAACCCCGCTGAAAACGACGGTCATGAGGATGATCCCCGGGGTCATGAACGCCAGGTAATTTTCAGTCCCCAAGAGCCTAGCGATGAAGGGGTTTTGGGCCAGGCCTTGCATCATGTTCCCCATGAGGCCGAGCCAAAGGAGGGGCTGAATCACGGTGACAAAAAGCCTCACCTTGGCCCGGAAAAACTTGAGGAGCTCCCGCCAAGCCACGTGGATCGCGTCCACGAGGATCATCGCCGCACCCTCCGCTGGAGGATCCTCGCCCGCACGTGTTCCTCCCGGCTCGCCTCCGCCTCCCGGATCTCCCTTCCCGTATAGTGCAAATAAACGTCGTCCAGCGTTGGCCGCTTAAGACGCACGGAATCCACCTGGACCCCGTGGGTGAGGGCGAGCTGGACGAGCTCGGGGATGAGCCGGTCGCCGCGCTGCGCCACCCAAATCCAGTGGATGCCATCGGGGGAAGAACGGAGGTCCCGCACCCCGGGCAGGGCGCGGATGGCCGAAAGCAGCGCGGGCAGCCGCTCATCTTGAAAGGCGAACTTCAGGGTGATGAGATCGCCGCCAAGGGCGGCCTTGAGGGCTCCTGGTTTGTCCAGGGCCAAGATCCTCCCGCGATCGATAATGGCCACCCGGTCCGAAAGCTCGTCGGCCTCCTCCATGTAGTGGGTGGTGAGAAAAATGGTCATTTTGTGCTCCTCACGCAACCTGCGGATGTAGCCCCAAATAGCTTTCCTTGTCTGGACATCAAGGCCGAGGGTCGGCTCATCCAGAAAGAGGATCCGTGGCCGGTGGATGAGGGCGCAGGCGATGTCCAGCCTTTTCAGCATCCCGCCGGAGTAGGTCTGCGCCAAATCGTTCCGGCGCTCCCAAAGGCCAAAAAGGCGCAGGACCTCCTCCCCCCGGGCCCGGATCTCCTTCGGCGAAAGGTGGTGGAAGCGCCCCTGCAGGTAGAGGTTCTCCCAACCGGTGAGCTGGTCATCTACGGCTGTTTCCTGGGCGGCGTAGCCGATGCTGCGCTTGACCACCCGGGGATCCCTCTCCACATCCACCCCGAAGATCTGGATCCTTCCCGTGGTGGGCCGAAGGAGGCCGATGATGCACTTTATGGTCGTGGACTTGCCCGCTCCGTTCGGCCCGAGGAACCCGAAGATCTCCTCCTCGTTTATGGTGAAGGAAAGACCATCCACAGCCCGGATGCCGCCGCGGTAAACCTTGACCAGGTTCTCAACGCATACTGCTTCCATCTTTTCCCCCAAAGAGGCGCTCCAGCTCCCTGTTGAAGTGTTCCAAAAGCCCCGCTAATTCCTCGATTTTTCCCATGGCCAAGGCCTGCGCAAAAAGGCGCAAAAAACGGGGAAGGGCGGGGATGTTTTTGGAGGCCGAGGCCACAAGGCTCACCACGGTTTTCCACTCCTCCTTCCCCTTTTCCAGTCTCGCCAATTCCTCCGCGCCCTTCGGCGTAAGATGCCAACGGGGGCGTTTTTCTCCTCTGCGTTCGATCAGGCTTTGTTCGGCGAGGGTGGCCAAAAGGGGGTACAGCGAGCCTGGGGAGGGCCGCCAGCCCAGCCGGCGCTCCAGCTCCTTGCTTAGGGCATAGCCCGAGCGCGGCCCCTCGGAGAGGAGGCGCAGAACCCAATATCGCAGAAAGCCGCGCCCCACCATGTATCGGATCCGACGGAGGCGGAGTATAGCCCGGCAGAACCGGGGCGCAAGATGCGGATACAATCTCGTAAGCTCCCAAAGGCCTTCCATGGGCATGCTGGAGGAGTTCGGGGATTTGCGGATCAACCGCCGGGCGGAGGTGGACCCCCTCCTCCGGGAGGTGCTGGAGCGCGCCCTCGCCGAAATCCACAAAATCCTCGTGGCCCACGGCCGGCCTTTTCGCCTGCGGGCGCTCCTCACCAAAGACGGGGAGTACCTCCTGCGCATGGAGGTGGCCTACGAGGACCGAGAGGAGCGGGATCGGCTGTGGGACGAGGCGGCCCAGGCCCTGGAGCAGGCCCGCGCCGGCCGCCCCGTGCACATCCTCTGCGGCATCGCCCGCTTAAACCCCGAAGGCTAGGTATGGAACTCCCTCGGTCCTACGGCATCCTCCTCCATCCCACGAGCCTCCCCGGGCCGTGGGCCTGCGGCGTTTTGGGAAAGGAGGCACAAAAGCTCTTGGACTGGCTTGCAGAGGCAGGGGCCGCGTTTTGGCAGATCCTCCCTTTGGGCCCCACCGGGTTCGGCGACTCCCCCTACCAAAGCTTCTCCGCCTTCGCCGGCAATCCCTACCTCATCGACCCGGAAGAGCTCGTCCAGCAAGGGTGGCTTCCGGAGGAAAGACCTCCCCAAATTCCCCAAGGCCTGGTGGACTACGGCTTCCTTTACCGCTGGAAGTGGGGCCTTTTGCGCCGGGCTTTTCGAGGGTTTCAAGACCACGGTGATCCCGAGGAGAAACGGGATTTTTGGCGGTTTTTGGAAGGGGAAAAGGAATGGCTTTGGGACTATGCCCAGTTCATGGCCCTCAAAGACCGGTTCGGCGGCCGACCCTGGAACGAGTGGCCGAGGGATTTCCGATGCCGTCAAACCCCGGCCCTCCCCCGCCCTGAGGAGGAAAACACCCTCTTCCACGCCTGGACCCAATGGGTTTTCTTTCGGCAGTGGCAGAAAATCAGGGACTACGCGCATAGGCGCGGCCTCAAGATCATCGGGGACATCCCGATCTTCGTGGCTTACGACTCCGCCGACGTTTGGGCCCATCCCGAACTTTTTGAGCTTGATGAGGAGGGAAGGCCTAGGGTGGTGGCCGGAGTGCCCCCGGACTACTTCAGTCCCACTGGGCAGCGCTGGGGGAACCCCCTTTACCGCTGGCCGGCCCACGAGGCGGAGGGTTTTCGCTGGTGGATCGCCCGGGTGCGCCAGGCCCTGCGCCTCTGCAACCTCCTTAGGATCGACCACTTCCGGGGGTTCGCCGCCTACTGGGAGATCCCGGCGGAGGAACCCACGGCCGTGCGGGGCCGCTGGGTCCCCGCCCCCGGAGAAAAGCTCTTCCAAAAAATGCTCGCGGAGCTCGGGGAACTTCCCATCCTCGCCGAGGACCTGGGCGTCATCACCTCTGAGGTGGAGGAACTTCGGGACAAATTCGGCTTCCCGGGGATGCGGGTCCTCCAGTTCGCCTTCGATGGAAAACCCGATAATCCTCACCTTCCCGAGAACTTCCCCGCACATGGGCGGGTGGTGGTTTACACGGGAACCCACGACAATGACACAACTTTGGGTTGGTACAAAACCGCCGGGGAAGAGGTGCAAAGGAGGGTTCGCGAGTACCTGCAAAGGCAGGGGATGGCTGTGGACAAAGAGGAAGAGGTCCCGTGGGCCCTTATTTCCCTGGCCTTCCAAAGTCGGGCCAGGCTGGCGGTGATCCCGCTTCAGGACATCCTGGGTTTGGGAAGCGAGGCCCGCATGAACTATCCCAGCCGACCGGAGGGTAATTGGCGATGGCGTCTGTGGGGAAAGGAGCTCGGCCCGGAGCTAGCCCAGCGGCTTTCCACCCTCGCCCACCGGACAAATAGGGCCATACGGAGGTTTGGCGATGTTGCCCCTTGGCCATCTTAGGTCTATACTGGCCATCCAGTCGCCCGTCGTAGGGTGACAAGGAGGGATACGATGTTGCTTAAGGAGAAAAAGCCGGGATCGCCAAAGCAGCCCAAAAAGCCCTGCGGAAAGTAAGCTTTGCGGCTTTCCCCAGTTATGTATCGATTCAGAGGGGTGTTTTTTGTTATGCTTTAAGGACCAACGGGTGGACAAAAGGTGAAAGGAGGATCTGGTGAGCAAGAAGACGAAAATTGGCATTGGTGTTGTGGTGTTAGCGGTGATCGGGATCGTGGTGGGGATCCTGGTGACCCGGCCCAAGGGCGATTTTGCCTTTGATAAGCAAACCTACACCCTGGCCGTCCCCATTACCCGCTCGGGCACCGTGGACATCACCCTAACCCCACCTCAGGGCAAGAAGTTCCCCACAGGCGATATCACCTTCTCCGTAAAGGAGACCCTGCCCACGGGGGTGAAGGTGGCCTTTAACCCCGCCAAGATCACGGCCAAAGGCGACGAGAAAAGCCTTAAAACCACGTTGACCGTGGAAGTGGCCAGCACGGCCAAGACCGGCTCCTCAACCTTGACCGTGGTGGCCAAAGGCGGTGGGGTAACCCGCGAGGCGAAGCTCACCCTCACCATCCAGGTGGCGCCGGACTATAGCCTCGAGGTCTCCCCGGCCACCATCACCGTGAAGCAGGGCGCTTCGGCCACGGTCACCGTCAACATCAAGCGCAACGAGACCATGAAGGATAAGGTGACGCTCTCCGTGACGGGCGCTCCCACGGGGGTTAAGGTCACCGTGGATCCCGCAGAAGTTCCGGCGGACAAGGCCTCGGCGACCGTGAAGATCGAGGTCCCGGCCACCGGTGTAGACGCAAAGGACTACACCCTGACCATCACCGGCAAGGCCGCGGGCATCGCCGACAAGACCGCTCAGCTCAAGCTCACCGTTCAACTTGTGGACTTCAGCCTCAAGGCTGAGCCCTCTGTGGTGACCATAAAGCCGGGCGAGAGCGCCACCGTGACCGTCTCCATCGTGCGCACCAACCTCACTGACCCCGTGAAGTTCACGGCAAAGAACTTGCCGGCCGGGCTTTCGGCCACGTTCAGCCCGGAGTCCGCCACCGGGAACGAGACCAAGCTGACCATTTCCGCCGCGGCCGACGCGGCTCCCGGCTCCTATAGCTTCACCGTGGAAGGGGCCGCCGCCGGCAAAACCAAGACCATCACCATCAGCGTCACCATCGGCGGCTGATCCCATATCCCCGAAAAAGGAAGGGGGCGGCCAAGCCGCCCCCTTTTTCTTTGCGGAGGGCGAACCATGCTCTACGGGAAGAACTTGAGACTTCGGGCCATCGAGCGCGAGGATATCCCCCGCTTTGTGCGCTGGCTGAACGACCCGGAGGTCCGCCAGTTCCTCGCCATGCACGAGCCCCTCTCCCGGGCTAAAGAGGAACGGTGGTTCGAGGAAGAGCTTTCCCGGGCAAACGAGCTGATTTTGGCCATCGAGGTTTTGGTGGGAGAGGAGTGGGTCCATATCGGCAATATTGGCCTACACCGCATCGACCTTAAGAACAGAACGGCAGTTTTAGGGATCGTCATCGGCGAGAAGGGTTTTTGGGGAAGGGGATATGGGCGGGAGGCCATCCGCGTTCTTTTGCGCTACGCCTTTTTTGAACTTGGACTAAATCGTGTGGAGCTAGAGACCTTCTCCTTCAACGAGCGGGCCAGGCGCTGTTACAAGGCCGTGGGGTTCAAGGAGGTGGGGGTGCGCCGGCGCGCGTTCTTCCGCGACGGGGCTTTTCACGACCTCGTCCTCCTGGACCTCCTCGCCGAGGAGTTCGCGGGTTAGACTTTTTCCGATGGAAGGGGAGCTCACCCCCATGATGCAGCAGTACCGGGACATGAAGGCCCGGTATCCCGAGGCCATTCTTTTCTTCCAGGTTGGGGACTTTTACGAGACCTTTTTTGAGGACGCGGAACTCGTTTCGCGGGAACTGGAAATCGCCCTGACCAGCCGGGATGGGGTGCCCATGGCCGGGGTGCCTGTGCGCCGGGCGGAGTTTTATGTGCAAAAGCTTTTGAAGCGCGGGCACAAAGTGGCCCTCTGTCCCCAGCTTGAAGCGCCTGGGAGGGGGAAAAAGCTTTTGAAACGGGCGGTGGTGCGGGTCCTCACCCCGGGCACGGTGATCGAAGAGGGAGCGCTGGAGGCCGACCGGGATGTGCTCCTTTCGGCCCTTTGGCCGGAGGGCGAGCGGGTGGGAGTGGCCTGGGCCGAGGCCGCCTCCGGGCTGTTCTTCGCTGAGGAACTCCCCCTTGAGGAACTGGAGAACCTCGCGGCCCGCCTCAATGTGGCCGAATGGCTTCTGCCCGAGGGAGTAGAGCTCCCTTGGAAGCCCGCGGGAGCGGTGACCACCCGGCCCCCGTTTTATTTCCAGGAAGAAAAACTTTTCTCCCGCTTCCCCGGGGCATTAACGGGAGCGAGGCTCGCGGCCAAGGCCGCCGGGGCCCTCCTCCGCTACCTCGCGGAAACCCTGGGCGAGCTTCCTCACCTTCGCCCCCCTCTCCTCCGCTCCGAAGCGGAGACCATGGTCCTCGACGCCTTCACCCAGCGCTCCTTGGAGCTCGTCCAACCTTTGCGTCCGGAGGGAAAACTCACCCTCCTTTCCGTGCTTGATCGCACCAAGACCCCCATGGGCCGGAGGCTCCTCCGCCGCTGGATCCTCGGGCCCCTGCGGGACCGCGCGGCCATCGAGGCCCGCCTCGACTCCGTGGAAGTCCTCATCGCCACAAACCTCTGGGAACGCCTGGAAAAGCCCCTGGCCCGCTGCCACGACCTTCCCCGCCTCCTTTCCCCTTTGGGCTTGGGCAGCCCAAGCCCCCTGCACCTTCTTGCTTTGGCCCGCACCTTGAGCGCGGTGGAGGAGATTTCGCAACTGCTTGTGGAGCTCCACGATCCTCTTCCCGACCCACTTCGGAGGATCAAGGAAGCCTTGGCCCACGCTCCCGTTGGGCTCAGCGATCATCTGCGGCGGGCCTTGGTGGAAAATCCCCCGCCCAGTGTGGAAGAGGGCGGGGTCATCCGCGAGGGCTTCGATGAGAGGCTCGACGCCCTTCGCGCGGAGATCCGCAAGCTCCGAAGCGAGCTGGCCCTCCTTGAGGCGAAGGAGCGGGAGCGCACGGGGATCCCCAACCTCCGCATCGGCTACAACCGCGTGTTCGGCTATTTTTTTGAGATCACCCGCTCCCACCTTTCCCGGGTGCCTAGGGACTGGCAGAGGCGGCAATCCCTCACGGGCGCGGAGCGCTTCACCTCTCCGGAGCTTTCGGCCTTAGCGGATCGGATCCTGGCCACGGAGGAGGAGGCCCTGGCCCGCGAGCTTGAGCTTTTCCAGGGGCTCGTGGAGGAAGTAAAAAGGCAGCTTGGGCCGTTGGGCCTTTTGGGGGAGGCCTTGGCGGAGCTGGATGTCCTGCGGTCCTTGGCCGAGGTCGCCCACAAAAAAGGCTACACCCGCCCCCGCTTCACCGATGCTCACCGCATAAACATCCGCGAGGGACGCCACCCGGTGGTGGAGGAAACCGTGACCTTCGTGCCCAATGACCTGGTCATGGATGAACGGACCCATTTGGCCCTCGTCACCGGGCCGAACATGGCCGGAAAATCCGTGTTCCTCCGCCAGGTGGCCCTCATCGCCCTCCTTGCCCAAATGGGCTCCTTCGTCCCCGCCAAGGAGGCGGAGCTCCCCATCTTCGACAAGATCTTCACCAGGGTTGGCGCCTCCGATGCCGTGGCCGAGGGGATCTCCACATTCATGGCGGAAATGCAGGAGGCCGCGGGCATCCTCGCCGGCGCCACGGAAAACTCCCTCGTCATCCTCGATGAGCTTGGACGGGGGACGAGCACCCACGACGGGATGGCCCTGGCCTGGGCCATCGCCAAACATCTGGCGGAGAAGGTGCGCTGCAAAACCCTTTTTGCCACCCACTACCGGGAGCTTGCCGAGCTGGGCGAGGAAATTCCAGGGGTCATGAACCTCCATGCCGCCGCGCGGGAGTGGAAGGGTGAGGTGGTCTTTTTGTACCGCATCCTCCCGGGCGTGGCGGAAAAATCGTATGGAATCCAAGTGGCCAAGCTGGCCCGCCTTCCCTGGGAAGTGCTAGCGGAGGCGGAGCGAAAGCTCGCGGAGTTGGAGAAAAAGGGAACGATCACGCCGAAAGCCGCGCTCCTTCCCCTCTTTGGCCCGGAGGAGCACCCCGTTCTTGCGGAGCTTCGCAAGATCGTCCCGGAGAAGCTCACCCCCCTCGAGGCCTTGGAGCTCCTCTTTCGCCTCAAGGAAAAGCTCTAAGGGGCATCCCGAAGAAGGAGCTGGGCCAGGACGAGGTCCTCGGGGTAGGTGATCTTGATGTTCCTGGGGTCGCCGGGGACGGTGGCCACGGGGATTCCCTGGGAGAGGAGGGCCGCGGCGTCGTCGGGAAGGTCGGTGTCACAGGCCCGCAGGGCTGGAAGGAGGAGCTCCCGGCGGAAACCCTGGGGGGTTTGCATGGCCACAAGGCCGGCGCGGGGCAAGACCTCGGGCCGAAGAAATCCGTTTTCGGCGTAGCGCAGGGTATCCACCACTGGGACGACCGGCGCGGCTGCCCCATGTTCCGCGGCGGCGGAGAGGACCCTTTTGATCAAATCTGCGCTCACCAAGGGCCTTGCGGCGTCGTGGACGAGCACGATCTCCCCTTGGGCGGCCTCCACCCCCGCCAGTGCAGAATCGCGGCGCCGCTGGCCACCCGTCACCACGCGCACGGGAAAATCCAGATCCCGAAGGAGTGAGGCCGCGCGAAACTCCGTCCCTGGCCGGGCCACCACCACAACCTCCCCCACCTCTTTTACCCGCAAAAAAGCGCGCACGGAGTGGACCAGGACGGGGAGGCCCTGAAGCTCCGCGAAGATTTTGTCTTGGCCGAAGCGCTCGCTTCGCCCAGCGGCGAGGATGATGCCCGTGGCCCTCACGATTTCGGCCGGCTGAAGGAAAGCTTGCGCAGGCCAGTTCCGTCGGGGTTTATGACCCACGCCCCCCAGGTCCCGTCCCGATTGGAGTTGAAAACGATCATCCCGTTTTGGGCCCAGGAGGGGTTCACATCCATGGCGGAATCGGTGGTGAGCCTGCGCACTTGCCCGCTCCCCACCTCCACCACGAACAGGTCCCAGTTATCCTTCTCTTGCGTTCCAATGAAGGCGAGCATCGTGCCATCCGGGGACCAGGTGGGATAGATCACGTCCTGGCCCATCTGCACGAGCAGCCGCTCCACGTTGGTCTCCAGGTCCAGGAGGTAAAGGCCATAGACCTGGGCTCCCGCGGGCTTGGCCACGTAGGCCAAAAAGCGGCCGTCCGGGGAGAGCACGGGCTGCCAAAAGTCCACCGGCTCCTCTTTCCCGCCGAAAAGGAGGGAACACCCTCCGGAAAAAAGCGCAAAAACCCCGATGATCGCGACCTTCAAAAGCTTCATGAGCTGAGTACCCCCATATTCGTTAGAATCGAAGACATTGTACGTGGGTACGCGGCACCTCACCACGGTGGGCGAGCTTTTGAGGTGGGCGGCCAAAAGGCTTGGGGGAACGGCCGCTGCCGCGCGGGAAGCGCGGCGGGCGCTTCTTTTGGCTACGGGGGAGCGCCTCCTCCGCCAGGAGGAAAGGCTTGGCCCATATGAGCGCGGCCGCTTCCGAAGGATTGTGGAAGCAAGGGCGCGGGGCGTGCCCTGGCCGGCCCTTGAGGAAAGCACGGCCTTCCTGGATTTTGAGGTCCTGGTCCCGCCGGGCGTGTTCATACCCCGGCCGGAGACGGAGGAACTGGCAGAATTGGCCATCGCCGAGTTCCAAAAAGCCCCGCCACGCCCGCGTGCCCTCGACATCGGCACAGGAACAGGAGTTTTGGCCATAGCCCTGGCCCGGGCTCGCCCGGATGCGGAGGTTTGGGCCGTAGATGTGAGCCCAAGGGCCCTGCACGCCGCACAACGGAACGCAAAACGCCTGGGGGTAAAAATCAAGGTGCTCCGCTCCGACATATTCTCCGCGGTGGAGGGAAAATTCCATCTGGTCGTGGCCAACCCCCCTTACGTGGCCAGGAAGGAGTGGTGGGCGCTGCCCAAGGAGGTGCGGGATTTCGAGCCCCGCCGCGCCTTGGACGGGGGAGAGGACGGGCTGGCCGTCCTAACGACCATCGTTAGGGAGGCTCCGAACTATCTGGCACCCGGGGGCGTGCTCCTTTTGGAAATCGCCCCCTTGCAGAAAGAGGCGCTATTAGCTTTGGCCAAGAGAGGAAGATGGGGGGAAACGCTGGTCCTTTCGGATTTGGCGGGCCGGCCCAGGTTTTTCCTCGGGCGCCGATGCTAGCCATCCAGGTGGCGGAGCTTCGGTTCGCCACCGAGGATGGGGTGCTTGTGTTCGATGGTCTTTCCTTTGGGGTGCCCCGGGAGGGGTTCGTGTGGGTGGTGGGCCCGGCGGGCTCCGGAAAAACCCTGCTTTTGCGCATCCTCCTCGGCGAGGTTCGGCCAAACGGAGGGCAGATCCTCCTTTTGGGCCGCAACATCCTGCGGATCTCCCGAGCGAAGTTCCAAAAGCTTCGAAAAAAGGTGGGGTATATGCCGGAGGAACCGAACGTCCTTTTTGGGCGCACTGTCCTGGGAAACCTTCAATTCAAGCTCCGGGCGTTGGGGGTGGGAGGGGAGGCGGCGAAGGAGGCCACGGAACGGGCCTTGGACTTGGCGGGTCTTCGCGGCCGCGAGAAAGAGCGGCCGGAAAACCTAAACCCGCTGGAGCTGAAATGCCTGGACTTGGCCTTGGCTCTGTGCCCGGACTCCTCAGTGCTTTTGGCCGATGATCCGATACGCCACCTGGCTTCGGAGGCTCAAGAGGCCTTTATTTCCACGTTGGAGAGGGTAAACCAGGCGGGGACGACGATCCTTGCCACAAGCCGCGAGCCCGAACCCCTTCTGCGCCGGGGCTTTTTGCCCAGGGGCGAGACCAGGGCCATCGTTTACCTGCGGGAGGGCTTAGCAAGATGAAGGCCTTTTTATTCGTGACGGCTGATTTTTTGCGCGCGAACCTGCGCCAAATCTGGGCCATCTTCCTTTGGGCCCTCAGTTTGGCTTTGGTCCTCCTTTCCCTTACCGCCCTTTGGGGGCTTCCCCCTTACCAACCGGCAGGGCCCGCCGTTTCCCAGCGCCTTTTCCTCCTCACCTTAAGCCCCCTCCTCTCGGAGGCCGAGATCAATCGCCTGGCTTGGGAGGTCTGGAGCTGGCCGGAGGTGGCCAAAGTTTCCTTCCGCTTCCCGGGGGAGAACGAGCCCGAGCCCGTCTCGGAGCGGACGCTTGTCGTGGAACTTCGTCCTGAAAGCGATCAGGAGAAGGCAGGGGCAAAGCTTCAGAAACTCTCGGGCATTACAAAGGTAGCGGTGGTGGAGCGCGCGGTGGTCCCGCCTCAGGTGCCCTCCTCCGCGCGGATCGGAACAATTGCCGCACTGATTTTCAGTTTAGGCCTCTGTTTCTTTTTGGGGGCGCGGGTGATAAGGGAGGCAAAAAGGCGCTGGGAAAGGGAGCGCAAACTTTTGCGCGACGGCGGGGCTCCACCCCTCATCTGGCGAGGCCCGGAGTTTTTCTTGGCGGGATTGGCCGGGTTCCTTGGAGCGGGAGTGCACATGGCCGCGCTGTGGGTGGGGATGAGGTTCATCCCGCCGAATAGCGCTTGGTTGGAACTCCTGCGCCTAGGGCCAAAAGCCACGGCCCTGAGCGTGCCCGCCGGGCTCCTCCTTGGGCTTTTGGCAGTGATCCTCAGCCCTCACTCGTAGCGGAGGGCATCCACAGGGGGGAGGCGGGCGGCCCGATAGGCCGGGAAAATCCCGGCCACCGCGCCCACAAGGAAGGAGAAAAGAAGGGTTCCGAAAACGAGGCCCAAACTGAGGACGGGGCTGAACGCCGCCGCCACCTGAAACATGCGGCTCACAACGAGCGCGGCCACCCAGGCCACGCCAAATCCCAACACCAAACCCAAAATTCCGCCGGCCAGCCCCATGAGCCCCGACTCGAACAGGAAAAGAAGGAGGACTTGGGAGTCCTTGGCCCCTATGGCCTTGAGGATCCCGATCTCCCTTGTGCGCTCCAAAACTGCGGTGTACATGGTGTTCATCACGCCCACACCGCCCACCAAGAGGGCGATCCCCGCAATCCCCGCCAAGAAGGCCTGAATGCCCCGGATCATGGATTGAATGCTGCGCGTTAGGTCCTCGAAGTCCGTGAGGGAGGCGTTGCGTTCGCCCACGGCCCTGAGGTGCTCCTGGATGCGTCCCCGCACGGCGGCCATGTCCGCTTGCTCTTGAAGCCGCACCACTGCGTACTGCACAAGTTCCGGCCCGGGAAAAAGCTCCCGCAGTTCCTCAAGGGAGATGACGAGGAGATCGAGCAAAGGAAGGCCGCCAGTGGCGAATCCCCGGGCGCGCTGGGCCCGAAGAATCCCAACCACCGTGAATTTTCGGCCCTCGATTTTGACCTCATCCCCAACGTCCGCGCCCAAGGCCTGGGCGGTACGGCTTCCTAAAAGCACCTCTCCTGGACCTTGGAGGGGGCGGCCGGCGCCAAGGGAGAGGTCCATCTCCGCCACAAACTCCGCCATGGCCGGGTCATAGCCCAAAACGCCGAGAAATCCCTTGCCGGCTGGGCCCTCCACGTAGGCCGTCTCCGTGCGCACGGCCACGGCGGTGCGCACCCCCGGGATGGAACGGATGGCCTCGATGTCCAAGCGGATGCGCTGGCCCAAGTTCAGACCGCGGGAGGTGATGAGGATGGTGTTGTAGCCCACGGTGCGCTCCACTTGCGCGGAAATCGCGCGCTGCAACCCTTGCCCGATGGAGATGAGGGCCACCACGGCGGCAGTGCCGATGAGGATCCCGATCACCGTGAGCCAGGAGCGGAGGCCCCGGTGGCGGATGTTGCGCAAACTCAAGCGGAATAAGTCCCGAAGCATTACATCCTCTCCACGATGCGGCCGTCCCGCAGGCGCAGGCGGACCTTGGCCACCTCCGCCGCCTCCGGATCGTGGGTAGCCAGAACGATCGTCCGGCCTTGTTCGTTCAGGTGGGAAAAATTGGCGAGGATCTCCCGCCCGGTGGCGCTATCCAGGTTTCCCGTGGGCTCGTCGGCGATGAGAAGGGCGGGGTCGGTGACGAGGGCCCGGGCCAAGGCCACCCGCTGCTGCTGGCCCCCGGAAAGTTGGCTCGGCCGATGGTGTAGGCGATCCCCAAGCCCAAGGGTCCTCAGCGCCTCCTCCGCACGTCTCCTTCGCTCCCGGGAAGGAAGGCCCAGGAAAACCAGGGGCAGCTCGACGTTCTCCAAAGCCGTAAGGTTTGGGACGAGGTTAAACATCTGGAACACAAAGCCAATGCGGCGACCACGCAGCTCCGCAAGGCGCCCGCCATTGAGCTTTGTCACGTCCTGCCCCTCCCACAGGACCCTTCCCTCTGTTGGCCGGTCCAAAAGCCCTAGGATATGAAGAAGCGTGGATTTTCCGGAGCCCGAGGGGCCCATGAGGGCCAAAAAATCGCCGCTTTCCACACGAAGGTCCACCTCCCGCAGGGCCGGGACCTCCACCTCGCCCAGCCGGTAAACCTTCGTGACCCGCTTGAGCTCCACCAGGGCGGCGTTCATAGCCGCTGGTATTTCGTGAGGACCATCTCGAAGGTTATCCGCCCACCTTGTTTTACCCGAAGAAGGGGCAGCAAATACACGGGGTCGCTCAGGCTTAAACCCACCTCGATCACGGTGTCCGGGCGGTCCGCAGGCCGGAACTCCCCAATAAGGCAGAGGACCCCAGCGATTTCCCCTTTTTCGCGGGCATAAAACTCTCCGCCAGGGAGAGCGTAGCGCTCGCCGACATTAAGCACTTCCCTTCGGCGGATGAGGACGCTTAGGGCGGAAAGGTCGATTTGGCTGCCCATGGCGGTGATGGAAAGAGGAGCCCCAAGGAACCCGAGCATGGAAAGCTCCGGCCCAGCTCCCTCCAGGCTCACGCTGAGGGTGACCCGATACATCCCTTCGGGAAGGCCCTCCACGGCCAGCCTTAGCTCCTGGGCCGGCCCCAATCCACGCAGGGACCAAACCATCTCCGTAAGGCCGGCGGGGAAATCGGTGATTTCCGCCTGGGCCAAGCCCAAAACGCCAAATCCCACAAAAAGCGCATATAGGAACTTACGCATGTTTCGCCCCAATAAACACAATTTTACGAGCTTTTTCCCTTCCTCTCCACCTGGAGGTCCACCCGGCCAGAGCGCCAGCGGAGGACCCCTCTTCGCAGGAGAACATAAATCCCAAAACCAACCTGCATGAGCTCCACAAACCGGAAAAGGACGTTATAAGCGAAGGCGCTGGAAATGGAGATCCCAAAGAGTCGGAACGCGCCAGCCCGGCCGCCGTCCGTGAGCCCAAGCCCTCCGGGGGTGATCCAAAGGAGCGCGTTGATGAACACGTTCAGGGTGAAAAAGAGCGAAAGCTGGGGAAAGGTGAAAAGGACTTGCTTTGTGAAATAAAAAAACACCTGGGGCCTAATGTAGGTGAGGAACACCGCGGAAAGTTGCAGAAAAAATGAACCCAACACATGCCAAAAGTGGCGAGAGAGCACGTGATGGATGTGGTTCTCCATCACCGAGGCGCTTTCCGCAAGGCGGGTGAGCATCCCCCGCCAGCGGATGATCCGCCCAAGGGCCCTGAGCGTTCGGGAGAGCCATTGCAAATTGTAGGAAAACGAAACGACGCCCAAAAGCAAGAAGGCCGTCATGATCCCCAAACCCAAGGCCACGGCCCCTTTTTCCGCCAAGGAAGCGGAGGGTGAAAAAAGGGCGAAAAAGCCGCCAATGGCGGCAAAGAAAAGGAGGGAAAGACCACCGAGGAGCCTCTCCACTAGCGTGGGAGCCATGACGTGGGCCATGCTGACCCCGGCCTCCTTGGCCACCCAATAGACACGCACCGGCTCTCCACCGAGGTAGGCGGAGGGGGTGAGGTAAGTGACGGCAGAGCCGGCAAGCATCGGAAAGAGGACCTGTTTCCAACGCAACTTTATCTCCGCTCCCCGCAGAAGAAGAAACCAGCTTAGCGTCCAGGCGAAAAAGGAAAGGGCCACGTTTCCCACCACCGCCAAAAAGCCCAGCCAACCCACAGCCTTGAGCTCTTCCCAAACTTTTTTGGGGCCGGAAAGGCAAATGAGGCCAAAAAAGAGCCCAAGGCCGATGAGAATGAGGGCTAAGGAAACAAACCAGCGAAGGATGGTCACCTCCCTTTAAGGTAGCGGAGGAGAAGGGCCAAGGCCGCCTCGCTTGCCGACCACCGCACCCCTTGCCGCGAGCCCCGGAATTCGTGGCGCTCCACCTCCACGCCATGGGGGTTGGCCAGGGCGATGTACACGAGGCCCACGGGCTTCTCCGGAGTGCCTCCGGTGGGCCCGGCGATCCCGGTGATGGCCAGGGCCAAATCCGCGCGGAACAAAGCCCGCGCGCCCTCGGCCATGGCCCGCGCGCACTCCGCGGACACCGCACCGTGCTTTTCCAGGATCTCCCTGGGAACCCCAAGCACCCCTTCTTTCACGAGGTTGGAGTAGGCAATAAGCCCGCCCCGGAAGTAGTCGGAAGCGCCGGGGACCTCGGTGATGCGCATCCCCAAAAGCCCGCCGGTGCAGGATTCGGCCACGGCCAAGGTGAGGCCTTTTGCGCGGAGAAGCTCGCCCACCTCAGCCTCTAGCAAGGTCCACCTCCAAGGCCTGTGCCAAAAGCTCGCTCATCATCACCAGATCCCCGCGCAAAAGCACGTCGCAATACGGATCATAGGGCGTGGGCTCGGCATTGGCAATGATGAGGCGAGCGCCGCGGCTCAGGGCAAAGGGGACAAGGCCGGCCACCGGCCAAACGGTGAGGGAGGTCCCCAGGACAAAAAGGAGGTCGGCCTGGGCCAACTCCCGCTGGGCCTCGTCGAAGGCGGGGGTGAGGGGCTCGCCGAACAAAACCACATCGGGTTTTACCAACCCTCCACAGGAGCATTGTGCTAGCCCCGTCCTTTGCGCCTCCCCCACCAGCCATTCCAATGGGTACCTCCTCCCACAGGAAAGGCACGTCCCGGAACGGGCATGCCCATGCACCTCCAGCACCCGCTTGGACCCGGCGCGCTGGTGAAGCCCATCGATGTTCTGGGTGATAACCCCTTTCAGTATCCCTTTTGCCTCCAGCGCCGCGAGGAGTTTGTGCACAAGATTGGGCTGGGCTTGGGACATGTGCTGAAACCGCCAAAGCCAAAAGGCGTAGAAGGCCTGGGG
>FWWM01007378.1_pt1 | contig 22118 bp, 20 predicted proteins | sample 2228351 | NCBI WGS metagenome assembly FWWM01 (sample SAMEA103939774, study PRJEB20133) | metagenome
CAACAACATTAAACATATATGCATTGGCTGATATCGGTGCATTTAATATTATTACACTGTTTTTAGAACCTGTAACAGTAAATACAGTTTCCGTTTCTGCCAATCCGAAATCTGTGGAGTCTAGCGGCACCTCTACAATTACTGCATATGCTACAACAACAGCAGGTACTCCTGTGCCTGACGGAACGACTATAAATTTCTCAACAACCATTGGCGGCATCGAGCCATTTAGCCAAACAACCGATGGTATAGCCGCGGCTGAATTCACTGCACCTGAGGTCACAGCAAATACTACTGCTACCATAACAGCAAGTGTTGGCGGAAAATCAGGGAGTACGACTGTAACAATAATAGCACCAGCACCTTCGATAGCATTAACTGTCCAGCCATCGAGTCAAACTGTTACAACAGTTGGCGACTATGCAACATATACAATCATCGGAGGGGTGCCTCCATACAAGGTATTCACAAGTCATCCAAATATAACGAGCTTTTCAACTACAGATCCTGCTGTTAATACAACAACTGTTTATTCAAGCGGTGGTACATTTACCATAGTATATGATACTGCTGTAACTGCAGATGTTACAGTTGCGATTACTGTAATGGATAGTTTAGGTGAATCTGAGACTATAAAGTTTAATATAGATGTGCCATAAATAGCTAAAAATTAAAAGAAGAACAAGAAATGGGCGGGTGAGAGGCCGCCCATTTTAGAAAAATTTGAAGGATTCAAGATGTTATGAAAAATTGCAGAAGGCAATACATAAAGAGGTGAAATATGAAAAAATTTTTATATCTATTTTTAACATTATTTCTGATCTCCTGCGGAGATGGGAGTGATCATTCTTTAAACATCTCTTCAGATACTTCAGAAAAAATAAAAGAAATAAGCACGACTACTATAAAGGTAACAGCTCAGTCTGTAATCTCTCAGATGGAGAAAGGAACTTATAAAGAAGGTGAGTTACTCGTTAAATTTAAATCTAATGTTCCTGCTACATATTCAACTGCGAAACACCAGAGCGTTGGATCATCATTAGTAAGGAGGCTTAATATTGTTCCGAATCTTGAATATGTTAGGTTACCACAAGGGCTATCTGTTCAGGAGGCCATTGTAAAGTATATGTCAGATCCGGGAGTAGAATTTGCAGAGCCAAACTATATCAGGCGAGTTGCATCTGTAATACCAAATGATACCTATTTTAGAAATCAGTGGGCATTACATAACACCGGCTCATATGCTGGTGGGACAGAAGATGCAGACATTGATGCACCAGAGGCATGGGATATTTCAAGAGGGAATCCTAATTTAATAATCGCAGTCCTCGATACAGGAATAGATTATAATCATTCGGATCTCGTTGGGAATATATGGGTAAATCGTGGAGAGACGAGTTGCATCGATGGCGTTGATAATGATAGTAATGGATATGTAGATGACTGCTTGGGATGGGATTTTGTTGGTACAGATTTTCTTTCTTCTATTGACGATAATGACCCAATGGATGAATATGGGCATGGCACTCATGTAGCAGGAACAATAGGGGCTGTAGGTAATAATGGCAATGGTATAACAGGTGTAATGTGGCACTCGAAACTTATGCCTGTAAAGGTACTCGATGCTGATGGATATGGAACTGATGAAGAGATTATCCAGGGCATCCAGTATGCTGTTGCTAACGGTGCTAAAATAATAAATGCCAGTTTAGGCGGACCCGGTTTTTCATATTCTCTTTACAATGCACTTGCAACGGCAAATGCACAAGGTGTTCTTTTTGTAGCCGCTGCTGGAAATGGTGGAGATGACGGCATAGGAGACAATAATGACCTCGCACCTTTTTATCCTGCAAGTTATAATTTGCCCAATGTCATCTCAGTTGCGGCTACCGATCAAGATGATAGAAGGGCATCATTTAGTAATTTTGGTTTAAATTCTGTTCATGTTGCAGCACCAGGAGTGTATGTTTTAAGCACAATCCCACAAAATTTATATGCTGACAAAGACTTTAATATTGGGACCTCAATGGCTGCGCCACATGTTGCAGGGCTTGCTGGACTATTAATGAGTTATTATGATGGTTATAATAATACGCTTTTTGATTATATTCAGATTAAAAATACAATATTAAGATATGTGGATATATTGGATACCTTAAGTGGTTGGATACAAACAGGGGGAAGAATTAACTCATATAAAGCACTATCATCTCTATTATCTCCAACAAATCTTACTGCCACATCAACATCACCAACAAGAGTACATCTTTCATGGTCAGATAATGCAACAGGTGAAGACGGATATAAAATAGAAAGGATGACCATTGGAGAATCCTGGATTTTATTAACTACTGTACCACCAGATTCTTCATCTTATACAGATACTACAGTATCAGGTAATAATACATATATTTACAGGGTGAGGGCATTTAACAACATCGGTGAATCATTTTCTTCTAATGAAGAAACTATTACTACTCCGCGAAAGAAAAGCAGTGGTGGAGGTGGTGGATGCTCAATAGGTGAAAGTCAGAATTTTCCATCTTCAATTGCTAATTTAGCGGTTATGTTTATACCCATCATATTTATAGCTATTTTAAGGCGTCTGAAATGAGTGCCTGATTAATTTATGTTAATTTAGCTCGTTTCTTTAAACTTTCTTGCAGATGCATTATTTTGCATCTGCCAATCATTCATGAATGTGGTATATAGTACGGACAAAATACCTAATCTTGACAGGTCTTTCAATTATTCAATAGACTAATTTTAACTCGAATCATGCAGACATTGCTCAAAAAGAAATTCGTTTTACGTGTCCGTAAGAAGATGTTTTTTATATGGATAACGATTAACAGATAGGGAATATGCGGTATATTAAGGAATCCAAAGATAAATTTTCTCGCAACAGCTACATTAATATTCTAATTGTATTTTTTGAATTAAATAATATAATTTAAGGTATATTGTTGAAGTCATTTCTTTTATACAAGAGAAATATAACTTATCTTAATATTATTTTAAGCATAGCAATCTTTTTTGCATCTCTATTTTTGATTCGTGACTTGATCTTATTCTCATCAAAGGAAAAAAATGGTCCGAAAAATATGAAAGAAACTTCTTCCGTAAGCAAAGAACCTCCTATGAAAAATCGAATAGAAGACTATAAAATGATTTTGAGTAACAATCCCTTCGGAATTAGTGGTGGAGAAATAAGGTCTTTAAACATGTCCTTAAATTTTAATAATAAGGATTCACATAATAAAGAGGTTGATATTTTACTGCTTGGAACTGTGAGTGGACCTAAAGAGCTAAGTTACGCTATATTCGCTGATAGCAAAGGCAAGCAGGAGATATTCAAGATAGGGGAATCTGTGTTTGGTATTGGCATACTTAAAGCAGTAAAAGAAGATAGAGTGTTAATCAAAAATGATGCAAGAGTGATAGAGATTCCATTTGAGGAATTGAAAATAAAGGAGATCAAGAAAGGGGATTCAGAGGCTATGCTTCCTAATAATTTTTTTGCTCGAAAAATCGGAAGTGGTCATTATGTAGTTGATCAAAATAAAATCCAGCAAATGATTGCTAATCCAACACAAATGATGACTGATGCAAGGCTGAAGCCAAATGTTGTCAATGGCAAGGAAGAAGGTTTTATACTAAGTGAGGTTAAACCGGGTGGCATTTATAGTGCCCTTGGTTTACAAAATGGAGATATACTTCTAAGAATAAATGAATATGATATATCCAATCCGGAGAGGGCACTTCAGGCATTTACAGCATTAAGAGGGTTAGACAGAATTCAGCTTGATTTAATAAGAAATGGGGCAAAGATGACAATGACCTATCAGATAAAGTAATATACTCAGTTAAGATGAACACAAAGAGGTTTTACATAATTCTTTATCCTTCATTCTTTATTTTTCTTTTGATTTTTCTTTTGTATTTTGTCTTTTATTCATCATCCGTTATCGATAATGTTATATATGCGAGTGCAGAAAAGGAACAGGACAAAGACAAAAAGGTTGCGGTAAATTTTGTAGATGTTGATATAGCAACTATCGTTAAATTTATTAGCGAGGTAACTGGTAAGAATTTTGTATTTGATGATAGAGTTAGGGGTAATATTACAATAATAGCGCCCTCTAAACTTTCTGTGAACGAAGCATTCAGCCTTTTTACCTCAGCCCTTGAGCTTAAGGGTTTTACTGTGGTGCCTGCTGGAAAGGTTTATAAAATTGTGCCGATTTCTCAGGCAAAACAATCAGGCACAGAGATTCTCAAGGATGATGGGACAACTGTAAATGACACATATATTACAAAACTGATACAGTTAAAATCTGTTTCTGCTGAAAAGGCACTTAATTTTCTTGGGCCACTTATTTCGAAGGATGGCCATATATCTTCTTTTGGCCCGAGCAACATGATAATGATTGTAGATTCTGCCATGAATATCGAAAAGATCCTTAAGATTCTTGAAATAATAGACAGACCAGGTGTTGAAGAGCCAGAACTTATAATGCTTAAATATGCAAATGCTGAAGATGTGGTAAAGATTATTTTAGAGGCACTTGACCTTAAAGGTAAACCCCGACCTGCAATTCCACGAATATCAAGCCCCGGCGAGTCAGTAAGTCCTGTTTCAATCGAAGAGACAAAAGCTAATGTTTTTGCTGATACGAGGCTTAATGCTGTAATATTGATTTCTGCCGATAAGCAGGAGCGGGAAGCGATAAAGAGGATAATATCACTTATGGATATACCTCTCCCTGAGGCGACGAGTAAGATCAATGTTTATTTTCTTGAATACGCAGATGCAACAGAACTTGCTAAGGTTCTTCAAGATATGATTTCCGGCTTAACAGCTAAAGGTAAAACTTCGCAGGATAGTCCACAGGCTTTAAAGGGCGCATTCGAATTGGAGGGCAGGATTACGATATCACCTGATAAGGCAACGAATTCACTCATCATTGTAGCTTCACCTGCAGATTATCAAAATCTTGTTCAGGTAATAAAACAGCTTGACAGAAAGAGGAAACAGGTTTATGTAGAGGCTATGATAGTCGAGGCTTCCATAGATAAATTGAGAGAACTTGGGACAAAGTGGAGAGTCCTTGCAGAGAAAGATAACGAACCTGTTACGATTGGTGGATTTGGAACTATAGATGCTTCATCTCTACAGAACATATTGTTTGGATTAACTGGCATGACAGTAGGGGGGATGGGTAATTTTCTGGATGTTACAATTAATACCATTAACGAAGATGGAACAATTTCTACTTCTACCCTTACAGTTCCTGGATTTGCTGCGCTTTTTAGTTTAAATGAATTCAGGGGTGCAATAAACGTGCTTTCTACCCCACAAATTCTAACATCTGATAATAAAGAAGCCGAGATTGTAGTGGGCGAAAATGTTCCATTTATATCGAAAAGAGAAAGGGACATCACAACTGCTAATACAGTGCTGAGTTCTATTGAGCGAAAGGATGTAGGTATAACTTTAAGGATTACTCCCCAAATTACTGAGGGTGATTATGTTAGACTTGATATTTATCAGGAAATCTCGTCTGTAAAACAAGAATCAGAGACAATCCTCATAAATATCGGCCCGACAACAACAAAACGTTCAACCAAGACATCAGTGGTTGTAAAAGACAATCAGACAGTTGTAATAGGCGGTCTTATGGAGGAGAGGGAAGAGGAAAGTATAAATAAGGTTCCTTTATTAGGTGATATACCACTGCTTGGATGGTTATTTAAAAATAAGACCATCGAGAAAAAAAAGACAAACTTACTTGTTTTTCTGACTCCCCACATTATTAGGGAAGCAGACCATCTTGCACGTTTGACTGACGAAAAGAAATTGGAATTTGCGAGGGTGAAAGAAAGGTATAAAGAAGGAGAATTATTAATAAAGTTTAAGGACGGTATACCTGAAGAGAAGATAGCCGAAATACTTCGGAATGAAGGCGCAACAGTAATTTCACAATTAAAAGATGAGCTTTATCATATAAAACTTAAGGAGGGACAGGAAGTTAAAAAGGCTATCGAAATATTCAGGAAATATCAAGAAATTGAATATGCAGAGCCTAATTACATAAGGCAAATTAAATGAATAAATGGAAAAAGTTGAATTTATAAGAGATGAAGATGTAGAAGTAACCCTCTTACAGAGCATTCCTCTCAATTTTGTGAAAGCAAACCGTATATTCCCGATAAGGAAAGAAGATTCTGAACTTCTATGTGCTATAGCCGACGAAAGGGGTCTGCTTGCACTTGCTGAACTTTCTAAGTCTTTTGGATTAAGACCAAAACCTTTAGTAACTAACGCAGGGATAATAATTGATGCAATAAATAGATTTTATGGGCAGATGGGTTCTGCAGAAGAAGTAATGGGAACTATCACGGGTGAAGACCTTTCGTCAGTAGCGACAGAATTCGAAGCACCAAAAGACATCCTCGAATTGATGGAAGAAGCCCCCATTATAAGACTTCTTAATGCTCTTCTTCTTCAGGCTGTAAAAGAGAGGGCAAGCGATATACATATTGAACCTTACGAAAAAGAACTTGAAGTACGATTGAGGGTGGATGGTATTCTACATAAGGTTTTATCACCGCCTAAGATAATTCAGGATGCATTGATCAGTAGAATTAAGATAATGTCTAATCTCGATATAGCAGAAAAGAGACTTCCACAGGATGGAAGAATAAGATTATTGCTTGGTGGAAGAGATATAGATATTAGGGTATCGATAATTCCTACAGCTCATGGTGAAAGGGCTGTGCTAAGATTGCTTGATAGAAAGCAGGGACTACTTGGATTATGGGAAGTAGGATTTAATAAAGATGATGAAAAGATTGTGGAGGACAATCTAAAAAGACCTGACGGAATAATTCTCGTGACAGGCCCTACAGGTAGTGGAAAAACTACCACTCTTTACGCTGCAATCAACAGAATTCATACTGAAGAGAAAAATATCATTACTGTAGAAGATCCGATCGAGTATCAGTTAAAAGGAATTGGTCAAATGCAGATTAATCCGAGGATAGGTCTTACTTTTGCATCAGGATTAAGATCAATACTACGACAAGACCCAGATGTTATAATGGTTGGTGAGATAAGAGACCTTGAGACCGCTGAAATAGCAATGCAGGCTTCTCTAACAGGCCATCTTGTGCTGAGTACCTTACATACAAACGATGCTCCAAGTGCCATAGTCAGGCTTGTGGATATGGGAATAGAGCCTTTTCTTGTCGCTTCATCTTTAACACTCGTTATTGCACAAAGATTAGTGAGGACAATATGCCCCTATTGTAAAGAATCATATGAACCTTCAGTTTCTGAGAGATCGTATTTCCTTAACTTATCACGCATCAATGATAATAATCTACTTTTACTATCTCGTGGAAAAGGATGTGAGAGATGCAAAGGCAAAGGCTACCTAGGTAGAACAGGCATATTTGAAATCTTAGTAATAGACAACGAAATGCGTCCTATGATAATAGAAAGAGCAGATTCCCAGAAAATAAGAAGTTACGCTATCTCAAAAGGAATGAAGACACTTCGCCAGGATGGTATAGAGAAGGTTATGAAGGGGATTACAACCCTCGAAGAGGTACTCAGAGTGACCCAGAAGGATTATGCCGATATTTCGATATAAAGGATACAGAAATGACGGTTCTGAAGTTGTGGGGACGATAGAAGCAAATAGTCCAAAGGATGCTATACTTAAACTTAAAGACATAGGGCTTTATCCTGCGAAAGTAAGAGAGGCCGTTTACAGGAAGAGATGCAGGATTTTTAGTGGTTCTGATGTTTCTCGACTTCCGTTCATAACGAGACAGCTTTCAAATCTTCTTTCCTCAGGGGTAGCATTGATAGAATCCATAAAATCGATTTCAGAAGAAAGCAATGAATTCTGGAGGAATATATTGATTGATATAAAGGAAAGAGTAGCTGGTGGTTCAAGTTTTTCAAAATCATTGGAAATATATAGCGATATTTTCCCTGAATATTATGTAAACATGGTTGCAGCGGGGGAGATAAGCGGAAATCTTGATAAGGTGCTGGTCAAATTAGCAGATTTTTTAGAAAAACAATACGAGATTAAAGCAAAGGTAAGGATATCGATGATTTATCCGCTTTTTATGATTTGCATTGGCTTCATAGTGCTATCATTTTTATTTACTTTTGTAGTGCCTAAAATAACTAAAATATTCGAAGATACACAGAGTGCGTTGCCCTTAATAACATTGATACTTATAACTGTGAGCGATTTTTTTCAGGATTATTGGTGGCTTATAATTGCAATACTTTTAATAGGGGTTTACGGAATAAAAAAGATAAGGCAAGATAAAAGGGAATTGGTTGACAGCCTTATCCTACATTTGCCAGGTAATATAGTACAGAGCCTTTATTATGCAAGATTCACAAGGATATTAAGCTTTTTATTGGAGGGGGGTCTTCCGATACTGAAGGCCCTCGATATCGCAGCTAAATCTATAGGCAATAAAGTGCTCGAAGCGAATGTATTAGAAGCGAGTAAAAAAGTAGCGGAGGGTTTACGACTTTCTGCGGCACTTAACGGATTTCCACCTGTTTTACTACAGATGATATCGACAGGTGAGAGAAGTGGCAAATTAATTGAGGTCTTGAAAAATGCCGCTTTTTCATACGAAGAAGAATTTTCGAGACGGGTTCAGAAATCTTTGTCTCTTCTCGAGCCTGCAATGATTCTAATAATGGGATTTATTGTGGGATTTATTGTCCTTGCGGTGTTATTACCGATATTTCAATTAAATCAATTAATAAAATAATTAGGAAGGAATGGGATACAGGATACAGGGATACCCATTTAACATGCATCATGCTTATATTATGTGTCCTGTATCGTGAATCATAAATCTTCGAATAGAATGGGAGGAATAGATGAAGAACAACAAAGGCTTTACACTTCTTGAAATCATCATAGTTGTGTTCATACTGAGCCTCCTTGCTGCAATAGTAGCTCCACGAATAATAGGTAGGACAGATGATGCACGCATTGCAGAGGCTAAAGTTCAGATCAAAAATTTTGAGACAGCCCTAAAACTTTTTAAGCTTGACAACGGTTTTTATCCGAGCACAGAACAGGGTCTCGAAGCCCTTATTGAAAAGCCAATTGTTGGTCAGATACCACAAAATTATAGAGAAGGAGGGTATCTTGAACAGAAAAAGATTCCTCTTGATCCATGGGGTAATCCTTACATTTACATCTCGCCGGGCATTTATGGTGATTTCGACATAATGAGTTATGGTGCGGATGGAAGAGAGGGTGGAGAAGGTAAGAATGCAGATATCAAAAATTGGGAGATGTAAGAGAGGTTTCACCCTCCTTGAACTTATTGTTGTCATTTTTGTCATTTCGATTGTTCTGGCGATAATTTTACCTTCTTTCCCTGGCTTAGGGGAAAATGAATTTAAAACGGAGGTAAGAGAAATAGCATCAATACTAAGATATTTATATGATAGTGCAGTTGCTGGGAAGAAGACTTTCTTCATTAAATTCAATTTGAACGAAAATTCTATTTACTTTGAGAGTCCTGATGGGAAGAGGGTGAAAAAATTTAAGAATATTCAGGGTGTGAGTACCCCATCAACGGGTTTAATTTCAAAAGGAGAATTTATATTTTTCTTTGAACCTCTTGGAATTAGAGAAAATATATCCGTCCATCTTGATAATAAAGGTAAAGAAGTAGTGATAACCCTTAATCATCTAAGCGGAAGAGTTAAGATAAAGGATGAGGTATAAATTGCAGTCTAAGTACTTTATTTTCATTCCTCGCGATTCATCTCTTATCTTTCGAAAGTGCGGTGGTTTTACCCTTCTTGAGATCCTTATTGCGCTTGCAATAACCAGTGGACTTCTTATAACTCTGATATCTACCCTTAATTATCATTTAAGCCTTGTTGAAAGACACGAAACAATAACAACTGCAACCTTTCTTGCTAAATATAAATTAATTTCTTTGGAGAAAAAACCTGAAAACACAAAGGGAAGTTTTGAACCCCCTTATGAAAAATATACTTACGAGACTAACATTAAAGACTCACCATATCCTCATATAAAAGAAATAATCGTGGTGGTTAAATCTGGTAAGGAAGAAGTAAAACTAAATGAGTTCGTGTATAAATAAATCCTTCTCCATAATTCGAGGGTTAAAAGGTTTTACCCTTATGGAGATTCTCATCTCAATTGCCATATTATCTATCGTTTTATTGGCGATCTACAGTACCTTTTTCCTTACTCATAAAGCAGTTACCGATATAGATAAAACGATGCTAAAGATTCAGGAAGCAAGAAGATCATTAGATATTTTTAAATGTGAATTAGACTCTATTTATTATGATGGTGACGAAAAAACATTATTGAAGATCGAAGATAAAGATTTCTACGGCAAACCAGCAAGTCAAATTTCATTTACAGCCTTTTCAGTCTTAAGACCAGGTCTTTCCAAAATTTCGTATTTTGTTGAAGATAATGATGGGAAAATGACTCTTTTTAAAAAGATAGAATCTCTTTATGTTGACGAAAATACTAATGAAAGCGTAGATATTGTCGAAGACATAGAGTCTTTTATTATTGAGGCGATGTATGACGGTAAATGGTTAAAGATATGGGATACTGACATATACAGGAGTATACCTGATGAGATAAAGATAACCATTTCTTTTAAAACAAAAGATAGATTTATAACACTTTTTGACATATCCACCCCAAAAATAGGGAGGAACATCTAATTAGTTACTTATTTAATCAAAAAGGTATAGCTTTAGTTGTAATATTGCTGGCTCTGGCTTTGATAACAGCAATGGTAGTTGAATTTTCTTATGGAGTGTATACAAGTACCAATAATTTATATAATTGGAGGGATTCACAGAGGCTTTCTATAATGGCGAAGTCGGGTATAAGTGTATCTTCTAAGTTCCTGTCTGATATATTGAATAGACAAAAGATTTCATTTTCGAGCTATATAGAATTACCTGTCGCGAATCCATTCGATGATTTTAATGGAACAATCTCGGTCAGGATTGAGGATGAAAATGCAAAATTCAATGTGAATTCTATAATCTCTTCTAACGGGCTTTTAAATGAAATTGCATTTATTTCATTTAAGAGACTACTGAGATTGCTCTCGATTAAAGAAGATATTGCTGAAAGAATAGTGGACTGGATAGATCCAGATAATGAGCCACGTCTTTCTGATTCAGAAGTTGGTGCAAAAAATAAATATCTTAATACTATAGATGAAATTCTTCTAATAAATGGTATATCAAGGGAAGAATATGATAAATTAATGCCCTATATAACGGTTTATGGAGATGCGCTTATAAATATTAATACTGCGACTAAGCCAGTCTTAATGTGTATGTCTGAAGAGATTACCGACACCCTTGCACAAAGGATAATTGATTACAGGGAGTTCAGTCCTTTTCAGGATACAGCAGATATTAATAAAGTTGCAGGCTTCGAGACGATTTTAGGTTCTTCCCTCATGGGCAGGATTACAGTTGTTGGTAAAGATTTTTATATAAAATCTGTAGCCTCTTCAGGAGGTATAAAAAGAATAATAGAAGCAGTTTTTAATGTGTCAGGTTCAAATAAGCTGATAAGATACTGGAAGGAATACTGATGGGCAAATCTATTTTTATTGACATCAGAGATAAAGAAATTGCCACATATATTTTTAATATAAAGCAGAAAAGCGTTGATATACTTGATACAAGAAAATACCCTCTTTCTGGTAAATCTGATTATGAGCTGGGTACGGCAGGCGAGGACTTCGGTAACACATATGTTAGTTTTCCTTTAAGCGCACTTAATTTCAGAGTTATTGATTTGCCTTTTTCTGACAACGAGAGAATCAGGGAGGTAGTCCCTTTTGAACTTGATGGTGTTATCTTGAGTGGTTTAGATAAGATTGTTTTTGATAATGTAATTATTGGATCCAGAGACAATAAATATCAAGTTCTTGTAGTATACGTTGAAAAGACTCTTATTAGAGAGATTCTCGAAAAGTTAAAGAAATATAATTTAGACCCTTTAATTATTACCTCGTTAGAACTCAGGGATGTTCTTAAGGATTTTTCTATAGAAAAACTTTTTCTCCCATCGGATCTGGACGATGCTGATAGGATAGCTATTGCTATCGAAGAAGTAAAAAAACCGACTATAAACCTGAGAAGGGATGAATTTGCTTATACCAAAGATATTGAAAGGACAAAAAAGGCATTAAAGATTACAGCTTTTCTTCTTGCATTACTTATTTTTATTATTTCCTCAGATGTATTGCTAAAGATATATCACATAAGGAATGAAGTGGCTTTTCTAAAGGGAGAGATACGAAGGGTTTATAAGGAAATTTTTCCTGACGAAAAAAATATAGTGAATGAACTTCATCAACTGAAGTCACATTTAAAAGCACTAAAGGAGAAAGAAGATTTATTAATTGGTGTAAGTCCTCTTAAATTACTTCTGGAGCTTTCACAAATTGACAGAGAACGTGTTGTATTTAATGAATTAATTTTTGATAGACGAAATTTGACAATGAAAGGTGAAGCCTCATCCCTCGGGAACATTCAGGAACTGAAAAATAAACTTGAGCATGTCTTTACAGATGTAAATATATCCGATTCGAGAACGTCTATAGAAGGTAAAATTATCTTTACTATGACGGCTAAAGAGAAAAAGAATTGAAAGAATTATTCAAGAATAAAAAAATCATTTTTATCTTATCAGGAATTTTGACTGTAATATCACTTGTTGCTTTCGCATTAAAATATATATCAGATGGCAAAAAACAAGTTAAAGTTCTTCAAGAACAGTACAACGAAATATTGTTTCTTAAAGAGGAATTTAATGCCCTGAAACAGAAAATAAACACCGTAGAAAGCAAAAAAGATCTGTCCAATGTGCAGGGAATTATTGAAGCTGTTGAGGAGATATTTTCCTCCATTGGATTAAAGAACAAGTTAAAAACAATAAAATCCAGCGGTAGCAGGGAAACAAAGGACGGGATAGAAGAAGAGGCGGACATTTTTATTGAAAAAGTCAATATGAATGAGCTTATTAATATCTTTTATAGAATTGAAAATGCACCCATGATCTTGACTATTAAAAAAACCACGATAAAAAAATCTTTCGAGAATCCTGAATTACTAAACATTTCACTAACTATTTCTTTTTTGAAGTCAAATGAACGTTAACTTGCATAATAGAGATATTGATTAACCCGAATAATGTAGATATTGCTCAAAAAGAAATTCATGTTTCGTGTCTGCTACGTTTGTCGGTATTTTAGACTAATAACGGATAATGATTAATAGATAACGAATATTTGATGCACTAATGAATCGAAAAATAAATTTTTTCTCAACATCTACATTTTTTGGGTTAATTGAATTTCTGTATGGCTTAAGTTGAATGATGCATTTGGAGAAGAAAATAAAATGGACTTAAAACCTATATCAGGTTATCTATTAATTTTATTCCTTTCTTTTGCTATCTATTTGACAAAGTCTTTAAATAATTTTTTTAATATTCTTCTACCTATTATAATGCTTCTTTTCCCGCTGATTATAGGACATAAAGTAAAAATAAGATTATCATTAAAAGATTTATCAATGGGTCTTGGAATTTCAATAGCTGTTTTACTTCCATACTATTTCATTTCAGGTGGAGATATAAATAAAATTTCAACCTACTATTTTTTTTCTCAGTTATTTCTTATCGCTTTACCTGAGGAATTCTTTTTTAGAGGTTTTTTGCAGGATTCCTTAGGCAAGAACTTTAAAGCCGTTCTTCTGACGAGCTTGTTGTTTTCTTTTGCTCACCTTCCAAAGGCTATGTTTGCTAATGAATGGCTTTCCCTTCTTAGCTTCTTTCCGTCAATTATAATGGGATGGCTTTATATGGAAACTAATAATATATTGCCTGGAACTATTTTCCATTTTCTTGCAAATTTAGTCTATATAAGCCAGGCTTAAACCTCCAAAATTTATTTGTATAGGAATCACATAATATCCTGGTGCAACCTTATACCTTTTAAATTCATATGCAAATAAAGGATTTTCGACGAAGGATTTTCCAGGCATTAATTCAATTTTTGTATCTAAAATATTATTTTTAATTGTACCCTTTGCCCTTGCATAAATATCTTTACCTTCGAGTGTAAAAGAAATAATATTAATAACACCCCCCGTGACTTCAAGAGACCCCATCATCTTCTGAAAAAAGTCTATTGGTACTCTAAACTCGGAAAAATTAAAAGGTTTTAATTTTACATTTTCAGAGGAGAATTTAATATATCCAGTTTCGTCTTTGATAATAATGCTGCCGGAAAAATAACCGTCGCCCTGAATGCCAATAAATCTGAATGCTGCAATATCCGAGATATCGAGATTCGTAAAATCAATTTTTGATATAACTCTTTTTTTAGTAAGTTTTATATGTCCAAAAATTTTTCCTCTTTCACCAACTTGTCCTTCAAAAAAGCCTTTTATTTGAAAGATTAATAGGTAAAATGGATTTATACGACTTTTAACGTTATTAATGGTTATTAATTCATTCTTTGAACCCTTCAAAACTAAATTATCTATACCGACATAATAAAAGAATCCTTTTTTTAATCCATTTACCTCTACCATCAGATTATGATTCCTGCCAGAATTTTCTATCTTAGATTGTATAAAGGATTCTGGAACTATGAACCATCCAGCCCATAAAATAACAGGTAAAAAAATTAAAGCTATAAGGATTTTTTTAATCATTTCTATTCGGGTTCATCCCCCAAAATGCATTTTCAGGTTCAAATTCTATGAAAGATACTATGTTTAACCTCCTAAATGCAATTGTATAATGGAGTGTGGCACAAAATTATACAACTTTTCGATACTTTATTTTGACTATGATATAATTTCATATTAATGATGAGAGTTCTTAGATATTTAACAGCAGGTGAGTCACACGGTAAGGCTCTAATAGGTATACTCGAGGGTATTCCTTCAGGATTGGTTCTTTCTTCCGAGGACATCGATATAGACCTCAAAAGAAGGCAAGGGGGGTATGGTCGTGGGGGAAGGATGAAGATAGAGTCTGATCATGCCGAGATTCTTTCGGGAGTCAGGTGGGGCAAGACAATAGGTTCACCAATAACCATACTTATCGAAAATAAGGATTATGAAAACTGGCAATATGCCATGAGTCCAGAGTCCAGGGCACAGAGCCGAGGGATCGAAGATCCTCGACTTTCACCTGTTACCCGTCCCCGACCTGGTCACGCTGATTTACCGGGTGCAATAAAATACGGTCACACAGACATAAGAAATATTCTCGAAAGATCGAGTGCGAGAGAGACAGCTATGCGTGTGGCATTAGGTGCTATAGCTAAAAAATTTCTTTCAACATTCAATATAAAGATAGGTAGTTATGTCATTCGGATAGGTTCAGTAATCAGTCATCGGTCATCGGCTATTGGTAAAAAGTCAGACGAAGAAGAACTCCTGAAGGCTTTTGAAAAGGCTGAGAAATCTCCTGTCAGGTGCCCGGACAAAGAAGTATCGAAAGAGATGATCAAGCTAATAGATAAGGCCATCAAAGAAGGTAATTCTCTTGGGGGGATATTCGAGGTCTTTGCAATTAACGTCCCTATAGGCTTAGGTAGTCATATCCAATGGGACAGACGCCTTGATGGAAGGCTTGCACAGGCATTAATGAGTATACAAGCGATTAAGGGTATCGAGATAGGTCTTGGATTTGAAATGGCTACGAGATTCGGTTCAGAGGTAATGGATGAAATATTTTATACGGCGACGAGTAAAGAGCAAAGAGCAAAAAAACTTAAGGTTGGTTTCTATAGAAAGTCAAACTACGCAGGTGGAATTGAAGGTGGAATAACAAATGGAATGCCTGTGCTCCTGAGAGCTGCGATGAAACCAATTCCCACTTTAAGAAAGCCTCTGAGTTCAATAGATATTTCTACAAAAAAGAAGGTTAAAGCCACATATGAGCGGTCAGATATATGTGCAGTTCCATCTGCTGCGGTAATTGGGGAAGCGATGTTAGCTTTAATTCTTGTAGATGCTTTTTTAGAAAAATTCGGGGGAGATAATATAGAAGAAGTAAAACGCAATTATGATTCTTATCTAAACTATATAAAGAATTTCTAATTCTCATTTGACAATAATATTGGTTGCATTTAGAGCAATTGAGTCGAATAATTTAAACTTCTGGCAGATTTAATTTTATATAAAGTTCTTTTAGTTGTTTAGGATCGACTAAAGACGGGCTGCCTGTTAAAGGACAGTATGCTTTCTGGGTTTTTGGAAAAGCTATTACGTCCCTTATAGATGAAGCACCTACCATTATCATTACCAGTCTATCAAAACCTAATGCAATTCCACCGTGAGGCGGTGCACCGTATTCGAGCGCCTCTAATAGAAAACCGAATTTCGTCTTTGCTTCATCTTCTTTAATACCAAGGATTTCGAACATTTTCTTTTGAACATCCCTCCTATGGATACGTATACTTCCTCCCCCTATTTCGTAGCCATTCAGCACGATATCATATGCTTTAGCCTTGAGAGACTGAAGTAATTGTTTGTCATTTACATTACCTGAGAGCATTTTTTCTATGTCGTCATCCATTGGCGCAGTAAAAGGATGATGCATTGCTTCAAACCTGTTTTCCTCTTCATTCCATTCAAGAAGTGGAAAGTCTGTTATCCATACAAACTTATAGTCACCTTTTATTAGATTTAATCTTTTAGCAAGCTCGAGCCTCAACCTGCTTAATACATCGTGAACTATTTTTTCTTTATCAGCGACAAATAACATCAAATCTCCTTCTTCTGCTTCGAGCCTCTCGGCCATCTGTCTTAAAATCTCTTCGGGGAAAAATTTAACTATAGGGGATTCAAAACCATTTTTAACCTTTATCCATGCAAGCCCTTTGGCTCCGAAAGATTTAACCTCTTCAGTAAGCATGTCGATTTCTTTTCTTGACAATGCAGCCATCCCTTTGCCATTTATGGCTTTAATTCTATGACCAGGTGCTATTGCATCAAGGAAAACTTTGAAATTACCTTTTCCTGCAAGATCCGCCATTTCTTTGAGTTCAAGGCTAAAACGCAAATCGGGCTTATCATTCCCGAAACGTTCTACAGATTCATAAAAAGTCAATCGATTGAAGGGAACTTCGAGGTCTATTTCAAATATTTTCTTAAAAAGTTGCTGCATCATTCCTTCTATGATATCCATAACATCTTTTGTATCAACAAACGACATCTCGAGATCTACCTGCGTGAATTCGGGCTGTCTGTCTGCCCTTAAATCTTCATCTCTGAAACACTTTACAATCTGAAAATATTTTTCAAACCCTGCGATCATTAATATCTGTTTAAATAACTGAGGTGATTGAGGAAGGGCATAAAAATGTCCAGGATTCAAACGACTTGGAACCAGATAATCCCTTGCTCCTTCAGGTGTAGATTTGGTAAGCACAGGGGTTTCTATCTCGATGAAGCCTCGTTTATCAAGATAGTCTCTGATAATTTTAGTAGCGCGGTGTCTTATCATAAAATTTCGTTGCATTTCAGGGCGCCTTAGATCGAGGTATCTATATTTTAATCTCAAAGTCTCAGACGCTTCTGTAGTTTCGTCTATAGTGAACGGCAAAGCGATTGATTCATTTAATATCTCTATTTTATTTACATACATTTCTACATTTCCCGTAGGCAAGTTAGGATTTTCGGTTCCGATTGGTCTTTTCCTGATTTTACCGGTAACTGAAATTACAAATTCGCTTCTAAGACTATGTGCAATCTCATGAGCGTCGCCTGCGAATTCAGGACTAAATACAATCTGTAAAACTCCGCTTCTGTCTCGCAAGTCAACGAAAATCAAACCCCCATGATCTCTTCTTCTAAAAACCCATCCACATATAGTAAGGTTTTTGCCTATATCGGATTCTGTTACCTCACCACATCCTTTATCCCGAACCATTTGACCTCCAAAATTTAGTTGAATAATATGTGCCAAATATACATTTTTGAGCTGATGTTATCCTTCTATAATCCAATTTCGCGTCTTATCTTCTCAACTTCTTTAGGCGTTAGGTACCTGAAAGAACCTGTTTTTAAATTCCCTAAATTAATGCCGTTTACTCTTATTCTCTTTAGTTTAAGAACCCTATGCCCTACCTTTTCGAGCATCCTGCGAATTTGTCTCTTTTTACCTTCATAAATCGTTATTTCTATCCACGAATTATTATCTGTTACTCGCACCATTTTGACTTTTGCAGGTGCTGTTATTCCCTCTTCAAGCTTTATCCCAGACTCCAATTTTTTTACAGTCTGTTCTTCAATGATTCCCTTCACTTTTACGAGATATGTTTTTGGAATATTCTTTGACGGATGAAGTATCGCTTGGGCTAAGTCACCGTCATTAGTCAGAAAAATAAGCCCTTCAGAATCAAAATCAAGTCTGCCTACAGGGAAAACTCTATATTTTATACCTTTCAGGAAATCTTTTACAGTTGGCCTCCCTTTAGGGTCATAAAGAGAAGTCAATACATTTTTAGGTTTATTAAAGATCAGATATATTTTTGGCTCAATTGATGTTAGAAGCCTACCATCGACCTTTATATGATCCTTTAGCGGGTTGACTTTCATACCGAGAGTTGCAATTTGTCCATTAACGGTTACCCTGCCTTCCAAAATAAGGTTTTCAGCCTTTCTTCTGGAGGCAACTCCCATTTCAGATAGTATCTTTTGAAGTCTTTTCTGCATTGCAGTAACAAATATAAGGTATAATAGCTCAAGCTATCTAAGAACTTTTAAGGTTGGATACAAATTCCCTGTTTTCAAGATACCATTGGACTGTCTTTTTAATTCCTTCTTCTATTGTCGTTTTTGGATACCACTTTAACTTTATTTTTGATTTTTCTATATCTGCCCATGTAGCCGTTACATCTGCAGGGTGCCGGGGCAGAAATTTTATAATAGCTTTCTTTTTCAGGGCTTCTTCTATTAAGTTTATCACATAAATAAGCTCAACAGGATTATCACTACCAAGGTTAAATATTTCATATCCAAAAGGAGCAAGACATCTTAAAGTGCCTTCAGCAATATCATCAATGTAAGAAAAGTCTCTTTTTTGTTTACCATCACCAAAAACATTAATCGTGACTCCATTATCTATGTTTTTTATAAAAATAAATATACTCATATCAGGTCTTCCTGCAGGACCATAAACCGTAAAATATCTTGGGATACTAATATCGAGTTCGAAAAGATAATGATAGCTATAGCATAAAACTTCGGCTCCCTTTTTAGTTGCTGAATATGGCGCTAAGGGATTATCTGTTTTATCTGTTTCACTAAAAGGTATTTTATTAAGTCCGTATATACTTGAGGTTGAAGCTAAAACGAATTTTTTGACACCAAATTCTTTACAACACTCAAGAAGATTTAGAGTTCCCTTGGTATTAGTTTCCAGATAAACCCACGGATCTTCCACAGAAGCTCTAACACCTGCTCTTGCAGCCAGATTGATGACAGCATCGAGCCGATGATTTTTAAAAATTGATTTTAGGTGGTCATAATTGCTTATATCACATTGATAATAATTAAATTCTAATTCACTTCCGCCCTTTAACTTTTGATTCTTATGTCTCAACTGATTAAGTCGCCATTGTTTCAATCTCACATCGTAATAATCATTTAAATTATCGATTCCTACAACGTTAATATTCTCTTCAAACAATCTCTCCGAAACTTTCCACCCGATGAATCCAGCACATCCCGTAACTAATACTGTTTTCAAAATTTTCCTCCTTCACTAGTAATATTTGAGTTATACCCTCTTTTTTAACCAGCTTTTTGGATTAACAACCCTGAACCTTCCCTTACCATCCGCATATACAACTTTATCTATCCTTGCATTTAATATCAATCTTTTACACATCATACAGGGTTCTGATAAACATTCTTCGCCCTCCTCGTCATGTCCTGCTATATAAATAGTTGCACCACTTAGTTCATCAACAGAGGCCCTTATAATGGCATTAGCCTCTGCATGTACGCTATGGCATAGTTCGTACCTTTCACCGGGAGGTATCTGAAGCTCTTTTCTTGTGCATTTGCCAACCTCAAGACAATCTTTCATTCCAGCTGGGGCACCGTTGTATCCTGTACTAACAATAATGTTATCTTTTGTAATAACTGCTCCATATTTTCTTCTCAAACATGTAGCCCTTGTTGATACTACTCTCGCTATGTTCATAAAGTATTCATCCCAACCAGGCCTGAGTTTTCTATTTTTTTTCATGATAAGTATAATTATTCAAAAAAGCATTAGAATTTAAAATAATGTAAAAGATTTTAACATGAAAAGAATTATTTAGTGTAAGGGCAACATACCCAAATAATGAAGATATTTCTTTTTGAGCAAAGTCTGCATTATTCGGGTTAAAAAATAGAGAACTAATATACTGTACACTAAACCTATATTATTCATAAACTTATAGAGACTTGACAGAGGCAGTATTGTCGCTCAACTGTTACTCCAAAAAGTCTTCAAAGAATTTAAAACCGTTTAAATACTGCTAAGCCAAATTTTTTATGAATAATATGGACTAATGAAAAATAAATTTATTCATAGTATCTGCATTAATCTAATCGCATTTTTCGGATATAAACCTTTTGATTTAGACCTAAATAATTTGTTCCCCATTAATATCATTTAAATCTTTTTATCTATTTTATCTCTACTATTTCTGCTGTAAAATCGAGTATCTTACCACAAAGAGGATGATTAAAATTTAATATGATAGTATTTTCTTTAACGTCGCTTATTTTAGCTGGTATACTCTGGCCATTAGGATCTCTCGCATAAAGGATCATACCAATTTCAGGTTCAGGGCCAGGGGGTAACATTTCCTTTGATACTTCATAAATCATTGCAGGATTTTCTTCTCCATATCCTTCATCAGGTAAAACCTTAAATGACTTCTTTTCACCCTGTTTCATTCCGATAAGTGCTTTTTCAAAACCGGGAATTACCTGTCCGCTTCCAACTCGGAATTCAAATGGTTCACCTTCCTTTGAGCTATCGACAAGCACGCCATCTACCATAAGCGTATAATATACCTTTACTATTTTTCCTTTGCTTACCATGACTAATTCCTCCTTTTTTAAATAGTTCTCTTGATATAAAACAAGAGGTGCTCAAAATTTTTTTTCTTTAAAGTTGTTTATAAGCCAAAAAATGCAATTAAAAAAGCTAAAAAGTTATCAAGTTTGTAAGCTGGAAAGCTTTTTAGCCTTTAGAATGAAGATGTTGCGAAAAAATTTATCTCTCAATTCCTTAATGTGCCGCATGTTCGTTATCTGTTATCCGTATAAAGACATAATTTTACAGACAAGGACAATGGACACGTAAAACGAATTTCTTTTTGAGCAATGTCTGCATTATTCGGCTCAAGGGTTAGACAGATTTAGATTTAGAAAGGTTAATCAGGTAGGAGAATAGCATCTAAAATTCTATCAACCCTCTTAAAGTTTTCTGAAAATACCCTCCCTTTTTTATTTTTTGAAGATTAAGCAGGCTAAACTATAGAAAATCTCGAGGAGAAATTTTTATGGTTTAAACCCTCTTAAACTCCTAAAAAAGGATAACATATTGAAACGGTTAGAATCAAACGAGATTTTATTGCCGTAATAATGCAAACAGGAAGATTTTAATGGCGTCCCCAACGGGATTTGAACCCGTGTTACCGCCTTGAAAGGGCGATGTCCTAGGCCGAGCTAGACGATGGGGACGCTTACTGGTGAGCCGCGTTGGATTCGAACCAACGACCCACGCCTTAAAAGGGCGTTGCTCTACCTGCTGAGCTAGCGGCCCGAAGGATGTCTTTTACTTTACCTTTTTAGACATTTTCTTGTCAAATTGTTTACTCTTGCAGGTATACATCGCCTTTTCCGTAATGGAATTTTTTAGGCTGGAGGGATGTCTTTGAGCAATTTAACCCGGATAATGCATACATTGCTCAAAAAGAAATTCCTAAATTTACACCTTTTTAGG
>FWWM01007380.1_pt1 | contig 22115 bp, 20 predicted proteins | sample 2228351 | NCBI WGS metagenome assembly FWWM01 (sample SAMEA103939774, study PRJEB20133) | metagenome
GGAACACTTACGAAGTGGAATAGTAGCCACCTTCCCTGTCATTTCGAGCGCAGCGAGAAATCTTGTAGTTCCCACTGCAGTCAAAATACTTTTGGTTAGCTCTGAACTTGAAACTTTTAACTTGAAACTTGCACTGCTATAAGATTTCTCCTCACTTCGTTCGTGGAAATGGCAGCCCATCTTTGGTCCGCGGTGCCATGGTCTATCTTTTGGTTTCTGCCTATGACTTTTTCATCCTTGTCATTTCTGCGGCTTGCTCTGTCATTTGTAGCCAAGGGTTTGTCATTGTCCGGAAGAAAGCCTATGTAGAGGAGCCAAAACAGCAGATACAGAACAATACTACCACCATCCCATCATATTCTGCAACGAGAATGAATGGCAACATGAGATAGAACTTTGGCATGGTTTGAAGACTATAAGTTGAATAACCACAAGGGATTAAGGATGCCTTTCAAGGAAATACAGGATGATGCAAAATAGTTTACAGGAGTGTTTGGTTTGTCAGGGGCAACTCAATACAGCAGTGTTAAGGCTGCCAGGTCGTTTCTAAATTGGTGTGTAGCTAAGAGGAGCTATTTGCTCACACAAAAAGGGCTCCTTAATCCTTTGTGGGTTTTGTAAAGGACAAAGGAGACACTAGTCCTTTTTCCCGTGGTTTTTTCCGCTCCTGGGATTTAGATGGGCAAGGACAGGGATATACTCATCCCTGTCCTTGTTAACCCCCTTGAGGGGAAACTGCCTCTACTGCACTAATTAGATCCCACATATTAAATGGCTTTTTTAAAAAAACTTCCTTGGAAGATGCCTCAAAATCCCTAAACTCTTCGTGGCCAGAGATGAGCACAATGCCCACTGAGCCATCCATTTCCCTTATCTTCTTGGAAAGGCTAATTCCGCTCATTCCTGGCATCTTGATATCAGTTATTACCACTGAAGGCCTAACTTCCTTAAAGAGCTCAAGGGCCGCAATGGCATCCTTTGCTTGAACCACGGTGTAACCTTCTAATTCTAAGGACTCCTTGATGAGGTCCAACAAGATAGGCTCATCATCCACTGCCAAGATTGTGGGTCTCTTACCATCTCCCTCCATGGCTCCTAACCTTAAAAGTAAAAAAAATTAATGCTTGCAAAAGCTTATACAATTTCACACCAGGTCAAATGTCAAGAAAAATCTCGTCCCTATGCCCTCTTCTGTTTCAAATTCTATCTCGCCACCCAATTGTTTTACAATTCCATAGCTTATGTAAAGGCCCAGGCCTGTGCCATTGCCCACCTCTTTGGTTGTAAAAAATGGCTCAAAGACCCTTTCCCTGATCTCCTCAGGGATGCCTGGGCCGGTATCAGCCACTTCAATAATAGCCTTATTATCAGAAGACCTATAGGCCTTTATTGTCAATCTCTTCTCTTTAGAGCCGGGTAAGTCCATCATCGCATCCCTGGCATTGGAGACCAGGTTATATAGGACCTGCTCCAGGAGGTTTTCATTTCCTTTGATGATAAGAGGACGCTCTCCAATATCCTTTACTACATTGATACCTTTTAGTCGAAGGCCTTGGCCTAAGAGCAGAAACACATTTTCAATGACGGTGACAACATCTATGGGACTGAGTTCTAAGGAGTCCCTTCTGCTAAAGGCCCTCAGGTGCTCCATTATGGTCACGGCCCTGTCTATCTGGGAATCAATCTTTTCCAGGGCGTCCTTGAGGTCGCTGTGGAGAGGAGGCAGAAGCCCCCTTTGGGATTTAATCATTATTTTCTGGCAGAGGAGCTTCACGATGTTGAGGGGCTGGTTTATTTCATGGGCAATACCAGCGGCCATCTCACCCAGGGCGGATAGTTTGCTGGCGTGTATCAGCTGGGCCTGGGCCTCCTTTAATTCCTTATTTTTTCTTAAAAGCTCCTGGGTCCGCTCCAGGACCAGGGACTCAAGTTCCCCCTGGTACTCCTTAAGCTCCCTTCTGTCAGCCTCAATGGTATCAAGCATATTGTTAAAGGCATTGGCCAGGGCCTCCAGTTCATCCCCTGTATTTATATTGGCCCTGAGAGAGAAATCACCGTGTTTTGTGATATGTGATGTAAGCTCACTGAGCTCAGATAGTGGCCCAAGGATGGTAGCGCTCATCTTCCTCACAAGATAAGTGGTAAAAAGGACGGCAAAGATTATGCCCCCATTTAATATGGCAAGAATCCTTATTATTACCAAGTAGATGTCTTTGAGGCCCCTTTCAAGGTGAAAAGTACCTATTTTTTCATGGCCATGTTCCAATGGAACGGACAAAGATAAATAAGTCCAATGAAAATCTACATTAATATCAGTTAAATCCAGTCTTGGTATGTTAGGTTTGTAGTGGCTGGGATAGGATGCAAAGAGATTATAATCTTTATCTAAAACTGCTGCTCCTCTTATAAAAGGGGAGATCCTTAAATTTTCCAATGCTGCTTGTGTAGCTGATTTGTCATTGAAGATGAGTGGGGCCTTTAGTGTTTCACAAATGAGCAAACTATCTATCTTTAAAACATCTATTTGATCGGCAACTCTAAAATAGATAATCAATGGGAGTAAAATTACTTCAATGAAGATTGCACTGATTAAAATAGCTGAACTTGTTGCCTTTAGTAACTTGTTTTTTATAGATGTTTCAGCTAAAGCTTTCATTTTCCACCATCAATCATAAATCTTACTAGCCAAAGTTAAGACCCTAGAACTAATTTTTAAATTTGCTTCTTTCACCATTTTGTTATTTACATTAAATTTTAGCTTTTCATCAGATACAAACATATTTACCATTATCCCAAACTCAATAAAATTTTCACTGTCTGATATTGTAAGAATTGGTAAATTTCTAATTCTTGCGATAATGTAATCTAATTTGCTTTCAACTGATTCATTTACAAAAATGGCATTACATTTAGTAAGGTCTTTGGTGGAGTCCATAAATGAAACATAAATTTTTTTATCAGAGGTTTGTTTGCCATCAAGAGTTTTTAGACTATGATTGATTTCATCCTCTCCAATTATGCATAAATTAACAGTGTCTATTTTTATTGGATATTCAACAAACTTAAGTATGTTATAGATAAAAGCTGTCTTGGCTTGGTTTGCCTCAATGGTCTTCTGTTCACTAAATGTAGATACCGATACTAAAAGATTTATTAAAACTACAAGTATTGATACTATGAGCCTTTTAGACATCTAAATGTTTACCTGATCCCGTATATACTATTACCAATTGTAGGTGAGTTTGAAGACAAATGTCCTTCCATCCTGTTCTATCTCCTCTTGTGTATGCTCACCTGCTGCCGGGTCAGCGTATTTCTTGTTGAAGATATTATGAAAGGTGAGCGATAGCTCTGTTTTTGGTAAAAGCTTATCACTAAAAATTGATAAGTTTGTAAGTAGATAGTCTTGTGTTAGGAAGCCCCTTAAGTTCTTGCGTTTTCCCACATACTGAAGTTCAGGGGAAACAATGAAAAACCCCTTTATAGGGAAAAAGTTCATTTTAAGCTTTGCCAGATGTCTTGGGGAATTGGGCAAAATAGAATCAGTTAGCACATCTCTCGTCTCCTGATACGAGTAACTGGCTTTAATCTTTATGTGATCCTTTTCCAAGAATTCTAAACCAAAATCAAGCCCCACTGCCTTTACTTCATTTATATTTTTGAAGACAAGCAGTCCGTCTGGGTCAATTGTTTGTGATATTAAATTTGAGATTTTATAGTAGAACCCATCTGCATATAAAGCTAACTTTGGTGAAAAGCTGTGCTCTAATAAAAACTCATATGTATCTATTGTTTCGTGATTTAGATTGCAGCCTGGCTTCTGAGTAACAAAACCATCATGGTAGTAAAGTTCATAGACATTGGGGTTTCTAAAGGCCCGACCATAAATTGCCTTGATAGTTAGATTGTCCCACGGCATAAATATTAAAGCACCCCGTGGGGAATAGGCATTTCTTAGATTAGAATACCTATCGAAACGGATCCCAGCATTTATAATCAGCCTCTTGAATAATTCCATTTCATCTTGTAGATACACAGATACTATTTTGGAAGAGCGCCTATCTGCTAAATACTGGTGGAAAGGTTCTAATTCATAGAAATATTGATCTTGCCTTGTGTTATTTCTGAACTCTCCTCCAAGGACTACTGTATGGTTTTTAGACAGCTTTTTAGACCCATATACCTCTGCACTCCACCATCTTCCCAAGGCATAGTCTTTAGTGATTATGCCGGCTAAGGGATAACTGCCTTGAAATTCATAGGTGGAGTGAACAAGTCTTGCAGTTATGTTTAAACCATCTTTTAAAGAATGATTGTAATGGAGGGCCAAAGAATTGTATCTATCGTAGGTAACCAATGCCTCATTAAAAAGGGTGTCCCATGGTGCTGTGGGCACATCCTTCTCCCTTTTGTGGGTAAGGGCGCTAAATGTAAGTCCGTGGTGGGAGAGTTTTGCAAAGATAGTTTTTGCCCTGTTACCATCCTTGTCTTCCGCGATACCGTTATTCTGGGATGGTGTGTCAAATTCCTTGAAATATAGATTCTTTCCTGCCTTGCTCCTGTATGTGCCTGAGACCAGGGCACCTGTTTCTGGGCCAAAGGGAGATGCCAGGGAAAACCTCTCTTTGTGGGTATCAAGGTTCCCTGCTGCAAGGGAGGCCTGGGCCTTGGGCATGTCTTGCCAGTTTTTTGTTATAATGTTTACTATGGCAAAAAAGGCATTGCTGCCATAGAGGGAAGAGCCAGGCCCTCGAATTATTTCCACCCTTTCCACAAGGTCAATATCCAGGGGAAAGTCCCAGCCAACGGGCGCAGTGTTATAGATGTTATCGTTTATCCTTGCACCGTCTATTAATAGTAATACCCTGCTATTGTAGTCTCCGGGCAGGCCAAAACCTCTCACCGACACATAATGATAATTCCTGTCGTAGGCTATGAGAAATCCATCCACGGAGCGGAGCAGGTCTGAGAGGTCATTATAGCCAAGGAGTTTTATCTCCTCCTTGGTGATGATGGTCACTTTGGAAGGGGTTCTGGTTATGAGCTGTTTGAACTTAGAGGCTGTCTCAGTGGTAGTAATCCTTGCCTCCAATAGCTCTTCCAGGCTTAGCTCAAGGATATCTTTCCCTTCACCTTCCCCCCTTGCACCATTTACAAGGATAAGGATCAAAAGCAGGGAGGTTAGCAGTGGCCTTAACATGTCTTATACCTCAAGGTGTGAGATGGTCTTGGTATTTTTAGCAAATCTGCTTATAAAAGTGAATTTACAATCCCTGGTAGGTCATAGAGGCTATCAATGATGTGGTCCGCCTCCTTTAACAATTCAGCGGGCCTGTATCCATAAGTGACTGCTATGGTGAGTATGCCTGCGTTTTTCCCAGCCAGGATATCCAGTTCACTGTCTCCCACCATTATTGTTTCACCTGGCAAGGCACCCAGCCTGGACATGGCAAAGAAAATAGGCTCTGGAGATGGCTTCATCCCCTTGGTGGTATCTCCTCCCACTATCAGGTCAAAGTGATGGGCTATGTCTAATCTTTCCAATATTAATCTAGATACAGGCTCCCTTTTGTTGGAGATAACTGCTTTTCTGTAACCTGCTAAGGCAGAGAGGGTTTCCTTGACCCCAGGATACAGGGTGGTGTTGTCCACTGCATGTTCTGAATAATAGGCCACAAACCTCCTGATGAGGGCCTCTTTCTCCACCGTCTCAGGAAAAGGTTTGTCTGCCTGGTTTATCAGGATCACCTTCTCCACTAACTTTGTGATCCCCTCTCCCACAAGGCCAATGGTTTCCTTCACTGTGAGGGGTTTGAAGCCATAGGGCCCTATGGCATAGTTTAGGGCATTGGTGATATCCTGTGCCGAATCTGTGAGGGTCCCGTCCAGATCAAACAGGATTAGCTTTAGAGGCATACTTTTTCTCTTTAAAGGTATTGTACATTTTGCCACATATAGGGGCTATCTCCATCATAGTCCAGTGGCTTTTTTTATATATCAATAACCCATTGGATGCCAGATCTTTATGGTACTTATAAGGGGAAAAGGCTTAGATTGCCTCTCCAAGGAGGTGTAATTAGAGTTCGGCCTTTCTCTTTTCCTGGCCCCTCACCTCCCTTCGCAAGAGTTTCCCCACCTTGGACTTGGGCAGCATATCTCTAAATTCAATATACTGGGGTACTTTGTAAGGTGCTAGCCTTTCTCTACACCACTTAATGAGATCATGGCCCACCACCCCCTTTATGTCTTCCTTTAGCACCACATAGGCCTTGATCCTCTCACCCACTTTATCATCAGGGACCCCTACTACGCAGGAGGCAACTACTGCAGGATGCTCTTGCAAGACCGCTTCCACCTCAGAGGCAGAGACCCTATAACCTTTGTGTTTTATGGTGTCCACAGTCCTGTCCACAAAATACAGAAAACCATTTTCATCCATGGATAACATGTCGCTGGTCCTGTACCAAAGCCTTCCATTCAATTCCACAAAGGCCTCCCTGGTCTCTTCTGGTTTATTGTGGTAGTTCCTCACCATCTTTTCAGAATGGACCAGTAGCTCTCCTGGCTGCCCTGTGGGCACAGGCTCCAAGGTTTCTGGATCCACTAACATGATTTCCCTGGAAGGTGTGGGCCTGCCAAGGGTGCCAGGGGGGTTTTGCTCATTGGTCCTGCACATGATTACCCCTCCACAGGTCTCTGTTGCTCCATAGCCCTGGTAAATGGGTATCCCGAACCTATTTTGCCATCTCTTTGAGATGTCCAGGGGAAGGACATCACCACCACTAAAGCAGTACTTTAGAGAAGATAGGTCATAGTATTCCAACCTCTGGTGTTGGAGTATCATCCTAAAAAGGGCAGGCACGCCGATGATTGTCTTTGCCTTTTCTTTTTCTATGGCATCAAATATGGCATCCAGATTTACTTTGGGCATGACAATGAGGGTGCCTCCTTCAAATATAGTGCTGAGGGCACAAGTTTGTCCCAGTATATGGAACAAGGGAGCAGAGCCTATTACTATATTTTCTTCAGGGGCAAATAGTGGCCTGGATATGTCCACTGTCTCTTTGGATACCTGGAGATATAGACCGTGGGAAATGGGCACCCCCTTGGGGAACTTGGTAGTGCCACCAGTGTAGAGTATTTCAGCCTCTTGGAGGTCCCCCCTTTTTGGTGGTTCCAAGCCTTTTCCCCTGCCAAGGTGCAAGAAGTGTCCAAATCTGATAGTAGTGTCATCCTCCTCAAAGGCTCCCCTGGGAACCCTGTCAAAGGCCCAGCCAATGAACCTTTTAAACCATGGTAGTAGGTCATCCAACCTTACCACTATCACCTTATTGAGACTGGTATGTGGTAGTGCCTCCTTCACATAACCAAAGTTTCCATCTGTACATACGATGTGGCTGGCGGCGCTGTCATTGGCCATGTAGATAATGTCCCTGCTGGTGTAAATGGGGCTTGTGGGCACTGCTACTCCATCTGCTCCAATAACCCCTAACCACGAGACCACCCAGTGAATGCTGTTGGGGAGGTATAGAATGACCCTTTGACCTTCCCTAAGTCCTGTCTCCTTCAAGGCCCTGGCAAAGGCCTGGCTTAAATTAAGGACCTTGGTGTAACTAAACCTTGTACCCAGGTACACCACACAGGGCTTGTCCTTGAACCTGTGGGCTACTTTGGAGAATTCCAGAAATATGTTTTCCTTGTTTTTAGATTCAGCCATGGCCATGCCTTAAGCACCGAAATAGGCTGCCTTTACCTCAGGGTTATCCATGAGTTCCTTTCCTGTGCCAGAAAGGGTAAGTATGCCATTCTCAATTATATAACCCCTGCTTATTATAGGTAGTACTGGCCTTGCAAACTGCTCAGTAATAATCACTGTTATGTTCAGGTCCTGTTTGAAGGTCAGGACAGCACTTATCACCAGCCTTTGCATCACTGGGCTAAGGCCCAGGAGGGGTTCATCCAAAAGGAGTAATGTGGGCCTTGCCACAAGTGCCATACTCACTGCCAGCATCTGTTGCTCCCCCCCTGACAGAAACCCAGCCCTTTTGTTCTTCAGTCTCTTGAGGTTGGGAAAGAGTTCAAAGGAGTACTGTATCATGTTCTTTATGTGTTCTTTGTCCTGCATGTAGCCAGACATCATAAGGTTCTCAATTACAGGGCTCTCCTTAAATATGGGGTGCCTCTCTCTGCAAAGCACAATACCTTTTCTAACCCTGTGGGCAGGTGGGAGGTTGGTTATGTCTTCACCTTTGTAGAATATACTGCCATAAAAGGATATCCTTTCCCCTCCCCTTCGCATCTCCTTTATTCGCAGGTCCCAGAGCAGGCCTGAGATGGTGTTCATCAAGGTGGTCTTTCCTGAGCTATTGGGTCCAAGCACACCCACCATCTCACCCTCATCCACTGTCATGGAAAAGTCATTGATGGCCAGGGCGTTTTCAAAGAACACCATGAGGTTCTTTACTTCCAATATTTCCATGGTTACTCTGTCCCCAGATAAGCTGACTTTACTGTGGGATCTTCCATTACCAGGGAGGGTGGGCCATCTGCTATCTTTTCACCGAAGTTCATGACTATTACCCTGTCGGCAATTTTGAACAGCTCCTTAAGCCTGTGCTCCACCATGAGGATGGTCTTTCCTTGATCTTTTAGCTTTTCTATTATTGGAATAATGCTGGCCACCTCCGCCAGGCTTAGGCCGGAAAAGAGCTCGTCCAGGATGAATATATCTGGCCTCAAAGACAGTGCCTTTGCCAACTCCAGCCTCTTTAGATAGCCCTGGGGAAGTGAATTGGCCACCTTGTAGGCCACCAGTGAGTCCCTCTCAAAGCCCACCTCTTCCAAGAGGTCCAGGGCCACGGCATCCCTATCCCCATAATTACCCCCTGCATAATCTCGCACCCTTGGTGAACAGAGGGGAACCACTAAGTTTTTAAAGGCAGGGAGATGGTAGAATGGTCTCACCATCTGAAAAGTCCTGGAGATACCCATGTTTACTATCTTGTAAGGGGGAAGGCCGGTAATGTCTTTACCCCTAAAAATCACACTGCCTGAGCTGGGTTTTACAAAGCCCGTTATCAGATTCACGAGGGTGGTCTTGCCTGACCCATTGGGACCTATTATACCCAAGAGCTCACCTTCTTTTACGGTGAAGCTTACATTGGATACAGCAATTACTCCACCAAAGGATTTTGTGAGCCCCCTTACCTCCAATATCATCTCAGCCTACCTTTACCCACCTTTCAATCTGGTGATATTTCCTGGAAAGGAAGTGGAAGATACCTTCAGGTAGGGCCACTATGGCAAAGCTCAAAAAGGCGCCGTAAAAAACCACCCTGAGGGCGCCAAATGCCCTTAGGAGCTCAGCCAGAGGGACCAGTACAAAGGCCCCAACCAATGGACCTGCAAAGGTCCCCACACCTCCCAGGAGGGAGCAAGCAATGGGCATGATAGAATAGTCCAGGGCAAAGACAGGCATCCCTGTAAACATGTCGTAATGGGTGGAAAAAGCACCGGCAAAGGCACCCACAGCAGCACCTATAAACAATACCTGGGCCTTATACCAGTACACATTAAGGCCAGCATTCATCACAGACCTGTCATCGTCCTTGATGGCCCTTACAATCAAACCATAATCTGAACTGGCCAACCGCCTGAAACCAAAAAGGGCAAGGAGCACAGATCCTATGATCAAGTAATAGGCCAGCCATTGGTCAGGATATGGATCCAAGCCAGTGATCCCCTCTGTGCCACCCAGAATGCCTGTGGCCTCGATGGCCCTCATGATCATCAGGGGCAAAACCAAGGTAACCATAGCAAAATAAACGCCACGGAGACGAAGGACAGGTAGTAGAAACACAGCGCAAAGGAGCCCTCCTGTTATAGTAGCAGCAGGGATTGTGACATACCAGGGCCACTTTAGATAATAGTTGAGAATCCCTGCAATGTAAGATCCTACCCCAAAAAAGAGGGACTGGCCAAGGGACACAATCCCTGCCATCATGAGCATGTCCCAGCTTATTGCCAATAGCCCATATACTGCAGTGGAGACAACTACTTCCCTCATATAAGGGGTCAAAAACGGGCCTGATATCAAAAGGATCAGCACAGGCAGAACCCTTGGCATGAGGAGATAAGAGATCTCCCTAAAGGAGTTGAGGGCATATATATCGTCTGCCCTGACCTTTATGCCTCTATCAATCCTTTCTTTCCTGAGGGCGGTCTCTTCAGACACCTATACCCTTTCCTCCAGTTCCTTTTGATGACTTAAAAGGCCGCTTGGCTTTATAGCCAGTATCAAGGCAATGGAGATCAGGCTCACCAGCATAACCCAATGGGTGGCAATCTTATAGGCAGTGATGGACTGGGCAAGGCCAATGATAAGAGAGGCAAGTAAGACCCCCCATGTGCTCCCAAGTCCACCTACTATGCAGACTGCCAGGGCGTTCAGGAGTACGTCGTAACCCCCTTCCACTGTAATGGTACCTAAAGGTAGTATTACCAGAGAGGCGATTGCCCCAAGCCCACAACCAAGCCCCATGCTGAGGGCAGCTATCCTGTCAGTCTCCATCCCAAAGGTAAGGGCAGTATATTCGTCTTGGGCAATGGCCCTAAAGGCCAGACCAACCTTGGTGTGCCTGGTAAAGAGATAGAGGCCAAGGGTAAGCAATGCGGCAGTGAATACTATAATGATCCTCTGCCAATCCACTGGTACTCCAAATATCATCACTGAACCTTTGACAAAGGCAGGTATTGCATATTTGGAGCCCACAAAGTGAAAGAACCTAAACAGCTCCATAATGGCAACCCCAATCCCAAAGGTGGCAATCACCTCTGAGAGGGCAAGGCCCTTTATACGCTGGATGACCAGATAATAGATGAGGACCCCTAAGATAAAGGCACAAATCACTGAGATCCCTGCTGAGATTAAATAAGGGAGCCCCAGTTGATTTAACAGGATCCAGATGAGAAAGCCTGAGAATATGTATATGGCCCCATAGGTGAAGTTGGCAACACCGCTTATGCCAAAGGTGACATTAAAACCTGTGGCCAGGAGCGCCAATATGGCACTGTTTATGAGGCCATATACCAAGATGCTCATGATTGGCCCTTATTTTGCTGGTTGAAGACCTTCAGGTAGTGTTATCCTGTCTTCAGCCACGGACTCAGGATAGACAATGACCCTTTTCCCAGGGGCCCTCCACTGGGCCATGGCACCCATTGCAGTCTCTTTTGGATCATTGCCAAAGATCACCTGGTGCTTGTCATTAAATTTTACCCTGCCCATGACGCCCTGCCTATCTGTCTTCTCCAACTCCCCCACAACCTTGTCTGGATCCAGAGAGGCTGCCCTTTCAATGGCCTCTTTTAAGACAAAGATCATCTCATAACTTGGGGCAGGGCCATGACCTGACTCAATGGGCTTGCCGTACTTTTTCTGATAGTTTTCGTAAAATTCCACAGACTTTGGGACCTTGGCGCAGGGGATGTTTCCCACTTCAAAGATACAGTTCATGGCGCCATCAATCTGTTTATCAAAGGCATTCCATGCAGAGGGACCTGCCAACGGTGAGATAAAACCTGCCATTAAGGCAGGGAGTTTCATTGACTTCCACTGCTTTACCAATACACCGCTGGTGGGCATATCAAATATGGGAAGTATTACCTGGGCACCGGCACCCTTTGCCTTTATCAGCCCTGAAGAAAAGTCCGTGGCCCCTGTGGGATAGACCTCTGTTCCCAATACCTGCCAACCTTCCTTTTCAAAGAAGTTTTTTGTGAGTATCTCTGCTGTCTTCCGTGCCCAGGCCACATCCTGGTTCATTATAAAGACCTTTTTGTATCCAAATTGGCTATCAATATACTTCATGGTCCCTGCCAGGTAGTGGGTGAGATAAACAGAGTTTAGACATAGCCTGAAGGTGTATTTGTACTTTTCATAATTCTCACCTATCTTTTGCTCCATTACAGGAGACATGGCAATCCCCAGGAGCATAGGGACCTTGTACTGGGATACCAAGTCCATACATGCTATGGCAGCCTCTGAACGGAAGGACCCTATTACAATGAAGTTGACCTTGTCATCCAAGATGAGCTTTTTGTGCGCCTTCACCACCTCTGCAACGGGTACGCCTGGCTCCGCACACCTGGAGTCAATGGAGATTACTTTAAAGGGCCTTGACTCATTCCCCACCTTTACACCACCTGCCTTATTGATCTCTTCCACTGCCATCTCCACCGCTGCAAGGCCCTCCTTCCCTTCAATAAATCCAAGGGAAGTGGCAACCCCAATCTTAATGGGTTCTGCTGCAAAGACCTGCCCCGCGCCAAAGACCAAGCCAAGGCAGAGCACCAACAGCCACAAATCAATACCCCTCTTCATGACCTCACCTCCAAAAGTTGTATTAAAAGACCCAACAAATAAGCCTTTACCTCTTATATTTCATAGTATTTTTTACAGTCAGTCCTATGAAGTCCAGAAAGAACACCATCTAAGGTAAAAATAGATTCTGTTAATACCATTACCTAACGGGCCCGTTGTTCAATGGAGGTTGTTAGATCTGGCTTTTCCTTTTCCATTGCAAGGAGGCCATAGAAGTACAAATTAAAGATCTTTTCAGCCAACTCATCGGGCTTTACTGCACCTTTTACATTATACCACTGGTATATCCAGTTACAGATGCCCACAAGGAGGTGGGCATAAACCGATGGGTAATCCAACTCTATGCCCCTTGCCTTGCAGCACCTGATAAGGGCATCTTTCCAATAGTTTAGGTATTCCCTTTGTTTTTCCTTTATCTTGTTGAAATAGGTGCCTGTGAGGCAGTTTTCGTCGTGGAGGATGAGCTTGCTGGTATATGGGTCGTTCTTATAGATGTTCACCTGAAACTTGATACACTCTTTGAGGCATTCCAGTGGTTCAGATACTGCCTGGATAATCTCCTGGATGCCACTCAAAAGACCGTCCATGTACCTGTCCAATATCCGATAAAGGAGGTCCTCTTTGCTCTTAAAATAGTAATAGAGACCTGCCTTGGTCATCTTTGTTGAATTGGCAATATCTTGGAGTGAGGTCTTGTCATACCCCTTTGTGCTCAAGATCCTTGCAGCTACCTTAAGGATCTTCTCGCCTTTTTGAGGCCCTGTTCTTTGCCCTTTCATGGTGGTTCAAGAGAGTTATATTTCTCTACCATGAAGCATTATCCAATTGCAAGCAGGATTTGAATCTAATTTGAAAAAAATATCTTGACAGAGACCTATTGGCCAGAATAATTCCAACCAAATGGCAAGTAGGTTACTTGCCAACAATTCAAAATTCAGGAGGTTGGCATGAAAAAAGGGCTTTTGAGGGTATTATGTTGGGGTATTGTTTTGGTTTTTGGTATTTCTTCTCTGGCCCTGGCACAGAAGGTCTCTTTTAAATTTGCTCACTTTATCCCACCCAATGAAGCCGGATCAGAGGTGGGACTGTGGATTGAAGAGGAGCTCAACAAATCCGGTTTAGTGGAATCCAAGTACTATCACAGTGGTCAATTGGGCGACGCAGTGGAGATTGTAAAAAAGGTGAGCATGGGCACCATCCAGGGGGGCGTGCTCATTGGGAATATTGCCCCAGATTATAACCCCAAGTTTGGCATAGGCACCCTGGCCTATTGCATGGATTCATATAAAAAATGGAATTCTTTTTTGCAAAACAAAGAGCTTAGGGAAGAGCTATTTGGCTCCCTTTTGAACAAGAACCTGAGGATCCTTGACCTGTGCTATTTTGGGGTCTATGGCATGGCCTCAACAAAACCCATCAGGAGCCTGGAAGACCTGAAAGGAATGAAGATGCGCACAACCCAGGGTAAATACCCTGTGGCCTTTTGGAAGGCATTGGGGGTAAACCCGGTTCCTTTGCCCTGGGGTGAGGTCTTTGCTGCCATAAAACAAGGTGTTGTGGAAGGCACAGATCAGACACTTGTGGCCACCGCCATAAGGCTGGCAGATGTGACCAAGTATTTCACAAAGACAAATCATATGATCGGCCTCTTCTTCTTCATCGTTAACGAAAAATGGTTCCAATCCCTTGACCCCAAGGCCAAGGACCTGATTGTTACCGTGGTAGGCAAGAACTTTGAAAAGGCAAGGCAGGCCGACATGAAGTTTAATGAGGAGGCAGATAAGATCCTAGCTTCAAAGGGTATTGAAGTCATCACCTTGCCCAAGGAAGAGCTGGAAAAGCTGGCAAAGAGCCAGGAGGCTGTTTGGAGGCAATTCGAACCAGAGATAGGTAAGGATTGGATGGATAAAATAAGAAATTTCACCTCAAAGCTTTAGACTGAAAAGGCCAGGTTTAACCTGGCCTCTATTACCTTTGACCTCTGGTTCTGTGTGCTTGGAAGGCCAAAGATGTGTCCATTACAAAACATAGACGAAAATTAGTTGGGGTCTCAAATGAAAAAGTTTGAATCCATGTTATGTCTATTTGAAACAATCTTAGGGTCATTCATGTTGTTTTCAATATTAGTCCTTTTGACGATTAGTGTGGCAAGTAGATATGTTTTTGTAAAGCCAATTACCTGGACAGATGAACTGAGCACTTTCCTCTTTGTTCTAATGACATATTTGGGAGCATCTTATTCTATTAGCACACAATCAGAATTAATCGTAAATACAATTTATGAAAGATTTACTTCAATACAAAAACAATTGGATTATTTCTTACACTCTATCCGTGCTCTTTGTGCATTAACACTTATGTACTCTGGTTACAAGTACTTGTTAGCTGAGTTTCAATTAAAAATACTAACCCCTCTTTGTCAGATACCCTGTTATTACATTGCTGCAATGGTTCCATTCCTTGGATTGTTATTGTTCATAAAAAGTATTCTAAAAATAATTCAGCTGAAAACGAGGTAAGAAGGTGGAAGCGATATTTATTCTCTCCCTTTTGCTTGCCCTCCTGATTTTAAGGATCCCTGTTTATCTTGCACTATATCTAGGTGGTCTCATAGGGTTTCTCATATTTACAGACCTTGATCTCACCTTTGTTGCCCAGACCTTTTTGGTAAAACTGCAAAATTTCTCTCTTATTTCAATACCTTTCTTCATACTCTTAGGAAACATAATGGTGAGGGGGGATTCAGCCACCAGGCTAGTGGAGCTGGCCATGGCCTTGGTGCATAGACTCCCTGCTGGCCTTCCCATTACCGGGGTATGTGCCTCTGCTGTATTCGGTGCCATATCTGGATCCAGTGTCTCAACCCTCATGACAATAGGGAGTGTGCTGTTGCCCAATTTGGAAAGACACAATTATCCCAAGGAACTTGGAATAGGGCTCCTGGTAAACTCAGCAATCCTTGGGATGATAATCCCCCCCAGTATAATCATGATAGTATGTGCCCTTACTGCTGGTGAATCAGTGATCAGGCTGTTTGCATCGGGATATTTACCAGGGATCATAATTGTCTTTGCCCTTAGCTCCTATGCCCTCATCGTTTTTAATAAGAAAAAACACGGAATATTAGCCAAGGATGATAGCTCTTTTACCATCTGGCAGAATGCTATAAAGGCCCTCCCACCCATTTTTTTGGTTGTCTTTCTCTTTTGGGGAATATACTCAGGGGCCTTTACAATCACCGAGGCGTCTGTAATGTCATGTGTGTTTGCAATAATAACAGAGGCCTTTATTTATAGGACACTTACAATAAAGTCTTTTGCTACTACCTTAAGAGATTCCTTTATGGTTAGTGGAGCTTTGGTAATTACAATATGTGGTGCTGGTGTTGTATCTGAATATATTACAATCAGGCAAATTCCTGAGCAAATACTCGCTTTTTCTATGCAATATATACCTAATAAACATGTATTCCTACTATTTTGCAATATTTTGCTCTTAATAGTTGGCACATTTATGGACCCTATTGGTGCAATAATGATACTTGTTCCAATAATAGTCCCAATTGCTTCTCAATTGGGAATAGATCAGACTCATATGTGTCTTATAATAACGGTGGCTCTTGGTATTGGATATGTAACACCGCCACTGGGCCTGCTTTTATATGCAGCTACTGCAATATCAAAAAAGCCGTTTACCTATATAGTAAAAGCTTCTTTACCTTCTATGCTGGTGATGATAATAACTCTGTTTATACTTTCATATGTTCCTTTCTTTTCCACCATTATCCCTGATCTATTATTAGGGCCAAGAAAGTAATTCTGGAGGGTAAAATATGAACATTGCTGATACCATTACCAATATTGCCAGGGTTTTAGGGGATTCAAAGGCAGTTATTCACAACGATAAGGTAAAGACTTATAAGGAGCTGGAGGAGGATACAAACAGGATCGCCTCAGCCCTTTTGGATCTTAATATAAAGGCTGGGGAAGGGTGCTCCTGTATATGCCCAATTCCTATGAATGGGTGGCTTATTACTTTGGGGCCATAAAGGCAGGTATTGTGCCTGTTTCACTGTCTCCCCTCACAGGACCTGATGAATTATCTCAGATCCTGAGGGATTCTGAACCTAGGATGGTTTTTACATGGGAGGGAGGTATCAAGAATCTCCATCCCTTTCCACAGGAGGAGAGGATTGTCTGGGAAAAGGGGAGGTATAATTTTGCCTCCCTCCTTGGCCTTGGTGCCTCGAAGTTTGAGAATATTGATCTTAACAGGGATGAGCCCTGTACCATCCTTTATACCGGGGGTACAACAGGGGTGCCCAAGGGAGTGATCCTTACCCATGAAAACCTACTCACCTCCTATCAAAATGTGGCCTATAATGAACGCACCAGCAGCAAGGACATCTCCCTTTGCTTTTTACCTCTAAACCATGTCTTTGCCCAGGTGCACATCATGGGCTCTGCCTTTTATTGTGGTGCCTGTGTGGTATTGCAAGAGTCCTTTGACATGGAAAGGGTCCTGTGGAGCATCCCCAGATATGGGATCACCAAGTTTTATGCCGTGCCCACTATATATGTGAGGCTTTTGGCCCTAAATGACCTGGAGGAGAGGTTTAGGACAGTCTCTTACACCTTTTCAGCAGCGGCCAGTATGCCTGAAGAGATTGCAAGGGAATGGAGCAAGAGGACCGGCTTAAGCATACACGAGGCCTATGGAATGACAGAATCTGCATCTATGGTCACCTTTAACCACTATTTCAGACATGTGGTGGGCTCTGTGGGCACTCCTGCAAACCTAGTGGAGGTGAAGATCCTGGATAATGGTGATCTCACAAGGCAGGCAGGAAGGGAAGGGGAGATATGCATCAGGGGTCCCAACATAATGAAGGGATATCTCAACAAGGCAAAAGAGACAGCAGATGCCTTCATAGGCCCCTGGTTCAGGTCTGGGGATGTGGGCTATCTAGATGAGAGAGGTTATCTCTTCATAGTGGACAGGATCAAGGACCTAATAATTACAGGGGGAGAGAATGTCTATCCCAGAGAGGTGGAAAATGCCATGTATACCCTCCCTGAGATCCACGAGGCTGTGGTGGTGGGGATACCTGATAGGGAGTACGGTGAAAAGGTGGTGGCCATGGTGGTGTTAAAGCCAGGGTTTAGTGCAGATAAAGAAGGCCTGAGGCAGAGGCTAAAACAAAAACTAACCCCTTTTAAGGTGCCCAAAGACTTTTTCTTTGTGGATTCCATTCCCAGGACCGCTGCTGGGAAGGTGATCAAAAGGGATATAAAGAAATTGATACTTGAGTCTTTTTCTAAATAGTGTGCTTTGAAGATCCAGAAGGAGATGGGGAAAAGATGCTGGAAGAACTCTATACTGAGTCCCACAAGATATTTACAGAGAGCTTTAAAAGGTTTGTTGCCAGGGAGATAACCCCTTACATCCCCCTTTGGGAGGAAAGGGGAGAGGTGCCAAGGGAACTTTGGTATAAGATGGGAGAGCAGGGTTTTCTTTGCCCCTGGCTCCCTGAGGAATTTGGTGGCATGGGAGTTGGCTTTGAATATTCGGTCATTATCAATCAGGAGTTAATCAGAGGGGATGGTTTTGGTGTTGGTGTCCCCCTCCATAGTGATGTGGCAACGCCCTATATATATTCCTACGGAAGGGATGAGGTGAAGCAGGAGCTTCTCCCCAGGTGTACCACAGGGGAGGTGATATGTGCAGTGGGTTTCACAGAGCCCAATGCAGGCTCTGACCTGGCATCCATAAGGACCACGGCCACATACAAAAATGGAAGGTATTATATAAATGGGCAAAAGACCTTTATAACCAACGGGTATTTTGCCGATGTAATTGTCCTTGCTGCAAAGACCGAACCTTCCAGGGGCTACAAGGGTATAAGTCTATTTGCATTTCCTACCACCACAAAGGGCTTTACTAGAGGTAGAAAACTTAAAAAGCTTGGATACCACGCCCAGGACACTGCAGAGCTATTTTTTGAAGACTGTGAAGTGCCGAAAGAATACCTCCTGGGAGAGGAAAACGAAGGGTTTAGATATATGATGGAAAAACTACAGCAGGAGAGGCTGGAGATCTGCATTAAATCACAGACCATGGCAGAGGAGGCCTTAAAAGAGGCCTTAAGCTATGTTAAGACCAGGGTGGCCTTTGGTGATTACATAGGAAACCACCAATTCAATGCCTTCAGGTTGGCTGATATGGCCACTGAGGTGGAGCTGGGCAGGGTCTTTCTGGAAAGACTAATACTGGAACATATTAAGAAAAGGGATATAGTGAAGGAGGTCTCCATGGCCAAATACTGGCTGGCTGAGATGGCCAATAGAATTGCCTATCAGGCCCTTCAGCTCTTTGGTGGTTATGGATACATGGAGGAATACAGGATTGCCAGGATCTATAGAGATGTAAGGTGCCTTCCCATTATTGGTGGGACAAGTGAGATAATGAGGCTGATCATCAGCAGGGAACTGGGGCTTAATCCAAAATAGGTCCTTGGGCCCTTTCAAGAATGGAGGTCTGAGATGAAGGATTCTGATGTGAAGGTGGTAAGGACTACTGCATGGTCAGCTGGCCCTGGCTGCCACGGTGGATGCGGTCTGCTGGCATATGTGAAAGAAGGCAGGCTGATAAAGATTGAGGGAGATGAGTCCCACCCGTGGAATCAGGGCAGGTTGTGCGCCAGGGTCCTCTCCATGACCCAATACGTGGAGCACCCCCAAAGATTAAGGAGACCCCTCAAAAGGATTGGCAAGAGGGGGGAGGGTAGGTTTGAGGAGATATCCTGGGAGGAGGCCTTTGATTCCCTTGAAAAAAGGATGAAGGAGATAAGGGAGGAGTTTGGACCTGAGTCCTTTGTCTTTGCCGCAGGGACAGGAAGGGACATATATCCATGGCTGTGTATGCTGGCCTATGCCTACGGCAGCCCCAATGTGATGTTTGCCTTGAGTGGAAACGCCTGCTATGGCCCTAGGCTTGCAGCAGTTGCCACGGTTCAGGGGGACTTTGCAGTGTTTGACGCAGGTCAGTGGTTCCCCAAGAGGTATGATGATCCCAGGTTCAGGAGGCCTGAGTGCATGATCATCTGGGGTTATAATATCCATGCCACCTGTCCCGACAACCTTTTTGGCCACTGGATTGTGGACATGATGAAAAAGGGGACAAAGCTCATCACCATAGACCCGAGATTGAGCTGGTTTGCCTCCAGGTCCAGGTATTGGCTGAGGTTGAGGCCTGGTACAGACTCTGCCTTGGCAATGGGGTTTTTAAATGTCCTTGTGGCTAAAGGCCTGTATGACAAGGAGTTTGTTAAAAGATGGACAAATGCCACCCACCTGGTGAGAAGGGATCAACACAGGCTCATAAGGGAGAGTGACCTATACCCAGAAGGGAAAAAGGAGAACTTCTTGATATGGGACAAGGGGAGGAATAGGGCCGTGGTATGGGATTCTCAAGGTGTGTCTTTGAGGGAGTCAGTAACAGAGGCCATGCTCTCCGGGGAGTGTGAGGTAGTGGGAAAGGATGGTCAAAGGATCCCATGTTACACGGTCTGGGATGCCCTTTTGGAGGAGCTGGACAAGTATCCCTTGGAAAAAGTGGAGGAGATTACAGGAGTGCCCAGGAGGCTTATTGAGGATGCAGCCACCTTTTACGGGGAGAGCAGGCCTGCTTCCATCCACTGGGGTGTTGCCATTGACATGACACCGGCCATTACACCCCTTTGCCAGGCCATTTCCACCATGTGGGCCATTACAGGGAATTTGGATGTGCCCGGTGGAAATGTGATTGCAAAATTCGCCTTTGATGTCCAATCTTACGCACTACCCGGTGCCAAGGGTGCCATAAGATTAAAGAGCCCGGAGCAGGATAGGCCCAGGATAGGGGCAGATAAGTATTTGCCATTTAACAAGTTTTACTGGCGCGCCCAGACGGACCTTACCCTGGATCAGATATTTTCAGAGAAACCATATCCCATAAAGGGGCTGTGGATCCAGACGGGAAATCTGCTGGCAGGGCTGGGCCTTGATCCAAAGCTATGGAAAAAGGCCTTGGAGAAACTGGAACTGGTAGTGGCAGTGGACCTTTTCCACACACCCACCACCATGTACGCGGACATAGTGCTCCCTGCAGCAACCTTTTTGGAAAAGGAGAGTATCAGGAGTTGGTGGGTACCACTGCAGGTGATCAACAAGGCCCTTGAGGTTCCTGAGTGCAAGTCTGATGTGGAGATAAATTTTGAGCTTGCAAAAAGGTTTGACCCTGAATTCCAATTTAAGAACATCCATGAGTTATTTGATAATATCCTTGAGCCCTCTAAGATGACCTTTGAGGAGCTCAGCCAGAAGGTGTTTGCATTCCCCCCTGAAGGTCATCCAAGCCATCCTTATTTAAGGTATGAAAAGGGACTCTTAAGACCTGACAGGAGGCCAGGCTTTAGGACGCCTACAGGTCTGTTTGAGCTCTATTCCACCTTGAGGGAGGAATGGGGCCTTGAGCCCCTGCCACACCATGAGGAACCTCCCTTTACCCCTGTGACAAGGCCTGATTTGTTCAAGGATTATCCCATGATACTATCCACAGGGAGGAGGTCCCCTGTCTTTTTCCACACAGAACACAGGATGATACCCTGGTTGAGGGCCTTGGACCCAGACCCAGTGGTGGAGATACACCCAAATACGGCACAAGAATACGGGATCAGGCCTGGTGACTGGGTATGGTTGGAGAACTGGATGGGAAGGGCAAAGTTTAAGGCAAAGCTCACCCCGGTGGTGCCCCCCTGGATGGTCATGGCAACCCATGGCTGGTGGTTCCCTGAAAAGGAGGGGGCAGAGCCTGTACTGTTTGGTGTCTGGGAACACAACATAAATATGCTACTACCCATGGGATATCAGGGCAAGGATGGGCTGGGAGCGCCCATTAAGCACTCCCTGTGTAGGATCTATAAGGCATAAAGGGGGAGATGATGGAGAGATATGGTATGCTCATTGACTACGAATATTGCACTGGTTGCCAGACCTGTACTGTGGCATGCTGTCAGGAACATGGGTGGCCTGCAGGGGTAAGTGGCATAAAGGTGATAGAGCATGTGCAGGAGATCCCTGGCAAGGACCCTTACCTCATGTACCTGCCTTATCCCACAGAACTATGTGTACTTTGTAGACCAAGGACCAAAAGAGGAGAACTCCCTGCCTGTGTTAAGCACTGTATGGCCAATGTACTTGTATGGGGGAGGGTAGAGGACCTGGCCAAGAGGCTTTTGGAAAAACCCAAGATGGCAATATTTGCTCCCATCTGAAAACTGGGTCACTGAACCAAAAGCCCAGTACATAGACCTTTAAAAAAGGCCTTGGAAACAAGGCCTTTTTTATATCCCCTCAAACCTCATGGGCTGGGTTTAAATCTTGAGGCCACTAAAGACCTAAAGTAGCAAGGAGGCCTGACCTCCCCATACCTTTTGGCTCTAAAAAGTATTAGTTTCATTTCATACCCTTCTACACATCTATAAATATAAATACTAACTCTACCTTTGCCTAAAAGTTAGTTTTTTAAATACTGTGCTATTCTGGTAAAGTACTTTCAGAGCTTAGCCAATATTTCATTCATTCTTGGAGTCTTGATAAGAGTTTCTCTGGTAAGAGTATTTGTCAGAATGGCTGGGGGATGTTTCTGCTAATAAGCATGGATAATCAAAAATGGTTTTTTGTAATATTTTCCT
>FWWM01007382.1_pt1 | contig 22112 bp, 17 predicted proteins | sample 2228351 | NCBI WGS metagenome assembly FWWM01 (sample SAMEA103939774, study PRJEB20133) | metagenome
TGCTCGATCGATTGGCCGCGCTCGGTCACCCGGCTGACCAGAGGGAAGTGCACCAAAAGACGCCGCACCTCTGGTGCCGCACCTCAGCGCAGCAGGGCATGGCTACGTCCAGCTTCACGCCGCTTGGCTGCTTTCGGCAACGAAACCGATCCATCTCTGCCTTCACGCACCCGATCGCGGCGCGTCCGCCCCCTTGCTGGCAACCCGCAGCACGCAAAACTCATCCGATCCCTTCACCTTGTGCTGTCGGTGGATGTTTATGAATAATGCGGGTTAGAGGTGAGCCTTGCGGCCGTGGTCTGGGTCCGGGCCCTACCGGAATCGGCAGGTGACCAGCGGATCCCGAGCGTTCCAATGGGCGCAAAAAGCGGCACGCTCGTGCGACACCTGACCCTGCCAATGCACCGCCCGCCTGCGCCCGCGTTCGTTGGCTTGGCTGTCACCTTCTGGCCCGAGATGGGCTTCGGAAACACTGAGCCTGGCGCATGGCCGGTCTTCGCCGCAGTCTTATGGACCTTAGGGGAACTGGCCGCCTCGCGAAATGCCGGAACGCCGCTCGGTGTTAGAAGGTGCCGCCAGCGCTTGCCCTTACCGCGCGCGTTCCTGCCACGGGCCCGACCGGTGGGGCCATGGCGGCGACGACCTAATTCGTTGCGACACCAGTTCCCGGCTCAGGCGGGGGATTGGCCGGCCAAGGTGACGCTTTGCTGCGTCGGGCAGCTTTCGCACCTCCCATGCAAGGGAGACCCAAGCGACGCCTGGTCTAAGGTGACGCGCGGCTAATCTGGCAGCTCTCGCACCGGCATTTCCTGCGGGCGCAAGCGCAGCGGGCGGGCTTGCCGGATGAGTTCCCGATTGGCCTCGTTGTAAGAAAAGCAAGTATTCCGCATGCCGGGCACGTGATCCATGACAAACGCGTGCCGCCGAGGGGGATCGTCTTCGCGCTCGCGAATTTCGGGCGGTACGTTTTGAAACAAGCGGACGAAATGCAACTGGTACGCTGCTTGAGCGATCTCCACCACGAGTTCGGAAATCCGGTGGCAGCCGTTGGCTCCGCCAACGATCTTGCGTGCGGCCACCGTAAAGCCGCGTTGCACCCGCATACCCACCAGCCCCTCGATGTTGCGATGGGTGAGGTTGCAAATGTTGGTAAAGGGTCCACTGCGCACTTCCGCTCGGGCAGCAACGATTTCTAACGACGGGTGCAGGATTTCGACCTCTGCGTGGACGTCGTGAACCTCGTCTTGCAGGAAGGCTTCGATGAGGAAGCGATCCCCGCCCAGGGGATAGATGTTCACTTCTTTTGTACGGTGGTAAATGGCACGAACTCGAGACATACGGTGCCCTTTCCCATGCCGCCGAAGTTATCGCAACGGCGGAAATGGCGACCGGCTGCACGCAAGGCTGGATGTTGGCCGGCGGGCAGTCGCCGTGTTGGCAATGCGGCGTGATCCATTTGGCTGCGCCTAGCCGTGGTATCTGCTTCCCTGCGAGAGAAACGGGCAAACCCCAGTGAGCTCCGTACTGCTGGGCCAGGCGGGGCCGCGCTGGTTCCGTTGCTGCCTGTCAGCGGCGCTTTGTCTTCGCACAATCACCCAAGGTACCGCGGAACGAGGCGGGTGGTTGGTTGGGGGTGACCAACGAGATGACGTGGTCAAGCGGGTTGGCCAGAGCTTGGGGCGAGGTACCAGTAGAGGTTGTGGGGCCGGTTGAAAATTGCTCATCAAGGCTCTGTCCGCGGACGCCGAGGGTTAGCTCGCCGCCGTCGTGGCACTCGCGAGAGCAGAGCCAGACGGCTCGGAGGCCAACATTCCTAGCCGGCTGTTCACGATACGAAACACTTGTTCCTATTGACAACAACTGGCAACTGCGGCATGCCTGTGAGCGATGGTGCCTGCGAGTTGCATGGGTGCGGCACGCTGCGAGTGCGCGGCGTGGGCGCCAGCAGGGAACGCTTGCCGAAGGGTTGGCTCGAGCGGTCAAGCGCATGGGGGAGGGAACGAAGGGTCTGGTCAATGAAAGCGCGAGCCATTGTGCAAACTGCCCCGCGGCAGCTCGAGTTGCGCGAGTTCCCATTGCCGGACATCGACGACGACAGTGCCCTCCTGCGGGTGGAGGCTTGCGGCATTTGTGGTAGCGACGCGGAGCAGTATGCCGGGGTGCTTCCGGTTCCAATGCCGGTCATTCCAGGGCACGAGCCGCTGGGTGTGATCGAGAAAATTGGGGATCGAGCGGCAAAGCGGTGGGGGGTTGACGTAGGGGACCGTGTCGCGGTGGAGCCGTTGATTCCGTGTGGGCATTGTGCTGCATGCCGCAGCGGAAACTACCAAGTTTGTCGTGGCCGTGGCCGTATGTTTGGTCACGGATACATCCCGATTTCTGAGCCTCCTGCGCTATGGGGCGCGTATGCGGACTTCATGTATCTCGACCCGTTTTCCATCGTGCACCGGGTGCGCAAGGACTTGCCGGCGAGTATCGCCGTGATGTTCAACCCTTTGGGGGCGGGGTTTCGGTGGGCGGTGGAGATTCCGCATACGGGTCCGGGCGATACCGTGCTCGTGCTTGGTCCGGGCCAGCGCGGCTTGGCCAGTGTCATCGCGGCGCGGGCTGCTGGTGCGGAGCGGATTATCGTGACTGGCCTTGCCCGCGACGAGCAGAAGCTAGCGTTGGCCCGCGAGTTCGGTGCGGATTACACGATCAATATCGAAGCCGAAGACGTGCGCCGTCGCGTGCACGAACTTACGGGGGGTCGTGGTGCCGATGTGGTGGTGGAGGTTTCCGCCAATTCTCCCGAGCCAGTGGCCGAGGCACTGTACTATGTAGCCACGGGCGGACGGATCGTGCTGGCTGGGGTGAAAGGATTCAAGGTTGTTCCGAACTTCGTGAGCGACCTTGCCGTGGTCAAAGAGGTAACGATTCGTGGGGCCTTTGGAGTGACGAGTCGGGCTTACCGCTCGGCGATTCGCTTGATCGAGTCGGGACGTGTTCCCCTGGAGAAAATGCATACCCACGATTTCTCCCTCGAACAGGCCGAGTATGCGATTCGGCTGTTAGCCGGGGAGATTCCTGGAGAATCGAGCATCCACTCGTGCTTGTTACCTGGATCGTGAGGCTTCGCCATGGCTGCGCTCGAGCCCAAAGCTTACTCCGCGCCGGACAAGCCGCTTCGATTTGCGGTGATCGGTGCCGGCATGGCGGGGATTCTTTGCGGGATCAAACTTCGCGAGGCCGGGTTTGACAACTTCACCATTTACGAGAAAGCGGATCGGGTGGGTGGCACCTGGCGGGAAAATACGTATCCGGGTATCGCCTGCGACGTCCCTGCGCACTTGTACTCATACTCCTTTGCCCCGAACCCGGAGTGGAGCCATCGTTTTGCCCCAGGAGACGAGATTCAGGCTTACTTTGAAACGATTACTCGCGACTACGGGTTGGGGCGGTACATTCGGTTTGGCGATGCGGTGGCGCGGCTGCGCTACGCCGGAGGCAAATGGAATCTGGAGACAGCGAAAGGCCACCGCGACACCGTAGACATCGTACTGGCGGCGACGGGCGTTTTGCATCATCCGCGGATGCCGGAGATCGAGGGCTTGGACACGTTTGCTGGACCGTGCTTCCACAGCGCTCGCTGGGATCACGGTGTTTCTTTGGAAGGGCGCCGCGTTGGAATCGTGGGCACGGGTTCGTCAGCCGTGCAAATTGTTTCTGCAATCGTCAAGCGCGTGCGCCGTTTGGTGCTGTTCCAACGCACGGCACAGTGGATTCTTCCGCAGGAAAATCCGCCTTACTCCGAAGCGGAAAAAGAAGAGTTTCGCCGCAACCCCCGGCGGATCTACGAATTGCGCGAACAATTGGCCCAGGGGTTCGTGGAACATTTTTCCAATGTCGTTGTGGACGCTGATTCACCGCAGTTGCGTTTGTTGGAGGCAATGTGCCTGGCGAACTTGGAAAACAACGTGAACGACCCGGAATTGCGGGAAAAGTTGCGGCCCCGATACCGTGCTGGGTGCAAGCGGCTCGTGGTCTCCCCTGACTTTTACCAGGCGATCCAAAGCCCCAACGCGGAGCTGGTGACCGAAGCAATCGCGCGGGTGGAACCTCGGGGAGTGCGCACGAAAGACGGGCGTTTGCACGAACTGGATCTGCTTGTGCTTGCCACCGGGTTTCACGTGGATCGTTTTCTCCGTCCCATCGAAGTCATTGGCCGCGGAGAGAAGCTGCTAGACGACGTTTGGAACCCGAGGCCTTACGCATACCTCTCCGTTGCCATCCCGGACTTTCCGAATTTGTTCTTGCTCAACGGACCCAATGGCCCCGTGGGCAACTTTTCCCTGATCGACGTGGCGGAGTTGCAGCTTGCTTACATCCTTCAGCTCGTCGAGCTCATCCGGGCTGGTGTTTGTCGGGAAATCACTGCGACACACGAGGCTACGGCGCGCTTCGAGAAAGACCGTGCGGAGGCCGCGAAGAAAACGGTCTGGGTCACGGGGTGTCAGAGCTGGTATCTAGATGACCGCGGCCTCCCCATGGCCTGGCCGTGGACGTTCGACCGCTTCCGCAAAGTCATGGCCCGACCCACGTTCGAGGATTATGCGTTAGCCCTCTAGGGGCAAGCTTGGTGCGGAAAAGCAATACCGCCGAGACGCCACGATAGCGGGCATGGCCCGAGCTAAGCGCCCGCGCTTTTTCCGGAAAGGGCTCGCGTTGGGCGAACTCGGCGCTGCGAGTTGCCGCTACCAGCTCACGGTTATCTCGGAGCGTAAAGGCATCGAGCCCCTAGTCCGGGGAGGGCATATGTACTGCGCTCGCAGAGTGCCTCAAGGCTCCTCGGTACGGCAAGCCTGGTCGCAGCCGTCGCCGTTGGTGCGGTTGCCGTCGTCGCATTCCTCGTGGCGTTGTACCACCCCGTCACCACAGGTGCTCGGCTTGCAAACGAGCCGAAGCGAGTCGGAATCGAGGATGCCGGTGGAAGTCCAGGCGCGCACTCGGAAACGTTTTCTTCCCGAGAAATACCCGCCGGATGTAGTCTGCCTCAACGGCACCACGAGTTGGAACGGGCTGCTACAGGCATTTGCGGACGCATTGGGGGTCGCACCCGGGGTGGGCAGCGGTGTGCGCCGGCGGAGAATTTGAACTCCGAAGCCCCCGGCTCCGGCCTGGTTCTCCAGCGTGGCCGCGTTTGCTTGATCCTCGGGTCGCGATGCTGTGGCAGGGTTGGGGCTTCGGACCTCGAACGCCGCGAGATCCAGGGCGGCACACTGTGGGAACCGTGCGTCGGTGTTGTTGATGCAGAGCGACACCTCGAACGTGCAACTGTAGTTGGTTAGATCCGGATCCAGGTCGCAACGTGGGTCGCCCTCGTAACACCGGGCAATGTTTTTCGGTAACCCCCTCCGGTTCCACGCCGGCACGGGTATCAATGGCCTAAGCTTCGTGCCCCAAAATGGGAAAAGCTAACAGCGATTGGCCAAAGCCAGCGGTGCAACGCGACCTAGGGCCGGGGACCGCCCCAGTCGGGTAGCTCCGATTCGCTGCCCCGTTTCCGATTTGGCGCGGGTTGGTAATGTGAGGGGAGGGAGGTGCGGAAGATGGAGGAAGGGGACCATCTTCCGCACCCGGTTGCCCGGTCTCACAGGTGGTCGCAGCCCGCAAGAGCCGGAACAAGGATAGACCAGGATTCGGCGATGCCATGGATCCGACCGATCCGGGGACGCCAGGTGCGAAAGAAGTCGCTCGGGCTCAAGAGGGATGCTGGGAAGGCTACGGTCGTGTTCCATGGCATCGTTGGCTTGGTCTAAACGCAACAACGGTGCCAACGGCGCCTGCTCTTCCTGCAGGCGTTATCGTTGCTCGTCGCTTACCGAGTGTGCTCGAAAGGAAACAGACAGAGATGGTACAGTGTCTCTTTCCGAAGACACTACGGGGAGCGATGACAATGCGCGGGCAGCACTCCTAGCGGGTCAACCTGTCAGCCCGCTTGTGTGCTGCCAGACCGATCCTGCGGTTCCTGCCGTGTGGGCTGCTCTGCAGTCACCAACATCCCATCCGGCCCTCGTTCGCCTGGTTGGTTGACGAGAGCGGCTTCGAACCTTCGCGGCTCGCCAGAACGACCTTCTTGGAACCCGAAAAGAAAGCGTGACGCCATAGACCGCGCGATCTCCTTCATCAGTCGCAAGGCGTTCTCGGTACGCACGCCGTAGCCGAGAAGCTCGTTGTCCAACGCGAGCCCCTGGAAAAACGCCACCACGAACGTAGGAATGGCAGCATAAAGGGATTCCCCGTTCTCTCGTGGTGGGAACAATTGAAGGAAGGTGTCTTCGATGGTGTCGGCAAACCGCTGGGACAAATCGCGGACGACCTTGCGCAGCGCTGGGTCGGTGCGAGCGGCAACGGCAAGCTCGAGCCAGGCAAAGAATTCAGGGCCTTGAAACAATTGCCAAATGACATCGATGGCGGCTTCGATTGGGTCGGCTTCCGAGGGCAGTGTCTGGATGGCACGCACGAGTTCGTCTCTGCGGCGATGGATCAAGTGTTCCACGGCGGTTGCCACCAGCATCGTTTTGGTCGGGAAATGGTGTAACCTTCCGCCGTGGGAAAGCCCTGCTCGCCGCGCAATTTCCGTTGTGCTCGCCCCGCGGTAGCCGAGCTCGTAAAGACACTCGATCGTTGCCTGAAGAAGGCGCTCCCGCGCCTCAGCGCGCCGCTGTGCTTGTGTGCGGCGCTGTCGCCGGTGCGTGGCCATGGCCACCCGTATATCGTGGACAGACGCTGGCGTAAAGGACGCACTGGTCGTTTTGCAAGGGCAGCACGCGTGCCGTGGGATGGCGGAGCGTTTGCCCAGGCTTGAGCCTGCACGGACACGCGACCCTTAGCCTCCGTACCACGCGCCTCCACGAGACCCGCCCCTTACCCGCAGTTGCTCGGGAGGGATCGCCTCCGGGCTGTGGTGGTCCCATGTTTGGGACGGTAAGCGAGGCTACACGCGCACTCTCAGACCGTGGTCGCGGCGGTCGGTTAAGATCTCGAAGGCTGCCCGGTGTTGGGTGTGAAGCGTTTCTTCCGTGCCCGTGGAGCTGTGGGTCAAACGCAATTCGCAGCGGGCGAGCTTGCTGTTGAGGCAGTGCTTTTCCCCACCCGGCGGATTATAGTATCGCAGCGCGACAAAGAGCGACGCCGGCGCCTCGATGGTTCCCTCGATCTTGATGTCGTCGCCGCCGGTGGCGAACTGCCAGCGAAAAAAGTTCCATTCGCCGCGTGCCCGCATCGTTTGCAAAGTGCCCGTGAGCGAGTATTCTCGACCAGCGTGCCGCAAGACCAGTGGCGTGAACGGCGGGCTCCACAAGCCACCCAGCTTGATGCGGGCTGTGGCAACTTCCAGGAAAGAATCTGGCGCGTTATCGAATCCCGCAACCTGGCCCCAAGCGTAACTATCCGTGTGGCGAGAACCCCAGTTATGGTTCTGGCTGCCAACCCAGTCTTCGATCCGATGCACCGTACCGTTGACATCCATCTGCCCGCGGAAACGAGCGAGTGGCAGCCCAACGAGACTCTTCGCTCGTGGTAGCCGGGCGCGATACGCCGCCGGGGGAAGGAGAAGAAGCGGAGCTTCGCCTCCGGCAAACGAAAGCTGCCAGGACAGTCGGCCGTCGCCGCTTTCCGCCTCTCCCCACAGTTCGCCGGTTCGGCAGCCGGATGTTCCGATTCGGACGTCGAATGTTTCCCGCGAAAAGTGGCATTCGGCAATGGGCAGCTCGCGTTTGACGGCCACGTGCTGGCCGCTCTCGCCGTCGAACCAAATGCCCCACAATTCGCCAATGGCATGCTCGGGATGGCGGTCGGGGCTGAAGAGCGTGTAGCGGACCCAAAACGCCAAGGGGCGCTGCGGGTGGTTGGCGCGAAAGAAAAAACTTTCGTAGTGCCCCTGGCGCTGGCCGGAAACGTACTGCGCCACGAGTAAGGATTGGATCCAATCTGGGGTAGTCACGGCAGCCATGCTCCCTGCTCGCTTTCCTGGTAACGGTGCTACCTCACCACCGATTCGCGACGTTGCTCGGTGGATTGTTCCTGGTTCGTTGCCACCTCCGGAACGTGCTGCTGCGGGCCCGACCAAAACAGATACACGAGGCCACCCACTAAGCCGGAGGCCAGCACGATCGCACTAGCGAGAAGGCCGAGGGCCATGGCAGCGTGTTGGTCTACCCGCATTCGATGCAAGAAGAAAATGTAACCCGCTTCGCGGATCCCGATGCCACTGAACGTAATGGGCGCCATGCCCGCAATGTTCACGACCGGCACGAAAATGAAGTAGTACGACCACGGGAGTTTGAGCCCCAACCCCAACCCGAGAAACACCTGCGACAAGATCTGCAGCGTGTGAAACACGCCGGCCACGACACTGGTGGTCAGCAGCAGCTTCACGTCGTTCCAATAAGGGACCAAGTCCACTTCCACCATCCGCCGCCAACGATTTTGTGGTGGAAGTACACGCACAGCCAATTGTGGCCCAAACAGCCAGCCCAGCAAGGTGGCTGGCGGAACGAGCCAAGCCGACCAGTACAAGGGCAAGGGCATCCGGTAGTGAGGCTGCAGGATGATAGCGCCAGCGCCAATCCACACGAGGACGACGAAGCCAAGACCGCGATCGGCCAGCACAGTGGTTAGGGCAAGGGCGCGCCGACCAGGCCCGCCCGCGAGAAACAAGGCACGACCGATGTCGCCCGCTACGGTACTTACGCCGAACAAGTTCATGTACATGCCGGTGAAATACGAACCGAAGAAGTGGGAGTAAGGTTGGTTGAATCCCAAAGGACGCGCCAGCATAGTCCAGCGCACACAGCTCACCACCATGCTGAGGAGATAGGTTACGAGGGCGCCGAGGAGCCACCACGGATCGATTTCTTTGAGGGCGCCGCCTAGTTCGTGAGTATCCACCTTGTAGAACAGCAGCGCCAACACCGCGGCACTAATGGCAACTTTGAACCACCACTGCGACCAAATCGGGGTCGTTTCGCGCGCTGCGCTCATGCTCACCACCCCTTCGCGCCACCGCCTTTGCGCGGGTCGGCCGCCCCTTCGAACCCGGAACTCATGCGGCGTACAAGCTGGATCGCTCCCATTTCCGGCACTTCTCGCACGGTGTGACCAACTCGTTCAAGCACGTTTCGCGCCTTTGGATCAATTTGCGGTTCAACCAGCAGCACCGGTGGTTGCCACTGGTGATGAATCCGAGGAGCAGCCACTGCGTGCTCGGCGCCAAAGCCGAAGGCCAAGACGTTGAGCAATACCTGCAGGGTTCCACTGATGATCATGGGGCCACCCGAACCCCCGACTGCTACCACCGCGCGGTCGCCCTCGAGCACCACGGTGGGTGCCATACTGCTGAGCGGCCGCTTGCCCGGTGCTACAGCATTAGCGGCGTTACCCACCAGGCCGTACGCGTTGGGAACGTTCGGTGCGATAGCAAAGTCGTCAATCTGATTGTTGAGCAAGATCCCGGTTGACCCGGCCACGAGCATCGCCCCGAAGGAAGTGTTAATCGTGGTTGTACACGCGACGGCATTGCCTTCCGAGTCCATGACCGAAAGATGGGCGGTGCCCGCATCGGAACCCATCTGCGCCGGAGGAGCTAAGTGACTGCCGTACTCCTCGATGGGCAGCGTCCGCGTGGAGAGAATCCGGCGGCGTAAACTTGCCGTGAGATTGGGATCGAGCAACTCCGCAAGGGGTACCCGGACAAAGTCCGGGTCGCCATAGTAACGAGCACGGTCGGCGAACACATGCTTGAGCGTTTCTGCCAGAAGGTGCAGATACGTGGGCGAATTGTGGCCGAGCCGCACGAGGTCGTCGCCGCGCACGATGCCGAAGGCCGCCAGCAGCGCCCCGCCGCCGGAACTAGGGGGCGGCATGGTCAAGATCCGGTAGCCGCGGTAGCTGGCCTCCAACGGCTTGCGCCACTTGGGAGAATACGCGGCCAGGTCGTCTTCGGTCATGACCCCACCGGCGTCTCGAACCGTGCGAACGATTTCTTGGGCAATCGCGCCGCGATAGAAAGCACTAGGCCCTTGCTGAGCAAGGGTCGAAAGCGTGCGGGCAAGCTCCGGAAACTGAATCACTTCGCCTTCCCCACGGGGCCGCCCGTCTTCGTGCAGAAACCACCGCGCGAGCAAAGGGCGGCGAGCAATGTCTTTTTGATTTTTTGCAATCTCTTGGGCGAGGTGGCTACCGATGGGAAAGCCATCGCGAGCGAAGCGAATTGCCGGCTCCAGGACGACACGAAGCGGGAGCGTCCCAAAACGCTCCAGCGCGAGAGCCAACCCGGCTACTTCTCCAGGCACTCCAACGGCTAAGCCGCTACGCTGACTTCGCTGAGGATCGACACGGCCGCCGGCGAGGAAAAGCTCCGGGCGGAGCGCTGCCGGTGCCGTCTCGCGGAAGTCCAGCGCAAAAGCCTGGCGATCCCGTGCACGATAGTACAAAAGAAACCCGCCGCCCCCGATGCCGCAAGACGAGGGGTTCAGTACGCAGACAGCGAACGCGGTTGCTACCGCGGCATCGATGGCATTTCCTCCCTCCTCCAAGATCGTTGCCCCGGCGCGGGCGGCCAAAGGGTGCTCGGCCGCCACCATCCCCCGAGGCCCAACCTCGGCCGCGACTCCACCCGCAAGTAACGTGGCGACGAAAACCGCGAGGGCAATAGTGCGGGACACCACCGAGTGCATACGCCGCGAACAAGGCAAAGGATACAATCAGTGCCCTTGCCTGCAGGTGCTTGTCCTCCAGTTGCCTCGAGACCGTAGCCCGACGGCAGACGGTGGCGGAGAAACCGCGCGACTTACCGAAACACAATGCGACTGCCCGAGATGCACGGAAGCAAACACCGAAGGTGGTCCGCCGACCGACTGCGGATTCGGCAGCTTACTCGTAATCTTCGCCAAAGTGAGCCCGCACGATGCGTTGCTTCAAGTATTCCAGTGTGCCGAGGTCCTCGAGAATGTCCCCTCCGGTATCGTAGAAAAGGATGTCGCCGTTTTTGTTCCGACCGACGGCGACCAGCCAGTCGAGCTGATCTCGATCTTCCAACAAGTAGTTCAATGTTTGCGACACCCCTTTAGCTGGGATGATGGTGACTTTCGGTTTCGCCGATTTGTGTTGTTTCATCCTCGTTCTCCCACGTGGGCACTCGAGCTATTTGCAACGCGCCGATCCCAGTTGGGATGTTCGTGATCGGGTTTTCCACGCACGGGAATTTTTCCTTAAGGGGAGCACTTCAGCAAGTCAATACGAGCTTCGCCACCGTTTCCGAGTGGTAGGTTTGCGGAAAGAGGTCGATCACCTGGAGACACTCGAGCCGATAGCGGCCCGAGAGCTGAGCCACATCCCGTGCCAAGGTGGCCGAATTGCACGATACGTACACGATGCGCGGGGGAGAAAGCTCCAGCACAGCAGAAAGGGCGTTGCGAACCCCGCTTCGCGGTGGATCGAGTACGAGGCCATCGATGCGCTCGCCTCGCTCTGCGAGCATAGGAAATGCCCGTTCAGCGGTGCTCCGCATCACGCGCACGTTTTCCGTGCCTAAGCGACGGGCGTTGTTCTGAAGATCCTCGGCCGCGGCGGGGTCGGCTTCGATGGCCAAGACCTCGGCAGCTCGTGCGGCCAAGGGGAAGGTGAAGTTGCCGACGCCAGCATAGGCATCGACGATCCGCTCGTGCCTGTGCGGTTCGAGGAAACGGAGTACCGCGTCCACGAGAAGTTGGTTGGCGGCGGGGTTGACCTGGGTGAACACGCCGGCGGTTACGACCAGTGGTATGTCCGCAGCAGGCAAAACGACCACGTGCGGGTTCCGGTGGCTCCGCCGCGAGCCTTTGCTTTGCAGCACAACGCCGCGAACCATCGGGGTGCGCTCCATCCACTGCAGGAGTCGTCGCTCGTCAGAGGCAAGCCACGAACCTTCGATCTCGAAGGCTAAAGCAACCTCGGGTTCCGTGGCATCGGCAATAACTTCGACGCGGCGCACGTTACTCGCCACACGCGCGAGCAACTCCTGCACGAGGGGCAGAGCTGCGTTCACGGTTTCCATTCCGAGCAAGCAGTGCTCGATCGGCACGAGCTCGTGTGATGCTGCCGCGTAGTACCCGAGCTTCCGATCCTCGACGCGCAGAGAGAGCCGCTGACGGTAGCCGAACTCGCGTGGCGACGGAACGGGCGCGGCGAGGGGAGCGGGAGAGACTTTGGCCATGCGCTCGAGATGGTCTCGAACGTTGGCTTGCTTTGCTTCCAGTTGCTCGGTGTATTCCAAATGTTGCCAAGGACACCCACCGCACCGGGGCAGGTACGGGCAGGGCGGAACCCGCCGGTGCGGCGAGGGCGACACCACCTCCGCTACCTGCGCGTAGGCGTAGCTCCCGTGCTCTTCCTGGATGGCCACGCGCACCACATCGCCAGGCGCGACGCCGCGGACGAAGAGGACCCGGCCATCCCAGTGCGCCACCCCGTGTGGTCCGTAGGCCATGCGCTCGATCGTCACCAAGTGGCTCACAGTACCACGAAACGTATCGCCACGAGCTACGATGCACAACGTCGACGAGTCCGGCAGCCGATGTCCTCTCACTTGGCGCCGCCCAAGCAGTTTCGACGTTTGGCCAGGTACGATGCTTTCGGGGCGGTGTGTGCCGAGCTCTCGATTGGCGCATGCGGTGTGGGAAAAACACGGTGCCGGTGTCGCTCCTGTGGGTTGCTCGGAAGGTTTGCAGTCCGTGTCTCCCGACGCGATTCGTCAAGAGCGCACGCGCAGGTGGCCGTGCGTGTCGCTTTCGCCACTTCTTCCGGCAACGCGTTACGGTGGCGTTCGTGGCGGAACCGTGCTCGCCTCCGTGAGCCTCTTGCCGCGGACGCTCTTGGTGCAGCTCTGCCGCTCCTACCCGCATCGAGGAGCTCGGATTCGTTGAAGGGGCAAGCAGGAGCCGAGGATTGCGCGTGCGGTGTCCACACGTTGCGGCCACTGGCTCCCTACGGTACCAGAACGGGCCAGGAGAGACCGTACGATGACAGAGCCGCTTCAGGGTTTGCGTCCTTCGGCCGGTTGGCCCGTGGTGCACCTGTTTTACCGGCTGGATCGGCCCCGCTGGCGCAGCCAAAGCGCCGAAACCCGCGAGGCTCAGGTGGAGGAGTTTCAGACCTGGCTAGCGCAGGTAAGCCGCGAGGCGGATTTACAGTTGGTGCCACAAGCGGGAGTGACGAAGTTCGATTTTGGCGTGATGGCCATTCATCCTGACTTGTGGCGCATTCAACAGTTGGGGCAGCAAATTGCCAGCACCGGCCTTGGTGCGTGTTTGCTCCCCGTGTATCAGTTTCTCTCGCTGACCGAGGCGAGCGAGTACATTACCAACGAACTCGACTGGGCGCGCTTGCTCATCGAAGAGCAGAAACTCGATCCGACCTCGCCGGAGTTTGCCAACCGCTTTGCGGCTTTGCGGAAGCGAACGGCCATTTACGCCGAATCGCGCATTCATCCCAAGTTGCCCGAGGATTACCCCATCGTGTGCTTTTACCCGATGAGCAAGGCACGCCGCGATCAAGACAACTGGTATCGTTTGAGTTTCGAGGAGCGGAAAAAGCTCATGTTGCAACACGGCGAGGCAGGGCGCCGCTTTGCCGACCGGGTCACCCAACTCATCACCACATGCACCGGAATCGATGATTGGGAGTGGGGCGTGACTTTGTTTTCTCGCGATCTCAAGGCCATTCGCGATATTGTTTACGAGTTGCGTTACGACGAGGCGAGTGCCGTGTATGGGTTGTTCGGGTCGTTTTACGTAGGAATCCGCTTTGCGCCGGAGCGGCTCGCCAGCGTCCTCCATCTCTTGTGAGGACGTCGTCTCGCTCGGGTTAGCGATGTTCGCTGGGATAGCCGAAGTAGGCCGCGGCAACCTCTGCAGCCTGGGTGCGTAGTTCTGCCGGCACGAAAACGTAAAAACGCCACAAATCCTCGTAGCGCCGCTGCAGCGCCGCGATTTCCCCACTGCGGTCGTACTGGTCGAGCGCCAGCAAACCTTGGGGAGTGACCGCGATGGCACTGGCCTCCTTCATGGAAGTGAGCGCCGGACAGTACACGACCACTTCGCTCGGCTTGCAGCGCAACTCCTTGGCGAGGGCTTCTTCCGCCACGCGACGTTCCTCGGCCGATTCGTGATAGCGGCGCACCAGCGCCGCACGCTGCGCTCGCGACAGTGCCGTTGCCGAGAGCACGTAGCCCCGCTTAAGAAGGTCGCGCCGCTCCAAGCGTTGCACCAACCGCACGATCTCGGCATCGGCCTCTTTCCGAGAGGGCACGCTTTTCAATCGTTCGAACAACGTGGCGTCTTGCAGATCCAAGAGTTCCGTTTCCCCGAGCTGCCCGTAACGTTGCGCCATCTCGACGGCTTTCGAAATCATCGCACCGGCCGCCACTTTTGTGTGGTGGTAATACACGCGTTCGGTGAGGAAGTAACGAAGGCGCAAGAGCTGCACGATTTCCGAAAACGCATCGGGGCGCAGCATTCCGTGGCGGGTGATGGCCAGGGCGAGTTGATGGTCGACGATGTCGAAGGAGCGAAACACGCGCTCGTCGTAACGCTGCGCAAGCCCGGTGAAATACGCATCGCGGCGGAGATAGTCCAGAAGATCGGCGTCGATCGTGCTCGACACGATTTGCCGTGCCCAGGGTGGCGTCGTGCGATGGTCGCGCAGCCCGAGGAGTTCTTCCATCGGCTCGGCAATGCCGAGCCGATGCAGATCCTCGCCCAGTTGGCCTTCGAGGAGCAGGGCGAGTCGCTGCCCCTTGTCGTGCCGAGGAAAGAGCCGGCGCTCGTCCTCGAAGGTATGGCCAAAGGGCACGTGGGTGACATCGTGGAGCAACGCGGCGGCGCCGATGAGGCTCGCCAGTGCGGGGGTCACGAGTTGCGGGTGGCGCGCCTTCAAGGCGACGAGCAAGCGCTGCGCGGCGGCGCAGGCGCCAAGCGAGTGGTCGAAGCGCGTGTGCACCGCGCCCGGGTAAACGAGGTAGGCCGTGCCGAGTTGCTTGATTCCGCGAAGGCGTTGCACCACAGGTAAGTCGAGAACCGCCGTTTGCACATGGTCGAGCTCGACATCGCCATGGACCGCGTCGCGGATGAGCATGCTTTCCAAGCTCTAGCCCGGAGCGCGCCTCCAGAGCAACGCCCCGCCCAGGGTCGCACGGCCATGGCGGGGCGTACGGCCGTCCGCCCTGGCTTCCATCACCACCCATCTTGCCACGGCGACCGAAACGCCCCGATGCAGTGGTAGGGGCGCACGGCAGTGCGCCCGCCGTTTGCGTGTGGTTCACGTCTAGCTGGCAACACCGCGGGTGAACGGCTGAAAAAGTTGCTTGACTTTTTCGATCCGCCGATGTGGACTGCGTGTAAAACCGCAATGAGGTTTGCAAGGTTGCGGTCGGGCACAGGGTTTTTCAGGGGTGCCTCGGGTCGGCTCGGTCACTTAGGAGCGTGTGCACTAGTCTGTTTCTTTGTATTGAACACAACCCTTGGGGCGGCGGCTGAATTTTGCGGATACGTGTCGGACGGCCCTGGCGGCACCCTCACGGCGGTCGACTTACCCGAGGCACGCTTTCGCTACCGGATCCCGGTGGTTCCAGCGTGGGATTTCGCCGCTCGGAGCTGCGTTGGGTCTCAAGATGAGCAGCGGCTTTGGTGTGGGGTCTCTCGCATTTACCGGCCTCTTGACCAGTTCGATATGTCGCCGGTGCTGGGGGAGGCAGAGGATCCGCTTGCCGTGGTGGTGGTGGACGTTGCGGCCGCCCGAAAGAGCGGCCAGCTACCTTTCCGCGCCTTCGAACTCGTGGTGGCGACTGGTGGTCAGGCCCTGGTGGCTAGCCATGCCGAGCCTCTGGCAGTGGTTTACGAAGTTGCTGCGGGGACGATACGGCACACGATTCCCATCCCGGGCTCTCTAGCTTCCTTAGCGAGTTCGCCTCGTGGCGACCGGGTATACGCAACGTATGCGAATTGGGAGAATGGGGATTCGGATGGTTCCTCGCCATGGCTCGCGGCGATCGACCTGGAGTCGGCGCAAACCGTAGCCGCGGTCGAGTTGCCCCGAGCGGAGCGTCCCGAGTTGGACTATCCCTATCAGATCGTTGGTGTCGATGGGCTCGATCAGGTCTACCTTGCCCGGGCGCGGCAGGCACGACTCGAGGTTGTGGACGGTGCGCGTGGGCAGCACACTGCGTCGCTGGAACTCGGCGGACAGCCGCTGGCCCTGTTGGATCGCGCGGATGGGCTTGCCGTGTACGTGCGCAACGAAAGGGGAAACGAGTGTGGAATCTCGTTGGTGTCGTTGCCCGAGTTGGAAATGTTGGCGACGAGAACCACGGAGCGGTGCGTCGGCTGGTTGAGGGTGAGCCCGGAGCGCGACTGGGTCGTGGCGTCGTTGGGGGACTCACTAGTGGTGTGGACTTCTGACTTGGCCAGTGAACTCGGGCGAACGGAAGCGACCGCAGCCGTTTACCCGGCGGCGATCGTGCGCGGTGGTTGCCCGCTTGCCGAGCCATGCGTCGGGGATTGCGATGCGAACGGCACGGTGACGGTGGACGAAGTGATCCGCGCCGTCAACATCGTTGTCGAAATTCTCCCGAAGGAGCGCTGCCTGGCTGCGGACTCGAGTGGCGACTGGCGGATCAGTGTCGACGAAGTGGTGAAGGCGGTTCGTAACCTTCTGCATGGCTGCTCGGGGTGAGATAGCGACGGGGGCGTGGAGCAGAGGCGCTCAAAAACGCCTGGTGTTAGGAAAGTGGCGGAAGAGCGTGTCAGCGATGCGGCCAACCCAAGGCAGCGCCGAGCAAGTAGCCGCGTCTGGTGCATTCGCGAGGCAAGTGCCCGGCTTGGTAACGACACTGCGGCACAGGTAGCTTTGCTCGTGGAATTGGCGGACGTGCTGACGCAGGGTGCGGTGGTTTCGTCGCCGTTGACGTTGCCCGAAGAGACAACGAGAAGACCGAGCGGAGCAGCAGTGTTTTGCCGCGAGGGTGAGTACTGGGAGAGTGCCTACCTCGGAAAAAGTATTCAGTTGAAGCGCCAAGTGGAGCACCGAGTTGGGTTCGATGAGATCGTACATTGCTTTTCAAACCCGGCCGGGACATCCCGGTGCTCCTCCTCGTGAATGGTGCCGGCGACCGGGTGGCAGTTCAGCCTGGGCGCAAAGCAAGTCCGTCGATAGGCGCTTGGCAAGCGGCGGTGCAAGCTTGGGGTGTTTTGGACAGCCTGGAGAGCGAGTTGCTGGAGACGGAGAGCAACAACGACTTCGAGCGGGCCCGTGTGCTCCGTAAGCGCCGTGAGGTTTATCTCGAGTCCCTCTTGGGCAAAGAGGGCAAGCTGAATACTGGGCTGGAACGAGCCCGCGTGGCGGTAGCCAAAGCAGTGCGGCGTGCGCGCGAGGCCATCGGCCAGGGGTATCCCGAGTTTGCGGCGCATTTAGGGTTGCGACTTCGCCTGGGGCACACTTGCCGCTACGAGGATTTGGAGGATCCGCGGCCGCAGTGGTTCGTTGGGTGGGCACTCCGTGGAAAGCGCCGGCACACTTGAGTGGCTGTGACAACCTCCGTTGCCGTGGATTCGCGACCCCCGGAGTCGATGGCGAGGCACCTTGCCATGGATCGCAACTGCCGCCGGCAGTGCGCCGGTGAAGGTTACACGAGAGCCAAAAACCGGGGCCTTCCCGTGCGTGCCTCGTTTTGCTCGTCGGGCAACGGTTCGATTCCTTCGTGCGTTGGCTCGCTTTGCCAGGTTTCCCCCGGGAAGGGTGCATATGGCTCGGGCAATGGCTCGTCGAGGGGCAACTCGGTGAAGGGTGGGGAAAGGGAAGGTTCTCCGGACAGCGGGTTCTCCATGGCAGCCTCTTCGATCGAGACTTCCCCTGCGGGCGCGTTCTCGAGCTCCACCAGTGTATCGGCGGAACTCCCCTGGCTTTGTGGTCCTTCGTGCACCAGCTCCTCAAGACCTGTGCTCACCGTGGGACCGACACCGTGCTGTGCCAGGATGACTAGTGCAAGTGCGCCGAGCGCAACGCCAGTGCCAACCACCAAGCCGCGCGGGATCCTCACGGTCAGCGTGACTTCGCGCGGCAAGAGCGACGGGTGGCGCTCGAGCAAGCGGTCGATCGCTTCCGCACTTGCCGCTACGAGGAACAAGGCACCGGCCATCCACAGTAGTGCCGTCGCTCTTACGATCGCAGGAGGGTCGAGTAGGGTCAGGATCTCGAGCAGCGGCACCTCAAGAAGCAAATGGGCCACATAGACGGTCAGGCTTTTGCGACCGAGCTGTGCGAAAAGGCCCAAGACAGGGCGGGCGGCCGGAAAGCGCTGCCAGCTCCAGGACGTAACGGTGGCTACGGCCAGCGAGGCCAGCACGTACCAGGCGAGCTCCGCGGGTGACAACGGTACCTTGACGAACCACGAACCTGCCGTCAGCTCCGGAGGGAGCCCAAGAGCTCCTCCGTTGCGCACGAGGAACACAAGTGCGAAGACCGCCCCTGGGGCTACAAACCACCATCGTGGAGCCTGGCCCGCACTGAGGCGCGCAAACCACGGCGAGCCGACATAGCCGAGCACGAACAATGGCTGCCAGCAGGCAAACGGGAAGGGCCACTGGTCATTGAGGCTCCCCGAGCTCAGAGTATAGCCGAGCACGTAAACCGCTCCGCTGAGCGCGACGAGAACCGGGCCGCCCCAGCGCTGCCTCAGAAATTCCATCACGGGGGTCGCGAGCAAAAGTAAGCTGTACAGGAAAAGAAGTCCGCCTGTGACGCCAGGAAGACGAAACGACAGGAGATCCCAAATCAACGGTAGACGTGCTGTCAGCTCGGGTGCGGAGTGCCGAAAACTTTCCAGCAAGACGAAGAGAATGCCGACGAGTCGGTCGAGAACGAACAACAGCGCTGCTCGTCGCATCAGGCGCCACCGCGCCTCCACTCCCGCAGGGGCACGCTCGAGCAGCGCGGAACCAAACACGCGTGCTACGGCAATGCCCGAGACCAACACGAACGTGCCAGCCGCAAACCGTGTGTGTTGCCCGATCCATTGCGCAAGCGCGTCGGGCATCCCGATCGGGTACAGCGCTAGGTGCACCCACGCCATGTCCACAAGGGCCAAGCCCCGCCAAACGTCCAACAATGGATCGCGACGGCGTTGCGTGCGGCTGCCTTCCATATTCGAACCCATGGCTAACATCCGGAGCTTCGTCCGGAAAGGCGGACAGGGAGTGTGGCAGCCATGCTGATGCGTGTGGGCTGGAGACCCGCAGCAAAACCGGCGCGGGCGACCACGACGCAAGTGTTCGGGCGTTTTGCGAACGCGGACGTCCGCGCTCCCAGGGGTTGGTTGGTTTCCGAAACGCCCCGATGCGGTGGTAGGGGCGGACGGCAGTGCGCCCGCGTTGCCATCATCACCCGCGTTGCGGTGGTGCCTCGCACGTCCCACGTCCCTGGTAGGGGCGCACGGTAGTGCGCCCTTGTTCCCACCCGCACCAGCGTTTCCACACTGCCACATACCTTACCACCACCGCACCCTCTCCCCCTGGGAGAGGGTGGGCCGGAGGCCCGGGTGAGGGCCGTGGCCATCGGGAAGGGTGGCGCGCGTTCGGAAGCTGCCCTCACCCCTATCCCCTCTCCCAGAGGGAGAGGGGGACCACAAGCGGACGGGGACTTCCACGCTCCCTGGGGTGTCGCTGCGGCCCTGTTTTTCTCGAAGGTTTGCGGTGGAGTCGACGCGAGGAATCGCATAAGTACGGGCAGCGTGTGGTGTTGCGCAAGACGGATCTTGTCTGGGTGGACGTGGGGGCAAAGTCTGGCGTGGTTCGTCTGCCTCGTCTTCGCTGGGCTCACGTGGGCACAGACAACCGTGGAAAGTTTCGAGTCGCTCGAGGGTTGGACGACGCACGCTTCGCAAAACGCGCATGTGGAACTCGCGCTCGACGAAGGTGTCGTGGGCAAATCGCTCCGGGTCGACTTCGACATCCAGCCTGGAGGCAGCTTCGTGATCGTGCGCAAGCCCGTGCGGCTCAAGCTCCCGAAGAACTACGTGTTCAAGCTGTGGATCCGCGGGCAGGGAGCACCGAACGATTTGCAGTTCAAACTTGTCGATCCGTCGGGCCGCAACGTGTGGTGGTATCGACAACGGCCTTGCCATTTTCCGGCGGACTGGCGCCAACTGGCCATTCGCGACGCTCGAGTGGAATTCGCCTGGGGTGACGCCCCGGCTGCACAACCCGCGGAGATTGGATTTATCGAGTTTGCCATTGCTGCGGGTACAGGCGGCCGTGGCTCTTTGTGGCTCGACGAGCTCACTTGGGAGCCTCGGAAGGCGATGAAAGGCCGGATGCCACGGCCGCGAGTGGAAGCGTCGACCTCGGTTCCCGGTTCCGAGGCAGAAGCAGTGCTCGACACCGACCCCAATACTGCCTGGCGCAGTGGGGTTTTGGCCGCAAAGCAATGGCTGCAAATCGATTTTCAAGCGCCGCAAGAGTACGGCGCCATCGTGATTGATTGGGACCCGGTGGACTACGCCGTGGTGTATCGGGTGCTGGCGTCCGCAGACGGGGAGCATTGGTGGTCTTTGTTTGCCAGCGAGCATGGAAACGGGGGCCGCGACTACATCCCCACTGGCGAGGCGGAGTCTCGTTGGATCCGCATCGAAATGGAGCAAAGCAGCCGCGGGCAAGGCTACGCGATTCGTTCGTTGACGGTCAAACCGTACGAACTAGCGGCTTCTCCCAACGTCTTCTTTGGCACGCTAGCCAGTGAAGCACCGCCTGGGTTGTATCCTCGTTACTTCGTTCCGGAGCAGGTGTACTGGACGGCAGTGGCCCCGCCGAGCGGTGGCCGGCAAGCTTTGTTGAGCAGCGATGGCGCAATCGAACCCGTTGCCGGTGGTTATTCCGTCGAGCCGTTCGTGTACCGGAACGGCAGTTTGTTCAGTTGGAAGCAAGTGCAAACCGTGCCGCTGAGCAACGAGGCTATGGTGCCTATTCCCCGCGTTGCTTGGGAACACGAGTGGTTTCGACTCGAGGTGGAAACCTTTGCCGGTGGCACCGACACGGCGCATGCTTTTTTCGCTCGCTACGAGCTGCAAAACCGTCTGCCGGAGCAAGCCGAGTTCTCGTTATTTCTCGCGGTGCGACCTTTTCAGGTGCTACCTCCTTGGCAAAACCTCAATTTGGTCGGGGGCGTGAGTTCGATTCGGGAGCTTGCCTTCGATTCCCGCACAATCTGGATCGACCGCAAACCTGCCATTGTCGTACAAAGCCCCGGTGCAAGGTTTGGCGCGGCCTATTTCGAGGAAGGGATGGTGACGGAAAGTCTCGCACGAGGATCGCTGCCGCCACGTGTCCAGATCGCCGACCCGTTAGGGTACGCTTCGGGAGCGCTCGAGTACAAAATGACTTTGAGCCCAGGCCAAAAGAGCGCGGTTTACTTGGCCTTTCCCTGGGACGCGGCCGGTGTGGGCGAATTGCAGCTTGCCACCGATGGGGCGGAAGTCGCATACCGCCAGCAGCTCGAACGTGCACGGGAAAGTTGGCAGCGGCAGCTCGGCCGCGTGGAGTTCGAACTCCCGGCTGGCGCCAGCGACATCGAGGCCACGCTGCGCAGCGCAATGGCGCACATCCTGATGAACCAAAGAGGTGCAGCACTGCAACCGGGTCCGCGGACTTACGCGCGGGCGTGGATCCGCGACGGGGTGACCATGGCCGCGGCTCTTCTTCAGCTCGGAGCGGCAGCGGAACCAAGGGCGTTCGTGCGTTGGTTCGCGCAGTACCAACTCCCCGACGGGAGAATTCCCTGTTGCGTGGACTGGCGGGGAGCCGATCCGGTGCCCGAGCACGACAGCAATGGGGAGTTTCTGTTCCTCGTAGCCGAGTACTACCGGTTTACGCGCGACGTGGGGCTCGTCGCGGAGTTATGGCCTCAAATCCAGGCCGCGGTGGACTGGATCGACCGTGCCCGTGCGCAGCGCATGACCGATTTGTACCGCACGGGCGACAAGCGCCTGTTTTATGGCTTGTTGCCCGAGTCGATCAGTCACGAAGGCTACGCAGCACACCCCGTGC
>FWWM01007384.1_pt1 | contig 22107 bp, 19 predicted proteins | sample 2228351 | NCBI WGS metagenome assembly FWWM01 (sample SAMEA103939774, study PRJEB20133) | metagenome
GCCCCGCCCGACGGCGAGGACGCCGTCGGGTAGCTTGGTTTTTCGGATAGGCTCTAAGTCATCTACCTTGACGCTCTAGCAGCAGGCTGCGCAGGATGAAGAAGACGTTGGCCGGGCGCTCGGCCAGCCGGCGCATGAAGTACGGGTACCACTCGGTGCCGTAGGGCACGTACACCCGCACCCGGTAGCCCTCCCGGGCCAGAGCAAGCTGCAAGTCCCGCCGCACGCCGTACAGCATCTGGAACTCGTAGTCCTTTTGGGTCAGGCCCTCCCGGCCGGCCAGCGCCTTGGCCCAGGCAATCATGCGCTCGTCGTGGGTGGCGATGGCCGCGTAGACACCCTTGGCGCGCGCCTCCGGGCTGAACAGCAGCCGGAGGCACTCGATGAAGTTCTGGTCCACGTCGCGCTTGCGCGGGAAGGCAATGCTGGCCGGCTCCTTGTAAGCGCCTTTGCACAGCCGGATGTTGGCCCCGCGCTTGATAAGCCGCTTGATGTCCCCCAGGCTGCGATACAGGTACGCCTGAATCACCACCCCCACGTTGTCGTAGCCCTCATCACGCAGGTCGTCGTACACGTCCAGCGTCCGCTGGGTGTACTCCGAACTCTCCATGTCTATGCGCACGAAGTTGACGTGAGCCCGAGCGGCATCCAGCACCCGGCGCATGTTCTCCATCACCAGGTCGCGACTGATGTCCATGCCCAACTGGGTGAGCTTCACGGACACGCTGGACTCTACGCCGGCCTCCGCGATGCGATCGAAGATGTAGACATAGTCCTCAGCTGCCTGACGCGCCTGGTCCTCATTGGTCACATTCTCGCCCAGGTGATCCAGAGTAGCCACCAAGCCCCTGGCGTTGGCTTCACGGATGGCGCGGATGGCGTCGTCAGGCGTCTCACCGGCCACAAAGCGCAAAGCGGCACGCCTGGACACGCCGAAGCGCATGATGCTGTCACGGACCCTCTGGTTCCGCGACAGGTACAGAAAGATCTCTCGCATCATCCGCAGACTCCTTCCAAGGTGCAACGCACTTGAGAGCGGCTGAAATGCCCAGATGGCGCTGGCAAATCTGCGCCTGTTGCCAATGGCGGCTAACCAGGAAGCGCGTTGCACCTTCGAATCTCTCACGGCGCCATCTGGATCAACAGCTGCGCGATTGAGGCCTGCATCGGCGCCAGGAACGGATAGGGATACACCCCGATCAGCACGATGAGGATCAGGATGGGCACCAAGGTCAGGATCTCACGCCAGTTCAGGTCCGACAGGTTCTCGGCGACCGTGACCTCCTGGAAGAAGACACGCTGGAACAGGGTCAGCAGGTACACGGCAGCCAGCACCACGCCCATAGCGCCGAAAACGGCAAACCAAGGGTTGGCCCGGAAGGCCCCCAGCAGGATCAGGAACTCGCCCACGAAGCCGTTGAGCCCCGGCAGGCCTACCGACGAGAGCATCACCACCAGGAACAGGACGGCGTAGACCGGCATCACCTTCCACAGCCCGCCGAAGTCGGCAATGAGCCGGGTGTGGCGCCGCTCGTAGATCATCCCCACCAGCAGGAACAACGCCCCTGTGCTCAGCCCGTGGTTCACCATCTGCAAGATGGAGCCACTCACCCCCTGAGGGTTCAGCGCAAACACCCCCAACATCACGAACCCCAGGTGGCTGACGCTGGAGAAGGCCACCAGGCTCTTGACGTCCCGCTGGGCGAAGGAAACCCAGGCCCCGTAGATGATGCTGATGATGGCCAGGACGACGAACAGGGGCAGGAAGCGCAAGGTCGCATCCGGGAAGAGTGGCAGGCAAAAGCGGATGAAGCCGTAGCTACCCATCTTCAGCAGTACCCCGGCCAGGATGACGCTGCCGGCTGTGGGTGCCTCCACGTGGGCGTCCGGCAGCCAGGTGTGGAAGGGGAACATGGGCACCTTGATGGCGAAGGCCAGGGCGAAGGCCAGGAACAGCCAGGTTTGCACGCCGGGCGCTAGCCGGACCTGCTGCAAGGTCAACAGGTCAAAGGTCAACCGCCCTGTCGCCCCATAGTTCAGGTAGACCAGCACCAAGATGGCCACCAGCATGAGGGCGCTGCCCACCATGGTGTACAGCACGAACTTGATGGTGGCGTAGATGCGTCGTGGTCCGCCCCACCCGCCGATGAGGAAGTACATCGGGATTAGTGCCGCCTCCCAGAAGACGAAGAAGGTGAACAGGTCCAGGGCTACGAACACCCCCAGCATCCCCGTCTCCAGGAGCAGCATGAAGGTCATGTACTCCTTCACCCGCTCCTCGATGGTCCACGAGGCCAGCACCGCCAGCATGGTGAGCAGGGTGGTGAGGAGCACGAGTAGCAAGCTGATACCGTCTACTCCCAGATGATAGCTGATCCCCAGCTCGGCGATCCAGGGTACGCGCTCCACGAACTGCATCTGGAAGGTGTTCGGCTGGAAGAAGAAGAACAAGAGTAGGGACGTGATGAAGTCCGCCGCTGCCACGGTGAAAGCGGTGCCCCGGATCAACCCACGCTCATCGCGGGGGATGAACAGGATGACCAACATGCCCACCAGGGGCAGGAGAACGATGACCGAAAGGATCGGGAAGTTGAACTGGTTCATGTCGCCTTGTCATAGTAGAAACATGAAGATCGCAGCCTCGGGAATTTGGGCACGCAGGCCGTACCGTTCCTCAGCCGGCCAGTCGGCAGTGATAGGGTACATGACCTGACGGAATTTCCCGGCCCGCTGCCACAATGGGTGCTTATCAAACCGCTGCGCCCCCCACTTTAACCCCCTATTCTTGCTCTCTTGGCAGCAGCTACCGTAGCGCAAAGTAAGCCGCCACGACCACCGCTCCTGCCAGCATCATCAGCGCGTAGTTGCGCACGTAGCCGGTCTGGAAGCGCCGCAACTCGGCAGCCCCCCGCCCGATCCACGCGGCGATCCCGTTGACGATGGCGTCAATCACCCCCAGGTCAAACCCCTGCCACAGCCAGTCGGCCGCCCGCACGAAGGGCCGCACGAACAAGAAGCCATACAACTCGTCCACGTAGTACTTGTTGAAGAGCACCCGGTAGACCCCGGGGAAGCGCTCCGCCAGGGCTACGGGGCTCGGGCTGCGGCGCACGTACATGCTGTAGGCGATCAGGATGCCCAGGAGACCCGCTCCCACTGAGATGGCCGCCAGGCCGGGGTCGAAGCCGGCCGGTGGCCCGCTGTGCTCCGACATGAACACAGGCTCCAGGAAGCGGTGGAACGCCGAGCCGCCGGCCGCCGGCAGCCCCACGAAGCCACCCACCAGCGCCAGGAACGCCAGCGCCACCAGCGGCCAGGTCATAACCGGCGGCGACTCGTGGGCGTGCCCGTGGAGCTCCTCGTCACGTGGCCGGCCAAAGAAGGTTAGGAACACCTGCCGGCCTACGTAAAAAGCGGTCAGCCCGGCCGTCACCACGCCCAGGAACCACAGGGCAGTCTGGCCGTGGTGCAGTGCCTCGGCCAGGATCTCGTCCTTGGAGAAGAAACCGGAGAAAGGTGGCATCCCAGCGATGGCCAGCCACCCGACGATGAAGGTGATGGCCGTTGCCCGCATCTTGCCGTACAGCCCGCCCATGCGCTGCATGTTCGTCTCGCCTGCCAGGGCGTGCATCACGCTGCCGGCGCAGAGGAACAGCAACGCCTTGAAGAAGGCGTGGGTCATCAGGTGAAAGATGCCGGCTGCATAAGCCGTCACCCCCACCGCCAGGAACATGTAGCCGAGCTGGCTGATGGTGGAGTAGGCCAGGACGCGCTTGATGTCGTTCTGGACCAGAGCGATGGTGGCGGCGTAGAAGGCCGTCACCGCGCCGATGGTGGCCACCACCGTCTGCGACAGGGGCGCCAGCTCGAAGAGGACGTGGGTGCGGGCCACCATGTAGACGCCGGCGGTCACCATGGTGGCGGCATGGATCAGGGCCGAGACCGGGGTGGGACCCTCCATGGCGTCCGGCAACCACACGTACAGCGGGATCTGGGCCGACTTGCCCACCGCCCCCAGGAAGAGCAACAGGGTGATGGCTGTCGCCGTCGCGCTCCCCACTCTCAGCACCTCGGGAGCAGCGGCGAACACCTGGGCATAGTCCAGGGTGCCGAACACGGAGAAGATGAGGAACACGCCCAGGGCGAAGCCGAAGTCACCTACCCGGGTGGTAACGAAGGCCTTCCGCCCGGCGTCCGCCGCCGACTTGCGGGTGTACCAGAAGCCGATGAGCAAGTAGGAGCACAGGCCCACCAGCTCCCAGCCCACGTACAGCATCAGGAAGTTGTTCGCCAGAACCAGGAGCAGCATCGAGGTGACAAAGAGGTTCATGGAGGTGAAGAAGCGAGCGTAGCTCTCGTCTTCGGCCATGTAGCCGATGGAGTAGACGTGGATCAGGAAGCCGACCCCTGTCACCACCAGCATCATGACCACCGAGAGGGGGTCTATCTGCAGGGCGGCTCGGACGACGAGAGCGCCGGCGACGGCCCAGGTGAAAAGCGGCTGGATGAAGAGGCGCTCCTCCGGCGGCAGCGCCGTCAGGCCCAGGGCCACCAGCACGCTGACCACGAAGGCAAGACCTACGACCGCGCTGGCCACCCATCCCACGGCCCGCCGGCCAAGGCGGTAGCCGAAGAAGCCATTGATGAGCATCCCGGCCAGAGGAAACGCCGGCACAAGCCAAACCAGGTCTAGCATCCTGTCACCCTTTCAGCAGGCTCACATCGTCCACATCCGTGGTCTGCCGCGAGCGGAACAGCGCCACGATCAGAGCCAGTCCAATGGCCACTTCCGCGGCAGCCACGGCAATGGTGAAGAAGACGAATATCTGGCCGTCGAGGGAATTGAGTCCCTGGGCAAAGGCCACAAAGGTCAAGTTGACGGCGTTGAGCATCAGCTCGATGGACATGAAGACGATGATGGCGTTACGGCGGACAAGGACGCCAACCACGCCGATGACGAACAGGATGGCAGCCAGGATCGCATAGTACGAGACAGGGACCATTCACAACACTCCCCAATCAGGCTCCCAAGCCGGACTACTACCTGCGTTTAGCCAAGACCACCGCACCCACCATGGCCACGAGCAGTAGGACAGACACGATCTCGAAGGGCAGCACGTAGCGGCTGAAGAGCAACTCGCCCACCAGCCGGGGGTTGCCCACCCGGGCGACCAACTCAGGCGTGACCTGCCCGGGCGCGCCCCCCAGGGACGGCACACTCACGACGGCCACCAGCACCGCCAGCAGCCCCAACCCGAAGAGCAGGGCGGCCGGGCGCTGCACCGGCGTACGCTCGGTGAGGAGCACCGGCTGCGGTCCCAGCAACATCACCACGAACAGGAACAACACCATGATGGCGCCGGCGTACACCGCCACCTGCACCACCGTCAGCAATGTGGCGCCCAGAAGCAGGAACAGCACGGCCGTGGCCACGAAGTTGACCACCATGAACAGCACGCCGTGAACCAGGTTGCGCGCCGTGATCATGGCCAGCGCTGAAGCGATGGCTATTATGGCTAACACCAAGAAGGCTAGCAACTCCATGGGTAAACCCCTGTGCACACTGCGTATTGCGCACTGCGTACTTGACGTTGTTGAATTGAGCAGGCCTTCCGCTTCTGACCTTGATCCGTCATCGCAAGCGGAACGAGGCAATCTTCTCCCTCACAGTAAGAAAATGCTCCTTGCCCCCTGATTCTTGCCTCTTGCTTGGCTATGCAGCTCTCTGCTTCTCAAGCACCTCTTGGGTGTGATGGAGGGCTCGCGCCACCAGTTCTTGCCAGCTGGGCTCCTCCTTCCAGTCGCCCAGGGTGCCGGGGATGATCGCCACGGTGTGCTCACCCGGTCTGGTCTTCTGCGGCGTCCCCGGCACGCCCGGCGGTGGAGGCGCCAGGAGCATCTCCTTGGTGTACACCGACTGCCGCCGGTCGTAGAACGCGATCTCGTACTCGTTGGTCAGCACGATGGCGTTGGTGGGACAGGCCTCCTCGCAGTAGCCGCAGAAGATGCAGCGCAGCATGTTGATCTCGTACACCGCGGCGTAGCGCTCGCCCGGCGAGTAGCGCTCCTCGTCGGTGTTCTCGGCCGGCACCACCCAGATGGCATCGGCCGGGCAGGCAGCCGCGCACAGGCTGCAGCCGATGCACCGCTCCAGGCCGTTCTCGTACCGGCGCAGGATGTGACGCCCGCGGAAGCGCTTGGCCGGCGTGCGCTTCACCTCCGGATACTCGATGGTGACCGGGCGGCGGAAGAACTCGGTTATGGTGACCCCTAGACCTCTCAGCAGCTCAGCTACACTCTGCATCTAGCCCACCACCTCACTTTATCTACACCAACGCATCCCACACCACGATCCCCGTCGCCGTGAGGATGACGTTCAGCAAAGCCAGCGGCAGCAGCACCTTCCAACCCAGGTTCATCAGCCGGTCGTACCGCATGCGCGGCCAGGTGGCGCGAATCCAGACGAAGGTGAAGCACAGGATGAAAACCTTCAGGAAAAACCACAGTGGTCCTAGCACCTCGTCCAGGAACGGCCCATGCCATCCGCCCAGGAACACGGTGGTGGCGATGGCGCTGACGGTGATGAGGTTGACGTACTCGGCCATGAAGAACAGGGCGAAACGCAGGCCGGTGTACTCGGTGTGGTAGCCGGCCACCAACTCCTGCTCCGCCTCCGGCAGGTCGAAGGGCGCCCGGTTCACCTCCGCCACGGCGCAGACGGCGTACAGCAGGAAGCCCAAAGGCTGCAGCACGATGAAGGGCACCCGGCTCTGCGCCTCCACGATGTCCACCAGGCTGAAGGAGCCGGTCAGGAGGATGACCCCCACCAGCGAGAGGCCCAGAGCCAATTCGTAGCTCACCATCTGAGCCGAGGAGCGCAAGCCGCCCAGCAAGGCGTACTTGCTGTTGGATGCCCAACCGCCCAGCACGATCCCGTAGACGCCCAGGGAGCTCACCGCCAGCAGGTAGAGGATGCCCACGTTGACGTCCGTCAGGCGCAGGGCGATGGTGCGACCGAACAGGGTGACGGAGGGGCCCACGGGGATGACGGCAAAGGCGATGAGGGCCGGCACTACCGACATCACCGGCGCCAGGGTGTAGATGACCTTGTCGGCCTGGGCCGGGACGATGTCCTCCTTGAAGAACAGCTTCAGCCCATCGGCGACGGGTTGGAGCAGCCCAAAGGGGCCGGCCCGGTTGGGGCCGATGCGCGACTGGATGTGCGCGGCCACCTTGCGCTCCAGCCAGGTCATGTAGGCGAAGCCGGTCAGCAACGCCAGCACGATGATGAAGCTCTTAACCACCCACTCGATGATCAAGGGGAGCATGATACACCTTTAGCGCCTAATCCGCAAACCGCCCAGGAGGGGCGTCCACGTCCCCGCGACCCCTGGGTCAGGGACTGGCGCGCACAGGCTCGCCCCGGGGTGCGCGAGGGCATTGCCGTCGCCCGAGGACGCCGTCGGATAGCGGGCTTTGCGGATAGGCTCTTAGTGCCTATCCGGAAAACGCTCAGGAGGGGCGTCCTCGCCCCGCCCGACGGCGAGGACGCCGTCGGGTAGCTTGGTTTTTCGGATAGGCTCTTAGTACTGCGTACTGCGCCTCGTCGTCACTCCTGCGCGGCTAGGCGTGCCAGGCTGATCTTGACGTACGGCTCCTCCCACATCTCGACAACCGGCCCCAGGCCACGAGGCATGAGCAACACCCCCGGCGGCACGCTCTCCTCCACCTCAGCCGTGGCCTCAAAGTCCATCCCGTCGAGACTGACTTTCACCCAGTCGCCCGAGCCCAGCCCCAGCCGCTCGGCGTCGGACTGGCTCACCTGCACGTGAGGCTCCGGGATCAGCGGCTCCAGGATCGCCGAATGCGCGAGGAGCGTCCCCCGATTGTAGAGTCGCGTGATCGGGACCAGGAGGAGCTCGCCGTCGTGCGTTTCAGGGACCGGGTTTGGCTCCACCCAGAGAAGCTCGAAGGGCGCGTCCGTGTTCTCAGCCAGAGATGGCCACTGGTGCCCGGTATCCCCCAGGTACTCGAAGCGCGTCCCCTCGTAGATGATGTGTGAGATAGAGGGGCGACCCATCGATCGCGGCACGCCCGGCGATTCCCCGCTCACGCCGGCATACAGCGGGACGACCTGGACAACCTCCGCCAGGACGTCGCCCGCTTCCTGGTAGCCCCAATCGTAGCCCAGCTCCCGGGCCAGCTCAGCCAGGATCCACCAATCCGGCTGGGCATCACCCGGCGCGGCCACAGCCGGGTAAAAGCGCTGCACCCGGCGCTCGGTGTTGGTGAAAGTGCCCTCGTGCTCCGCGAAGGCCGCCGCCGGCAGCACCACGTCGGCCAACTTGGCCGTCTCGGTGAGGAACAGGTCCTGCACCACCAGCAACTCCAACTCCTCCAGAGCAGCCCGGCTGCTGGGATAGTCGGCCGCGGGGTCGGCTCCCAGGACGTAGAGGGCCTTCACCGTCCCGGGCGTCAGCATCTCCGCCGTGCATTTACCGGGCAAGCCGCTGATCACCAGATCGGTGGCGACACCCAGGCGCTCGCGCTCGGCCTCGTCGGACACGGGGGCGTAGCCCGGCAGCCGGTCTGGCAGCACGCCCATATCGGCGGCGCCGTGGGAGTTGTTGTGGGGTAGCAGGGCCACCAGGCCGTTGCCGGCCCGGCCTACGTGCCCGGTGAGCAAAGCCAGCGCCGCCAGCGCAGCCTTCACAGCCGGCGATGCCGCCTCCGGCCCGAAGAGGATCACGCCGTTTTCCGCCCGGGCGAAGGCCCGGGCTGCAGCCCGGAGTTCGTCCGCAGGCACGCCGGTAGCCCCCGCCACCTTTTCCAGCGTATAGCCCTCCAGTGCCTGTCGCCAGGCATCGAAACCTTCCACCCGCTCTGCCAGAAACTCCTTGTCCTCCAGGCCCTCCTCCAGGATTGCGGCACACATCCCCAGCACCAGTTGGGCCTCGGTCCCGTAGCGGTAGCGCAGCTTGTGAGCCGCGTAACGGTCCATGCGCGTCGCCCGGCCGCCGGCGCTGATGAGCGTCGCGCCGCCCTTGCGCACGGCGCGCATCAGGCGCAGCATGAGCACCGGCTGCTCCTCCTCCGGGTCGGCGCCGATGAGGAAGAAGGCCGTGCCGTGGCTCAACTCACCCAGGTTCGTGCCGGATGTCAATCCCAATCGGTAGATCAGGTCGTCTGCCGGCCAGCGGCTGGCCACAGGCGACCGATGGTCCACGTTGTTGGTGTCCAGCACGCCTCGCATGAGCTTCTGGAACAGGTACAGGCCCTCGTTGGCAGCCCGGTCGCCGGCCAGCCCGCCGATGGCGTCAGGACCGTGAGCGGCCTTGATGGCCTTGAGCCGGCTAGCCACGATGGCCAGGGCCGTTTCCCACTCAACCTCAACCCACTGACCCAGTTCCTCAGAGTTCCCCGCCGTTCCCTCTGCCACCCAGTCACGCCTGACCAACGGCTTCTTTAGCCGCTCCTCTGCGCCGACAAAGTGATGCCCAAACCTGCCTTTGTCGCAGATCCAGATCTCGTTGACGGCCTCGTTTTGGCGGGGCATAACCCGCTTGATGGCGTCGGCGCGGACGCCCAGGGCCAGGTTGCATCCCACGGAGCAATGGGGGCACACGCTGGCCACGTTGGTCAGCTCCCATACCCGGGCGCGGAAGCGGAAGTCGCTGGTGGTGAGAGCGCCCACGGGGCATATGTCGGTGGTGTTGCCGGAGAACTTGCTGTCGAAGGGCGGATCAGACAGGGTGACGATTTCCATGTCGCGCCCGCGCTGGTAGAACGCCAGCACAGGATCGTCGGCGACCTCCTCCTGGAAGCGAATGCAGCGGGCGCACAAGATGCATCGCTCACGGTCAAGGACGATGAGCGGTCCTAGGGGCACCTTCTTGGCCGCGTGATGCTTGTCCTCCAAGGGGAAGCGGCTGTAGCCGGGTCCGTAGGCGAAGGTCAGTTCCTGCAACGGGCACTCGCCGCCTTTGTCACACACGGGGCAGTCAAGGGGATGGCTGGTGAGCAGGAACTCCAGCATCGCCTTACGGGCCTCGGCGACAGCGGGCGTGTTGGTCTTCACCACCATGCCAGGAGAGACGGTCATGGTGCAGGCGGTCTGCAGGTTGGGGAAGAAACGGATGATGGGGTTGCCGTCCTCATCAGTTTGCACCTGGCCGGTCGCTCGGTCCACCACCGGCGTCCCCACCTCCACCAGGCACATGCGACACATGCCCACCGGCTCAAGCTTCGGGTGATAGCAGAAAACGGGGATCTCGATCCCCACCTTCTTGGCCGCCTCAACGATCAGCGTGCCCTTGAGGACCGAAACCTCGATGCCGTCAATGGTCAGCGTGACCAGATCAGCCATGATCCAGTTTCCTTACTTCGCGTCAGGCGGCTCGCTTCACTTTCGCTTCAAACTCGTGCCGGAAATGCTTCACCGAGGAAAGCACCGGGCTGGTGGCGAACTCGCCCAGCAGGCAGAAGCACTTGCCGGCCATGTTGTTGGCGATCTCGGCGAGCAAGTCCACGTCCTCCGGCCGGCCCTCGCCCCGGTAGATCCGCTCCAGCAGATGCGCCAACCAATAGGTGCCCTCCCGGCACGGGGTGCACTTCCCACACGACTCATGCTTGAAGAAGCGGATCATCTTGAGGGCCGCCCACACAATGTCTGTGGTCTCGTCCATGACGATGATGGAAGCCGAGCCCAGCATGGAGCCGGCCGCCTGGACGGATTCGTAGTCCAGGGGGGTGTCCAGGACCTCGTCCGTGGCCGGCAGCATGGGCGCCGAGGCTCCGGCCGGCAGGATGGCCTTCACCCGGCGGTTCCCAGGCACCCCACCCCCCAGGCCGTAGATCAACTGGCGGAAGGTGATCTTGCCCAGCTCGGCCTCGTAGTTGCCGGGCCGGTTGACGTGCCCGCTGAGGCAGAAGATCTTGGTGCCCGGGCTTTTCTCCGTCCCGAACTGACGGTACCACTGCGCACCGTTAGCGATGATGGGCGGGACGTTGGCCAGGGTCTCCACGTTGTTGACCACGGTGGGTTTGCCGTACAGGCCAACGGTAGCCGGGAAGGGCGGCCGCATACGTGGCTGGCCTAGCTTGCCCTCCATGGAGTTCAGGAGAGCGGTCTCTTCGCCGCAGATGTAGGCGCCAGCGCCCAGGTGGACGTAGACCTCCAGGGAGAAATCGGAGCCCAGGATGTTGGGGCCGAGGTAGCCGGCGGCGCGAGCTTCGGCGATGGCCTTCTCGAGTATCCGGGCCACAGATCGGTACTCGCCACGGACGTAGATGTAGGCCGTATTGGCTTGGACGGCGTAGGCAGTCAACGCCGCACCCTCGATAAGCTGGTGAGGGTTCTTCTCCATGAGCTGGCGGTCCTTGAAGGTGCCCGGCTCGCTCTCGTCGGCATTGACCACGACGTACTTGGGGAAGACGTCTTTGGGCACAAAGGACCACTTGACGCCGGCCGGGAAGCCAGCACCGCCCCGGCCGCGCAAGCCGGACGCCTTGACGATGTCTATCACCTGGTCGGGCTCGTACTCGGTGAGCGCCTTGCGCAGCGCCTGATAGCCCCCGTGCTGCACGTAGACGTCCAACTCGCCGATGTTGGGGATGTCGAGATCGCGCAGAAGGATGTGTTGAGCCATCGTTGTATGCTGTGCTACTCAATCGTCAAACCGCAAGCCACCAGCGCGCACACGCGACTTTGCCTAGCGGTGCAGCTGACTTAGCGCCTATCCGGAAACCCCGCTATGCGACGGCGTCCCCGGGCGACGGCAATGCCGTCGCGCACCCCGGGGCGCGGACGCCCCTGTCCAGCATTTTCCGCGCTGGCTCTTAGCTTTTCCAGCAGTTCGTCCACCACCTCCGGGGTCATGTTCTCATGGAACTCCAGATTCACCTGCATCACCGGCGCCCCGTGGCAGGCTCCGATGCACATGACCGGCTCCACCGTGAACAGCCCATCCTCGGTAGTCTCGCCCGGCCCCACGCCCAGCCGCCTGCAGACGTGATCCAGGAATTCGTCGGCGCCGCGCAGGGCGCACGGGAAGTCGTTGCAGACGTGCAGGAGGTACCTGCCCACCGGCTTCTCGTGCAACAAGGTGTAGAAGCCGGCGATGCTCAAGACCTCCGTCGGGTCCATCTCCAGAAGCCCGGCCACCTCCCGCATCACCTCCTCGGTCAGGTAGCCGTGCTCCTCCTGCGCCAGGTATAGCGCCTGAACCACCGCCGAGCGCTTCGACGGATACGTTTGCAGCACAGCATCCAGGACCTGCTTGTAGTTCTCGGGTAGCATCTGTGCAACCTACCGATCCACTTCCCCCATGATGGGGTCGGCGCTGGCGATTATGGCCACCATGTCGGCCACCAGAGCGCCCCGGGCCTGAATGGGCAGAGCCTGCAAGTTGATGAAGGACGGCGCCCGCACGTGCACCCGGTACGGCTTGGCCGTGCCATCGCTCACGATGTAGAACCCGAGCTCGCCACGAGGCGACTCGACGGCGGCGTAGGCTTCGCCGGGCGGTGGTTTGATCCCCTCGGTCCAGATCTTGAAGTGGTGGATGAGCGACTCCATGCTCGTGGCCAGTTCGTGCTTGGGCGGCGGGGCGAGCTTGCGATTGTCGGTGATGTAGGGGCCGTCCGGCAGGTTGTCCAGCGCCTGCCGGATGATGCGCACGCTCTGGCGCATCTCCTCCATGCGCACGAGATAGCGGTCATACACGTCGCCGTTAGACCCCACCGGCACGTCGAACTGGAAGTGGTCGTAGCTGGAATAAGGCATGTCTTTGCGCAGGTCCCAATCCACGCCGGTGGACCGCAGCGTTGGCCCGGTCACCCCCAGGGCGATGGCATCCTCCGCCAAGATGACCCCTACTCCCCGCGTGCGCTGCAACCAGATGGGGTTCCTGGTCAGCAGGGCCTCATACTCCTGCATCCGTGCGGGGAAGAGGTCAATGAAGTCCCGCACCATGTCTTCAAACTCGGGCGGCAGGTCCTTGGCCAAGCCGCCGGGCCGGAAGTAGCTGGACATCATGCGCGCGCCGGAGACCGCCTCGAAGATGTCCAGCACCAACTCACGCTCCCGGAAGCAGTACAGGAATACGCTCATAGCCCCAATGTCCAGGGCGTGAGTCCCCAACCAAACCAGGTGGCTGTTGATGCGCGTCAGCTCGCACAGGATGACCCGGGCATACTGGGCGCGCAAGGGTACCTGGGCGTCGAACAGCTTCTCGATGGCCATCACGTAGGCCAGGTTGTTGAACATGGGGGACAGGTAGTCCAGGCGGTCGGTCATGGTGAGGGCCTTGAGGTAGCACTTGGCCTCCATGTTCTTCTCGATGCCGGTGTGGAGGTAGCCCACATCCGGCTGGCAATCCACCACCTGCTCCCCATCCAGGGTCAGCACCAGGCGCAACACCCCGTGGGTGCTGGGGTGCTGGGGCCCCATGTTGATGGTCATGCGCTGGGAGAAGGGGTCTTCTTCCTCCCAGGCCGGCTCCAGTGTCACCTGGGGACCGGGTGGGACCGTGGCTTCGGCACCTGCTCCATCCCCTTCCACGCCGGTCAGCAAGCGCACAAGACGTTCCTTCCAGCTCATCTTATGAGTTTCACTCCCGGGCGAAAGGCTTGCGCTCATACACCTGATCCTGGTTGTGGGTGAAGGCCACCGTCTCATACTCCAGGTCGTAGTCCTTGCGCAAGGGATGGCCCTCCCAGTCGGCCGGCATGAGGATGCGCCGCAGGTCGGGGTGCCCTTCAAAGACCACGCCGAACATGTCGTAGACCTCGCGCTCCTGCCAGTTGGCGCCCGGCCACACGCCGGTGACCGAGGGCACAGTCGCGTTAGTACGCACTTTGATGCACAGACGGTCGCGGTTGGGCATGGACAACAGGTGGTAGATCACCTCGAAGCGCTCTTCCTGGCCCAGCCAATCCACGCCACAGAGGCTAGCCAGCATGTTGTACTGCAGTTCCGGGTCATCCCGCAGGAACTGCATCACGGACACCAGGTCCTCCTTGCGCACGCGGACCATGGTCTGCCCTCGAAACTCGGAGGCATCTAGCACGGCCTCCGGGAATTTAGCACGTAGCTTCTCAACTGCCAGCTCAGCGATGCTCATGATGCTCCTTCTCACGCACAGGTTGGGCCCAAACTACCTGTGCTTTAGCAACCCTTCCACAGTGAGGCCAATGTCCTTGGCGATCTGCCGCAAGAGAATGGGCGAAATATCTCGTCCCTTGTGAAAGGGCACAGTCGTCCCCCTGCCATCTGAATGCCGATACTGCCTGTGTCCACCGTTTTGGGTCCCGACAAACTCAGCCTCTAGGCCTTGGCTCACCGTCCTCGAGCAGCATTTCTATGACCTCGCGCAGGTTTCTCTGTAACTCATCAAGCGTCTCGGCTTGCGTGTGAGCACCGGGAAATCCCGGCACGTAGCCAACATAGAGAGCTGTGTGAGGACACTTCTCGACAATCGCCGTGAAGATCCTCATACCTGCATCCTCCACTACAGCTCAACACCTACACCCGGATAGGCTCTTCCTTCTTCCCGGTCACGCCCTCGCGCTGCACCTTCTCCTGCAGCATGATGACCCCGTGGATCAGCGCCTCGGGCGTTGGAGGGCAGCCGGCCACGTACACGTCCACCGGCACCACCTCGTCCACCCCCTGGACGATGGCGTAGTTGTTGAAGATGCCGCCGCAGGCAGCACAGTCGCCCATGGCGATGACCCACTTGGGCTCCGGCATCTGGTCGTAGATGCGGCGCAGCACAGGCGCCATCTTGCGCGACACTCGCCCGGCCACGATCATCAGGTCGGCCTGGCGCGGCGATGCCCGCATCAGCTCCATCCCGAAGCGTGACATGTCGTAGCGCGAAGCCTGAGCCGACATCATCTCGATGGCGCAGCAAGCCAGGCCGAAGAGGGCCGGCCAGATGGAGCGGCTGCGCGCCCACCCTACTGCCTCATCCAACGTCGTGGTCAGAATCCCTATGTTGGCCAGTTTCTCTTCTAGGCCCATCACACACCTCTATTGCAGGTGCAACGCACTTCTGAAGGGCGTTGCACTTGCTCTTACTCCCACTCTAACGCGCCTTTCTTCCAGATGTACACGTACCCCACCAGCAAAATCGCGATGAAAATCAACATCTCGATGAGGCCAAACAGGGCCAGCTTGCGGAAGACCACCGCCCACGGGAAGAAGAAGATGACTTCCACGTCGAAGATGATGAAGAGGGTGGCGATGAGGTAGAAGCGGATGGGTAGCCGGCGCATCGCCTGGCCGATGGGCGTCATGCCGGACTCGTAGGGGGCTTGTTTGACGGGCGATGGCCGGCGCGGGCCTATGAAGACGGCGATGAACAGCGCGGCACCGGCAACGAAGAGGGCTACCAAGAGGAGCACCAGGATCGGCAAGAAGTCACCCGCCATTGGTGTGTCAGCCTCCCAATTGTCAAGAATAAAGGCCAGGGACCCGACCCGGGAGCTACTGCTCTCGACGGGCCTGGCCGCTAACTCCCCGATGTTCTCCCGGCCATCACAAAAGGCCGGTTACTCACTGGGCTTGGCTTTTGCCTCCCCCTTAGCCGCAGCCTTCTGGCGGCGGGCTTCCTCCTCCTCCGCCCACGCCCGCGGATGCGTCTCCGCGTAGTAGTCCGTGGTGACCGTCAGCTTCTTCAGGTCATAGACTAGGGACTCGTGACGCTCGTAGGTGGACAACTCGTACTTGTGGTCCATCTTGATGGCATCGAAGGGGCAGAACTCGGCACAGAAGCCACAGCTCATGCAGATGGACACGTCAATGTAGAAAGCCTCCGGTTCCGGCTTGGGCTTGCCGTCCGCTTTGGTGCCGCGCACGATCCAGATGCACTGGGGCGGGCAAACCTTGGCGCAGATGCCGCACGCAGTACAGCGAATGTTGTCCGTCTCTGTATCCCACAGGAGCACCGGCAGGTAGCGGAAGCGTTCCGGCACCGCCAGCTTCTCCTCCGGGTACTGGACGGTGAATACCCCGCGCTCACCGGGCATCTGACGTACCGCCTGAGCATCCGGGCGGTAGCGTCGCGGGAACCGCCTGAAGTCGCTGATGTAGGTCTCGATGAAGTGTTTAAACGTGACCGCCATGCCACGGGCAATTCCCAGTCCAAACATCCATTCCTCCCAGCAATCTCAATACCCAATATCTAACAGGTAACCATAAGTTCTTCGAATTCTCCACCGCTACGAAGGGGCATCCCCGCTCCGTTTTTTCAGGGTCAAACCGCCGCTGGACGGGACGAGCCTGTGCGCGCCAGTCCCCCTATACCAGGGACGGGCGTGGCACAGGGGTCGCAGGGACGCGGACGCTTCTTGATAGCCGTTTTGGTGCGAGGAGAAACTGCAAAGAACTTCTGGGAAGTTGCTTAGCGTTCCATTTCGGATATTGGGTATTGGTCATCTATCGGTCCACCTCGCCCATCACGATGTCAATGCTCCCCAGGATGACCACCACATCGGCCACCTTGTGACCCTTGCACATCTCACCCAGGGCCGTCAGGTTGATGAAGCTTGGGGCGCGCACGTGATAGCGATAGGGGTTGGCACCACCGTCGCTCACCAGGTAAAAGCCCAGCTCGCCTTTGGGGTTCTCCGCCCGGCCATAGGCCTCCCCGGCCGACACCCGCATCTGCCAGGCTTTCTTGCCGGCCTGAATTGACCCCTCGGGTAGCTGCTCCAAGGCCTGCTTCAGGATGCGCACGCTCTGGCGGGCCTCCTCGATGCGCTGGATGTAGCGGTCGTACACGTCGCCGTTGCGTTGGGTCGGGATGTCGAACTCGAAGCGGTCGTAGATGGAGTAGGGCTCGGCCCGGCGCACGTCGTACTGGACCCCGGAGGCGCGCAGCACCGGCCCCGCTGTGCTGTAGTTGATGGCTGCCTCCCGGGGCAGGATGCCCACACCCTTGCAGCGCGCCATCAGGATCTCGTTGCCACTCAGGTAGCGGTCCATCTCGTCAATCGCCCGCGGGAGACGGTCGTAGACCAATTCCCTGCAGATGGGCAGGAACTCCTCCGGCAGGTCATAAGCCACCCCACCGAAGCGCATGTAGTTGCACATCATGCGCGAGCCCGAGGCCATCTCGAACAGGTCCAGGATCAACTCCCGCTCTTCCAGGGCGTACAAGACCGGGGTGAAGAAAGCCCCCATGTCGTTGAGCAGGAAGCCGATGGCCGATAAGTGGTTGAGGATACGGGTCAGCTCCACCATGATGACCCGGATGTACTCAGCGCGCTCCGGGACCTCCACGCCCAGCAGCTTCTCCACCCCCAGGGCGTAAGCCAGGTTGTTGGCCATAGAGCAGAAGTAGTCCAGCCGGTCGGTGAAGGGCATGTTGCCCAGCCACAAGTTCCGCTCGCCGATCTTCTCGTGGTTGCGGTGCAGGTAGCCCATAATGGGATACAGATCCACGATGGTCTCCCCATCCAGGGTGACGACCATGCGGAAGACCCCGTGAGTGCTGGGGTGCTGCGGGCCAATGTTGACGATCACCTTATCGGTCTTGAGCTGCCCCAGCTTCAACTCCTGCACGTCTATCTGCGGCAGGTCACCGAAGCTGTCACCGAAGCCGTCCGGCTGCCACCCCTCGGGGTACTGCACGTTCTTGCCCCAACGCACCCGCTCCTCGGCCCGCTGGTGGTACCCGCCGGGCCAGCGGCTCTTGAAGGGCTTGTGATCCTCCTCGTAGTAGGGCTCGTGGTAATCCTTGCGCAAAGGCCAGCCCTCGAAGCCCTCCCACATCAGGATGCGCTTGAGGTTGGGGTGTCCGGCGAAGCGGATGCCCATCATGTCGTACACTTCGCGCTCCTGAAAGTCGGCCCCCGCGTAGACCGACACCAGCGACGGCACCACCGGGTCCTCCCGGTCAGCGTGGGCCTTGAGCACCACCGGGCCACCCTGACGCTCCGTCGAGTACAGGTAGTACACCACCTCGAAACGGTCCGGGTAGTCCACGCTGGTTACCATGGACAGGTAGTCATAGGCCAGATCGGGCTGCTCTTTGAGGTAGCGTGCCACGTCCACCAGCTTGCCCGGGGTCACCACGTACCCGCCGGACTCATCCACGGAGACGGCACCGGGGAACGTTTCGCTCAGGCGGTCCAGCAGGCCGTCGGCCTTGGTCTCCTCTTTGACCTGGAGCCCCTTTGGGGCTACTGTCATGTGTTGATTGCTGACCGTAGATTCTTCGCTTTCCGGTCCCTGCCCCTGGCCCTCTGTACTCCGGTGTGTCTGTTTGGCAGCCTCCTCGCGAATCAAGGGAATCTGTCGGGGATCAATCAGGTCGGGGCCCAGGATGGGCACCGGGACCTCTTCCGCAGGCCCACGGCGATACCAGGGCACCTCCTGAACGCGCTGGCTGTCAATCTTCTTCTGCAAGGTCATGAGGCCGTGAAGCAGGGCCTGAGGGGTTGGGGGGCAGCCCGGCACGTAGACATCCACGGGGATGAACTTGTCAATGCCGGAGACGACGTTGTAGCCTTCCTTGAACGGACCACCTCCCGTGGCGCAAGCTCCCATGGCGATGACGTACTTGGGTTCGGCCATCTGGTTGTAGAGACGCACGATCTGGGGCACCATTTTCTTGGTGACGGTACCGGACACGAGCATCAAGTCGGCCTGCCGCGGGGTGCCACGGAACAGTTCCGCCCCGAAACGGGCAATGTCGAAGCGCGACGCCGCCGTGCAAATCTGCTCGATGGCACAGCAAGCCAGACCGAAAGCCATGGGCCACAAGGAGTTGCGCCGGCCCCAGTTGTAGATGGGGTTGAGCAGGATGTCAAGGAGTTTGTTCCATGTGGTCACGACCACGCCGGGGTACGTCTGAAACTCGTCGTCTGCCCCTCCCATAGCGTCTTTCGGGGATGCACCGTTGCCGTTGTCGCTCATTGAACGCTCCTCACATTCTGTAGACACACAACAAAGCCGCCTCGCTGAGGTGGGGATGCGGAGTATGTTCGGGCGGCTCAGACTGTCCGAAACGCAGTCCAATTATAGACAAGTGCCCCAATCTTGTCAACCAACCGCATGTGCCGATAGGTGCCGCAGTCGCTGAACGAGTTCCGGCAGCACATCCAGCACGTAGTCCACCTCCTCAGCCGTGTTCTCAGGCCCCAGGGTCATGCGCAAGCTGCCCACCGCCAAGGCTGAGGGCAGGCCCATGGCACGCAGCACGTACGACGGCTCCATCGAGGCCGAGGTGCACGCCGACCCACTGGATGCGCAAATGCCCTTCAGGTCCAGGCCCAGCAGCAACTCTTCGGGGCCGGAGATGCCTTCCAGCACGAAGCTGGCATTGTTGGGCAGGCGCCGGGTGGGATGCCCGGTGAGCTGGGCGCCGGGCACCCGCTCCAGCACCCCCTCCACCAGCCGGTCGCGCAGCGCCTGCACGTGGGCGTTGTTGGCCTCCCGCGCCTTCTGGGCCAATTGGAACGCCGTCGCCGCCCCCACGATGCCCGCCACATTCTCGGTGCCGGCCCGGCGATTTCGCTCCTGGGATCCACCGGTCTGCATCGGCAGCAGCTTCGTACCCTTGCGCACGTAGAGGATGCCCACCCCCTTCGGTCCGTAGAACTTGTGAGCCGACAAGGAAAGAAGGTCCACGTTGAGGGCATCCACGTTCAGCTCCAGGGCGCCGCCGCCCTGGACAGCATCGGTGTGAAAGGGCACGCCGTGCTCGCAGGCGATGCGCCCGATCTCGGCGATGGGCTGGATGGTCCCCACCTCGTTGTTGGCGTACATGATGCTGATGAGCACGGTGCGCGGGGTGATGGCCCGGGCCACGTCATCGGGGTCCACCGTGCCGTAACGGTCCACCGGCAGCACCGTCACCTGGAAACCGAAGTGACGCTGGAGCTGCTCGCAGGTATGAAGCACCGCGTGGTGCTCGATGGCGCTGGTGATGATGTGGTTACCCCGGTCGCGATTCGCGAAAGCCACGCCCCGAATGGCAAGGTTATCACTTTCAGACCCACAACTGGTGAAGACCACCTCCCGGTAATCGCAGCCCAGGATGCGGGCCACGGTCTGCCGGGCCTCATCCACCGCCTGCAACGCCTGGCGTCCCAGCCGGTGGATGCTGGAGGCGTTGCCAAAGCGCTGGGAGAAGTACGGCAGCATCGCCTTCAGGACATGAGGGTGCACCGGCGTCGTGGCTGCGTGGTCAAAGTAGATTATCCCGTCCCCTGTCATCTTCACTCGTCCTTCCGCCCCAACCCGTGATGAGTTGCTCAAATTGTATTTGGTGGTGCTGCTCCTGTCAAGCTTTGCCACCCGGTGAGCACTCACCACTGGATGATCACCTTCTCGATCTTCGGCCCTTTCATCTCAGCGATGGTCAACTGCACGCCATCCACGCGCAACCCCTCCCCTTCGTCAGGGATGCGCCGTAGCTGATGGAGGATCAACCCGGCAACGGTCTCGTAGTCATCCCCCTCGGGTAGCTTGAGCCCAAGCTCTTCGTTCACCTCGTCCACGCGAAGCTGTGCATCTATCTGCACCTTGCGCTCGCCCAGCGCTTTGATGGCCGTCTCCGGGGGCACCAGCTCATCGCTCAGCCGGCCCACGATCTCCTCCACCAACTCCTCAGCGGTGACGATGCCGGCCGTCCCGCCGTACTCGTCAACGATGATGGCCATCTGGATGTGCTGATGGCGCATCTCGGCGAAGAGGTCGCCCACCAGCTTGGTCTCCGGGACGAAGTAGGGCTCCCGGGCCAGCTCGACCACTCGCCGGTCGAAAGCGTTACGGTCCTCGGCCAGCGCCCTGAGCACATCCTTGATGGCCACAATCCCCACGATGTTGTCCAGGTCACCTTCGTAGACCGGGAAGCGAGCGTGGGAAGCCTGCCGGTAGACCTGCAACAGGTCGGCGATGGTGGCGTCGGCCTCCACACCCACGACGTCGGTGCGGGGGATCATCGCCTCCCGGGCCTGTCGTTCGGCAAACTCCAGCGCCCGGCTGACCATCTCCCGCTCCTCGGGCTCAAGCACCCCGCCGCGCTGACTGTCGGCCACCAGCAGCTTAAGCTCCTCCACCGAGTAGACCGTGCCGTGGACCGGGATGGGTTCGACGCCCAGCAAACGCAGTACGCCGGCCGAGGCCCGATCCAGGAACCAGATGAAGGGGCGGAAAAGGCCGTTGAACCAGAGGATGGGCCTAGCCGACCACATGGCGACGGTCTCGGGGTAACGGATGGCGAAGGTCTTGGGCGCTTGTTCCCCCAGCACGATGTGCAGGGCAGTGATGATGCTGAAGGAGATGACCACGGCGATGAAGTGCGCCGTCCCCAAAGTGATGAAGCCAGGCATCCCCACAGCCAGCCGCTCCAGGGGCGGCTTCACCAATTCCGCCACGGAAGCTTCGCCGATCCAGCCCAGGGCCAGGCTGGCCATGGTGATCCCCAGCTGACAGGCTGCCAGGATGCGGTCAGTGTGCTCGACCATGTACTGGGCCAGCCGGGCCAGCGTGTTTCCCTGCTCGATTAACTGGCTGAGCCGGGTGCGTCGCGCGCTGACCACCGCAAACTCCACCGCCACGAAGAACCCATTGGTCGCCACCAGGGCCATCACCGCCGCCAGCCTTAACAGCTCGCTCACTCCAAATGCAGACATGGTCTTCACCTTCCCTTGCTGATAACAACACAAACACCTGGGTACAAGACCAATTATACCATACCCCGCCTGCCCCATCCAGGCGGCAATTGACCCTGGACTGCGCTGTGCGGGCACCCTGCTCCGTCGAGGCAGTCATGTTATGTCAAACACAAGCCTGAGACGATTTGACACTCTAGCACCTTGGAGTGATAATCAGCCGGTGCGAATTTGTGTTGGTGGTGGGCGCCTTAGCGCCTATCCGGAGACCGCCCAGGAGGGGCGTCCGCGTATCTGCGACCATCGTGCCAGGGACTGGCGCGCACAGGCTCGCCCCGGGGTGCGCGACGGCATTGCTGTCGCTCGAGGACGCCGTCGCATAGCGGGGTTTCCGGATAAGCTCTTAGAGCCTATCCGGAAAATCGACATTATGCTATACTTGGGTCCACATCATGGCGCGTAGGAGGCCAGTGAGATGGC
>FWWM01004711.1_pt1 | contig 22104 bp, 19 predicted proteins | sample 2228351 | NCBI WGS metagenome assembly FWWM01 (sample SAMEA103939774, study PRJEB20133) | metagenome
CCGCGGAGATCTCCGTGAGGGTTTGGAGGTAGCGCAGCTGCAAGGCTCCGGGAGACTGCTGCATGATGGCCGCGGCCTCCCGCAGCTTCTCTGCAGCCTGGAGCTCGCCCTCGGCGTGGATGACCTTGCTCCTCCGTTCCCGTTCGGCCTCAGCCTGCCGGGCAATGGCCCGCTGCATCTCCGCGGGAATCTTCACGTCCTTGATCTCCACGGTGATCACCTTTACCCCCCAGGGATCGGTGTGCTCGTCGATCACTTTTTGTAGCTCCCTATTCAGCCTCTCCCGCTCGGTGAGGAGCTCATCCAGTTCAGACTTTCCCACGATGGAGCGGAGGGTGGTCATGGAGATCTGCCGGGTAGCTTCCACGAAGTCCAGAACCTCCACCACGGCGGCGGTGGGGTTCACCACCCGGAAGTACACCACGGCGTTGACGTGGACGGGCACGTTGTCCTTGGTGATCACTTCCTGAGGCGGCACGTCCAGGGTGATGGTGCGCAGGTCTACCTTTACCATCTTGTCCACAAAGGGGATGATGAAGAAAAGACCGGGCCCTTTGGCCCCGATCAGGCGGCCAAGTCGGAAGATCACCCCCCGTTCGTACTCCCGCACGATGCGAATGGCGCTCGCAAAAAAGAGGAGGACCAGCCCAACGATGACAATGACCCACAACATTCCTCGCCTCCTTGTCTTCACCATGATAGACGCCTACGATCCCCCTTGTCAAAGGGGGCTAATGATGAAGCCGTTGGTGGCGGCGAACTGGAAAATGCACAAAACGCTGGGGGAAACGGAGGAGTATCTGCGTCGGCTTTTAGAAGTAATTCCCGCTGATCCGCCGGTGGAGCTCGCGGTCTTCCCCTCCTTCACCGCCCTCATGCTAGCAAGAAGGATCCTCGAGGGGACGCCGGTGGCGCTCGGGGCGCAAAATGGCCATCCTCAGCGGGAGGGAGCGTTCACCGGAGAGGTCTCGATGCATCAGCTTGCGGACCTTGGGGTGCGCTACGTCATCTGTGGTCACTCCGAGCGGCGGAGGATTTTCGGGGAGAGCGACGAATTTGTGGCGGCGAAGGTGCGCGCCGCTTGGGCCTATGGGATCACCCCAATCCTTTGTGTTGGAGAGACGCTGGAGGAGCGCCGGGCCGGGCGGGCCTGGGAGGTGGTGGAGGGCCAGCTTTCCGCCGCCCTTGGAGAGGGGCTTTCCGGCCCTTTAGTCATCGCCTACGAGCCCGTTTGGGCCATTGGCACGGGTGTTCCCGCTCACCCCAAGGACGCGCAAGAAATGGCCCAAAACATTCGCTCTTGGCTTCTAGAGAGGTTCGGAGACAAAGGAAAAGAGGTGCGCATTCAATACGGGGGCTCGGTGAAGCCCGAAAACGCCCGGGATTTCCTGGGCCTTCCGGAAATCCAAGGAGCGCTGGTGGGCGGCGCCTCTCTTGATCCGGAGAGCTTTTGGCGCATCGCCCAAGCTGCAAATAAACGATAATCTTTTTTGGCCCTTACCGCCTATCTTTCGTATGCAACGCGGAAAGAACGCGTTCGGGAGTGAAGGGGGCGCGGGTTAGACGAACACCGATTGCATGATAAATGGCGTTGGAGATGGCGGGAACTGGGCCATCGATCCCCACTTCCGCGATGGATTTCGCCCCGAAAGGCCCCGTTGGTTCCTCCGAGGGAACCAAGATGGCCTCGACCTTTGGGACGTCCAAAGCCGTAGGGATGCGGTAATCGAAAAATGTGCGGTTCACGCAGCTTCCCCGCTCGGAAAAGAGCATCTCCTCGTAGAGGGCGTGGCCAATCCCTTGCACCACCGCCCCTTCCAGCTGGCCCTCGGCAAGCTTGGGATGTATGGGCCGGCCGCAATCGGCCACGGCCACGAACTTTTCCACCCGAACGAGCCCGGTTTCTGTGTCCACCGCTACCTCGGCGAAGAAGGCGGCAAAAGGAGGAGGCGATTCAGGACAGGCAAAGGAAGCGGTGGCCGCGATCTGCCGTTGGTTGGCCACATAAAAGGCCCGATGCCCCACCTCGCTTAGGGAAACCTCCCGGCCCGTGCGTTCGCTTACCACCTTTTCATCAACCAGGACCAAATCTTCAGGCGGCTCCCCAAGGATCTCGCTTGCCACCTCTAAAATTTGGCGCTTGACTTCCTCCGCCGCCTTCAACACGGCGTTTCCGGAAACATAGGTCGTACTTGAGGCGTAGGCCCCTTTGTCGAAGGGGGTAAAGTCCGTGTCCGAGGAATAGATGGAGATCTTTTCCACCGGGACGCCCAGAACTTCCGCGACGATCTGGGCGAGGATGGTGTCCGAGCCCGTGCCCAAATCGGTGGCGCCCACGAGAAGTCGGAAGGAGCCATCCTCATTCATGATGAGGGTGGCCGCGGCCATGTCCACTCCCGTTATTCCCGAGCCTTGCATGGCACAGGCCAAGCCCACCCCATAGGCCCACGAACCTTCCCGGCGGGGATTTTTTCTCTTCTCGTACCAGCCGATCCTTTCTGCGCCGATCCTCAGGCACTCCTCCAGGGCGCAAGAGCGGATTATCTGGGGCTTCCCTTCTCGACCCTCCCCGAGCTTTTCGAAAATGGGGGAGGTCTCCCCGGTCCGGATGTGGTTTTTGAGGCGAAGCTCGAGGGGGTCCATCCCCAGCTTTTCGGCGAGCATATCCATGGCCACCTCCAGGGCGAAGAAACCCTGGTTTGCCCCATAGCCCCGGTAGGCTCCGGCCACAGGCAGATTGGTGTACACCGCCTTTCCGTGGAAGCGGAGGTTGCGGGCCTTGTTATAAAGAGGAAGGGCCTTGGAGCCCACGTTATAAAGGGTCGTGCCCCCGTGGGCTCCATAAGCCCCGGTGTTCAAAATGGCCTCAAGCTCGACAGCATGCAGGGTTCCGTCCTTTTTGGCCCCGAGCTTCACCCGGACCTTGGCCGGATGGATGGTGCGGGTGGAGACAAAAACCTCCTCCCGGGAAAGGGCCATCTTCACCGGGCGACCCGTGCGCAGGGCCAGGGCGGCAGCCACCGGCTCAAGGATGATTTCCTGCTTGGACCCAAATCCCCCGCCGATCCTCGGCTTCACCACGCGGATCCGATGGATGGGAACCCCTAAGACCCGGGAGACGATCCGCCGCACATGGAAGGGAACTTGGGTGGAACTTCGGATCACAAGCCTCCCGTCCTCATCGAAATAGGCGAGCACACAATGGGGCTCTAAAGCGGCATGCTGAGAATAAGGAAGCTCACAGGTGGTCTCCACAACTACGTCCGATTCAGCAAAGCCTTTCTCGATATCGCCGATGGGGACATCTACGGCTGCGGCGATGTTCCTCTTGGCGTCGTAGATTCCTTCGGCATCCTCCTCGTCATGGATGACGGGAGCTCCGGGAGCGAGGGCCTCCTCCACGCTGAGCACCGCGGGAAGGACCTTGTATTCCACCCGGATCTTGCGCAGGGCCTCCAGGGCGGCTTCCTCGGTTTCCGCGGCCACTGCCGCTACCCGGTCGCCCACATACCGCACCTTTTTGTCAAAAAGGACGGTATCGTAAGGAGAGGGCTCGGGCCAACCCTGGCCGGCGGTGGTGTAGGGAACACGGGGGACATTCCCATAGTGCAAAATGCACATAACACCTGGGACCTTCTCCGCCTCGCTTGTGTCGATGGAGACGATCTCGGCATGGGCATGGGGCGAGTACAGGATCTTCCCAACAAGGGCGCCGGGGAGGTCCATGTCCATGGTGAACTTCGGTTGGCCGGTGGCAAGGGGGATGCCGTCCACTTTGAGGACGTTTTGGCCCACCACTTCCCTCTTCTTGAGGATTACCGCCATCGTCCCTCCCTCTTCCACTCCGCGGCCAAAAGGACCGCGTCCACGATCTTCCTGTACCCCGTGCACCGGCAAAGGTTCCCCACCAAATACTCCCGCACCTCGTAGGGTGTGGGCGCGGGGTTTTCCCGGAGGAGGGCATAGGCGGTGAGGATCATGCCGGGGGTGCAAAAGCCGCACTGCACCGCTCCCGCTTCCACAAACGCCCGCTGAAGGGGATGGGGATCCTCGAGGGTTCCCAAGCCCTCAAGGGTGGTGATCTGTTTTCCTTGGACCTTGGGGGCGAAGGTGATGCAGGAACGGATTGGCTTCCCATCAAGAAGCACCGTGCAAGCCCCGCATTCGCCGGTGCCGCACCCCTCCTTCACCGATTTCATTCCCAGCCGGCGCAGAAGGGAAAGGAGGGACTGGCCCGGCTCCACCTCCACGTATTGGGGCGTCCCGTTGAGCTCGAAATAGATCTTCATTGACCCGCCTTTCCTGCGGCCCGGGCGAGGGCCCGTCGCACCAAGACCCCCGCCACCTCCCTCCGCCACTCCGCCGAGGCCCGGCGATCGCTTTCCACCTCGATCCGGGCCTTGACCTCCTCCTCCGCCCTTTTCCACAGGGCTTCACTCGGCTCTTCGCCCAAAAGCATCTCCTCCAGCCAGGGAAGCCGCTCCCCCCGCGCGGGCCGGGCTCCAACGGCCACCCTAGCCCAGGCAATCCTTCCCTCCCTTAGGCCGAGCCCGGCACAGACGTTGAGGAGGGCGATGTCCCCTGCGTTTCGGCTGATCTTCTCAAAGGCAAAGGCCCCATCCCAAGGGGGCAGGACGAGCTCCAGAAGAATTGCCTCCTGGAAAATCCTGCGGAATTGCGTTTTATAAAGCTCTTCAACGCTGCCTTTTTCCTCCTTTTCCTTTCGCCAGCGGGCCTCCGCTCCCAAGGCCACAAGGAGGGTGGGGATGTCTGCCCAAGGGTGGGCGGAGACGGCGGCTCCGCCGATGGTGGCCATGTTTCTGAGCGCAGGATAGGCCACCTGGCCCAGGGTTTCCGCGAGAATCCCGCCGGCATACTCCCGGGAAAGGGGGTGAGAAAGGAGCTCAGAAAGGGTGGTGGTGGCCCCGATGCGCAGGCCTTTGGGATCCTCGCGAACGTAGGCGAGGCCGATTCCGGTGATGTCGATTAGCCCCGCAATGTCGGTTCTAGCTGAGCGGGCGAGATCCACCCCGCCGGCGAGGAGCGCTCCCTTTCCCTCATAGGCGCGAAGGAGGGAGAGGGCCTCGTCCACATCCCTCGCCCAGTGAAATCGCGACACGCCGCGCAACCGCACCGCCCCTCCCTTCTTCGCCAGTATACCCCAAAGTCAGCTTGTAAGACAACTTGACCAGACTCCTTGATGCCCTTTATACTCACTTCGTCATGGTGGGGGTGCCCAAAGAGAACCCTGCCCGCGCTGACCAGCCCCCGCTCGTTCTTTTGCGTGATATCACCAAATCCTTCCCCGGAGTCCTGGCCAATGACCACGTGAACCTCGAGGTTCGGCCCGGGGAGATCCACGCCCTCCTTGGGGAAAACGGGGCGGGGAAAACCACCCTGATGAACATCCTCTACGGCCTTTATCGGCCGGATTCCGGGGAGATCTATGTCCGCGGGAAAAAAGTCCAGATCCGCTCCCCCCGCGACGCCATCCAGCTTGGGATCGGCATGGTCCACCAGCACTTCAAGCTCGTCCTCCCCCATACCGTGGCGGAGAACGTGGCCCTGGGCCTCAAAGGAACCCCGTTTTGGGCCCCGGCCAAAGTTGTAGCTCAACGGCTCCGGGAGCTCTCTAAGCGCTATGGGCTTCATGTCGATCCGGAGCGGAGGATTTGGGAGCTTTCGGCTGGGGAACAGCAGCGGGTGGAGATCCTAAAGGCCCTCATTCGGGGGGCGGAGGTCCTCATCCTCGACGAGCCCACGAGCGTCCTCACCCCACAGGAGACGGCGGAGCTCTTTAAGGTTCTCCGCCGGATGAAAGAGGAGGGCCACGGGATCATCTTCATCTCCCACAAACTCGGTGAAGTTTTGGAAATAGCTGACCGGATCACGGTTATGCGCCGGGGAAAGGTGGTGGGAACCCTCCCGGCGGCGGAGGCGGATAAAACCACCCTGGCCAGGATGATGGTGGGGAGGGACGTGGTCTTTCGCCTTTCGAAAACCGTCTGTAACCCCAAAGAGGCTGCGCTTTTGGTGGAAGACCTCCATGTGCGCAGCGAGCGGGGGGTTTGGGCCCTAAAGGGCGTTTCCTTTGCCGTCTGCCGGGGGGAGATCCTCGGCATCGCTGGGGTCGCCGGAAACGGGCAAAGGGAGCTGGTGGAGACCTTGGTTGGTCTGAGGAAGGCGGAACGGGGAAGGATCGCGATTTTGGGGAAGGAAGTGAATGGCCGTTCGGCCCGGGCCATCTCCGACTTAGGGGTCGCCCACATCCCCGAGGAGAGGATCCGTTTGGGGATAGTCCCAGGCCTTCCGGTGGAAGAAAACCTTATCCTCAAAAAGCACCACCGGCCGCCGTTTTGCTGGCGGGGTTTCCTTAGGTTCTCGGCCATCCGAGAATTCGCGAAAAGGGCCGTTGGAGAGTACGGGATCCTCACTCCTTCGCTAAAAACTCCAGCTAAGCTCCTTTCGGGAGGGAACATTCAGCGGCTCATCCTGGCCCGTGAGCTTTCGGGGAAGCCAGCAGTGGTGATCGCTGCCCATCCCACCTATGGCCTAGACGTGGGGGCGACCGAACAGATAAGGCAGATCCTTCTCAGGCAGAGGGACGAAGGGGCCGCCGTACTTTTGGTCTCCGAGGACCTAGAGGAGATCATGGAGCTTTCCGATCGGATCGCCGTCATCTTCCGCGGGGAGATCATGGGGATCGTTCCCGCCGCCGAGGCCTCTTTGGAGGAGATCGGCCTCATGATGGCCGGGGAAAGACGGGTGAAGGTGGAGGGATGAGGCGGTTTGGCCCTTTCGTCTTTGAACAGCGGCTTTCTCCGCCGCGGTACATCGTTTTTAGTGTTTCCGTTTTGGCGGTGGTGGTGGCTCTCCTTGCCGCAGCTCCGGTGTTTTTGGGCTATGGTCTTAGCCCTTGGCAGGCGTATGCGGCCATCGGCAAGGGTATTTTCGGGAGCTGGCCGAGCTTCTCCGAGGTCCTGCGGCGGGCGATCCCCCTCATTCTTTGCGGGGTAGGGCTGACTTTGGCCTTCCGGGCGCAGTTTTGGAACATCGGCGCGGAGGGCCAGCTTTTGGCAGGAGCGGTGGCGGCCACAGGCGTAGCCCTTTTCCTCCGCGTGCCCGAGGGCTTGCGCCTCCCCCTCATGTTCCTTTTCGGGTTCCTCTCCGGCGCTGTCTTGGGGATCATCCCCGCCCTTTTGCGGGTGAAGCTTGGGGTTAACGACGTCATTTCCACCCTCATGCTGAACTACGTTATGGCCTACATCGTGGAGTGGCTGGTGCACGGGCCCTGGAAGGGCCCGACCATGCGGGGCTTTGCCTACACCGACGCCTTTCCCCTCTCCGCCCGTCTTTCTTATCTTCCGGCCACGCGGGTGCATTGGGTGACCTTGGTTTTGGGCGTGGCCATGGCCGTGGTGATCGCACTTCTTTTGGCGCGTACCCGCCTGGGCTACGAAATCCGGGTGGTGGGGCAGAACCCGGACGCTGCGCGCTATGCCGGGATCAGTTTCACCGCGGTTCTTTCGCTGGTGATGCTCATCTCCGGAGGGTTGGCTGGGCTGGCCGGGGTGGGAGAGGTGGCGGGCATCCACTGGCGGCTGCGCAGCCCCTCCCACATTTCCATGAACTACGGATACACCGCGATAATTGTGGCTTGGCTAGCCCGAGGGAACCCGCTTGCTGCCATCTTTACGGCCCTTCTTTTCGGCCTCTTTTTCGCCGCTGGCGATTACATGAAGACCACCCTCGGCCTCCCCTTCCAGATCACCGGCGTTTTCAACGGGCTTGTCCTCTTTTTCCTCATCGGGTTTGACCTTCTCATGTTTTGGCGCGTGCGGCTTGCCCGCAAGGAGGAGGCATGGGTTTCGCAAGCTGGCTCATAAGCACGGTGAGCCGGGCCTTGGCCTTCGGCGTGCCCCTCCTTTGGGGCACGCTCGGGGAGATTTACGCCGAGCGGGCGGGGGTAGTGAACCTCGGGGTGGAGGGGATGATGATCCTTGGGGCGTTCACCGCTTTTTCCGTGACCCAAAGCACCGGGCATCCCGGTTTAGGCCTTTTTTGCGCGGCCGTCATCGGGGGGGTGGCCGCCCTTTTGCACGCCTTCGTCACCGTGACCATCCGGGCCAACCAGTACGTTTCGGGGCTGGCCCTCTCCATGTTCGGGCTTGGGCTGGCGGGCCTTTTGGGCCGCGGCTGGGAGGGGAAACCCCTGGGGACCCCCCTTCCCGCCCTTGCCATCCCCGGCCTTTCCCGAATACCCGTGTTGGGGCCCATGTTCTTTCAGGACCAAACAATCCTCACGTATCTTGGAATTTTCTTGGCCGTTGGCCTTTGGCTTTTGCTTTTCCGCACCCGCTGGGGCATGGTGATCCGTTCGGTCGGGGAGAACCCGGCTACCGCCGACTCCTTGGGGATAAATGTGGCCTTGGTTCGGTATCTATGCGTGTTTTTCGGGGGCCTCTTGGCCGGGGTAGGCGGTGGGTACCTTTCTGTGGCCTACCGGCCGTCTTGGACGGAGGGGATGACCGCAGGAATGGGCTGGATCGTCATTGCCCTCACCATCTTCGCCGCCTGGGATCCCCTTCAGGCCGTGTGGGGGGCCTTCTTCTTCGGCGCCCTTTACCACCTTTCCTATCGCCTCCAGGCTTTCCTGGCTCCGGAGCTTCTCAAGCTCATGCCCTACCTTTTTGCCATCGTGGTTTTGGCCATAAGCGGGTTTGGCACGGCCCGCTGGCGGCGGCGCGCACCGGGAGCCCTGGGCATCCCGTATGTGCGCGGAGAGCGCTGAAAGGGGGTGAGAGCCAAAAGGGCTAACGCGCGGGCGGAAAAGTCTTTGGGAAAACCGGCGATCGGGAAAAAAGAAGGAGGTGGAGGATGAAGCGCATTTTGGCGGTGATGTTGGCGGTTGTGGCGTTGGGGGCCTTGGCCTCCTCCGCGGAGAACATCAAGGCCGGGTTCATCTACGTCGGCCCTATTGGCGATTACGGTTGGACCCACGCCCACGATCTGGCTCGCCGCATCGTCGATGAGAAATACGATTGGCTGGAGACGATTTATGTGGAGTCCGTGCCCGAGGGCGAGGTGGAGACCTACATCGACCAGCTGGTGCGCCAGGGCTGCAACGTCATTTTCACCACGAGCTTTGGGTTCATGGACGGGACTCTGGCCGCAGCCCAGCGCTATCCCAACGTGATCTTCGCCCACTGCTCCGGGTTCAAGCGCGCCCCGAACATGGCCACCTACATGGCCGACTTCTATCAGGTCTATTATCTGAACGGCCTCATGGCCGGGGCCCTCACCAAGACCGGAAAAATCGGGTATGTCGCGGCCTTCCCCATCCCTGAGGTGAAGCGGCACATCAACGCCTTCACCATCGGTGTGCGGGAGGTTAACCCCAAGGCCGAGGTCCATGTGCGCTGGATCTATGAGTGGTTCAACCCCGCTGCCGCCAAGGAGGCCGCGGAGGCTCTGATCGCCGAGGGCTGCGACGTCTTCGCCTTCACCGAGGACTCGCCCACCGTGGTCCAGGTCGCCGCAGAAAAAGGGCTTCCCAGCTTCGGTCACTACTCCCCCATGTACGACTTCGCCCCGGATTACGTGGTCTCCGGTCAGATCGTGCACTGGGAGAAGATCTACGAGGACTTCCTCGTGAAGATCTACAAGGGGGTTTACACCACGAAGAACCTGCAACACGTGGACTACTGGTGGCTCCTCTCCCAGGGCGCGGTGGAGGTGGGGGCAAAGCCCGGGATGGTCATCAACCCCAAGTACGAGGCCGCCCTTAAAAACCACGTGATCGATCACCCCGCCTTCGGGAAGGTCTCCGTGTACGACCTTGTGTTCATCCGTCTCAATCAGATGGCCGATCCGGGCATCACCTTCGACCCCTTCCAGGGGCCGGTCTACGACCGAAAGGGCGTCCTCCGCGTTCCCGAGGGGATGTGGATGAGCTACGACGCCCTCATCACCTTGGAGTGGGCGGCAGCCGGAGTGGTGGGTCCGTGGCCCGGTGAGCCGTGAAGTGGGGAAGGGGGCCTGCTTTGGGCAGGCCCCCTTAACTTTTTGAGGGAGGAAGCGTGGCATTGATCCTCATCCAAAACGCGCGCATTGCCGACTTTTTCGGGAATTTTTGGGATTCCGGGTACGTGATAGTTGAGGGGGAGAGGATCGCCAAAGTGGGCGAGGGACCGGCACCGGAAGTTCCCGGGGCGGCGCGCCTTGACGCCGAGGGCCGCCTCCTCACCCCGGCCTTGGTCAACGCCCATGCCCACCTTTATTCCTCCTTGGCCCGCGGGATCGTCCTGCGGGAGTTCTCCCCCAAAAGCTTCCGCCAGATCCTGGAGCAGCTTTGGTGGAGGCTCGATCGCGCTTTGGATTTGGAGGGCGTTTACCTCTCCGCCCTCGTAGGGGGCTTGGCCCATCTCAAACGTGGGGTGTCCGTGATCTTCGATCATCATGCCTCGCCCACCGCCATCTCCGGATCCCTTTCCCAAATAAAGCGGGCCCTCTCCGAGCTTGGGCTTCGGGCCGATCTATGTTACGAGGTCACCGACCGCGGCGGACCGGAGGAATGCGCGTTGGGCATGGAGGAGAACGTGCGCTTTGCCAAGGAAGAGAAAATGCCCGGCCGGTTCTCCGCACACTTTGGGCTCCACGCCTCTTTCACCCTCTCCGACGAGACGCTTAGCAAATCTCGGGCGCTGGCCGAGCCTTTGGGCCTGGGTTTCCACATCCACCTTGCGGAGGGGAAGGAGGACCCCCTCGATGCCCTGCAAAAGTACGGGATGCGCACGGCCGAACGTCTAGATCAATTCGGCATCTTGAGGGAGGAGTCTTTGCTCGCCCACGGGATAAACCTCTCTCAGGCGGAGCTCGAGCTTTTAGCGGAGCGAAAGCCCACGGTGGTCCATAACCCCCGCTCGAACATGAACAACGCCGTGGGCGCAGCCCAGGTGGAGAAGATGCTGGCGCGGGGCATCCCAGTGGCCTTGGGAACCGACGGATTTGGGTGCGATATGCTTGGTGAGCTTCTTTCCGCAAGGCTCCTTGCCCACCACGCCCAGGCCGATCCCACGGCCTTTGGCGACCAAGTGGCGCAAAGGATTCTGGCCCAAAATTATGCGCTGGCCCAGAAATTCTTCTCCGCGCCGTTTGGGAAGGTGGCGCCGGGGTACGCCGCCGATCTTGTGCTTTGGGACTATCTTCCTCCCACCCCCATTGGCCCGACAAACCTCCTTTCCCACCTTCTTTTCGCCAACATCACGGAGGGGCTTCGCCCTCTTTATGTGATCGTCGCCGGGGAAATTAGGCTCAGGGACGGAAAGGTCCCGGATTTGGACGAGGCCGCTCTCCTCGCCAAGGCGCAAAAGAAGGCCGCGGAGATCTGGAGCCGGGTCTAGGAGGTGGCCGCATGCCCACGGACCTTCGCCCTCTTCCCTTCCAGAAACTTTTGCGCTGGGCCATTTTGGAGCTAAGGCATGATGACGCGGTCTTCGGGATCCCGCGGGCCCTTTTTTATGAGCCCAAGGACGAACCGTTCGCCGCGGAAATCTTCGGGGAGCATTTGGCCACGCCCATTGGTCCCTCGGCTGGCCCGCACACCCAGCTGAGTCAGAACATCGTGGCCGCCTGGCTTTGCGGCGGGCGCTTTATCGAGCTCAAAACCGTGCAAATCCTCGATGATCTGGAGATCCCGCGCCCCTGCATTGACGCCGCCGATGAGGGTTACAACGTGGAGTGGTCCCAGGAACTTCGGGTTTCCCAGGCCGCGCGGGAGTACATCCACGCTTGGGCTTTGATCCACGTCCTTCGGCGGGCCCTGGGCTGGGAGAAAAGGCCGTTGGGCACGGTGTTCAACATGAGCGTTGGCTACAACCTCGAGGGCATAAAAAGCCCAAAAATCCAGGGGTTTTTGGAGGAGCTGGCGAACGCCGCGGAGGCCCTTGAGGAAATTAAGGACATTCTGCGCCGGGAGTTCCCGGAATACGGGGACGTGGAGATCCCCGCCCAGATATCCCGCAGCGTCACCCTCTCCACCATGCACGGCTGCCCGCCCCAGGAGATTGAAGCCATCGCCAAGTTCCTCCTCGATCGCGGCTTTCATACGTTTGTGAAGCTGAACCCCACCCTCCTCGGAAAGGACCGGGTCATGCGCATCCTCCACGATCATCTGGGATACAAAGAAATTGACATCCCCGATGCGGTCTTCGAGCACGACCTTCAATATGTGGATGCGCTGCGCATCATCCGGGAGCTTAGGGAATGCGCGAGACGGAGGGGACTTGTGTTCGGGGTGAAGCTCACCAACACCCTGGCCATGGCCAACCATCGAAAGGTCCTGCCTGGGGAGGAGATCTACATGTCCGGCCGGGCCCTTTACCCCATCACCATAAACCTCTTTTGGCGCCTTTTTTCCGATCTGGACGGCGATATCCACGTCTCCTACTCCGGGGGCGCGGACGCTCTAAACCTTCCCGTTCTCATCTCCTGCGGGGCCCTTCCAGTCACAGCCTGCACCGATCTTTTGAAGCCCGGAGGTTACGCGCGCTTTGGGCAGTGGCTTGAGGAGCTGCGGAAGAGCATGGCCAAGGCCGGGGCGCGGGACCTGGAAGAATTCACGAAAAACCGGGCGGAGAACCTTCGACGGGCGGCCGCGGCAAGCCTCAAAGATCCGCGGTACAAAAAGGCTTTCTTTTTGGGGGACCTCCCGAAGATCCCCGATGGGCTTTCATTCTTTGATTGCATCGCCGCGCCGTGTGTGGCCGCCTGCCCTGCCCAGCAGGATGTCCCGGAGTACGTGGGCCAAATCGCCGTGGGAGACCCCAAGGCCAGCCTGCGGGCGATTCTGGCCCAAAACCCCCTGCCCGCGGTCACGGGCTACGTTTGCCCGGCATTTTGTGAAAAGCGCTGTACCCGCTGGAACTATGAGAAGCCCGTGGCCATCAGAGCCCTGAAGCGCTTCGCCGCAGAGAATGCGGATTTAACGCTGGAGCCAGCGCCTCCAAGCGGGCATAAGGTGGCGGTGGTGGGCGCCGGCCCTGCTGGCCTTTCCTGCGCGTTTTACCTCGCCCTGGCCGGGGTGGAGGTGACCGTTTTTGAAGCCTCTTCTGAACCGGGCGGGATGATCTCCCTTGCCCCGGAATTTCGCTTGCCAAAGGAGGCGTTGCGCGCGGATGTCCGGCGCCTTGAGGGCTTGGGCGTGAAGTTCGTTTACGGAAGCCCCATTCGCTCGGCCGCGGAGCTTTTGAGCCGGGGCTTTGCCGCGGTATTTTTGGCCCCGGGCTTTCCCCTGGAGGCGCGGCTTGGGATCCCCGGGGAGGAAGGGCCGGGCGTGTACGGAGCCCTGGAGTTCTTCCGGCTTCTTGGGCGCGGAGAAAGGCCGAATTTGGGGAGAAAAGCGGTGGTGGTGGGCGGGGGGAATACGGCCATGGACGCGGCCCGGGCGGCCTGGCGCCTCACGAAATATCCCGTGACTGTAGTCTACCGGCGCAGCCGAGCGGAATTGCCCGCCCACCCCGAGGAGGTGGAGGAGCTTCTTCGCGAAGGAAACGAGCTTTTGGAGCTGGCCACCCCGGTGAGGATCCTGCGCCAAGGAGGCAGGGTGGTGGGGCTTTTGTGCGTGCGCAACAGGCTCGGTGAGCCTGGCCCCGACGGGCGGCCGCGCCCCGAGCCCATCCCCGGAACGGAATTCAGAGTGCCCGCGGACTCCATCATCGTGGCCGTGGGCCAGCGGCCCAACTTGGAATTCTTCGATGGCACGGGCCTTTTCCTCCTTCCCGATGGCCGATTGGGCGTGGACCCAGAGACAGGGGAAACCAACCTCTACCGGGTCTACGCCGGGGGGGACGCGGTGCGCGGGCCGGCCACGGTGATCGAGGCCGTAGCCGACGGCCGCCGCGCCGCCTCCGCCATCCTTCGCAAGCTCGGCCTCCCCTTCCCTCAATTCCCCCTTCCCCAGCCATCCCCCGATTTTCTGGCCTTAAAGAAAGAAAAAGCCCAAAAAACTTGGCCTTTTGGGCCAAAATTTTTGCCGCTTGGGAAGCGCCGGAACTTCAAGCCCGTGGAGTTACCCTTTTCCCCAGAGGAGGCCAAAAAAGAGGCGGCCCGGTGCCTCCAGTGCCGCACCCTCTGCGACAAATGCGTGGAAGTCTGCCCAAATCGCGCAAACATCCCATACTTTTTGGACACCGGCACCTTCCGCGTCCCTGTGGTGGCTATGGAAAATGGTTCCCTCAAAGTGGTGAGGGAAGAAACCCTCTCCATCGCGCAAAAGCGGCAGATCCTTCACCTTGATGACCTCTGCAACGACTGCGGGAATTGCGCTACATTTTGTGTTCACCAGGGCAAGCCTTATTTGGATAAGCCCCGGCTTTACTTCGATCCCGAAAAATATGCGGCCGAGGAGGGACATGCCTTTTTCTTGAGCGAGGGTGAGCTTCGGCGGCGGGAGGGCGGAGCGGAAATGGTGCTCCGGCGCACCGCTGACGGTTTCGTGTTTGAGGACGCGGACCTCCGCGTCATCTTGGGCTTGGACTACTCCGTGCGCGAAATCCACGCAAAGCGCGTGTTCTTTGGCCAAAAGGCGCTTCGGCCGGCCGTGGAGATGGCCCTCATCTTCACGGGAATCTCCCGGTCTTTGCCCCACCTTTTGGAGGTCTGCCGTGGCTGATCCTGTTTCTTTTCGGTGTGTAAGCTGCGGAAAGGAATTTTTGCCCTGGTCTTTGGACTATTTCTGCCCGAATTGCGGCTTTCCCGCGGGGAACCTGGAGGTTTTGTACGACTACGCCGGCGTTGCCGGGGCTTTCCCCGCGAGGGAAAGGCTTTCCCTTTGGCGGTATGCGGCACTTTTGCCGGTGGGAGCGGAGCATGCTCCGCCCTTGCGCGCCGGGCTCACCCCTCTCTACCCCGCTTCGCGCCTTGCCGAAACCGTTGGAGTGCGTGCCCTTTGGATAAAGGACGACACCCTCCAGCCCACTGCTTCCTGTAAGGACCGGGGCACGGCGGTCGCGGTGGCTGCGGCCCGGAAGCTTGGCCGCGCGGCCCTTTCCTGCGCCTCCACAGGGAACGCCGCCGCCTCCCTGGCCGGTTTTTGCGCGGCCAGCGGCCTTCCTTGCTACATCTTCGTCCCTAAAACCGCACCGGCTCCAAAGATCTCCCAGCTTTTGGCCTTCGGAGCCCATGTATTCCGGGTGGATGGCACCTACGATCAGGCCTTCTCCCTCGCGCTGGCCGCTTCCCAAAAATTCGGGTGGTACAACCGCTCCGATGGCCTAAATCCCCTCGTGGTGGAGGGGAATAAAACCGTGGCCTTCGAGATCTGGGAGGAGTTGGGGGATGTGCCCGAGGCCGTGGTGGTGGCGGTGGGCGATGGCGCGGTAATCGCTGGTGTGTGCAAGGGCTTTCTGGAGCTCTCGTGGGCTGGGCTTTCAAGACGAGTGCCAAAAGTTTTTGGAGTACAAGCCTTAGGCGCTGCTCCCGTGGTCCACGCCTTTCGCCGTTTTCAGCGGGGAGAGCCCATCCTGCCTGCGGAGGAGCCCGCGGAAACCCTCGCCGATTCCATCCGGGTGGGGAAACCGGCGGATGTGGTGAAGGCCGTGAAATACGTGGCGGCCACAGGGGGCGATTATGTCGCCGTAAGCGATGCCGAACTTGTGGCCGCCTCTTTGGATTTGGCGAGGGAGGTGGGCATTTTCGCTGAGCCCTCCGGCGCCGCGCCCCTGGCCGGCCTCCGAAAGCTTGTAAAAGAGGGCTTTATCGACGGAAGCTATCGCGTTGTGCTCATCGTCACTGGATCTGGACTCAAAGACCCGCAGAGCGTATTGCGCGGCCTTCCCGAGCCGCCCATCATTCCCCCGAGTGTGGAGGCTTTGAGCGAGGTGATGAGGCAGTGCTTCTGAGGTTTCGCCTGAACGGCCGTCCGGTGGAAGTGGAGGTCCCTCCGGGAAGAAGGCTTTTGGATCTTTTGCGGAAGGACCTTGGTCTTACCGGAACGAAGGAGGGCTGCGGGGAAGGGGAGTGCGGGGCTTGCACGGTGCTCGTGGAGGGAAAGCCCAGGCTCTCCTGCCTCACCGCGGCCATCCAGGTGGAGGGGAAAGAGGTCCTCACCATCGAGGGCCTGGCCAAGGACGGAAAGCTTCATCCTTTGCAGAAAGCCTTCATCGAAACGGCCGGGGTGCAATGCGGCTTTTGTACTCCCGGGTTCATCATGGCCGCCTACGCCCTTCTTTTGGTGAACCCCAAGCCCACGCGGCAAGAGGTGCGGGAGTGGCTTTCGGGAAACCTTTGTCGATGCACGGGCTACGAGCAGATCGTGGAGGCAGTGCTGCGGGCGGCGGAGGAGCTTTCCCCGTGACGGCGGTGGTGTTGGCCGCTGGCCCTGGCCGCCGCATGGGGGGCCTCCCCAAACTCCTTTTGCCCCTGGAAGGCCGGCCCATCTTGGGCCATGTGCTGGAGCTTGTGGAGGGCCTACCCGTCTCCCAGCGGGTCCTAGTCGTGGGCGCTCACGCTGATCTCATCCTGAAAAGCCTTTTTCCCCTCCCAGAGCCTCCTTCCCTTGACTCCGCGCTAATCCCCCTTTCCCGCGGCGGAATGGATTGGCAGGTGGTGTTCAACCCCGGTTGGGAGGAGGGGATGGGCTCTTCCCTCCGCCGGGCCGCAGAGGTGGTGGCCAGTTCCATGCTTGTATTTTTGGGCGATATGCCCTGGGTTCCCAAGGAAGCGGCGTTGGCCGTGCTTTCGCGGGCCGGGGAGCGCCCGGTGGCCCCGGTTTTTCGCGGCCAGCGCGGATTTCCCGTGTACCTTCCCTCCTCCCTCCGGCCGGCCCTTTTTGAACTTTTTGGCGACGTGGGCGCGCGCCACGTCCTCCAAGGCTGCGAGCTTGTCCCCATCGATCATCCGGGAGTGGTTCGGGATGTGGACACACCGGCTGACCTTCTGGGAGGTGAGGTCCGATGTGGAAAAGCTCCCTGAGGATTGTGAAGCCGCGCGACCTTGCGGAGGCGGTGGAGCTCCTCTCCCAGGGCGGAAAGCCTTTGGCCGGGGGAACCGATCTTTTCGTGCGGCTGAGAAAAGGGGGGGAGTCCCCTAAATTCCTCGTGTACATCGGTGAGCTTCCGGAACTTCGGGTCCTGGAGGAAAGAGAAGAGGGGATTGTTATCGGGGCGGCTTTGACCCACGCCGAGCTTCTTTCATCCCCCCTTACCGCGCGTTTTCCCATCTTGAGGACGAGCCTTAGCTCCATCGGTTCCCCGGCCATTCGGGCCATGGGGACGATCGGAGGGAACGTGGTCAACGCCTCGCCTGCCGGGGATAGCCTCGTTCCCTTATACCTTTTGGAGGCCAGGGTTCAGCTTTATGGGCCGGATGGAGAAAGGGAGCTTCCGATAGAGGAATTCATCCTTGGGCCTGGGAAAACCGCGCTTCGGCCTGGAGAGCTTTTGCGCTCCATTTTCCTTCCCTTTCCCGCGGGCTCGCCTTTCTCCTATTTCCGCAAAGTCGGACGGCGCAGGGCTTTGGTCATCGCTGTGGTTTCTTTGGGGGCCCTTCTATGGACGGAGGACGGGCGGGTGAGGGAGGCCCGGCTGGCGTTGGGGTCGGTGGCCCCCACGGTGCTCAGGCCAAGGGCGGTGGAGGAGGCTTTGGTGGGAAGGCCCGTTAATCCCAAGGCTTGGGAGGATCTTGTGCCCCTTCTCTCTTCGGCCACGCGGCCCATCACCGATCTTCGGGCCTCCGCCGAGTACCGCCGAGAGGTCGCGGGAAACCTCCTTTTGGACTTAGCTCAGTCCCTTCAGAACCAAGCGGAAGTGGAAAAGGACAAAAACCAAGTCCAACTCGAAGGCCCAGGAAAGTAGAAGGCCTAAACCAGGGAAAAAAGTTCCTACCTCAAAGAAATGAAGGCTAGCGTCGACAATGAGACGAATTTATAGGGTGAAGACCTTAGCCTTGACAGTGTTCGATCCCAAGACTAGATGGCCAGGAGGCCTCAGAAAGCTCCAACGCAGCCCCTTTCCGCCTAGGAGGGTGGTCGGCCAAAAACCCCTTTTAGAGTCCAGGGGCCGAAGAGGGTGGTGAGCTTTTAGGCGTCGCCTCAGGTGCGGCACGCCTCCAGGTGCATGCTCCCGTGGTCTTTTCCATTTCTTTTTGGAAAGGCTGCCATGCTGTTTTCCAACAATTGCTGCGAGAGGAGCCCTGGCAAGGAAGTACCGCAGACCTCTGCGCCCAGCCTAAGCCGAGGGAAAACCCTATGGGCTAAAATGACTTGCACCAAGTCCGGCCTGCGATTCCCTCCATGCAAAACAATTTTTCTAAAAGAGGAGGGCCAGAAACCACAACGTTCCAAGGCTTTGAATAACAATAGGATTGTGGGATTTCTTCGGGATAGCAGAGTACGGCCGCAATAAAAGGAAGAAGATTGTCCGAAGCTCTGGGATGTGTTGATCCCGCTAGGTGGAAGGCTTGGCCGGGGTGGGGTATTCTTTCTTCCCGTTTTTCCGGGGGAAATCCTTCCATGTTTGAGGCGATCGAGAGGGTGATTTTTTCGTCGGAAGAGATCCAAAGGAGGGTGGCCGAACTGGGCCGCCAGATCGCCCAGGACTACAAAAACGGCGCCGCCAAGGATCCTTATAAAAGGCCCCTTTTGGTGATCGGCATCCTCAAAGGGGCCATGCCCTTCATGGCCGACCTCATCCGCCACATGGACATCCCCCTGGAATACGACTTCATCGCCGTTTCCAGCTATCGAAATGGCACGGTTCCCGGCGAGGTGCGGATCCTAAAGGACCTGGACAGGGCCATCGGCCAGCGGGACATCCTCATCGTGGAGGACATCGTGGACACCGGCCATACCCTCCGCAGCATCCTCCGCCGTTTGGAGTCCAGAGATCCCGCGTCCCTCCGGGTCTGCGCCCTTTTGGATAAACCCCAAAGAAGGGAAGTGGCAGTTCCGGTGGATTACGTGGGCTTTGTCCTCCCCGAGAACGTTTTCGTTGTGGGCTATGGTTTAGATTACGCCGAGCTATACCGCAATCTCCCATTCATTGGGGTCCTTAAGCCCGAGTACATTCGCGAGCCTCCTTGTTGATGATCGTCCTGGGGATCGAAACTTCCTGTGACGAAACGGCCGTGGCCCTGGTTCGCGACGGCCGCGAGGTCCTCGTGAACCTCGTTTATTCCCAAACCGACCTTCATGCCCGCTATGGCGGGGTTGTGCCCGAGGCCGCCAGCCGCGATCACCTCCGGAAACTCCCGGCCTTGGCCGTAGAAGCGCTGGGAAAAGCCGGGCTTTCTTGGAATGATGTGGATTTGGTGGGCGTGACCTACGGGCCGGGCCTAATCGGCCCGCTTCTTGTGGGCGTTTCGTATGCCGCGGGCGTAGCGTTGGCCCGGGATGTGCCCCTTGTGGGGGTGAACCACCTCGCCGCCCATCTTTTTGCCCTAAAGCTCATGGACCCGCCGGTGGAGCCGCCTTTTCTGGGGCTGATCGCCTCCGGCGGGCATACCCTCCTTGTGGCTGTGCCCCGCTGGGGGGAGTACCAAGTGGTGGGCGGCACGCGGGACGACGCCGCTGGCGAGGCCCTGGACAAGTTCGGCAGGCTACTGGGCCTTCCTTACCCAGCCGGGCCCAAGATCGACGCCCTGGCCCAAGAGGGCGATCCCAAGAAGATCCCGTTCCCCAGGCCCATGTTGGAAAGCGGCCTCGATATGAGTTTCGCCGGGCTTAAAACCGCTGCCCTTTATTGGCTAAGGGAGCATCAGGACGCGCCTTTGCCCGATCTTTGCGCCTCCTTTTTGGAGGCGGTGGTGGAGGTGTTAGTGGAGAAGGCCCTGCGGGCGGCGCGGCGTTTCCAACTAAAAAGGATTGTGGTGGCCGGCGGGGTGGCCGCCAACCGCCGGCTGCGCCAGGTTTTTCCCGTCAAAGCCGCCGAGCGCGGGATGGACGTGTTCTTCCCGCCGGCGGAGCTTTGCACCGACAACGCCGCCACAGTCGCGGCTTGCGCCCACCATCGCTATACCGTCCTTGGCCGCTCTGATCCCCTTTCCCTCGCCCCGGATGCCAACCTCCCCCTTCACGGCTGGCAATAACCTAAAATCCCTATGCCATGAAGCGCGTAGTTTTAGGCTTTGTTGTTTTTCTCTTGGTCTTGGGCCTTGCTGGTTGCCTCTGGGTTCGGCCTCTCCCTGCTGTCCCACCTTTGGGGCGGAAGATCCTCCTTCCGCTTTACATCTACCCAAGCTGGTGGGACCCCCATTATCAATGGCCGCGCGTGGCTGCGGCGGGAGCAATCGCGGAAATTTGGGCCATCATCAACCCCGCAAGCGGTCCAGGCGGCCCGCCTAATCCTGATTACCAGCGAGGGCTGGAAGACCTTCGCGCAGCGGGGATCACCATGCTCGGGTATGTGTGGACTTCTTACGGTTCAAAGCCTCTAGAGGACGTCAAGGCTGAGGTAGACATTTATGCAGAGCATTTTGTTCCTCTGGGCCTAAGTGGGATCTTTTACGATGGCGTGAGCTCTTCCGCAAGCTGGCTCTCCTATTACCGCGAGCTTTATGAATATGCCAAAGGAAAGGGATTCCGCTGGGTCGTGCTGAACCCAGGGACGACGATCGCTGAGGAGTACCTTGCGGAGGGTGTGGGCGACGTGATCGTCATCTATGAGGACAAATATGAAAACTTTCTTTCCTACACTTTCCCCGACTATGTTTTGCGTTATCCAAAGGAGCGCTTTGCTGTGCTTGTTTGGGGTGTCACCTCCTTAGAAGCGGCTGAGGAGGTGTTGCGCCGCACATCTTTTGCCGCCTTCATTCACTGCACGGACGATTCGCCGCCCAATGAGTGGGATACGCTCCCCTCCTATTGGGACGCATGGGTCGAGCTTTTCCGTCAACCCCTTTACCACGCTCCCTAGCGCGGGACTTTCTCCCAATCCGCAAGAAATCTAGCAATTCCTTGATCGGTGAGGGGATGCTGAAAGAGGCGTTTAAGCACGGCATAGGGCACGGTGGCGATGTGGGCGCCCAAGGTGGCGGCAGCCACCACGTGGCCGGGATGGCGCACGCTGGCCACGATCACCCGGGTGGGGAACGCGTAGTTTCGGAAGATCTGGAGGATTTCGGCCACTACACTCATTCCATCTCCGCCGTGGTCGTCGATCCGCCCCACAAAAGGCGAGACATAATCCGCCCCGCATTTTGCGGCCAAAAGGGCCTGGGGCGCGGAGAAAACGAGGGTCACGTTCGTCTTTATTCCTAGAGCTTTGAGCCTTTTCACAGCCTTGAGCCCTTCCGGGGTGAGGGGGATTTTGATCACGATGTTATCCGCGATCTTTGCGAGCTCTTGGGCCTCGCGCACCATGCCCTCCTCGTCCTGGGCTACCACTTCCGCGGAAACCGGGCCGCGCACGATCCGACAAATCTCCTGCAGAACTTCGTGGAAGGGCCTTCCGGCTTGGGCTACCAAGGTGGGATTTGTGGTGACCCCGTCGATGAGCCAGGCGAACTCCTTGATTTCCTCCACCTTCGCCGTGTCCAGATAGATCTCCATCGCCACCTCCTCCTGAGGCATCAGGTTGTGTCCTTTTAAGATGATAACCTCAAGCCTCCATACGTTGACGCATCTTATTTCAAGCGGTGTTATGCTGGGCAAGCTGCAGCCCTTTTTCTAAAAAGGAGCTCTTATGCTCGTTTTCGACTACCGCTTCTATCGCTCCCTTGGGAGTCCCGTGGCCAAAAGGCTCTATGAGATCCTGGGGATCCGTTTCCACCGGGCCATAGATAGTAGCAGTCCCTGGGTTCATAAACAGGTCTGCTTCGTGTTCAACATTCTGGCCTCCTATGGGAAAAACGCGTAAAGCTTTTAATTTCTGTCGGAACCACAGCCGAGCTCGGAAAGAACGTGCTCCTTGTGGACCTCGACCCCCAGGGCGGGGCCACCACCAGCCTCGGGTTCGACCCGGATAAATTCGCCCTCACCACCTACAACGCCCTGATCGAAGAAGATATCTCCCTCTTGCGGGCGGTCGTCCCCACCAAGGTGCGGGGCCTGGACCTCTGCCCGGCCAACCTGGACCTGGCGGGAGCGGAAGGGGAACTCCTTGGGGAGAT
>FWWM01007387.1_pt1 | contig 22099 bp, 24 predicted proteins | sample 2228351 | NCBI WGS metagenome assembly FWWM01 (sample SAMEA103939774, study PRJEB20133) | metagenome
CGTGCTGGGCGGCTTCGAACTGATGTCGTACACCACCCGATTGACGCCTTTGACTTCGTTGATGATGCGATTGGAGATCCTCCCCAACAGCTCCGGCGGCAGTCTCGCCCAGTCGGCGGTCATGCCGTCGAGGCTCGTCACGGCCCGGATGGCGATCACGTGCTCATAGGTCCGCTGATCCCCCATGACACCGACGGTGCGGATCGGCAGCAACACGGCGAACGCCTGCCACAACTCTTGATAAAGCCCGGCCGCGCGGACCTCCTGATCCACAATCATCTCCGCGCCGCGCAGAATCGCCAGTCGCTCCTGCGTGACGGCCCCCAGCACGCGGATGGCGAGCCCCGGTCCGGGGAACGGCTGCCGCCAGATAATGTCATCCGGCAGGCCCAACTCTTTGCCCAGCACCCGCACCTCGTCCTTGAACAGTTCGCGCAGCGGCTCGATGAGCTTCAGCTTCATCCGAGCGGGCAGCCCGCCGACGTTGTGATGCGTCTTGATCGTCGCGGACGGCCCTTTGAAACTCACGCTCTCGATGACGTCCGGATACAGCGTGCCTTGCACCAGAAACTTGATCGCGCCCAGCTTCTTGGCCTCCGCCTCGAAGTTTCTGATGAAGAGCCGCCCGATGATCCTGCGTTTGCGCTCCGGATCGGTCACGTTCTTGAGCGCGGTCAGGAACTGCGGCGAGCGGTCGAGGAACCGGAGATTCAGCTTCAAGTGCGACGCGAAGGTCTTTTGCACCTGTTCGCCCTCCCCGGCCCTGAGGACGCCGTTGTCCACAAAGACGCAGGTCAACTGGTTGCCGATCGCCCGATGGGTGAGCGCCGCGGCCACCGAGGAATCGACCCCTCCGCTCAAGGCGCAGATCACCTTTTCCTTCCCGACTTGTTCGCGTATCTGCCGGACAGCCGTGTCCACATAGGATCGCATCGTCCAGGTGGGTTTGCATCCGCAAATGTCGTAGACGAAATTGCGCAGGATACGGGTCCCTTCGACCGTGTGCGCCACCTCCGGATGGAACTGAAGGCAGTAGATTTTTCGGCCGCCTCCGTCCATCTTCATCGCGGCCACCGGCGAATTCGCCGTATGGGCGATCGAGCGGAACCCCTTCGGCATGCGTTCGATGCGGTCGCCGTGGGACATCCAGACCGTAGTGGAGGAGTCCTCGCCCACGCCGTTGAACAGATCGGCGCGATCGTCGATGACCAGATCGGCGCGGCCGTATTCCCGCCTGGTCGCTTTCGCCACCTCCCCGCCCAGCAGGTGCGTGACCAGTTGCATGCCGTAGCAGATGCCGAGAATGGGAATACCCTGATCCAGCAGTTGCTTGGAGAGCGACGGTGCCTTGCGCTCGTAGACACTGGCAGGCCCTCCCGACAGCACGAGCCCCTTGGGACGATATCCCAGAATGGTCGCGAGCGGCGCCGAACACGGAAGGATCTGGGAATACACCTGGGCTTCGCGGATGCGGCGGGCGATGAGCTGCGTGTATTGGGACCCGAAATCGAGGACGAGGATGCGATCGTGCCAGAGTTCCATGAACGCGTTTTTCGTGAAGCGTGAAGCGTCGTTCGTTAGTGAGGGAAGCCGAATCCGGGTTGCGAGATACGCTTCACGAGGAACGTTTCACGCGGGATTATTCCCAATCCGTGCGGTAGTTCGGCGCTTCTTTGGTGATGATGACGTCGTGGACGTGGCCTTCGCGCAGTCCGGCCAGGGTCTGGCGGATAAACGTCGCCTTCTCCTGTAATTCCGGAATCGTCCGACAGCCGCAGTAGCCCATGCCTGACTTGACGCCGCCGACCAACTGATAGACGACGCCGGCGAGCGGTCCCTTGTACGGCACACGGCCTTCGATCCCCTCCGGAACCAGCTTCTGCGGACCACGCCCGCTCTGTCCGTATCGATCTCCCCCGCCCCGTTCCATGGCGGCGATGGAACCCATACCTCGATAGACCTTGTACGTCCTGGCCTGAAACAACACCGTCTCGCCGGGCGACTCTTCGGTTCCGGCCAGGAGCCCCCCCAGCATCACGGCCGAGGCGCCGGCCGCCAGGGCCTTCGTGATATCGCCGGAGTATTTGATTCCCCCGTCGGCAATGATCGGGATACCGGTGTCGCTCAGCGCCTTCGCGCAGTCCGCCACCGCCGTCAGTTGCGGCATCCCGGCGCCCGACACGATGCGGGTGGTGCAAATGGAGCCCGGGCCGACTCCGACTTTCACCGCATCGGCACCGACTCTCGCTAGATCCTTCGCCGCTTCGGCGGTCGCGATGTTGCCCGCCACCACGTCCAGATCTGGATGCTTCTTCTTGATGAATTTCACGGTGTCCAACACGCTCTGTGAATGCCCGTGAGCCGTGTCCACCACCACGAGATCGACGCCGGCCTTCACCAACGCCGCAACCCGCTCTTCGGTATCCGGCCCGACGCCGACCGCCGCGCCGACCCGCAGCCGGCCGTGCGCGTCCTTGCAGGCATTCGGATATTTGATCCGTTTCTCGATATCCTTGATCGTGATCAGTCCTTTCAGCTCGAAGTTCTTGTTCACGACCGGCAGCTTCTCGATCCGATACTCGTGGAGAATCTCGCGCGCCTTTTCCAGGCTCGTGCCCTCCGGCGCCGTGATCAGCTTCTCTCTTCTCATCACTTGCGAGACCTTCAGGTCCATGCGCGTCTCGAAGCGCAGGTCCCGGTTGGTGAGGATGCCCACCAGTTTCCCGTTTTTCGTCACAGGAATGCCGGAGATCCGATACTTCGCCATCAGGTTATGCGCGTCGCGGATCGTCTGGTCCGGCGAGATCGTGATGGGATCGAGAATCATCCCGCTTTCCGACTTCTTGACCTTATCCACCTCGGCGGCCTGGTCCGCCGGCGCGAGCACGCGATGAATGATGCCGAGCCCGCCCTCCCGGGCCAAGGCGATGGCCAGACGCGCTTCGGTCACCGTATCCATCGCCGCGCTAACGATCGGAATGTTGATCGTGATATGGCGGGTGATCGAGGTTCGCGTGTCGACTTCGCTCGGCAGAACCTGCGATTTGGCCGGCACCAGCACCACGTCGTCGTAAGTGAGCCCTACGCGGACCTCTTTGTCGAGCATCACGCCTCTCCCTCGGCTCCGACCCGGAGCTTAAACCTGCGCCGCACCCTCCGCCTTTTCGAGTTCCGCAGCCGCTTCGGCTTCTTCCCTCAGCCGCTCGCTGCCTTCCTCGGCCGGCATGAACTGTTGCACGCGCGTGTTGCCGCTGTCGACGACATACACGCTGCCCTTGGCGTCCACGGCGATCCCGTACGGGAAGTTGAACTGCCCGTCGCCGTTGCCGAAGCCGCCCCATTGGGTGATGAAGTTGCCCTCTCGATCGAACTTCTGCACGCGATGATTGCCGGTATCAGTGACATACACGTCGCCTTGGCTGTCGACAGCGATTCCCCACGGCGACCGCAACTGGCCGGCTTCCTGGGCCTGCGGGCTGCTCGCATGGCCCGCCTCCGAGCTGCCGCCCCACTTGGTCAGCAACTGCGGCAGCACGTTCGTGCTGGTGTCGAATTTCTGAATCCGGTGGTTGCCCATGTCCACGACGTAGACCGACCCGTCCGCCTGATCGACCGCGATGCCGCGCGGAAAATAGAACTGGCCGTCGCCGTTGCCGAAACTGCCCCACGACATGATGAACTCGCCGGTCATGTCGAACTTCTGCACCCGGAAGTTCGCGCTGTCCACGACATACATGTAGCCCCGCACGCGGTCGATCGCGATCCCCCAGGGCGAGTTGAATTGGCCTTCGCCGTTGCCGCGCGAGCCGAACTTCATCAGGTACCCGCCCAGCTTGCCGTCGAATTTCTGCACCCGGTGGTTGTTCGTATCCACGACGTACACGTCGCCCTTGGCGTCGCAGGCGACGCCGGTCGGATTATGGAAATTCGCATTGGCCGACCCGAAGTTGCCCCACAGGATGATGAAATTGCCGGCGCTGTCGAACTTTTGCACGCGGTTGTTGCCGTTGTCGACCACGAAGAGGCAGCCCTGCTGGTCGATGGCCAATCCATACATCGGCGCCATGAATTCGCCGCCGTGCAGCAAGGAGGCGCCGCGTCCCGGCTTGCCCCATTTCGACACGCAGAGATAACCCGACGTATTAACCAGGATGCTGGCTGAGGCGGGGGTCGAGACGTTGTTGCCCGCGTCCTTGAACCACACATAGATGGTTTTTTGCCCGTCCCCGGGAGAGAGCACGAATGGAATCGTCGCGCCGAACTTTTGCGCCGGCTCGACATCGACCCAGCCAGGCGTGCCGGCCATGGGCGTCATGGGATTCTCGGAAATATAGTACGCGGCGACTCCCGTATCCACATCGACCGCGGAGATCGTCACCACCACTTCGGGAGAGTTCGTCATGAACGCCCCGTGGTTGATCAACGCGTTGGCGTTCTGCGGCGCCGTCATGTCGATAAGGACCGGCGTCGCCGTCACCTCCTCCGACAGGGGGCTTTCGGCCCCGTCCTCATAGACCGCCGTGAGCGCGTAGTAATACGGGATATCGTTCGTCAGGCCGGTGTGGGTGAAGGGGCTCGTGACGCCTTCGATCTTGGTCGCCGTCTGCATCGTCAGGTTCGGCGACGTATTGAAGTAGAGGTTGTAGGAGACCGCTCCCGGCACCTCCAGCCAACTGATATATGTTTCCGTATCTCCGGGCTTGACGGCAAGACTCCTCGGCGGCGCATGCTCGCCCGATTCTTTCGGCGCGGCCTTTTGCTCCTGCGCCAACTGCTCTTCGGTCGGCACGTACTTCAGAACACGGTTGTTGCCGCTGTCCACCACATAGACGCACCCTTCTTTGTCGACCGCGATCCCGGAGGGGAAATTGAGCTGTCCTTCCGTCTTGCCGCGGTTGCCCCACGCGCACAGGAAGGTGCCGTTGCCGTCGAACTTTTGAATGCGGTGATTGCCGCTGTCCACGACATAGACGTTGCCGAGCGCGTCGCAGGCCACCCCCCAGGGGGCCTTGAATTGGCCGGGGCCGCTGCCTTCGCGACCCCACTTGGTGAGGAAGCTCCCTCTGGCGTCGAACTTTTGGATGCGGTTGTTTCCCTCGTCGGCCACAAAGATATTGCCGACGAAATCGACGGCCACCCCACGGGGGAAGAAAAATGCGCCGTCGAAGCTGCCGTCGCGTCCCCATTTCAGCAGCGGCGTCCCGTCGGACTTGAACTTCTGGATGCGGGAATTGCTGGTGTCCGAGACGTAGATATTGCCTTCCTTGTCGGTGGCGATGCCCCAGGGCACGTCGAATTTCCCCAAGTCGGCGCCGCGCCACGCGAAGCCGAACCTTCCCCAGGCATGCATGCAGTTGCCGTCGGAATCGAACTTCTGCACCCGGTTATTGCCGCTGTCCGAAACATACACTTCGCCGTCGGGACCGATCGCGAGGCCGCGCGGATAATAGAACAGGCCTTCTTCCTGGCTCGGTTCGCCGCCCCAACGCGCGATGAACGTTCCGTCCTTGTCGAATTTCTGGATCGAATGGTTGTCGGTATCGGCGACGTAGATGTTGCCGTCGCCGTCCAGCGCGATGCCGGTCGGCGAACTGAATTCGCCGTCGTCGACGCCCTCCTGTCCGAACTGCATAGCCAGCAGATAGGGCGACGGGATCGCCATCACTTCCTGCGACTCCGGGCTCTCGCCTTTCGTCGTCACCACCGTGACGACGTAGTGGTAGCAGGTGCCGTTGGCAAGATCGTCGTGTACGAACGGAGAGGCCGCGCCTTCGATGCAATTGCCTTTTTCCTTGGTCACGCCGATGGTGTGTTTGAAATCCTCGGGACCGGCGATCGGCCGGGTGAGCTCCGAAAACTTGATTTGAACGCCCTTAGACGTCATGAAATAGAGGTTGTAGTACATGGCGTCCGGCACGGGATCCCAGGTCAGGGTGACCCGGCCGTTTCCCGGTTTGGCGGTCAACCCGGTCGGCGGCGGCGGTGGCTGCTCCTCTTCCTCGATGACCGAATCCCCCGCGCCCCACTCTTCCGGGCCGCCTTCCGCCCGCAACGCCGGCCGATCGAACCTGAACATCTTGTCGAGTAACCAAGCCTTCATCATGGTTGTTGCCTCATGTGGTTCACGCCCGTTCGAAACAACGAGAAATCGCGGATTTTTCGAGTAGATAAGCGGGCAGTCTAACAAAGCGAAAAGAAGGGAGTCAACGGGTGCCCCGATCGCCCTTTGTACTCGCGCAACGCGCGGCCTCAGAAAGCCCTCGTTGGACGTGCGTAATTCAAGGACTGATCAGGGTACCCGGCAGGGGAAAGAAGCGCGGAAGCGGAAAACACCCGACGCGCAGGCGATCACAAGAAACTATTCCGCGGGCTCCAGGTCGAACGAGGGCGAGCAACCGACGGCGGTCGCGCACGACTCCCCGTCCGTCCCGAACGGTCCGCTGTCTGTCTCGCCGTTCGCATGCCCGGCAGAACGATCGTCTTCCGCGAGGTCTTCGTCCATCGGCAGGAACGTCTGCTCCGCTTCGCCCAATTCTTTGAACTCCTTGAGCGGCGGCAGTTCCGACAGGTCGCGGAGGCCGAAGTGTTCCAGAAAGAATTTGGTCGTGCCGTACATGATCGGCCGCCCGGGCACCTCTTTGCGTCCGACGATCCGCACGAGCTTGCGTTCGAGGAGGGTCCTGAGCACACCCGACGTTTCGACGCCGCGAATCTCTTCGATCTCCGCCCGAACGATCGGCTGTTTGTAGGCGATGATCGCCAACGACTCCAGCGCCGATCGTGAGAGTTTGGGCGCCGCCTTGGTTTTTTCGAGCCGGCGGATCCAGGACGCATATTCGGTCTTGGTCGCCAGACGATAGCCTCCCGCTACTTCGATGAGCTGCAGGCCGCGGCCTTCCTGTTCCAGTGCCTGGCGCATCCGTCCGAGCGCCTGCTCGATCTCGGCTTTCTTCACGTCGCCCACCAGCGCGACGAACCGATCAAGCGAAAGGGGCTCGTGCGCCACAAACAACAACGCTTCAAGGATGGCCTCGAGCTCCCGTTCCTCCCGCAATTCCGAAAGGCCGTCGGCCGACGCGCCGGCCTTCTTGCGGTGCTCCGCCCGCCCGTCGGCGGTGGAATGCTCATGCCCGTTGTCTCCGGGCGCGTCGAGTTCCGTGTCCTGAGCCGAGTCATCCATGGCGGGGAGCATTGTCCCACTCATAGGTTCCTCCATTCCGACTCTTCCAGCATCTCCGGCGGCTCCGTTTCGTTGACCAGCGAGAACGCGCGCGAAACCAGAATCGGCCCGAACGTCTCGGCCTGAAACACCCGCACCACCCGGATCCGGATCAGTTCCAACAGCGCGAGAAACGTCACGATCACGATCAACCGATGACACGATTCCTCGAACAACGACACGAAGGTCACCGAGTCCTTGCCCTCCAGCGCATCCAGAATGGCGTTCATCCGGTCCCGAACCGTCAGGTTCTCGGGCACGATCTCGATCAGCCGCCTGCCCGGGGTCCTGGCGATGACCTCCTGCAACGCGTCGACGAGGTCGAACAGGGTGATGTTCTCCAGCAGCGCCTCTTCCGAGCGGACCCGCATCGGAGGTCCCTGTTCTCTGACAAACACGTCGCGCCACAGGCGTTCCCGGCTGTCGAATTGATTCGCGGCCTCCTTGAACCGCTTGTATTCGAGCAAGCGTCGGACCAGTTCTTCCCGAGGATCCGGACCGTCTTCCTCGTCGGGTTCTCCCTCCTCCGACGGCAGCAACATGCGGGACTTGATGTGCAGCAGGGTCGCCGCCATCACCAGAAATTCGCCCGCCACCGACAGGTTCAGAGCCTTCAGGGTGTTCAGATAGTCGAGGTACTGTCGGGTGATGAGGGCGATGGGGATGTCGTAGATGTTGATTTCGTTCTTTTTGATCAGGTGCAGAAGCAGGTCCAACGGCCCTTCAAATTTCTCCAGGCGCACCTGATACGCCAGTTCCCCCTGTTCCACGGCACTCTCCACTACGAAACTGCGATCGGCCCCTTATATCAGCTTATGGTGGTACGAGCAAGCCCCAAATCTACATATAGGGGATGCACAGCCTGCATCTGTTATCTCGCCCTGATGAGATACGCCGCTAAGGCTGCGGCGACCAACAACAAGACAGCGGTGAAGGCGAGTTGGAAGATCGAGCCTCGGGCTTGAAAGGGCGTGGAGCGACCACCAACCAGTTTGGCCCTTGTAAACTGTGGCTGAGTCTCAAACCGGGTGTTTGTAAAATCTTCCCTCCCCTTGAATTGGCTGTCCGAAAAGTCCGCAACCGACCGAAAGGTGGCTTGGCGGAACGAGGCGTCTTCCCCGAACATGGAGAACAGAAAAAACGCTTCCCGCTCGAAGACGGCTTCGGAAAAGTCGGCCCTCTTCAGAAACTCGCTCCCGGAAAAGCCGGTGCCCATTTTGAAGGTCGCTTGCGAGAAGTCGACATCCTTCTGAAACGTCACCTCCAGAAACTCGGCCAGGCCGTTGAATTCGGCCTGAACATAGGTCACGGGTTCGGCGAAGACCGAACGGAAGAACCGTGAGTGGACGCCGAAGGCGGTTTGGGCAAACCGGGCATGGCCGGTGAACCGGCCATGAACAAAGAACCCTTCCCGAAGGATCACGGCCTTCGAGAGGTCCACCGGTCCGAGAAAGACACAGCGCGACAAATCCAGTAACTGCTCAAAGACCGTGCCGGTCAAGATGACGGGCCCGCGCATCAGCACGTACCCCTCTTTGATGCCGGTGCTGATCGTGCCTTTAACCACCGAATCCCGAATCGACAGATGCCCTGAGACCAATCTGACTTCCCGCACGTTCAGCCCCGAGACGGCATTCCGCTCGTCTGCCGAAAGACCGGGGATCGCATCGACCGGCACGGGGGGCAACTCATCGAGCCTGAGATCGCCGCGGACGACAACCCCGGCGAGATCGACACCTTTTCCTGATTTCAAGGCGGCCAGCAACTCCTCGGCCGTGACGGCACGAGCCTCTTGCTCCTGCTCCGAGCATCCGGTCAAATGCCTCACGAACCTCTGTTCCGCCGTTCCGGCGATGGACTCTTCCGTGCAGGCCGCCAGAAGAGGACTCGAGCACAGGAGACCGGTGAGTAGCGACAGACACCAACCGGCGACGACGAATGAAGACCGGAACGACATGAGTCGTTTCACGCGGAGACCTTATGCGTAGTTCTAAATGACCATGAGCCAGGTGAGCGAATCGTTTACAGAGTCACCCTGACCTCTTACAATACCTTCGACGAACGCGTTTGGACGAGGAGCCGCTTATATATGACGAGTCACAGGATCCGCTTTTTCCTGGCCGGTCTCACAACTTTCGTTCTCCTTTGCATCGCCTTCGTCTGCGCGCAGCCGACGGACGCGGCGGCCGAATCGGTCGTCGAGATGCCGGTGTTGGCTTCATACAAGTCCAACGATCACGGCGTCTTTGAGATCCTGTTGTTACATTGGGATCAGAAACCCGACCCGAATCCCGTCGCCCTGAAATGGCTCGATGCCGGCGTCACCCTGGGGCAAGCCCATCTGAACGCGATGGTGATCGCCTTTCGCTGCGCGATTGAACGGACTCCTTCCGTCCCACACACCGGGACCGTCTCGGTCCAAGGAGTGACGTACCTCCCGACCACCAGCGACGGTCCCAGCGCCGGAGCCGCCATGGCGGTCGGATTTATCGCGATGTTCAAAGGCGATCCGATCCAACGCGGCGTGGCCCTGACCGGGACGATCCGACCGGACAGCACCATCGGACCGGTCGGCTCGATTCCCGACAAAGTTCGCGCCGCCGTCCGCGAGGGCTATCGAATGGTTCTCATCCCGGCCGGTCAACTATACGAACCGCGCTGGAATCTGACCGGGCTGGGCGTCGAACTGAATGCCACGATCAAGGAAGTGCACACGATCGAGAAAGCGTATAAACTCATGACGGGCCGGAAGCTGTAAGGAGTTTCTCTTCTTACCCCATTCTTACCCCAACGCTCCGAGAATCGCCTCATATTCTTCTTGCGTCAGCACGTGCATTCCCAGATTCAACTGCCGCGCGAGTTCCGCCCGGTCGGGGATCTGAAGGACCCTTTGTAAGAGCGCCTGGCTCTCGCCCGGCGACGACTCCCATCGGTTGACGAGCCTGACACGGATGAAGCCGAAGCGAGCTTCGTTACGCAACTCATCCTTGAGCAGATCGTCAAGCCGGTCGAACGGCAGGATGCCCGAGACGATCCGAAAGTGCGCGCAGATTCCCGATTTGAGGACATAGACCAGGCCGCAGGACTCCGCGGTCAGGAGCCTTTGCAGGTTGTCCCGAATGAGGGCACTCCTGAGTCCCCACAGCTCATGAGTCAATTGCAGTTCCGCGCTTTCGCCGGAGCTTCGTTCACGAAGGGCGCCGGCCACGAACAGAAAATGGCTCATCAGAGTGAAACATCTGTTGATCTAGCGAGAAGCCGGCGGGTCGGCGTCGAGCGGGAAAGAGCGTCAATGACCGCGCTGAAGATCGCCGGCGAGGAACCGTCCACACCGGCAATCCGGCCGACGAGCGATTCCTCGCCGCGATACGACTCTGCATTCGCTGAAAGGCATCAACACAACCGGGGCGGTTGTTTCCTATAAGAAGAGACCATCCTGGTTAATTATTCCGAAAGTCGTCGTTATCGTCGAGCAAGTCTTCGGATTTCTCGAGGTAGTCCACGTCGTCATCCTCATCCTCGAGCGAGAGATGCTCCTGCATGTCCTCTTCCACTTCGTCCACGTCTTCGGGCATCTCCATGTCCTCCGCCATCTCTCTTTCAAGATCGGGCAGCTTCGGCTCCGCCGCAGCCTTCTCCGGCCTGGCCGCCGCTTTCGACTCAGCGGACACCGGGGCCGGTTTGGCAGCCTTTTTCGCCTTCATCGAAGCCTTCTTCTTCGTCGCCTTCGCAGCGGCCTTCGCTCTCCTGGCCTTGGCCGCTTTGGCCGATGGGCGCTTGGCCGTCGCTTTCTTCGCGGCAACCTTTTTCTTCGGTCTCGACTTCGCCTTGGCCCGCGACCTCGTCGCGGCGGCCCTCGCCTTTTTCTTCATCGCCTTTTTCTTTTTCGCCATCGGCAGTCCTCCTCAATGAGCCGCTGTGCGGCTGGAATTTTTTCGGGGTCTCCATCTAGCACGAATGAGTATCGCGATGCAACCGTCCATGACAAACTCTCTCTACGTAGAGGGCACCAGTTCCCACGGCGGAATACCTGCACGGGAGCATCGGCTCGTCTCTGGCGTCACGGTTCCACCCACACACTGACCACGGACGGAAAACTGTCGGCCCCTTTGACGGTATCGGGTCCCGTCATGTCGGTAACTCTGAGCCTGAACTGCAACAGCCGCCTGCGTGAGACCTTCGGCGCCACGAATGTCGCCTTTGCCTCGTCCACGTTGAAGAGGGTCACCTTGTGACCGCGGATCTGCTTCCATTCGTAACGCAACGGATCACCGTCCGGATCCGTGCTCTGTATGCCGTTCAGCACGACGGTCGCCCCGGATTTGACCGTCAAATCCGGGCCAGCTCGGGCGATGGGGGCTCGATTGGGCTCCCAGTTGCCGTCCACCACGACCTCCAGAGTCCCGACCTTGCCTCGATTGGCCACCGTGATCGCAGCCCGCCCGTTTCCGACGACCTGGGCCAAACCCTCTGGGAATACCCGGATCACCCGTTCATCCGAAGAACGGTATGTGCTCCCGGCCGACGCACCTCCGATGCGTCGCAGGACCCCGTCCGCGAACTGTCCGACCACGGGAATATCGACTATTTTTCCGATGGTATCCAGTCGCCAAGGTTTCTCCACCGCGAACTCGATGGTCGACAGCTCAGCGGCGGGCTCGACTTGCACCAGGATTTCATCGAATTCTTCCCGGCCGTCCAGCCGGCCCCGCACCACTTCCCCCACTGCCAGAAGACGCAACGTTCCGATTGCATCCACGGGCACGCGGAGAATCCCGCCGAACGGCGGGGTCGAGGCCTCAGTCGCCACGAGAGCGGGAGTCACCTGCTGCGTGGCGACCGGCTCTTCTCCCTCACGAAACCACAAATACTGTACGCGGCGGAGGCCGATCTCGGACCCGATATCGACGGAGACCGGCACATCCTGCCCGGCCCGCAACACCGCATCGGAACGGGGCGAGGTGATCGAAAATGCCGCGGCGACCGAAGGGGCGATGAGCCAGACAGCCGCCGCCTGAAGGATCAGGAACCTGTACCGAAGACCGAGCCGCATCCCCGCTTCGAGCTTATCGCAGGACGGCGGCCAAGAATCGCTCAATTGCATAGGTGCTGATCCGCCCACATGAACCGTTGAAATTGACATCGCAGCCGTGAGTCGCCCAGGGCAATCGGATGTATAGATGGGGACTGCCTAGTTGCGCAAGTTTGGCGGCCAAGCGCGCGCTTTGTGCCGGCGAGACGACCTCATCCCGCTGACCATGAATCAACAGGATGTGCACCGTCTTGGTTAGGACCGCATTCAACGGGGAAGCAGCTTCATACAAAGCCGGCGCGTCGTCAAGAGACATGCCGATATAGGCCCTCAGGAGTCCGCGAGTATCGATGACGGCCGGGTTGCCGGGATTCTGATAGGCGTACGAGAGATCGGTCGGAGCATACAACGCCGCCACGCCCTTGATTGCAGGATCACCGGAGACATAGGCCGTCAAGAGTGCCAGTTGGCCTCCAGCCGACCGGCCGACCAGCGCGAAGCGGTCCGGATCGATGCCGACTCAGCCGCACGCGTCTTGAGGTAGCTGATCGCATCGGCGACATCATCCCTGGCGGCAGGAAACCGCCACTGCGGGGCGAGCCGATAGTCTACTGCAGCGACCACAGCGCCACGGGCAGCCAGATAGGTGTTGAAACGGCTCTGTTCAGTCCGATCACCGGCCTGCCAGGACCCGCCATGCAAGACGACAACGCAGGGCGCCTTGGCCGACACGGCACCGTTGACGACCGGGGCCGGGGAGGAATCAGAGGAGTGATACACATCCATCCGAAGTTCAGTCCCCTCCTTGAGCGCGTAGATGACGGTTCGCATGAGCACTTCCGGAGTTCGCACACCGGTAAACATCTCGGTCAGCACCAATGCAGAGGGCCTTGGCGCAGCCGGCTTCGGCTCCGGCACTGTCACGTCGCCGAAGGCGGCGGTGAGCTGAGCCGGCAGGTGTCTGGCGAGAGAAACGGCTTGCAGCACCGGGTTCAGCAGTAAACCGCAGGCCACCAGGCCCAGGAACGCCCCGATCAGCCGAGTTGTCTTCTCTCGCCAACCGGGAAGCCAGAGCAGGAGCAATGATAAAATTAACGAATAGCCCCATTCGGTCACGGCGAGCGAGATCAACCAAAACGTGTGAGCAGGAGGACGGATCACGGTCATGGCAGAAACCGCCACGGCCAGGACGCCGAACAGGAGTCGCCCCATCGGTGACGAATCCTTTCCGCCTTTCTGAGGCTCTTATCAGTTACGAGCGAACGACCGCTTGTGCCGCATTAGACGCCAGTATGAGAACGTTGCCATTGATCACCATAGTGACCTATGCCCTGGTCCTTGCGGCCGCCTGGCCGGGTGTCGCCGCGGCGCCCCAGCTTCACATCACGATCGAGAACGGGTCCCCCTATTTTGTGCCGGCGAAGGCGGTGGTCTCGGCAGGCGCACCGATCCGCTGGGATAATCCCACACCGACGCATCACACCGTCACCCACAACGGCTGCGTCGAAGAAGGGGCGGTGTGCGCGTTTGACTCCGGCACCATGGAGCCTGACGGGAGCTACACGATTCCCAGCCTCCCACCAGGAAAATATCCCTACCATTGCCGGGTCCACCCGATCATGCAGGGTATCCTCACGGTCGTCGAGCACGCGCCCGTCTCTTCTCAGACCTAGTGTCCTGAGTCTGAAATCGTGGGCATAAGGCGTGCATCGGTTCTGTCCTCACGAGTCACCCCACACCGGAGGACACCGATGCGGACAGGACGCCCGAAAGCCGAGCGGACATTGACCACCGAAGAACGACAGACTCTTGAGCAGTGGGCCCGTCGGCCGAAGACGGCCCAGGCCCTTGCCCGACGCGCGCGGTTGGTACGCGCCTGTGCGGCGGGCACGACCAACAAAGCCGTGGCGGCCGAGTTCAACCCGACGGGGCAGACGGTTGGTCGCTGGCGGCGACGCTTTGTCGAGCGGCGTCTGGACGGCTTGCTCGATGAACCGCGCCCCGGCACCTCGCGACGGACCCGCGATGCGGCGGTGGAACGGGTCCTCGCGCTGACGCTGGAAACGATGCCCCCGGCGGCGACCCACTGGAGCAGCCGGGCCATGGCCACGGTGTGCGGCCTGAGTCAAAGCACGGTGAGCCGCATCTGGCGGGCCTTTGGGCTCCAGCCGCATCGGACCGAGACCTTCAAGCTCTCCCAAGACCCGCTCTTCATCGAGAAGGTCCGGGACATCGTCGGGCTCTACCTCAATCCGCCGGACAAGGCCCTCGTGCTGTGCGTCGATGAGAAGGCGCAGATTCAGGCGCTGGACCGCACCCAGCCGTTGCTGCCGATGCGCCCCGGCCAAGTCGAGCGCCGCACCCACGACTATCGGCGCTATGGCACGACGTCGCTGTTTGCGGCCTTGAACGTGAAGACCGGCCAGGTGATCGGCCAACTCTACCAGCGGCAGCGCGCTCGGGAATTCCGGAAGTTCCTCGACACGATCGAGGCGAACGTCCCGGCCCGGTTGGACGTGCATCTGATCCTCGACAACGATGGGACGCACAAAACGGCCCTGATCCGCCGCTGGCTGCTCAAGCGCCCGCGCTTCCATCTGCACTTTACGCCGACGAGCGCCTCCTGGCTCAACCTGGTGGAACGCTGGTTTGCCTTGCTCACTGAGAAACAATTGCGGCGCGGGGTGCATCGCAGTCCGCAGGTGCTCCGGGACGCCATCAGGGCGTACATCGCCCACACGAATGAGCAACCCAAGCCCTTCGTGTGGACGAAAACCGCGGACGAGATTCTGGCCACTGTGGCGAGATTTTGTCATCGGATTTCAGACTCAGGACACTAGCCACGAGCCTCTAACTTCGAGCCTATTTTCGGAGGTGAACCGGCCATGGCACGAACCTTCCTGACGGTCTTCGTCGCGTTCTTGCTTGTTACGGGATTCTTGGGCCGTTCGCTCGCGGCCGACTCCGCCGAGAAGGGCTCCGATCAACAGAAATCCGACCAGTCGAAAAGCAAGATCGACATCAGCGTCAAAGATCTGCCGAATCCGATTCCGGAGGTGCTGGAAGGCATCAAACGCGTCGGCGACGAGGTCGGCAAGGGCATCTCCAAGGCCGCCAGCGCCGCCGCGGAAGCCGTGAACAAGGCGGTGTCCGACAAGAAAGACAAGGACAAGAAAGAATAACGACACTAGGCAATGGAGAACGGCAGGGTGAGCTGAATCGACCCGCCGGTCTCGCGTCTTCGGGACACTGGACGAATCCGCTGCGCGACCGGAAGCTCGCGCAGGGCGCCCCGACACGCTCCGCAGCGGTGGCGGCGGGGATGGATCGTGCGGCGCTGCCGGCGGTAGACGCGCCCGCAGTCCTGGCAACGCCAGGCGTAGCGGGACAGCGCGTCCACTTCCTTGGCGAGGCTGTGATAGATCGTGACACCCAGCCCGTCGCGGTTCATGGCTTCCATCATGCGACGGAACTCCGGACCGTGATCGGGACGGCGCTTGAGCACGTCGAATTGCCATTGGTGAATCATCTCGTGAGCCAGGGTGCTGAGCAGGTTCTGTTCGAGGCCGGGACGCTTCTTGGGCGGCTGCCGGAGCAGGGGGATGGAGAGGCGAATGCACCGGCGCTCCGGTCTCGTGTCCACGCCGTCGCCGGACCTGGCCTTCGGTCCGACCCGGCTCACGAACATGCCGGCCGAGGACGTGAGTCGCGCACTCCAGCGGATCTCGATCGGCGGCAGCGTCCCGCGGAAGTAGCGCGCGTTCAGTTCCGCCCAGGTGGTTTGGAGATGTGCAGCCGACAGCGCCGACATGACCGTGCCGCCGTCGAGGAGATCAGCGGTCCGCCAGTTCTTCCAGGACCGCCGCCGCCACCAATGGAAACATGATCTCGTGGTGGCCGATCAGCGTGTACCCTTTTCCGCCTTTTTGGGTCGGACGCCGGACGACGTTGGTCGTCGGCCGGTAGTGGGACAAGAAATCCATGTTGACGGTGGTGAGGTTCGTGAGTTCGTGTCCCAGGTTGCGTCCCAGCGCCACCGTCTTGAGAAAGACTTCCGGCATGATGACCGCCGATCCGAGATTCAGATAGACCCCGCCTTCCATTCCCGCAACGACCGCGGCCAGCCGGCGAAAATCCAACAACGACCCGGCGCCGATCGCGGCTCCGTCGGCGGACGGGTGCATGTGGATGATATCCGTGCCCAACGCGACGTGGACCGTCACCGGGATGCCGAGCCTGGCGCCGGTCGCCAGGATGCTGGTGGCCCGGTTCGGGAACTGACCTTTGTAGCGGTTGATGTAGTGGCCGACCGCCTCGCCGAGGCCCTGGCCGTCCTTCACCCCCCGCGAGATGGCCTCGTTCAACATGCGGCCCGTCTCTTCCGCCATCCCGAACCGGCCCGAGTCGATTTCCGCGTCCACTTCTTCCGACGTGTGACCCAGCAAGGCGAGCTCGAAGTCGTGAATGATGACGGCGCCGTTCATCGCGACGGCGCTGATCACGCCGCGCTCCATCAGGTCCACGATGACGGGATTGAGACCGACCTTCACCGGATGCGCGCCCATGCCGAGGATCACCGGCTTCCCGCGGCGGTGCGCCCGCGAGATAGCGTCCACGACTTCGCGCAAGGTCTTGACGGCGAGGATGTCGGGGAGACTTCGGAGGAACTGTTTGAACGAGCCGCCGCGCTTCCAGGACGACGCGAAATCCGAGAGACGGACTTTGCTGTGGCGCCGCTTCAGCGGGTAGGTCTTGAGATCGGCAACGTTGATGGGCGGGATGGCGGCCCGGGGAAGAACCGGCTCGCGCGCCCCCTCAGGCGTTTTTCGCAAAGACCTGTTCCTCGATCAGCTCGCACAGGACGTGCCCGAGCGTAATATGGCTCTCCTGAATGCGGGCCGTCACGGTCGACGGTACGACGAATGCGTGATCCACCATGTCGGCCAGTTTCCCGCCCGTCCCGCCGGTCCAACCGATCGTCGTAAGGCCGGCTTCCTTCGCCGCCTGGACGCCCTTCAGCACGTTGGAAGAATTGCCGCTCGTGCTGATCGCGATGGCGATGTCGCCCTTCTGGCCGTGCGCGCGGACTTGCCGGGCGAAGATCTCGTCGTAGGCATAGTCGTTGGCGATGCAGGTGATCGCCGCCGTATCGGTGGCCAGTGCGATGGCGGGCAGCGGAGCCCGGTCGCGGTGATAGCGGCCGACGAACTCGGCGGCGATGTGCGAGGCGTCGGTGGAGCTCCCGCCGTTGCCGAACAGGAGCACCTTGCGCCCTTCGCGGAAGGCCTGTCCGACGAGTTGCGCGACCTGCGCGATCCGGTCGGCGTGCTCCCGCACGAACGCGCGTTTGATCTCGGCGCTCTCCTCGAACGCCTTGACAATCCGGTCTTTCATGAAGGGCGATTGTAGAGGACGACGGAATCCGTGTCAAACGAGGCAGGGAACCGGTCAGGCTCGTTGATCGAGTCGAGGGCGGATGCTATAGTCCGGCCCGTCATGGCGGCCGAGAGTCCCGTCAAAGCCCTGTTGATTGCGGTCACGGACGATGCGCCGCCGGCGGTCTATGCGATCAACCGGCTGCAGCCGGACTCGCTCTGCCTCTTCGTGCCGGCATCGGCCAAGACGTTGGTGGAGACGGCGATCCAGCCGAAGATCGCGCAGATGCCGCGCCGGTGGGACTGGATCGTGACGCCGGACCCGCAGCGTTTCATGGCGTGCTATCAGGCGTTGGCCCGCGCGCTCCCCGATCTGTTACGGACCTGGGAAGTGCATCCCGGCGAGTTGGTGACCGACCTGACCGGCGCCACGCCGGCGATGGCGGCCGCCTTGTCGTTGGCGGGGATGCCGTACACCTCGCGGGTGGTGACGATGCTGCGCTCTGCGGCCGGCTCACCGTCCGACGGTGAAACGGTGACCGTCGAAGGACAGACGTACGTGTGGGCGCAGGGCAATCCGTGGGACGAAGCGGCGGTGTGGTCCCGCCGAGAAGGCTGCGAGCTGTTCAATCGGGGGGAATTCGGCGCCGCCGCGTCGCTCTTCCGCCAGATCGAGGCGCGCGTCAGCGGCGGACAAAAGCCGCTCTATCGGGCGCTGGCCGATCTCGCCGAAGGTTACGGGCTCTGGGAGAAATTTCAGTATCGGCCCGCGTGGGAGAAGCTCAAGACATCGCTCAAGGCGCTGGAGATGGCGTCGCTGTGGGGCGGGCCGCCGGGCTTAAAACAGGTTTTGCCGGCGATCAAGGCGAACGCGGACTTTCTCGAACACCTGGTGCTCGATCCGCTGGAGGTGAAAGAGACGGTCGCGCTGGATCTCCTGGCGCACGCGCGCCGGCGCGCCGATGTCGATCATGACGCCGAAGCGGCGATGGTCGCCCTGGTCCGCGCCCTCGAGGCTTTCGCGCAGCGACGGCTTTTCAAGCAGTACAAGATCAAGACGTGGGACGTGCAGCCTGAACAGTTGCCGCAGGCGCTGCAGGAGACCTGCCGGACCTGTTACCTCGACGATGTGGACGGCAAGTACAAGCTGCCGCTCCCGAGCCAGTTCCGTGCGCTGGCCGGGTTGGGCGATCAGATGGGGCAGACCTTCCTCACCCAGTGGCCGAAAATGAAGCCGCTCCTCGACGCAGCCGGCCACGCCGTGCTCGGCCACGGCTTCGAGCCGGTCAAAGCCGAACGGGTGCAGCAGTTCTACGACATCGTTATCAAGCTCACGGGCGCCAGTGATAGTTCATTGCCGAAGTTTCCGGTCCTAACTCTTTCGTGAAGCGTATCTCGTGAAGCGTGAAGCGCATATCGAAACAACCAAGATCAGAAGCTTCCGCGATCTGGAAGTCTGGAAACTGGGCAAGCAGATCGTGCTCGACGTCTATAGACTAACAACGACTTTTCCCAAGGAAGAAATGTACGGGTTGGTCTCTCAAATGCGCCGCGCGGTTGTGTCGATTCCATCGAATGTCGCCGAAGGGTTCAATCGAAAACACAATCCAGAATATCGCCAACTGCTTTATGTTGCGTTGGGTTCTTGCGGAGAACTGGAAACGCAAATCGAGGTCACTCACGATCTGGGCTTCCTTTCAGTTGGTGATCGGGACAAGATGTTGGAAAAACTTGGTCACGAATCCAGAATGTTGAGGAACCTCATTAAGCGGCTCTAACGACCTGCGAGATACGCTTCACGAGATACGAGCGACGAGATTACATGGACATCCGCATCTACTACGAAGACACCGACTGCGGCGGGGTGGTCTATTACGCCAACTACCTCAGGTATTTCGAGTGGGCGAGGACGGAATATCTTGAAGAGCGCGGCATCTCGGTCGTCGAGCTGGTGAAGGACGGCACGCAGTTTCTGGTGGTGCACGCGGACGTGGACTACCGGTCCCCCGCCCGCTACGGCGAAGTCCTCTCCGTGGAGACCAAGTTGACGGACATCGGCCGCAGTTCCCTGACGTTCAGCCACGTGATCCGGCAACGGGCCAGCCGGCGCGTTGTTGTGGAAGGCTCGGCGAAACTGGTGACCGTGGACCTGCAAGGCAAGGTGAAGCGGTTGGATCCGTCGCTGGTGGAAGCGCTGCAAGCGCCGGTCGAGCGAGGCCATTGATGGACAAGCTCGGCACTTGGTTGGCCATTGCGGCGGTCGCGGTCGGCTTCGTCGTCCTGGCCTGGTTGCTGTTCGCGGAGGGCCCCAAGGATAAGAAAAAGTGAGCGTCGGGTCACCCGCCGTCCGGCAGTTCGCGGAGCCGTCGTTCGAGAAACCGCCGCTCCGGCTCCTGCCGTGCGAGACCGAGCGCGCGTCGGTAAGAAGCTCGGGCCTCCGCCGTCCTACCCAGCCGCCGGCACAGGTCCGCCCGCGCCGCATGAGCGAGGTGGTAGTCCTTCAGATCGCCGCGCGCCAGGATGGCGTCGATCAGCGCCAAGCCGGCATCCGGTCCATCCCGCATCGCCACCGCCGCCGCGCGGTTTAATTCGACCACGGGCGACGACTCCGCCCGTAACAACACGTCATACAGTCCGACGATCTGCGCCCAGTCGGTCTCGGCGGCGCTCGGCGCCTCGGCGTGCACCGCCGCGATGGCCGCTTGGAGCGTGTACGGGCCGAACCGGCGCGAGGCAAGCGCCCGGTCCACCAGCCCCAATCCCTCCGCGATCTGATCACGGTTCCACAGCGAGCGATCCTGATCGGCCAACAGAATCAGCTCGCCGTCCGGCTCCGCGCGCGCGGCGCGCCGCGATTCATGCAGGAGCATCAACGCCAACAGTCCCAGCGCCTCGGGCTCGGGCAGCAACTCGATCAGCAGCCGCCCCAGCCGGATCGCCTCGGCCGAAAGATCGGGCCGCATGAGCGAAGCGCCCGAGGAGGCGGAGTAGCCCTCGTTGAACACCAGGTAAACGACACGGAGCACCGCGTCCAGCCGGTCCGGCAGATCAGTCTGCGAGGGGACTCGATAGGGGATGCGCGCGTCGCGGATCTTCCTCTTGGCCCGCACGATACGCTGGGCCACCGTGGGCGGGGAAATGAGGAACGCGTGGGCGATGGCTTCCGTGGTGATGCCGCAGACCTCGCGCAGCGTCAGCGCCACCTGGGCTTCGGGGGACAGGGCGGGATGGCAGCAGGTGAAGATCAGCCGCAAGCGGTCGTCCTCCACGCTGTCGTCGTCCCACGCTGCGAAGTCGGGAGTCTCGGTTGCGAGCCGCTCGGCCAGCTCCGCCAGCGACGCATCATACCGAGCACGCCGACGCATGCCGTCGATGGCCTTGAAGCGGCCGGCCGAAATGAGCCACGCCCGGGGATTGGCAGGGACACCGTCCCGCTCCCATTGCTCGACCGCCGCCGCGAAGGCGTCATGCAAAGCTTCTTCCGCAAGCTCGAAGTCGCCAAGCAGGCGAATAAGCGTGGCGAGGACATGACGCGACTCGGAGCGGTAGACGGCGTCCAGCACTTCGCGAGCCCGCTTGGTCGCGTCCTCGTTGTACTCCATCATGACACCGGTTTCGCCGGCGACAAGGGCGGAAGGCGCCCACATCAGGCTGTTGCGCGGGTGCCCGCGGGAATTCAGGCGTCGACCAGGATCTTGAATCCGCCGTAGGCCATGCGCTTGACGTCGAAGGGCATCGACTTGGGATCGCACATCGCCGCGATGCGCGGGTCCTTCATCACCTTGGCGTTGACGCGATCGCGATGCGCTCGCGACCTATAGACGATATACGAGAACACCACCGTCTCGCCCGGCTTAGCCTTGGCGCTTTTCGGGAATGGAACCCCCATCTTTGTCTTGAGATCGTCGCCGACGCATTCCTTGTAGTCGAGCGCGCCGTATTCCCGCCAGATCTTTCCCGCCTTCTGCGCCATGCGGCGGTAGGCCTGGAGGTTCTTCTTCGGAACAGGCAAGACAAATCCGTCGACGTACCGCATGTGAACCATCCTTTCTCACTGTGCCGTCCTTATCTATTGTTTCGCTTTTTCGGAAATTGTGTGGGTTCAACCCGTGGCCGGGTCGGCCTGCGTCTGAGCAGGCACAGGCCGATTGGCCTACTGCTTCCGCGTGTACGTGATCTCCAGCATCTTCATTTCCTTTCCGCCCTGGTGAGCGCCATACCTATCGAACGTCTGTGTGTTGGGATCGACGATCTTCCAGACCGCACGATGCGTCATTTTTCCTCCGCCCGGCTCGGGGTGCGAACCTTTGAGCGTGATCGTCTTGCCGTCCGGGCTTGACGTCCCTTCCATGATGAAGATTCCCGTGCCCATCGTATCCATCCAGGCCGTCACGTACTTCTTGGTCAGGTTGTCATAGGCATCGATCCCGATTCCGGAGAAAGGTTGCCCCATCATCTGGCTGTTGTATTCCT